>BNJT01000055.1_pt1 | contig 173222 bp, 263 predicted proteins | sample 8540491 | NCBI WGS metagenome assembly BNJT01 (sample SAMD00202455, study PRJDB9452) | human saliva metagenome | host: Homo sapiens
CAGTTGGCATTGTTGCAATATGGCATATATTACAATACAGGAGCCTGAATGTGAACGTTAAAAGGTGTTTACAGCAGATGGTGTTGAGGTGCTGTCAGGGACGTTAGGTGGCTAAGAATACAGTATCTCGTTAAAGGACACCCGCGATCTGGATATAAACTTGAAACTTTGGACACTTCTAGTGTTTGATTGAAGTAGATCTCTCCTAATTTTAAGGTGATTTCTTCCAGTGACTATTGGAGGCAATCTTTCACGGTTTCGTCACGCAAATAGATGCTCCTACTACTGATGCTTTAGTCTCTGGGGGTATGAATTATCTAAAGCTTTGATGACAGGAACGCCTACACACTGCAAGTCTATACCTTATGGGCAAATTGATGTTCTCTACTATTGTAAGAGAGGCATAAGACTGATTAGTCTACCATCGGGTATCTATATTGTTAAAGGAAGGACTATTCAAAAAGTTGTAGCAGTCGAATAGAATGCCATCAAACTTGGCTCGTATGAGAGAAAGCGGAACGAGGTTATTCAGCAATCCCGAAGGTCATAGAACTTTCGGGATTGTTTTGCAGCATATGTGTTTTACTTTAACATCCTTGGACACATAGCCCACTGTGGCGGAACCATTTATAGCGGCCCAGTTTGGGTACCATGAAAGATCTAGCCAGAGATGTCTCGTGTGGAGCGGTCAGCCGCTGGTTTCAATGATGTCTGCTGCTTCTTTGTACAGATGTTCCGTATAAACGTGCTAATTCTTCACGTATGAGCGTATATGTGATGCGTTACGATGGAGGCTGCAGCGTTGATGGGTTGATCTCCTCATAATAGAGCCAATAATTTCATCTTTAGAAGGAATTTTACTTTTGGTCCTACCCAGTCCTTCAAAGCAGTATTCTCCATCTACCTTTATACGATCGTAAACCCGTCTCACGGTTGCGTTCGTTACAGCAATCCTCCGCCATTTGGCGTGCAATAGGGTGGGTGATATGCTGTCGATTATCTGTGCTAATAATCGGCTGATGTGACGTAATTGTCCGTACGTATAGCCTTCTCGTTGATTCCACCAGAACCCGATGGGATGTCAGAGTCGGAGATTGTGCACAACTCTTTTCTTTCTTCCATTTCTTCTTGTTTAAGTATTCTGATTAAATAGTTCAAACTTTGTGTAGAAGTCCCAACATAAATGAAATCGAAGATGCTGAAGCTTGTATGGTCGTATAGGTGTGAAAGTGCTGATGAAGGTGTAAGTTGCGACTCCATTCTCGGTCTAACCCTTCATTCCAACAATCATCAGCATCTTAGCATTCAGTATGAGTTCCATTTCTGTCTTTGTCGTCTTCCTCTCCATGATATCCGCTCGAAGCTCACAGCAACCATATTTCCAGTACAGATGTCGTTGTAACCTTCTCATCATTGAGAATCTCCTATCATTTCTGATTCTTCTCGAAAAGGATTACTGCGAGTATTGTCTGTCTTTTCTCTAAGAAGATTTTACATTCTACACCTCAAATCCGTAAAGCACTTTCCACTATCTCGCCAACATTTTCTTTTGTAGTTGTATACAACTCTACTTTGTTGATAGTTTTAATTACTTCTTTAAGTGCCTCGTTGAATTCCTCTTTAACAGCTGATAGTTTTCATCTGTTGGCTTTGAAATAGTTGGTTATGAGCATTCGAGGATTAAAGATGAGTGTTTCCATCTTCTCGTCACGTGCTTTTACACTGTGGGTTCTCGCACATAGTCAGAAAGTAAAGACTCATTGGATTTCGCGTTTTATCGTTTTATTCATTCTCAATATTAAATCTGTTTATGTGTATAATAGATATTATTTTAATATTGTTTCTGAAAATATCTACACAAAAAATTAAAGACTTAATTATGCCCCTTTGTAAATAAAAGAGTATTGTTGTAGATTACTGACGTACTCTTTGATGAATTATTCTTGGTTTCAAAAGCCTTTATATTCATAAAAGTTCACGTACGTTGAATATCTTCATTTGCTTTGCTATATCCCTTTTCCTTTCTTCTAAAACTTTACATTCTTCTTTGCATTATGTAGTTCTTGTTCTTTGTTATTAATTTTGAACGTACACTTGTTAATTGTTTTGAAGTGGCTCAATCAGTTTATTAATAAACCGGTTACGAAACATACCTGATAATCTATCTTTGCTCTGAAAGCCTGATTGCATGGTTCAGGTCACCCCGACTTATAGAGTTAATGTCTGATACTCTTTTACCTTTGCACTGTGGTTATTAAATTCATAGTCTCAATGTATACATTAAGGAACACTCTGAATATCGACAACAATATCACCCAAGTAATCTGTTCTTCATTATCATTTGCCAAAGAAAATAAATCATTTGCCTCCATTTCCATTATTTATTCTCCTCTGAGTGGGATTTTGATGAAGTCCTCGACTGTCAAAATCAGGTATATATTTTAAAAGTATCTTCCTGTCTGAGAAAAACCTCGATGCTACGTTTATTTTTCTTTCGCAGTCGACAGAAATGTTTTCTGTTGCACGTTTCAGTTTTCTTGTTATTAAATCTATAATTCCGTAACAAGTCTTGACTTATACTATCGCTCTTAAAAGTTCCCTATCTGTTTTGTACTATATTGAGCATTCTGCGGCAGCTTGCATCAATGTCTTCTAATTCATTTTTACCTTTCTTGACAAGATTACGGATTTCACATCAATATCTTCTTCTAAAGAATCAATTTCTGGCGTAATGGACATTTGGTAGGCTGAAAACCCCTGGAATACTCTTTATCTACTACCCTTGCAGCATTTGTGCAACCTGCGAATAAAAACTGTATCTTTCTTGTAATAGCTTAAATGTTAAAAAGAATGGGCATCGACGTTCTGTTCAGATGTATTCCTGCAAGGATTGTGGTAGACAATTTCAAGGTGGTCTGCGTATAAATAATATTTCTCTATGGAACGACTATCTGACGGCAAATCGAACGATATCTGATCTAATCCAATTTTTATAAATGTTCAGAACGAACTACGACGTGGTTGAGCTTAGTAGTAGATACAGTTTACTGCTACTTACCCCAAATCTGCAGTAATAATATTGATACAATATATACTTTTTCCGTGATATTTGGTGTGATGCTGTTTTGTGATGTTTTATCAAGTAAAATATTTCCACGTGTTTGTCAAAACGAAACTAATAGAGATTATCTTGATGGACTTCGGTATATTACGGAGCGTGGAACTATGATAAAAGCAGTGGTGTGTGATGGGCATGTAGGACTTTTACAAGCTATAAGTTTCTGTCCCGTACAAATGTGTCAATTTCACCAATTTCAGATAGTTAGAAGACTCCTTTACTAACCCATTTGCCTGCAGGCGTTAAACTGTTGGCATTAATGAGAAGGATGTTTTTGGAAAAGAAGAAGCTATATCTGCTTTTGATAAATGTTGTGATAGGAAAGAGTTTCTAAACGAACGAACTCTCCTAATCTCGGGTAAGACAACTTATACACAGAGGCTGAGAACGGCAAGACGTTCTATTAAGACACATCTGCTATGGATTCATACGTGTGAGGGAGTATCCAGATATGTAAATACTAATGCAACAAACCTGTTGGAAGGATTTAACTCACAACTTGAAGAGTACTACATATCATAATGATTGAATGAAGCCAATAAGTAGTTTATAGATGGATTCATAATAAGTAGGCTGAATAAATTAGTCACTAAATGTCCATTACTAAAACTCAAGAGTTTTTAGCCACCAAATGTCCATTTACGCCATTTTCTTTTGATAACTTTTATTTGCTTTTAAGTTTTTTCCTCTCTTCTAAATCAGAATCTGGAGCTAAAAGAAGGCTAATCTTGTTCGAGAGTAGACTGAGTGCATCATCATTATCTGTTTTTAGCTTTTTCTCCTGCCGCAAGTATTGCATTAATCGGCTTTTTAAAAGGATTTTTCCTTTCTCGGTGTCAATCATATTCTGTACAGCTTTGATAAACTGATTCTATGGACTCCACTTGTACATCTCAGTCTGTGTACTAATCCCAAAGTTAGAGCAATGACGTTTCCATGCAAATTCAAAGCTATCAGAAGAGGTAATCTTGCTCATTGGTAATTCCGAGAGTAACGCCATCTCTGCGGATAGTGGTATAGGCTCAACATCATTTAATATTTCAACAAGTGTATTATCATTATCATTCGACAGGCTATTTCCTGTTTTTACATAATCCTTAATTTGGTCTTCATCCTCAGATTAGTTTCGCTGCAATATGGTATGTCGTATTTATTAATACCCTATAAGGACTTTACCAATTCCGCATTGACGTACATTTTTGAAGATGATGTCTCTATCGGTCGCATCAAATGGTCGGCCTGCATAAAGCATCATGATGACAACATCTGCTTTTGCAAGAAAAGCTTTGGTTCGTTCTTCACGAGAAACGATTGGATCGTTGAATCCTGGAGTATCAACGACTTCAACTCCCTTTAAACATTCATTAGGATAATAGATAGTGACAGACTTTGTTATAGAGATATATTTACCCTCAGCTCCAACGTATTCTATGAGTTGATCAAAACTATCTTCTTTTGTCTTACCAAGGTAACTATCCAGTGATGTCCCTAATTTGTTAGCTTTAGAAACCAACTCTTTTGCTGCTTTTTATTTTTGAGGCATCAAGTGTGTCAGTCGCTTCACTCTTCTCTTAAGGCTTGCATCTTTTGTTCAGCCCATTCGTCAGCAGTATAAAATTCTGCTACGATATGTTCTTTTTCTCCATACGTGATGACGGAAAGTGCAGCAGTCATAGGTGTAGTTGCTGCAGGAAGAACATCATCTTTAAAAACAAATGAATTTAGGAAGGTAGATTTTCCACATTTCATCTGTCCAATGACACCAATGGTTAGAGTGTCCTTTTCTATTTTTCTTTTATCTCTTCTAAGGAGATTATCCCTTTGTTCGTTGCTTCTTCTTTTTGTTTTAGGAATCCATCCATATTCTTCAGCTTTTGTTGTGAATGCAATGAGTTGCTGTGGCTTGTAATTCTTCAAATAAATTGTGTTCCATATCTTATAGTTCTTTTGTTATTTTTTTATACTGTTCTAAACAATCGTTGATATTCTGCCATGCATATTCTCTATTACATAGCATTGAATAGGCTTTTTTGTGTTTTTTGCATTTTCTCTAAGATTTTTATGTTGTCGGTAATTATTTTAGGTCTTTCAGTCAATGATACTAAGAAGTTGGATTAATTGGTCATATTCTTCTTCGGACATTTTCATAACGATCGCTACTGAAGATATGAGTCTCCCATCGAGGAATCTGGCTGACAGCCTCACAATCCTTGTATAACAATTTGAAGTTTTCATCCAAATCATCAATAATGTTATGACCATTTTGACGCTCTTTCATATATGACTTGTTTTGTTCATCTACTTTCTCTTTGCATTCTTTGAGTAGATGTTCTAAGTCTTCTTTTATTTCAGAAATAAAATTCTCACGAGATTCTATCTTTTGACACTATGAATAGGGTGTCATAATATCTTCGATTGATGTCTTTAGATGAGAATCTCAATGAACTGTTCAACTTTAAGTCCTTCTTCTTTCAAGGTTTTTGAATAAGTTCTTCAACTTTTTGAATTTCAGATTCAGGTTTCGTGTCAACTTTGTTAATGACAATATATAATGGTTTATTAAGTTTCTCCTTGATAATAGAGATGGAACTGCGATTTACGGTTCCATTATTAACATCGAATACCCAGAACAGAGCGTCACACTCATTAATAACTTCAATGGTGCGGTCACGGTCTTCGCTGTCATTAGAATTGAATCTCGTGTATCAAGAATACTTAATCCATTGAGATTAGGATTTTTATACGTCATTACAAAGTATTTTATAAGTGAAAGATACACCTTTTATTTGGTCAAGAACTTCTTTTGAAAATTTTTAAATGTGTCTTCAAGAATTTCTTTACGTCTTCCGTCCCTGATATAAACACTATAGGATAAAACAGAACCTCCTGCAATATATGTAGGAATAGCGGTTGCAGCCTTTGTACTAACAGGAAGTTCTGGTATGTCAGGATTATCTTGAGTCAGAATTCTATTGACGATAGAAGTTTTTACCAGCTGAGAACTCTCCCTACAAATGCTATTGTTCTTTTCCCATCCAACCAGCTTTTATGCTTAGTAGCAGTCCATTGGTCACAATGGTCTATGACGTATTGCTTCTTAGGAACAATAGTCTGCTTTCCATAAACTCTTCTCAAGGTATATCATAACTATTGTATAAATAAGAGTTTAAATCAAGGTATGATCCTTCTACAAAAGATTCAAAAGCGTTAATTCTTTTTGTACAACTTCGTGTATCTTCTGTACTGATTTCTTTTGCGGAAAGAATCTCCTGAATGAAATTCAAAGATTCCATCTTGATTTTAGTTCTTCAACTTTTTCAAGTTCTGACGAGCCTTTCAAAAGTTCCTCTTTAAGACAATTCGTTTTTTGTTTCTATTTTTAGATTGTCTTGTAGTTCAGCAATGTCGTCATCTTTTAAATGAAGCTTCTTTTTAAATCAGAGATGTCATCTTCATTTTCTTCGATCTCTTCTTCAAGATCTTTCAATCTCAGTTTTTCAGTTTGAGCTAACTGTTCTTTGAAAAGAGTTGTCTATTTTTCCATCTATAGCATTCTTTAGCTGTTCATCAAGCTGTGTACATTGTTCATTTGCTTCTTTCAGCAAAGCCTTGTATTTCGTCTCCAATTTTGTCCAACTCATTCTCAAGGTCAACGCTGTTAGTAAGTTTCTTTTTCTGTTTCAGCTAATTTTGGTCTTCAACCTCTCATTCTCTACTGAAAGTTGAGAAGCCAAGGTTTTACTGTCTGACGACTGGCCTGAACAATAAAGCCAAAATGAAAACCGCTATAATAATATCTACAATTATGTATATGATTATTGTTGAATCCATACTATCCTATTTTTCTTTCAAAAGAGAAATTTGTGCAGCTTGTGCTTCACATGCATCTTTATATTCTTTACTTTACGTGCAAGTTCATCATTCTGTTGGCGAAGGACTTTTAGCTCTAATTTTGCTTTATCAAGTTCGTCTTCTAAGTCATCTTGTTCTTCGTCATTCTCTTTTTGTCTCTTTTCTAATTCTGTCTAATTCTACCATCGGATCCTCTACTTGACGTTCAGCCTCTTTGTTAGCGCTGACGGAACTTTTTCATTCTCAGCATACAGTGTTTCTAACTCTCTTGCTAGTATCATTCTGGTGAAGAATTTCCTACGATTTTGTCCTTAAGAGCTACTCCAGCAACGCCACTGACAACAAGTCCATGAATTAGTTCTATCATTTTCATTTGCTTTTATATAGTTAATAATAATGTTTTATATTCTCGTAATTGACTTATTCTTTGTTCAAATTGTTCTTTTTGTTCTTTACGTTCTGTTTTCAATTGATTAAGAGAATTTGTTTTCTGGTTAATAATTTCAGTAGCTTCTTCATTCAAAGAAACCCTAACTATATTAACTAATTCTGCGAAATTTCCTTTAATCTGTTTTTGAAATCAGGTGATAAAGATGAATCTATATAATTACTGAACTGCGTGAGCACGTTGTGGCTTTTGGAAAAGGAGTTTATCTGTAACAAAACCAACTCATGCTGTCTATTAGCCCTTTGTCGCTTCCAACTTTTCCTGATAGAGCTTGTGCTCCATTTTCAATAGTTTCATATTTTTGAGTAACTTTTGTTGCTAATGTAACTGCCTTCTCTATTCTGCTAACAGCTTTCTGGTTAGAAATAATACTACCAAAGTCAGAAACCGTATCAATAGCATCAATTAGCTTTTCCACTTGCTAATGCTCCACCTGCTGCGGCAGCTCCACCTAGTTGCTGCAACAGCAGCAACAGTTCCAACAGCAGCTGCAGCTACTATACCACCTTTATCCATTGGTCATATTCGTGTCCCATTCCATTCAAATCTATATTATAAGTTAAGCCTGTCATTTGGATGTTTGAGAGGTTCATACTTTTTAGAGATCTCTAATGAAATGTCATCTTCTTTTTCACGCTCACTCTGAGTTCTTGCTTTCTCACAGATAGCTGTTTGTATACCACTTTTGTAGCTATTCATTAACAATGATGCAGTATTATTAATAGTTGTCATTGCTTTCCATTGTCGAAAATCTGAACTTTTCCTGTTACAAGCGTGTTAAGTTTATCGAATATTATATCTTCAAATTTTACGTGTGGTTGTGCGTTCCTGTTCATCAATATCATCGGCAACAGAAATCAACCAAACGTTCTATTTGTCGTTCTGACTCTGTCAAGTTCTTGCTGACACATTCTTGATAGCTTCGTCAGTGTTTTCGTCGGATAAAGAGGCAGACATTAGTTCTTCAACCTGTTTGAGCATCATTTTTGATATATTCTTCAGGCGTTGATCATCAACACGTTTTCAGAATATCTTTCTTTTTCCTTCTGAATAGAATCAGTAGGTGTATAACTCTTCGAGCGAGTCTTTTTGTTGCAGATACAACAGCTACTTGCTTTAATGGAATTTTTACAGTTTTGCAGATATATTCTTTAGCAGACTCAATATCTTCCTTTGACTTAGTGTCACTTTTGGTAAGTATCAAATAAATCGGGCGTTGAGATAATTTTATCATCTCAATAAAGTCTGTCAGTGAACGTGTTATCTGCTGGTTTATATCGGTAACAAGCAATATCCCATCAGCCTTAGGTAGAAAATTGACAAGTGTTTGTTTGTGTTGGAGGATCGGGAGATGAAAGTCCAGGGTATCAACAATTATAGTAGAAGCAGGAACGCGTGTAGATGTGTCAACACTGTCACAACTTTCTGCATCTGCTAATTCTTCGTTTTTAAATCATTTATGTTTTTCTACTTCAATACCGTTACCATTGGCATCAATTACTTCTGCGTGACAAGAATCACTGCCAAAGTGCACTTCTGTAAATTGTTGCTGTTGTAGGTTTAGTAGCACTTTCCAAACCCTTACTATCAGTCAGTGCATTGATAAGCGTTGTTTTTGACCTGAACTAAATTCGCTCGACTAAAGGAAGGATAATGTTTGCATTTTTCCTGCTTAGACCGCATTTCTATTAATGTTAACTCTTCAACTATGCTGGTTAGTCCTATGGACTCTGCAATAGAACGTAAGTCTTCAATCTTATTCATGATAATTTAAGTTGTATTGTATTCTTATTATATCTTTTCTACATTTAAATACGCAGGGGTCAAAGCATTCATCTTCTTTAAGTTCATACCAAAGTGGTTAAAGAAGAGACTATTTATTTTCTCTCTTTCTTGATTGTTTGAAAGAATGTTTGAAAAACATCGAAGCATACTGGATGCTCATGCCTGGTTCTATAACCATGCCATCACAGTGCTTTGACATCTTCACGGTAATTTTGAATAGTGCCATAATAATATTGTTTTTAGTTATGTTTGTGATTAGACGAGGATAAAGAAGAAAAGGGGACACGACCCGCTTTATCTTTATTTATCCGGTCTCGGTTCTGAAAACACCTTGGAGTCAAAATAGAAGACAGTCCATGCCCCCATATAGGATAGGGGCACAGAACCCGCCTAAACTCGATTACCTGATGACTCCTTTGTTGAATTTTCCGAGATTTAACCGGGTCGAATAACCTCGTTTGCAAGTTTTATGCATAAGATGGAATGAGTTATAAGTCATCCACCAAATATTGTGCAAATGTAATGATTTTATTGTATATGACAAAAATAATACGGAAATAAAGTGAAGAAAAACACAATGATAGAGTGGCTGTTCTGTTTTCTGAGTGAGAAAACCAGAACGATAATCTTTCTGTAACGCTGGTTTAATCAAAATCATAGATTATTCTTTTGATTATTGTTTTCAACAGAGGGTTATTTCTTTTGGTTGACTACTACGGAGTATTGTACTCTCTTTCTGCACTATCTGTTCTTTTCCCAGATTTTTGTAAAGCTTACGGTTGTTGCCGAAAGGGTAAAAGCCGAAAACATTCCAGCTGGGAGGGTAAGTGTGCCGGCTGTTACACTTTGGGGGCAGGGCATTGGACTGACATAACAGTTGCTCCATACTCAATATCCAAAGCACGGAAGGTGTTGTTGCAGTTGTCGCATGTGAAAGTGATATGACCTCTAATCATAAGTAATATGATTTTAAAGTATAAATATTTTATTATGATATAATGACCTTAAAGCGTTATTCTTTTGCTTCTATTGCTGATGTCTTGTTGCTCATCACACGTGGATGCTGTTGGTTAGCACCAATGGTGCGGAGGCTTACCACGTCGCAAGATGTTGTGGAGTTAGGGTACTATCAGTTGTTAGGAGTTGTCTTGCAGCATTGAGAATACGTCTTAACTGATTGATAGCTTTTGTCTGTCAAGATATATTTGCTTACGAATAATGTTTGTTTTATGTTCATTTTCTTTTAAGTGTTTTGTTTCTGTTTGCAAAATAAATATTTAATTGTGAGAGGTACAAAGCGAATTAATTTGTATTTTTGCGACAGCGTAGCTTTATTGCTGCAATTAGTAATATATGAAGAAAGAGAAGTTCAGTATTATGAGAATTTTCTTGTTGGATTTTCTCAATGGACTGAAGTTTAAGATTGTAATAATGATTGAGGATGAAAGGCTGTATGGCAATAAACTTGTCAGGCAGGAGATGATAAAGCCAAGAAAGATATGAATAGAGATGATAGGACTGTAAGGACAGTGGGTGAGCGAGGGGAAGTGCAGGCTATATCGGGCAAGGCTTTTGCTGAAGATGAGGCGATGAAGGAGAAGCTGAACGCTGTGTTTCGACTCAGACTGCTATATAATAGTGGTGAAGAGTTGTGGAGGCATATTGGAAAGTCGGGTAGTGGAAACAATTCCTTTGGTCGTGTCGGTGGAAAAGATGCTTTTTTGCGCAGAGCCGTTTTTCATGAACTGGAGCGTGAATGGCTTGACGAAATGGGTATAGAGCTTAGCTGGCTACTGGAATCTTACGTGTTGGCTGCAGGGCTGATGGAAAAGTATCGGATCTACTTTGAGGTGAGATGCGAGCAGGCACATATAGAGGGTGTTGTGAGCAGATAGTCAATGTTTGTGTTTTCGGTGATGCTGTCAGCGATGAATACAGTGCTAAAAAGCAGGAACTTCTGCATCAGTTGATGGAGGAGGATGTTTGTTGTCTGACCGTCTTTTTGCTGATGCTGCTTGGCGTTTTTCCTCCTTCTGTTGAAAGCCGGCAGGGCGATGCGGTAGGGATGAAAGAGGTGTATGAGCAGGTCTATGACTTTTTCCTGAGTGTTTGTCATCGGAATATACTCTTTGTGCAGACACCACGGATGACACTTTTCCATAAGTCACTGAAAGATGCTGAGGTGAAACAGACCCGTATCCGACTGGTTAAGCTTGCGGCTGACGTACTCAGCAACCTCTCTGTTCTTGCCAGTCCCGAGCTGGTGGCGGAGACCAGTGCGTCGTGGACAGTGGACACAGCTGTATCCTGACCTTGAGGGCTATTGGCTGGGCGAGCATCATTGTGAGCAGCGTCCAGACTATTGGAGGGTGGAAGAAATAGCAACAGGATATGTTTTCTATCATTACTTCCAGAATGAAAAATGAGAAAAGGAAAAACTACATCAGCAGGATTTTTCCATTAACTTCTATCGTAATGAGGAGGATTATGCCTATGTACAACATCCCCGCTCTATATTGCAATGGTTGGGTAATGACAAGTTATCAAAGGATGGCGTCACCTATCCTCACTTTGTTTTTGGGGGAGGAGAAAAACCAACGAAGATAGCTTTTTGAGTCGTTTACGATGGATGTATCGTGGTTTCGTCCGATGCGATTGACACGTGTAAAGATGACTGGGCGCCTCCAACTGAAAAGGGAATGGAGGTGATAAATGATTTTTGAAGCTTATTCCTATACTTTCTATCTTGGTTTGGAAGCTATTACACCAGATTTTATCTCAGTAAAAGATGAGAATGGGAAGTCATACAGAGTTTCTGTTTCTGAGCATGAAGAGTTAAGAAACTGTACGTTGAATGATGCTATCGGTATTATCACTTGGGCTGATAAACGTTATATAGCATTTTCGATCATTTGATGTTGTATCTTCCGATAGAGGAATAATGTTTTTATTGCTTTACTTCTGGAAATCAGAGTAGTGGGAGATATGTTTAGGGTGTTTTAGAGTTTTTCCTCGTTGAGTAGGGAAATGTCTTTGTAGTTGCGAAAATATGTAGCTAATTTTGCCAAGGTTAAGAATTTGTAAGTTATGAAGAAAGTTTTTAATTTTCTCACTTTCCGTAGTCGTAGTGACTTAGTAGTTGCAGCATTACTACGCAGGTTCGGGTGCCGTAACTGGTGGCTCATTAGGAAGTATTCTCGGAAGTGCTATTGGTGGTATTGTAGGCGGAGCGCGAGGCTCAGATATTGGTTCGATTGTTGGCATGGCTGGTGGTGCAATTATTGGTGCTTCTACTGGTGCAAAGGCTGATAGGTGTGCAAAGGAGGAAGTATACGACCATTATGAGAGAGTGCAGCAACGCAAGGCACGTGAGAAGAGAAATCGAACTGAATACGACTATTATAATCATACATACGACTATGGACGATCAGGCAGTGTAGACGGCAGCGGCTTTGATAATACAAACTCTGGCGACGACCGTATTTATGATTTCCAAAGCAGTGATTATACTGGTAGTTACAGCGTTGCACAGCCAAACACAAAGGCTCCAGCTGAGTCAAGTGTTGATAAATTGGCTGGTAATTTCCAATATACTCCAAACATCGAGATCGTTAATGCTCGTTTTGTTGACGACAACCAAGATGGCGTGTTATCACGTAATGAAGTAGGTAAGATTATCTTTGAGGTGATAAATCGTGGAGACAAGGTTATCAGCGATGTGCAGCCATCGGTGTTGGAAACAACTGGTAATGCTCATATTTACGTCAGTCCTTCTATCCACATTGAGAGTATTGCACCTGGTAAGGGCGTTCGCTATACAGCTCTTGTGAAGGCTGATAAGAAATTAAAGAATGGTATGGCACGATTTGCTTTAACTGTTCTGCAAGGTCAGAAGAGTATAAGCAAGGTGACAGAATTTAATATAAAGACCAGTAAGTAAGGTTGTTGGTACATTGATAAGCAGGAATGTTCAATATTAATCTTATTGCCACAGAATCTAAAAGTTCTATTTGATAGAGATTATAAAGATATTATAGTGTAACTATTAACTCCTGATAACTAAGGTTTTGAATGACGAAAAAGGGGCTGCATCATTAAACTGGTGCAACCCCTATTTCTTTGAAAGGTAAAAAGTGAAAGTAAGGTTGTTTACCCTTTTTATTCTTATATAGAGAGCTAAGGCTGTTTAGAAGTAAAAGAGTAAGATTTAAATAGAAATATGTGTGAAATCATTGTATTTACACCCCTCCTATGAGGGAGAGGGACTGTTTATTCTATTTTTATTCAAAGAGTCCCGTTACACCATCCTTGACACGTTTGAAGAAGTTAGTCCAGCTACTACTTGATCCCTTTTTCGGAGTTGTAGGTTGGGTGTTGGGTTTGTTTTGAAGGGCAGTCTGTTGTCGGTTTACAGCAGTCGTGGTTGTGCGTGCTGATGTTGTTAGTGGTTTAGACTTGGCAGACTGTTGAATGTTAGGGTTAGGTGTTTTTGTGTAAATCACCGTTATTCTCCTTATTGTCCTTTCTCTACCTTCGCTTGTTGTGGAACTTTCTTGTTGTTTAATCGTGTGTCCACTTTTGCGTTCAATCTCTTTAGGTTTATCCTCCTCAACCTTTTTCCCATTCAGGGATAAACTCATAACATATACCCTGCCGTTCCATATTCTATTTCAGGCATTTCAAATGTAGGTTTTGATCTCGGTAGGGAATGGGAATCTCTGTTTCTTTTTCGTATAAGTTCAACTTTTACGTAGGCAACTCCTGAAAGCAATTATTCCCAATTCTCGTGCAGCACAATAAGATAAGTCGACAACACGACCACGAACAAAGGGACCACGGTCTGTAACGCGGACAATGACAGTTTTGCCATTACGTGGGTTTGTGACTTTTAGACGAGTACCAAATGGGAGAGTTCGGTGCGCACAAGTAAAGGCGTTACAATCGTAACGTTCACCATTACTCATTTTCCGACCATGTAATCCATTGCTATAATAAGATGCTTTACCATCCGACTGTGCTTTTTATAGTCAGTGTAAAGTAATTGCATAGCGCAAAAAATGCTATTAGGAGAAGTTTGGTTCTATACATATTAAAAAGTTAGTATCTCCAGCCTTCTCTCATAGAGTTTATTCCCTCTCTGCCTTGTAGAGCATGAGAGGGAATAGAAAGACTGGTTTTATTTATACGACACCTTGTGCAAGCATAGCTTTTTGCTACCTTCATGAAGCCTGCAATATTGGCACCTTTTAATATAATCAATGTAGCCATCAGGTTGTGTTTGCCATATTTCACGCACTGCTCGTGGATAGAGCTCATGATGTAATGGAGTTTCTGGTCAACCTCTTCTGGACTCCATGAGAGACGGAGAGAGTTCTGTGACATTTCGAGGCCTGATGTGGCAACACCACCTGCGTTGACAGCCTTACCAGGAGCGAAGAGCATCTTAGCTGCGGTAAACTTATCGGCAGCCTCTGCTGTACAACCCATGTTTGAAACCTCAGCTACGCACAATGGCTTTAGGCAGAGATCTTGTCTGCATCCTCACCATTAACCTCATTTTTGAGTAGCACATGGCAAATAGATGTCTGCCTTCTGCTCCCCAAGGCTTACGACCCTTGAAGAACTGTGCACCAGGATATTTCTCTGCGTATGGTTCACAAACGTCATTACCACTGTTGCGGAGTTCGAGCATGTACTCAATCTTTTTCACCGCTGATGCCTTCTGGGTCATAGATATAACCATCAGGGCCACTCAATGTGATAACTTTTTGCACCGAGTTCGGTAGCCTTCTTAGCAGCACCCCATGCAACGTTACCGAAGCCAGAGATAGCAACAGTCTTACCCCTTAATGTCAAGGCCGTGGGTTTCCATCATCTGATGAACGAAGTAGAGTGCACCATAACCAGTAGCCTCTGGACGGAGGATAGAGCCACCCCATTCTATGCCCTTACCTGTGAGCATACCTTGGAACTGGTGAGTCAGCTTGCGATATTGACCGAAGAGATAACCAATTTCACGACCACCAACACCGATGTCGCCAGCAGGAACATCCTCGTCAGGCCCGATATGACGATATAACTCTGTTCATGAAAGCCTGGCAGAAACGCATAATTTCAGCATCACTCTTGCCACGTGGAGAGAAGTCAGAACCACCTTTGCCACCACCCATAGGTAATGTGGTGAGTGCATTCTTGAATGTTTGCTCGAAAACCGAGGAACTTCAGAATGCTGAGGTTTACTGATGCGTGGAAACGCAAGCTCACCCTTGTGAGGGGCCGATAGCACCATTAAATTGCACACGATAGCCAATGTTTACCTGCACTTTACCCTCGATCATCAACCCAAGGAACACGGAATGTGATGATACGTTCAGGTTCTACAATACGCTCAATAATACTTGCGCGTTCAAACTCAGGATGCTGATTGTAAACATCTTTTACAGAAACGAGTACTTCGTGTACTGCCTGCAAATACTCTGACTCACCTGGATGCTTTTTGCTCCAGTGCTTGCATGATTTTTCTGACTTCCATAGTAAATTGACTTTTTATTTGTTTATGTTAGATAGTATCATTCAGTTGAGAATGGTACGGCAAATGTATCTAAAATCCGTCAAACTTCCAAATGAAAACCCACAAAAATGTTTTCTTTTTTTTCTTTAAGAAAGCGATTATGCTTACATAGGGTTGCTCTCTGTGTGCAAAGTAATAAAAAAATATCTTATTTCTGTATCGAAAAGATAGGTTTACTTGTATTTATTTTTGTATTTTTGTCCAATATTAAGTTTTTGGATTATGAGTGAGCAAGTTCCTGCACAGTGGGGTAATTTCTATCTAAGAGATGTAAGTTTTGTCAATCTGATGATGCGACGAATTTACAATGTCTTGATTGTAGCTAATCCATACGATGCCTTCATGTTGGAAGATGATGGACGTGTGAAGAGAAAATTTACAATGAGTATATGGAATTAGGACTGCGTTATCCGCCTACGTTTACACAGGTTTCTACCATTGAAGAGGCTTCAAAGGTTCTCAATACGGTAGATATAGACCTTGTTATTTGTATGCCGGGTAATGCAGATAATGATGCTTTTGATGTGGCAAGAGCAGTAAAGGCTGAGTTCCCAGATATTCATTGTGTTGTTTTGACTCCCTTCTCCTATGGTATCACAAAGCGCATACAACACGAAGATCTTAGTATCTTTGATTATGTCTTCTGTTGGTTAGGCAATACTAACCTTATTCTCTCCATTATCAAGTTGATGGAAGATAAGATGAACATTGACAATGATATTCGAGAGGTAGGTGTGCAGATGATATTGCTTGTTGAGGACTCCATTCGTTTTTATTCATCCATTTTACCTAATCTATATAGCTATATTCTCACACAAAGTCAGAATTTTTGCTACTGAAGCTCTGACCCGCCATGATGCCTCTTTGCGTCAACGTGGACGGCCCAAGGTTGTTCTGGCGCGTACATACGAGGAGGCATGGGAAATCTATCAACGCTATAAGGATAACTGCTTGGGTGTCATTTCCGATGTGAGGTTTCCTATTAATAATTTGAAAGAGGCATCGTCAGCAGTGGACGAGGGTAGTGTTTCCAATGTTGAGAAAGATCCAGAGGCGGGATTAAAACTATTGCGTGCTATCCGTCGAGAAGACGAATATATCCCGTTGATTATCGAAAGTTCTGAAAGTGAGAACCGAGAGAAGGCAGAGGTAGAGGGTTTTCGTTTTGTTGATAAGAACTCAAAGAAGATGAGTGTAGACTTGCGCAATCTATTAGAGGAACACATGGGTTTTGGTGACTTCATCTTTCGTAATCCAGAAACACGTGAAGAGGTTGTGCGTGTACGCAGCTTGAAGGAGTTACAGGATAACATCTTTACCATTCCACGTGACTCTATGTTATATCATATCTCCCGCAATCATGTTAGTCGTTGGCTCTCAGCACGAGCTATATTTCCAGTATCTTCTTTCTTGAAAGGTATTACTTGGCATAAATTGCAAGATGTAGATATGCATCGGCAAATTATCTTTGATGCTATTGTTGCTTATCGCAAGATGCGTAATGTCGGTGTTGTTGCTCTTTTTGATAGGCGAAAAATATGACCGTTATGCCCATTTTGCTCGTATTGGAGAAGGTTCGTTAGGAGGTAAGGGACGTGGTTTGCTTTTTCTTGACAACGTCATTAAACGTTGTCCCGACTTCAATCGCTTTCCGAATGCTAAGGTGCAGATACCGAAGACGGTTGTTCTTTGTACAGACGTCTTCGATAGTTTTATGGAGAAGAATAATCTTTACCAAATAGCTTTGAGTGATGCAAGCGATGAAGAGATACTTCAGGCTTTTCTTCGAGCTCAATTGCCAGATGAGTTTATCGTAGATTTTTCATCTTTTTGAGGCTACACGCTCGCCGATAGCTGTTCGTTCCAGCTCGTTATTAGAGGATAGTCACTATCAGCCTTTTTGCAGGAATCTATTCCACTTATATGATTCCTTACCTCGAGGATAAGTATGAAATGCTCGAATGTTGGCTTGTGCCATCAAGGCTGTCTATGCCTCGGTTTATTATCGTGACTCCAAAGCCTATATGACAGCCACAAGTAATGTCATTGATCAGGAGAAGATGGCAGTTATCTTGCAGCAGGTGGTGGGCAAGGAATATGGCGATCATTTCTATCCGAACATCTCTGGTGTTCTTCGCTCTCTCAACTATTATCCGATAGGAGAAGAGAAAGCAGAGGAAGGTATTGCCTCTTTGGCTTTGGGTTTAGGTAAGTATATTGTTGATGGTGGGCAGACGCTGCGTGTCTGTCCGTTCCATCCACACTCAAGTCTTACAGATGAGCGAAATGGAAATAGCCTTGCGCGAAACTCAAACTCAGTTCTATGCACTTGATATGAAGCACATCAGCGAGGACTTTAAGGTGGATGATGGTTTTAATATCCTCAAACTTCGTGTGAAGGATGCTGAGGCTGATGGCAGTCTACAATATATTACTTCCACTTACTCTCCCGAAGACCATGCTATTTATGATGGTCTCTATGAAGGTGGACGAAAGGTAATCTCCTTCTGTGGTGTCCTCCAACAGAACGTCTTTCCTTTACCAGAGTTGTTACAAATGGCAATGACATACGGTGCTGAGGCAATGCGTCGCCCAGTGGAGATCGAGTTTGCGGTTAATTTGAATAGTGATCGAACAGGCGAATTATATCTCTTGCAGATTCGTCCAATCGTTGATTCTAAACAGATGTTAGATGAAGACCTTACTGCAATACATGACGAAGAATGTCTCTTGCGGAGCTATAACTCTTTGGGGCATGGCGTGTCAGATGATGTGCAAGATGTTGTTTATGTGAAGACGGATAGTACATTCACAGCATCTAACAATCCTGCTGTTGCTGATGAGATAGAACAAATAAATCGTAAGTTCCTTGATACTGATAAGAATTATGTGCTCATTGGTCCCGGTCGTTGGGGTTCAAGCGACCCTTGGTTGGGTATTCCTGTGAAGTGGCCATATATCTCGGCAGCCCGTGTCATCGTTGAGGAGGGTCTGGAACACTATCGTGTAGACCCAAGTCAAGGAACACATTTCTTCCAAAATCTCACCTCTTTCGGTGTGGGCTACTTCACAATCAATCCTTATAAGGAAGATGGATTCTATCAGCGCAGTGTTCTCGATGCCCTTCCAGCTGTGGAAGAAACTCAGTGGGTACGCCATGTCCGTTTTCCAAAACCATTAAAGATAATGATGGATGGTAAGAAACAAGAAGCTCTTATCATGCTTCCTCAAGAGGAAAAGGAGTAGACATCCTCTCTAAGAAAAGGGTATGATCTCTATAAAACCTTAATTCCGCAATATAATTTCTTGTGAGAAAATTTTCATATATTGATGTGACATTTTGGGACTCTATACGTTGATCTGAGACTTTTCGATGTTTTTTGGACTTGTTTAAGCATGAAATCCCCCACCCAAACTAATGGGGAATATGAGAATCGTAAAGATATGCTGTTTATTCAAGGAAGACTTCTGAGTAGTAGGTTTTTATTTGTGTATAGGTTCAGAATGTTCCGCCTTCCTGTTCGCACCCATTTTGCTGGCACGCTAACAAAATGCAGAATAAAGGCTTTCAGCCTGCTTGTCTTTTTCAACGGCTTGACTTTCTCGCTGATATGACGGATGAGATAAAGATAGAAGTTCTTCCAGCATGGCGGTAACCATCATGAAAACCATATTCTCAGCCATAAAAAGAAAATGGCAGATGCGACCATCCAAAGTCATTGTTCTGTATGTCGAAGTTCTTTTCGCTTGCTCCACGCTCATTATAAAATGTAATGATGTCTTTCTCGGTAGATGTCCAGTATTGGTAGGGGATACAGCGATATGTATATCACTCCGAACATATCCGTCTGTTCCCTGCCGTGCTTGTCTTTCAAGGGACTACGCTGTACGACAAGCCTGTATGACTTTCCTTCGATGAGGTTGTCCATGCTGACAGAGGCGACATCGCATTTCTCATAACCGACTTCAATGCTCTTCCATTCTTTCAACTGGCGGAACTCCTCGTGTCGGCTGCCACAATTGGCAGCACGTATATAGAACGTGTTGCAGCGTGGTTCTACGGTTTGGATGATTTCCTTTGAAAACGACCCGCAGTCGGCACGGAAACGCTCTATCACAACACCGAGTTCGGAGGTCACACGGTCCATAATGTGGCGAAGTGTGTCTTCTTGATGGAATCTTACATTGGTGTTTCCATCACGGTTCTCACCTCCAACTATGATGCCCCCAATGGAAGCCCAACCAGGGAAGTAGCCAAAGTCCTGCTTATAGGAATACTTTGTATCGAACTTGTGGGCTGGAACAAACTGGTGGTCAAAGTCTAAGTCAACATGACTGCCTGCCTTTTATAGCCCCATTCTCCGTATCATCCGTAAAAAGTAAGGTGTTCAATTCTTCAGCAGTGTTGAAACTATAAGACCTACCAGATGTACCAGCTTATATATACAACATTCTCTTCGGCAAGCTCTTTTAGTCCGCGCCCCCACAGTGTCGGCACTGGGTAATTGCGTATTAGATCCTGTTTGAACTGACCTATAAGCGTATTGGTATCCTCAAGACAATCCCCACCGCAAAGGTAGCTAAAAAGAGAGCTGAAAATACTTCCATAGCTGTATGCTTTACCACTACCTCCACGTTTTCCCCAATACAGATTCGGTAAGTTTTTCAAAGCCCAACTTTGAAAAACGTCCATAATATGATAAATTCCACCGAAAGAAAGTGATATTCTCATTTTTAATTGCTACCTTTGTCATGTCAGATATTTTTATTTGTTTTGTTGGTAGCACTAAGATAGGTGAAATTTTCTGACATATCCAAGTGTTTTGAGAACTTTTGTTTTTCAGACACTTGGAGTTCTTACAAGAATTTATGCTGCGAAATTAAGGTAAAAGTAAAGCCATCTCCTACGGCAATAGACTGTGGATGATGGCTTTATTGTAAATCTTATTTTTAGTAATAAAGTCATTTAAAAGCTGGAAGATAGGACGATAATATACAACTATATTTTTATTTTTAGGTTGCTGTCACATTTAATATTTCTCGTAAGCGTTTAATAATCAATAGGTTTTATCTCTACGTCGGATGACAGCAGTGACAGCAAATTTTTGTTTTGTCTTTCCTCTCGCTATTTTATAAGGGTTGTATCTTTACTTGAATTGCCATGCGCATTAAACGTTTTGCTACATATTTCGTCTTCATTTTTATATCTGGTTTCTTGTAACTTTTACAAATTCTTTACTACCTTTGTACTCGGATAATTGAACTTGTAATAAGGATGACAATCATAAAAGAAAGCCGAAACGATAAATTTCTGCACCTTAGGAAGTAAGGGTGTAGGCAGACTTCAGATGTGTTAAATGTTTTTAACGAAGAAAAATAGAAAAGATACAAATTATTTGGTAGTTCCAAATAATTATGTACTCTCTCTCTCTCTCTCTCTCTCTCTCATTTAAGAACTAATTTCTTTAGTCTTGCATACGCGTGCGATGCATGCTGTGCAACCTATGTAAGCAAAAGGACTTTTCGGAGTTTCCTTTGTTTTTATATACCTACGTAAACTGATATCTTGGGAATTTAAGCACGAAATTATAACTTTATATTAATCAATAGAACAGGGATATACGTTTACGATGTGTCCTCGAGAAATGATGATGAATAAAAAGAATGGTTTATCAAAAACCACAATGCGAGATTGTTTGCACTGAAACAGAATTCTTGTTAAATAGTGCCAGTGGTAATGCGGGAACAATTAAACCTGGTACGGTGGCAGGAGATGCAAAACATAACTTTTTAGTGAAGAAGACTTTTGATAATGCTTCTTGGAATAATACAGAAAAGAACCAATAACAGTTTGAAAAGAAAAATGAATAATTTTATGAAGAGATTAACTATAAGTTCGGTAATACAAAGCATGTGTTATGGTTTAGTAGCTTTTATTGCTTACAGCCAGCTGTGTCAATGGTGATACAGTGCAGGAGGAAAAACACAGAAAAAGCCGACATTCCTACGGGGGCAACCATCTTTACAGGTACTTCGCAGCCAAACGCAACAACACGTACGGCAATTCTTAATCATACAAAGGGTGCTGGTGCTTCTGTGAATTGGAGCAGTGGTGACAAGATCGGGTAAAAGATAATGCTGGTGCTTGGCGGCAGAGTGGAGCTGTAAACTACTCTTTTTGAAACTAATAAGTCGCAAGGAGCGTTTGCTCTTTCTGGTACTTATACAGGTGATTCGCATGATATTGTTTTACACCAATGTGTCTGTTACAGGCTCTCAACCACAAGTTCAGATTAAAGCAACACAAAATCAGTCTGCCCCAAATAACTTTGATCATGCTGGCGCATCGGGAGATTGCGGAATAGCCAAAGCTAATAAAGTAGGTAGTGATTATAAATTCACACTTGACCATAAAAGCTTCCTATCTCTGCTTCATTCCTCGTACCAGTAACGAATATGTAAAGCGAAGCAAGTTGATTAAGGTTGAGATTATGAGCGATGACAATATTGCTGGAACTTATAATATTGCTGACGATGGCACACTTACCCTTGCTTCCAGGTGGTTCTAAAACGATTATCGTAACAACAGGTTCGGGTTTTGATATAGATAATGCTATAGACGATATGAGCAAGAATGCAACCTATGCAGTCGTTGCTCCAGGTACTCATACTTTCCGTATTCGCTACTGGCTTCGTAATACAACGGACAACCCTAATGGCAAAATAGAAGGAACAGTATCTAAGATTGTAACGCTTGACTGTACAGCAGGTTCTATTCATGATATAACAGCTAATCTTAATCCACATGATTATGAGGGTAACAATTACTATATGTGGGACGCAGAAAAACCGTATTGGGAAGGGTATGAATGGGATAAAGGGGGTAGTCAGCCGATAATTAGACAAGGTCTTTCAGGCGCAACAACTTCCAGTGACTACGCCAAGGACAAAAACTGACTCACGTTTCTATAACCCATATTTTCCTGGTGTGGGCATAGAGAATCCCGCTACTCACACAGCATGTAAAGACCTTCCTAACGTGAATGAAATGACATGGTATGCAGCAGCAGGCGATCCTCATTGGGACGAATATGAATTATGGACAACTATGGGGCATTTATATAAAGGTGGAATGTGGTTTAAGAAGAAGGCAAACATAATCGGATACAACCCAAACACTGCCTTTGATAGCACTGATTGGCGTACAAAAATCAGTCGATCGTAAATGGTATATAACTCAGATTCTTCCTCCAATAGCCGATGCTGGTAATTATTTCTACCTGCCTGCCTTGGGTTACTACTACGATGGTTATCTGAAACACTGTGGCATGTACGGCTACTATTGGTCGTCAGTGCTTACCCTGAGTTTGGATACGTTGCATACGGTATCTCCTTCAGTAGTACTTCTTTATACTTGTACGGTAGCACCTGCTTCCGCAAAAAGCAGGTTCAGGGTTCAGGCGTTGGAGTAGTCCTAAAGTCCCTACCCCAACCCTCCTCGAAAGGGGAAGGATGCCTAATGGGGGGATGTGTGTCCTGTCGCTGCGTACACTGTATTTTAATTTTCATTCTCTTGAGGGTGTGTCAAAAATACAAATACCATTTTAATAATCTTACAGTTTGAAACAATTCATTAAGAAAGACCATTTCTGTACTCGATTTTTGAGTAAAGAAATGGTCTTTTCTTTACTTTAAGGAAAAATACTTATAGTTTGAAAGTTGTCAAGTTATTAATTTACATTTCGACACACCCTCAAGTTTTTTATCAGCACAAGAATATATCTTTATGCTTTGTTTTCATTTATGAGTTTACAAAGTTGAGGTGTTTTTATACGATGATATTAGATTTGGATTAGATTTTTTTCTATTTTTCAAAATAATTTTATTTCAGGAGTTAAAAGGAGGAGCTATCAACGGGCTTTCTGCTTACCAGTAGAGAGCATTTCAATAGTTTTTGAAGCGGATGCTATGTGACATTTCAGCACGTGACAGTTGTGGGCGGAGCCAGTCGAGGAGTGTTTGTTCTGTTAATGTTGCACCGGGTGTACACTCTATTTCCGTGTGGATGACATTTCCAAAGTTAGGGTCGGGAACGGTAAAGGCACGTGCAGCAATAATCATAGGGTGGGAGAAGAACCTGCTCAATGTGTTCTGGATGTACGTTCTCACCTCCACAGACCACCATTCGGTCAGCTCTCCCATGATGAAAGAAGTAACCTTCGCTATTCTGAGAAACTAAATCGCCTGTATTTTTGCCATTGATTCTGTTTTTTCCATGCATAGCCCAACGTGAACGTACCCAAAATGTTCCTATTCCTTTCTCATTTGGGTCTTTTACTTTGCAGTAGACACCCTGAATTGGTCTACCTAATGTTGTTTCTTCGAAAGAAGCTAATTCTTGAGGGTGTTGCCAGCATAAAGAATCCTGCTTTCAGACGTACCATAAAGGTTAAAGATCGCCTCACCAATTTGTTGATGAGTTATATCGATGAGGCTTTTTAGGGCAGTCTGTCGCCACCGCTTATCAGACAGCGCAGGCTCTTCATCTTCTTTTTAGCACCTTCAATCTGCCAAAAACGTGAGAGCATAGCAGGTACAATCGGCATGACCTCAATCTGTTCACGCTGAATAGTTTCTAAGGTTTTGATAGCATCGAAGCGTTTTTTTGTAGGCATATCTTCTTACCCATAAGTAAGGAGATGATAAGTGTTGAAAGTCCGAAACCATGATAGAAAGGTAGTGAAATCAGCACACTCTTATATTCGTAGATTCTGATGTTGCGTAGTAAGGCAAGCAGTGGAGGAAGGAATGAGGTAATAGAGGGACGGCGGGCAATACTCTTGAAGTTGCCACTTGTTCCTCCTGAGTGAATAATGATTTCTCTCCCTCGCCAGATTTTTAGAGCAGTCTTACGTTCCTTGCTTGAATTACTTTCGATAAGAGTTGGTCGCTTAATATTTCTGTTGTAATAGCTGTGCAAGGAATGTCTGTGAGGGATTTGTTTCAGCTCTGGATCGTATATAATAAGGTGGTAATGGTGCTTCTGCAAATCAGCTGTTATCTGTTCTGTTCCCAAGTCGGTGCTTAGTAATGTCGTCCGGACACCTAATCGTGATAATGCATGGAGCAGGAGAGTCACAATAAGACTATTACGTCCTATCAATGCCACATTCATTTTAGGTTGGAGATGATATTCCGTGTAAAGAATTTCAGTGAGTTGATGCGTACGGATATAGAGTTCTTGATAGGTTAGAGAATGATTCTCGTCAATGATAGCACGGCGTTGCGGATAGAAGTGAGCCGTAAAACGAAGCAGTGCCATCAGGCTGACGCCTTCAGAAATGAGGCTTTTAGCCCACACAAATAAAGCCCTTTGGTGAGATTATGTGTAAGTGATAGAGGATAGAAAAGATAGAGATGTTTTTTTACTTTTTCATGGTAATCGTTTGTAATATAGCTGTATAATTGGTGCGAAGATGTGGGCTATCGGAGCAGATAATTTTGCCCACCATGGTTTATAACTCTTGTTCTTTTGTATGGCGAGTTTTAAGAGAATATTGGCAGCATCAGCTGGGGTGTAAGCAGGCAGATGTTGGTATTGTTTGATTATCATCCGACATCGCTGTGTGAACCAAGGGTAAAGAGGCAATCTGCACACAAATATCTAATGGCGCAAATTCACTATTTGCAGTCTCACACCATGTGTTGGCTGCACTTTTTGAGGAATGGTAAGCCGACCATCCCGGTGCCATTGGATAGAGAGTGCTTACTGATGACGAATAGATGATATGCCCTTTACTTGCTTTCAAGGCAGGTGAGATTGCTAATGATAGCGCAACCAAGGAACGATAGTTGAGGTCTATGGTACGGTCATAGTCGTGGAGACGGTCCTGTGCATCATTAATCTTGCGATGGATAGATTTACCCGCATTGCAGAAGAAGTAGTCTAACCGTGGTAGTGTTTCCTTTAGTTTCATGCAGAGCTGCTCCAGTTCTTCTCTGTTTCTTAGGTCTATTGCGCAGTACTCTGCACTATTTCCCGTTTGCTAGCTTTTGGCACATAAGAGACGTAACTCCGCTTCACTACGAGCAATGAGGAAGACATTTGCACCTGAACTGATTATTTTTTTCGGTTAATGCCCTACCTATTCCATGCGATGCACCCGTCACAAGTATCCACTTCCCAGAGAAGTGTTCTCTTGTAATGTCAGGTGAAAGACTTATGGTTGGGTAGCCAAAGCACCTCAATAGCTATTATCTTTTTCTGAGAGACGTCATCATAACTCTTTTCTAACAATCAGAAGTGTTCATATTGATAACAAATTATAATGTGATTAATGCTCCGCACCATGTGTGCTGGGCGTCCGCACATTATGTGCTAAGTAGTTTGTTGTATTCTTTTTCTTCCTAACCTTTATATTATTTCTAAGCTATAATGCTGATAATCACGTACGATAGTATAGAGGAACTTCTCGTCAGCAGTGTTCGTGTCAGATATTTTAAGATGTTCTCGTACCTTAGCTGCAAGGGAAGCAATACGACGTTCACGCTCGTATCCGTATTCAGTATTGAGGGTACGTTGAATAACATCAAGTTGGTTAAGCGATAGGTCTTCTGCCTGCGGATAGACTGGTTTGTATTTTCGGTCAAGATAAGAGAGACTCGTCAAGTGAAACCTGAATTTTCCGATAGTCATTAAGTTGGATGACCATTGTTCCAGCTGCAAGGTCGCTCAAGACGTTGTGAATTCTTAGAGATAAGAATGACAAGTGCGCCAACACCAGAGAAACCAAGGTCGACAAGTTGCAGAAGCCAACGCATAAAAAAAGTCACCAATGCCTGGTGTCGTTCCATCTTTCTTCACAACACGGATATGCATCACCATCTTTCCAACGCTTTGTCCATGGTTGAAAAAGTTCCATAAGGGAAGTGATAAAAGAGAGCAGGAAGGTAGACGGCTATTAGGAAGAACAATTCATTTGAGAAAAAAGAAAGGTTCAATTCAGCTATTAGGAGCGTTACACCAACCAGATAGCAGATAATTAGGAAGTTATCAATTATTTGTGCAACGATACGCTCTCCTAAACTTGCTGGCGACTGACTTATCTGGACATATTGGCCTGTTATGATGTTGACTTCGGGCATTTTTCTTGATAATTAAATATAGTTTCTGTTGCAAATGTAAGAAAAAAACTCTAAATTTGTTGCGTTAATGATAATAATGTGTAAATTACGTGTGGACTTTGCATGAAGGAAATTCTTTTCATACGCAATAATATTGATAAATGGCGGGCAATGGAAGGCATGATAGATAATGTCAAGTTTTGAGATGCCTGACCGGTTGGCTGATGCTTATACAGAGCTTACAGCTGATCTCGCTTTTGCACAGACACATTATCCTCATTCACGTATTACTATCTATCTCAACAAACTTGCTTCTGCACTTCATAATGAAATCTACCGTAATAAACAGGGAGAAATGGTCGCGTCTGGTGACTTTCTGGACACAGGAAGTGCCTGACGTGATGTGGAAAGAGCGTAAGTTACTGCTTCTCTCATTCATTATTTTTTATGGTGAGTGTACTGATTGGTGTTGTTTCTACCTTAGGGGATGAGTCCTTTCCACGCTTGATTTTTGGCGATGGATATATGGATATGACGCTTGAGAATATATCGAAAGGTAATCCGATGGGCGTGTATGGCAATGAGGAAGAGGAAGTATGTTTATTAGTATTACGCTGAACAATATCATGGTATCGTTTAATGTGTTTGTTTCGGGCGTTTTGACGAGTTTCATGTCGGGGCTTCTGTTAATCAGAAACGGTATAATGATAGGTTGTTTTGATACTTTCTTTTATCAGCACGGACTATTAGGTGAAAGCCTCTTAGCCACGATGTTGCATGGTACGTTGGAACTTTCAGCAATCATTGTGGCAGGTGCCGCAGAGCTTGGCAATCGGTAATGGTTGGTTATTCCCTGGTACCTACTCGCGTTTGGTTAGCTTTCAGCGAGGCGCAAAGAGGGGAATGAAGATAGTTATTGGTACTGTCCCAATCTTTATCGTTGCGGGTTTTATAGAAGGTTTTGTCACTCGTCATACAGAGTTGAATGACTTTTCTCCGCCTTGGTATCATACTCGTATCATTGGCGTTTGTCGTGTATTATTTTATTTACTTACCTTATAAGCGTAATTATCATTTAGAAAATGCAAATAGAAAGACCAAAGATTGAACTCTATCAAGTTCGTAGTTTCGGCGAGAAGTTCTCAGCGATTTTTTTGAGTTTATTCGTGAGAATTTTAAGTTTTTGTTGCGTGTATGTACTCTCTACTCTTGCCACTTTGCTTAATACAAGGTTTCGCAATGGAGTTGATGATGAAAGTCTTAACCCCATTATATGGTGGCACCTTCGATATGAGCGATGATGTAGATGCTGGACAAGGTATGCTGATAAGATTAGGTTCTTCATACTTGGGGTATTTTGTTTGTATATTGATAGGTTCTATCTTATTGTCAGGTATCTGTTATGGTATGTTGAAATACTATCATAAGAGTCCAAATAGACTACGTAATGTGACAATGAGTGACTTAAAACCAACTATCATTCAGGTTATCAAACGCTCATTGGCAATGACAGCTATTCTTACAACTCTGTTTGTAGGTGTCTTGGTTTTTGTTGTTTTCTTCGCTTCGCTTTCAGGTTCGCTACTTTTTAGTAATTATACTTATTATTGCATTAGTTGCGTGCTGTGTTGCTATATCTTTGGCATTACCTGTCTATGTTTTTTTGAAAAATAATGAGACGTTGTTTAGCTCAATATCTCGTGGCTTAAAACTTGGTTTCCATTCATTCTGGTCATTGTTAGGATTGATGTTTGTGATAGGATCTTGGCTAATGTCCTGTCCCTCATTTACATCAATTCCTTGGTATATATTGACGATTGTGAAGTCTGTTCTACTGACTACTGATACCACTCAGAACTCTTTTGCAACAAGTCCTGTGTATAGCTTCTTCGTTTATTTGTCATCTGTATTTATGAACTTTGGAATGTATCTAACGATGTCACTCTCTATTTTCGCTTTGGCATTCCATTATGGTAGCATTGCAGAGGAGGAAGATGGCTTTTCAGTTGAAGATGACATACAGAATTTTTGAGGAGTTGGCAGAGAAGGATAATGACATTGAAAAATTTTGATAAACTCTGATAAAACGGTTCTATGTTACAGCCATTAAGTGATACTTTGTCGTGTGATTCGGTGTTGCTTCGTCAGTATCGTGCTGATGAAGCGTACAACTATGCGCGAGAGTTACAAGCACCCTGAACTTGGTTGGTGGGATTGGCTGAAGTTAAAGATTGACGAATTCTTGTCTGAGGTATTCAGTATTTTCGGACAAAGGGGATTTTTCGTATAGTGATCTACATTATTTTTGCACTTGCTATTGTCGCCCTCATTGCTTTCATCTTATATCGTTATCAGTTCAAACTCTTCGGTAGAGTTGGTAAGGTGACGAATGAAGAGGGTGAAGAAGATAATATCTATGGCGTTGACTTTTGATGTGGTCTATGCCAAAGCGATGGCACAGAAAGATTATTATAAGGCTGTTCGGATTGTTTATCTGCGCACACTTCGTTGGCTGTCAGATGGTAATAAGATTCGTTGGCAGCTCTATAAGACTCCAACTCAATACACTCGTGAATTCCTATCAGCAGACTTTGAACGAATGACGACAGCTTTTATGCGTGTGAGATATGGTAATTATCAGGCGACGGAGGAGTTGGTAAAGCTGATGATAGACTTGGAAAGCAGGTTAAAGAAAGGAGGTGAGGAATGAATAAACGTTTTTGGTTCTTTGTTTTTTTGGCTTCCTTGTCTTTGTCTTTTCTATTAGAGTGGAATGCACCTTCAAAGTTTGTTTGGAATCCAACTTTCAATCATTATGATAAGCAGCCATTTGGTTGTGCGGTGTTTGACTCGCTGATGGAGAAGTCTGTTCCTGCAGGATATGAGGTGACAAAGAAAACAATAGCACAGTTGGAACGTGACGGATATGGTAAGAAACCGCACGCCTTCTTAATTCAAACAGTTATCTTTCGCCCTTCTGCAACAGACATTCGTGCGCTGCATAGACTGTTGAAAGCTGGTAATAAGATTTTTATTGCAGCGTCTTCTATTGAGCCTGATTCTCTATATCCTGATTTGCAAATATCTATTGATGGGCAATATGGGTTTTCTCCTATGGAAGTTAAATCCTCAATTGCGAATCAGTCAATTCCTTATGATACCTTAGTCTGGTCTCATCAGTTGCCTTATCAGGAAAGAGAATACGCTGTCTATGCCGCGATGGCAGGTAATAATATTACTATAGAAGGGAAGGCTACGTGTGATACTTTGGTTAGCTATTGGGTTTCAGCGGAGAAGGCTGAGGCTACAGAAGGCTATAGGTTGGTACATGTGGTTAGAGTGAAGCGAGGAAAGGGTGAACTCTTTGTATCTTGTGATCCATTGTTGATGACCAATTATGGTATCCTTGATACTCAGACAAATGGTCACATCTTTCGTTTGATGTCTCAATTCCGAGGCTTGCCAATTGTTCGTACTGAGGCATACGGACCTGAAACAGAGCTTGAAACGGATACTCCATTACGCTTTTGGCTACAAAATGAGCCTCTCCGACGGACTATCTATCTCACCTTAGGAGGACTATTATTCTTTTGTGTGTTCTACGCACGAAGACGACAGCGTGTTATACCTGTGGTAGAAGAGCCAGCTAATCGTTCGTTGGAGTTCGTGAAGTTGATAGGTACTCTTTATCATCAGAAGCATATCAATCGTGACTTGCTGCAGAAGAAGTATAGTTACTTTATGGCGAGACCTTACGCCGTATGACGATGATAGATGTCGAAGATGTTGAGTCAAGGAAGGAGAATATAGCACAGATAGCTTTTACGAACAGGAATGCCAGAGGCTGAGGTGCGAATGATACTCGACCGTGTTGAACGTTATTTGCAGGACAACGTAGAAGTGAAAGATGCAGCTCTGCAAAAGACAATAGACGGAATGGATATGATAATCAATAAGCTATAAAAGCAATGGATGAGCAAAATAAGAATATAATTGAAGAGCAAACAATAAATAAGATGGAAGAGAAGAAAGAAGAAAAGAAACGACCTTACTGCATTCAGTCAAAAGATTATGCAGGTGCGAGAAGAAATAAGTAAGGTTGTTGTTGGTCAGCAGGAGGCTGTTACACTCTTGTTAACAGCGATACTTGCAGATGGTCATGTGCTGATTGAAGGTGTGCCAGGAGTTGCAAAAACCTTTGTTGGCACGTTTGATGTCACGTCTGATTGACGCGCGTTTCAGTCGTATTCAATTTACGCCAGACCTTATGCCAAGTGATGTGCTTGGTACGACAGTTTTCAATATGAAGACCTCTGAGTTCGACTTCCATGAAGGTCCTGTGTTCTCAGATCTCGTTCTTGTTGATGAAATCAACCGTGCTCCTGCAAAGACACAGGCAGCTCTCTTCGAGGTGATGGAGGAACGTCAGGTTACGATTGATGGTACAACTCATCCTATGAGCGATGTTTACACAATCATTGCAACACAGAATCCAGTAGAACAAGAAGGTACTTATCGTCTACCAGAGGCTCCAGCTCGACCGTTTCCTCTTTAAGATAAGCATGGGTTATCCTTCTGTCGATGAGAAATGAACATCCTTATACGTCATCAGGAGAAGCGAAACCTCATCAAGTTGGAAGATGTTAAGCCAATACTTACTATTGACGAACTTCTGCAGATGCGCAAGAAGCTTGATACAGTATTCGTAGAGGAGAGCCTTTTAGGCTATATTGCAAACATCGTACAGCAGACTCGTACCTCAAAGGCTGTCTATCTCGGTGCCAGTCCACGTGCTTCTGTGGCTATGCTCAATGCTGCTAAGGCATCAGCTTTGTTGGGTGGTCGTGACTTTGTAACACCAGAAGACATCAAGTTTGTTACGCTAGTGTTCTTCAACATCGTCTTATCCTTACTGCTGGAAAGCTGAAATGGAAGGTTATACTCCGTTGAAGGTTGCGCAGAGGTTAATTGACAAAGTAGAAGTGCCTAAGTAATGAGCTTAGTCGAGTAACACTCAAATAAATAAAGAAGAAATGTTCCTTACTAAAAGGTTTTATTTTATATTTACAAGCCTTACCCTGCTTGTAGGGTTTGGTTATGTGTACCCACATCTTTTTCATGGTTACAAAGATTCTGCTATCGATCTTTGCAGCTATGGTTGTGGTAGATGCTATAATGCTCTATTATCGTCGTGGAATAGAGGCAAAACGAACCTGTTCTGAACGTTTCTCTAATGGTGATAAGAATGTTGTTAAGATAAGTCTGGAAGTAAATACCCCTTTCCAGTATGGCTGACGATTATTGATGAGGCTCCCAAGGTGTTCCAACGGAGGACATTAGTTATAAGAGTCATCTGGCGAAGATGGGTAAGAGTTTGCTTCGTTATACGCTTACACCTAAAAACGTGGCGTTTATTCCTTTGGTAAGATCTGTTGTTTCACACGTACTGTCTTGGGACTTGTCGAACGTCGTTATACCTTGGGTAACGCAGAGGATGTAAAGGTGTATCCTTTTTATATGATGCTCAATCGCTATGAACTTCTTGCGATGAGCAATAACCTCACCGAGATGGGTATAAAGCGTATACGTCGGGCAGGTAACAACACTGAGTTTGAGCAGATAAAAGACTATGTGAAAGGCGATGAATACCGAAGTATAAACTGGAAGGCAAGTGCACGTCGCAATCAGCTGATGGTGAATGTCTATCGTGACGAACGTTCTCAGCAGATATTTTCGGTTATTGATAAGGGGCGTGTTATGCAGCAATCGTTCCGAGGAATGACGCTTCTCGATTATAGTATCAATGCTTCTTTGGTGTTGTCATACGTTGCCATGCGCCGTGACGATAAGGCTGGATTGATAACCCTTTGCTGATAAAATGGATACGTTCGTTACTCCTTCCAAGCGAGCAGGACAGATACAGCTCCTTTTGGAGTCGCTCTATGCGCAGGAAACCATGTTTGGTGAAAGTGATTTTAGTAATTTGTGTGTCAATGTTCGTAGGTTGGTCAGCAAGCGTAGTTTGTTAATTATTTATACCGATTTCTCTGGAATAACGGCACTCAATCGCCAGTTGGCTTACTTGAAGCTACTGAGTCAGTGGCATCGTGTACTTGTAGTATTCTTCGAAGATGCAGAGATGAATGATTATATTCTGTTCTCCGAAGCAGTCAACAGAGGAATATTATCAGCATGTTATTGCTGAGAAGTTTGCTAATGAAAAGCGTTTGATAGTATCAACACTGCGTCAGCATGGTATCTATAGTGTGTTGACAACGCCAGACAAACTCAGTATTGATGTTATCAATAAATACTTGGAAATGAAGCAAAGATGATCTTGACGTAGTCCGCAATTTTTGGTCGCATGGACAGATAAGCTGTTTGAAAAATTAAATGTTTTTAGAGGCTTATGGTTATCATGGCTTGAAAAACCTTTTTATAGGTATTTTTAAGCCATGATTTTATTATTCTTTTGCTTAAAATCATCATTATTAGGTATTGTGGCGTAAAGCTATTTCTTATAACTTTGCACTCAATTTAGAATATATAATAAATAAACCCAGTAACATGAGAATCAAAACTTTATTTTTCGCTTGCTGTTACTCTGTTAGCTTCTATGAGCACACTTTCTGCTTCTGCGGCTGACTATCTTTCAGTAAAAGTAAGTGATAAGGATGGTAATGGTACTTATTTCGCTCTCTCTGAGCAGCCCACAGTTACTTTTTACTTCTACTGCAATTGTTTTTGACAGCTGGAAGTCAACGTGTGGAGTACCCTCTATCTGATTTCCGTTCATTCTCTTTTAGCGAGTACAACAGGTATTGAAACGCTAAATGCAGAGAGTAACAATGCAGTCTTTTTCTTTTGGCAACTCCTTGAAAGGTGAAGGTCTGAAAGCAGGTAGCCAAGTAGCTGTTTACACAGTTAGCGGACAATTAGTAGGCCGTGCCACAGTAAGCCAAAGTGGTTCTGTTGAGATCCTCCTCGACGGACAGACAGGCGTTTTTCGTAGTTAAATCATTATCTAAGACATTTAAATTTATTCGTAAATGAAAAAGCTTTTTACTTTAGTAATAGTTTCTTTTTGTTAGTGCACTTGCTATTCAAGCACAGACTGTAAAGATAACCAAAACAGATAATAGCATTGTGACTCTCAATGCAAGTGAGGTTTCTAAAATCGAGTTCTTACCAGCAACACCAGCTCCTAAGCCAATGCCTCCACATGCGTTTACTGGCTACTTGACAGTTACAGCTCCAAGAGTCTTTTAGCAATCAGTATTTTGGAGAAGCTGCTACGATGGATGTTGATATGAAGACTTCTGTTGTAACCTTCAAAGATGCTCAGTGGGGTACTGGTACTTTTAAAGTTGAAGTCAAGGGAAGAGAACCAAATGGAACTGGCAAGATAACTGTTCCTAATCCACATAGTGGTGGCTCTCAGGAATATGAGGCAACAATGTCTGGTACAATGACTAATGTTAATATAACTGTTCCAAATCTTATGAATGGATTAGTTATTAATTGGCGCCTTGGTAAGGCACCTGCAGCGATAAAGGTTGCTGGTAAATATACTGGTAAATACACTGGAACAACCTCGTTGAAGGTTGGTGATTTTTGGACCTTTCGAATCTACGACTGTTGCTTATACAGTTACGGCTAACAACGATGGTACTATCAATGTTGTTGTTCCAGAAGAAGTGTATGAAAAATGTTCCAGTGATGGGTACAGTTACCTTGGGAACTTATACTATAAACAATCTTGCTTACGACGAGAATTCTAATAGTTATTCTCGTGATTATAGCAATGATGGTGTTAAAGTTCTTTTCAAGGGTAAGGAAAAGTCATTCGGTGCAACAAGTAAGATGGTTGCAACAGTTAGCGAGGATGGTACATTGACTATATCTAATAATTATGTAATAGGTAGATCACCAATGGGTCATTCTGCAGTTTTATACAGGTAAGAAGACTAGTAAAAAGCATAACACTAATGTATAAGGTATTACGCCCTATATCAATCCTTGCAGGCTGTGCCATTATGTTGATGGTCACAGCCTGCAATGGTATTTTTGATGATATATATGACAAGGCTCCTGCTACTACCATAAATAATGGACAACTTCTTGTAAACGCCAGTAGTTGGAAGCATTGGTATTACGTTGATTTTTGACTCTTTGCAGGCTTATATAGAACATAAAGACACTGCTGGTTTGCTAAAAGCACAGACGCACTTTACAGGTTACACCATTCCGATGGGGTTAACATCGGGTAGTGGTGATGGACAGACGGGCTTATATATTTATTGGTTTGATGTTTTTCGGTAAGGGTATCTCAGTAAATGAGAAGCGTGACTTTAAAGCTACTGATGTACAACCAGAACCAAAGTCATGGAGTATAGCCTTTCATCGCAACAACGTAAGAACAAATGGAGGTGCTGTTCTGGAAACAAACTACACCTCTTTGAAAGAAGTTCCGAACAATAGCACAGCTTTCTTAGGAGCTACATTCCACGAGGATGAGTGGTCGGAAAAATGAGGTCTGGGTAGATCAATCTCAGATGGGTAAGAGTTTGATTGGTTGTCAAGGAATAAAACTTAATAAAGTTCTTTCTTCTTGGTTAAAAATTGAAATTCCACCAATGCCGCCTAAATTCACGATGAATAACCATGTATTTGTTGTTCGTCTGAAAAATCGAAAGTATGTCGCTTTTGCAGCTGAAAACTATATTAGTCCAGAAGGAACTAAATGTTGGTTGACAATCAATTATAAATACCTACTTTAAATATAAGATAAAACCATTTTTGTAGAGGATTCTTCCAAAGAACAGAGATGGGATTATGATATTTCTTGATTGTTTATGAAACGAAAAACCATTTTTATCGTCAGCTTTTTGTTTGTTTGTTTTCTACAACAATGTTGGCTGATGAATTACCCGATTCTATATATAAATCATTAGAGTTAGAGCAAGTTGTTGTAACAGGAACACGTACACCGAAACTACTTGCTAAGACTCCTGTGTTAACGAAACTCATTACCGCAGATGACATCTTGAAGGCTGATGCAACCAATCTACGTGATATTTTTGCAACAGGTTATGCCTGGTGTGGAATTTTCATACGCAATGAATCAGCAGGTACACATGAATGTTTCAGGCTTTGGTGGACAGAGTATGCTCATTCTTGTGGACGGAGAACGTCTTGCGGGTGAAACGATGGATGACGTTGATTTCAGCCGTATTGCAATGGATAATGTCGATCATATCGAGATTGTCAAGGGTGCTGCTTCTGCACTTTATGGCTCTAATGCGGCAGGTGGAGTTATTAATATTATCACAAAGAAGAAGTCTAATCCATGTGCGTTAAACTTGAATATGCGCTTTGGGACGTCATAACGAACAACGTTACGGAATGTCGTGGCAATATTTTAAGGGTAAGTTGAATAACTTGTTCACTAATCAACAATAATAGTTCTGATAATTACGATGTGCAGAATGGACCTAATCCTGTAACACGTGTTGTCCTCAACTATTTATGGTGATGCTGTTTGGAACTTTAAGGGAGCAACTCACTTATACCTTGAATGAGAAACTGCTTTTAACAGGACGTGCGGGCTATTTCTATCGTCAGTTAGTCAGAACACCGGATGTTCCTGAGCGTTATCGTGACTTTTACAGGTGGACTTCGTGGAATGTGGACACCTGATAGTTTTAATAGTCTGGACTTTTCTTATGCTTTTCGATCAGTATGATAAGTCTGATTATCAGCGTCTCACTCGACTTGATATACGTGATTATTCTAATGTGCAAAATAGTCTTCGTTTACTTTACAGCCATACCTTTGAGGGTAATAATGTCTCTCGGTGGGTGCTGACTATATGCATGATTATCTGTTTAATACCAACTTGGATGGAAAGGTCCGTAAGCAGGACTCTTTTTGATGCTTTTGCACAATATGATTGGAATATCAATGATAAGTGGGAGGTTGTAGGAGCTTTGCGTTACGATTACTTCTCTGACGGACGTACTTTCACGTGTAACTCCAAAGTTAAGCGCACGTTATCAACCAATTTATAACTTGAATTATCGCCTTAGTTATGGTATGGGTTTCCGTGCACCAACATTGAAAGAGAAGTACTATAACTTTGATATGTCAGGTATATGGATGGTAGAGGGCAATCCTTCTTTGATGCCAGAGGTAAGTCAGAACTTCAATGCATCGGTTGATTATACAAAGGGACGTTATAACTTTACGGTAAGTGCTTATTGCAATAGAATAGAAAACAAGATTGCAACAGGGGGCACCTTATTATAAGAGTAGTTCGGATAAAATGGCATATCTTCCTTATATCAACTTAAATCATTACATCGTAAGTGGTGGTGAGGCAACGGTACAAGCTCGTTGGACAAATGGCCTTACGGCTCGTCTTAGTTATGCTTACACAAATGAAAATTTGCCAAAGGATAAGAATGACAAATCTATGAACAACCAGTATATACCTGCTCGCAAACATTCTATGACAAGTCATGTAGACTGGGATCATCAGTGGTCAAAGCACTATGGGACGAATATTGGTCTGGATGGTCGTTTCCTTTCGTCTGTTGACAATGAGGAGTTTGTCGATTACTACGACATCTCTAAGGGCGTGAAAACGATACATTATCCTGCATACGCACTCTTTAAGCTCTCTTTGGTGCAGCGTATTAGTAACAGTGTTAAAGTAAGTATTATTCTCGATAATATTTTTTTAATTATAAACCAGAATATTATTATTTGAATTGTCCATTGACAGACGGAACAAATCTTATGATAGGAATGTCTGTTGATGTTGATAAATTATTTTTAAGCTCTCAATACATTTCTAATTTGTGGGAAAAAGTAAAATCTATTTATGGCGAACACTCGCCCTCGTTTATCCTTGTGTTGTTCACCATGCCGTTGGGTCATGCAATGATGATTATGATGGAAAAGACCATGACACCCGAAGCTGTACATTATGCAGGTTTCTCAATGGGTTTTGTGGGACTGATTTTTGGTAATTATCGGTGTGTTTGTCAAGGGTGATACACGTCAGACTCTATGGGGACTTATCGGAGGATTACTTTTTCTGGACAGGTTGGGTAGAGTTCCTTTTTCAATATTATGCTCATCGCTTTGGTGTACAGCCAGAGATTGAGAATGGTGAAATTGTAACCAAGCCAGAGTATCTAATTCTTCCAGCTTCTTTTTGGTTTCTGGATGATGATGATGACAATGTATATCTTTAGTACTCGTAATGGTTGCAACTTTATTACGTGGATTCAGGAGCGTCTCTTTGGAAAGCGCAAGAATGAGATTGTCTTCCAAACCAATGACACGTCACACATCTATTGTCACCTTTATGGAGGTGAATATGATTCTTTGGGCTTCTTACCTTTTTACTAATGTTCTGCTATGATAAGAACTTTATTGGCGACCATCATCCAGTGACCTTCTTCGTTGGTATTGGTTGTTTTCATAGGTGCGCTTTATATGTTTAAAAAGCAACTTTATATAGCTTCATGGGGAGCTAATATTCGTATGTCCATTGCAACCGTGATTGTTTTCTGGACACCAGTAGAGATTCTCGGACGTATTAATTTCTTCAAAGAATTTTTGGGTACACCCACAAGAATATGCTGTACAGTTAATTTCTATCCTTGTAGCCTTTGTCCTTTTAGTGGCTTATATGTGGTTTAAAGGTTCTAAGAAAAAGCGTAGTTCTAATTAATTACAATAGCTTGTTATTTACGAATGAAAAAGATTACTTGCTCGCATTATACAAGATGTGGCAAGTAGTCTTTTTATTCCAAATTCGTTAGAACCGAAACTGTTTTTTTGTTTTTTTATTTGCTGTCACTTTTAACATTTCTCGTAATATGCTGATTATAAAGTTCTAATGCGGTGTATTAGACTGACGGCAGTGACAGCAACCTTCAATCTTGTGTTGTGTTGAGTTGCAAATCTTTTGCGAAAACAGACGAATAAGCCTAAATGCTAATATCTTGAGGTTAATAAAGTATCTATATTCAGTCAGGTTGAAAAAGGTTCTTTTCTTTGGAATATTCTCTTTGTTGTATCGTATATTTTTGTATTTTTTTGTGCCAAATTTATAGCTAATAGAAATGAATAAACTTTTATTATCCTTTTGCTTATTTTCGATAAGTGTTATGGCAACAGCGCAGGAGCGTTTGCCCAAGGTGATGGTTAAAGACATTGAGGGCAGGACTGTACAGACAGACACGTTGTCTAATAATGGTTATCCCATTATTATTTCTTTTTTTGCCACATGGTGCAAACCTTGTAATCGAGAGTTGTCAAGTATTGATGAGGTGTATGACGAGTGGCAGCAAAAAACGGGCGTTCGACTCATAGCCGTGTCTATCGATCAGGGCGCAGAATATCAATAAGGTGAAGCCTTTGGTCGACCAGAAAGGTTGGCGTTATGATGTTTTGCTCGATCCAAATGGCGATTTTCGTCGTTCCTTAGGAATTCAGTCTGTTCCTTATACTATCTTACTTGATGGACAAGGTAAGATTATTTACAAGCACAATGGCTATACCGATGGTGCTGAGGTGGAATTATATAAAAAGGTGAATGAGGCTGTAAGAGAATGTGTTAAATGAAAAAAATGGATGATGTTTGTATTACTCATTAGTATGGGTAATACATCTCTTTTGCGCAAGATGAGTCCGACAGGTTACGCCTTTCAGGAAGTATTCAGAGTGACATCCTGTTGCCCTCAAAAAGGACAGTACGACTGGTGCAGAAGCAACAGAAGGACGTTTCTTGACAAATACTTATGTCGACTTGAAACTAACGAGTCGTTATGTTGAGGCTGGCGCAAGATTAGAATATATGTGTCATCCTCTTCCTGGCTTTGAGAATGATTTCAAGGGTTGGGGTGTTCCCTACGCTTACTTTGAAGGGGCGATACAAGAATGCCGAACTTACCTTAGGTAGCTTTTATGAGCAGTTTGGCTCAGGGCTTCATTCTTCGTTCGTATGAAGAACGAAGTTTGGGAATTGATAATTCTTTACAAGGTGCTCGCTTGTATTATCGTCCTTTTGAAGGAGTCGCTGTGAAAGTAATAACGGGACGTCAACGCAGATATTGGAATTACAATAAGAGTTGGATGACAGGTGCTGATGTGGAGTGGAATATTGATGCGTTCTGTAAATCTCTCCAGCAGCATAATACATATATTACCTTAGGTGCTTCTTATCTTAATAAACATGAGAAAGATGAAGTGATAATGGTTGATCCAACTCATCGTTTGCGTCTTCCGCTGAATGTCAATGCCTTTGATGTTCGCTTACGAGTGCAGCATCGTGCTTTTAATGTGTTGGCAGAGATGGCAATGAAGTCGCAAGACCCTTCTCATGATAATGGTTACATTTATCGTAATGGCTATGTAGCTATGCTCTCTGGCTCTTATTCAAAGCGAGGAATGAGTCTACTTTTGCAAGCAAAACGTAGTACGAATATGAGTTTCCGAAGTCGTAGAGGGATGGAAGGTATCTCTTCCTTTGTCAATCATTTGCCACCTTTCACGCTTGAGCATACCTATACTTTGGCAGCACTCTATCCATACGCTACTCGTCCAGAGGGTGAGTGGGCTTATCAGGCAGCTGCCGCCTATACCTTCCCAAAGAGAACAATGCTGGGTGGAAAGTATGGTACGACAGCGAAAGTGAACTTCTCACATGTTCATTCTGTGCGTAAGAATGGTTCAGGTGACATCGGTACAGATGGCTATGGTAGTCCGTTCTGGGCATGGGGAGATGACACCTATTATCAAGATATTGATTTGCAGATTGAGAAACGACTTACTAAGGATACGAAACTTAATCTGATGTATATGTATCAGCGTTACAATCAGACGCTTCTCGAAGGACATGGAGGAATGCTTAATTCGCATATCATTGTGACAGATGTCAAACAAAAACTTGCACCTAACACAACATTGCGTGTGGAAGGGCAATATCTTGCTTCAAAAGATGGAGATAAAGACTGGTTGTTTGGACTGGCAGAACTGTCGCTTGCACCGCATTGGATGTTCACATTGAGCGACCTTTATAATGTTGGCAATACTCGTTTGCATTATTATCAGGGCTATGTAACCTACGTAGCAGTGGTGCTCATCGCTTGCAATTAGGCTATGGTCGGACACGTGCAGGCTTCAACTGTTCGGGTGGTGTATGTCGTTATATCCCCTGCAACAAAGGGTTTGACGCTCTCTTATAATTATAATTTCTGATAGAAATGAAAAGTTTTTATATATCTTTTTAACTGCGGTTGTTCTTTTGACAGGCTGTGATTCGGTTGGCTCTAACGAGCGACTGATAGAGGTTCCTGCAGCTACTGTTCAGCGTAATGTACTGATAGAGGATTTTACGGGGCAGCGTTGCATCTTCTGTCCAGATGCTGCAGAGGTGATAGAACAGCAGCAAAAGCTTTATGGTGCTGACAAATTGATAGCTGTTGCCTTTCATGCAGGACCGCTTGCACTCAAGAATACGTCTAAGGTTGTAGGGTTGCGAACCGATGTAGGTGATGTTTATTACAAGCATTGGTCAGTGCCAAACGTGCCAAAGGCGATTATCAATCGTCGGGGAGATGCACTCGCTAAAGATGTTTGGGCAGGCAGAATCCGTGATGAGTTTGCTCAGACGACAACAGTCGGCATTGAGCTTAAATGTCAGTATGATGCAGCAAAGCGTCAGGTAGAGATAGAGACTGATTTGAAGACCTCGTCCGAAGATGTGAAGGGAAAGCTACAGCTGTGGCTGGTCGAGGATAGTATCGTTGCTCTATAGATGTTTCCAAACAATAAGGTGGAGAAAAAAATATGTACATAATCATGTGTTCCGTGCTGCTGTTAATGGTGAGTGGGGTACAGAGTTAAGCCTCTCTACAAGGAGTATTCATAAGGAGAAAACAACTTATACACTTATAGAAGGTGTCCAGCCAAGGAATGTGTGGATAGTGGCTTTCTTCTATAATGAGAGCGGAGTGTTACAGGCAGTGCGCCAAAAGGTTACGCCCTAAAAAAATTTAAGTATAATCAATTGAAAAATAAGAATATGAAATTACGTTTACTCGTTTTTTTGTTGGTCTATTGGCCAGTCTTTTTGTTAGTGCAAAAGGCACAGACAAGTTCTAATGATGTTGTTTTTTGTTGACGAACAGGGTAATGTTATTAAAAAAATAACACAACCATTGTCTTAAATAAAGCAGAAACCCTCAGTTGCAAATCCTGATGAGAAAAAAGATTGCTGGTAAGGTCTATATTCAGAATGTGTCTGATAAAGAACAAAAATGTAACTCTTTCCTATACGATTAATAGCATTGAAGAGGGTAGTGTGCAGGTGTGCGCTTTTAGGCAATTGTACATTTAATGTGGAACTTGGTACATACAAGGTGAATAGTAAGATTTTACCTGTTGGTCTCAGAAAGAGTTTATTGATATTGAACACATGTACGGTGAAAGTGAGAAGTGTGAGGTAACGCTGAAACTTACATCAAAAATCTGGTACAGAGGAAGAGAAGGATGGACCATCAATTACCATTAAGTTTGATGTTAACGCAGCAGGTATCGCTTCTGTAGCTTCACAAAAGGGTGTATCATTCGATGTTTATAATACTCATGGAGTATTGTTGCACAAGCAACTTACGACTTTGTCAAATCTTCCTAAGGGTATTTATATCGTGAAGCAGAAGGGCGTTGCCGCAACAAAGAAGTATATAGTTCGTTAAATAGACATACCAAAATCACAAATAGATTATGTTACACAGATTTTTATTTGCATTTTATGATGCTTGTCGCAGTATTTTCATCTACTGTGAGTGTCAAGGCACAAGATAATAGTCTTATTCCAGCCGCAGGTCAGAAGATTTATGTTCCTCTCTCGGCAAAGAGTGTAAAGGAAAGATGACAGTTTCTAGTTATAGTAGAAATACTATTAACAACTTTGATTATACACTTTCTTTCAATGGAAAAGAATTATACTCAAAGCATTATGTTTTTCCAGAACCACTGGGAGGATATGATAATGCAATAGTAGAGATAGATGTTCCACCATACACAGAATTGGGAGAAGATAATTTCCTATTTACAATCACAAAGGTAAATGGAGAACGGAATAATGCTACTATTGGTTATGCAAACGTACCGAGAGTAACGGTTACAAAAGTTCCAAAGAGAAAGGTTGTTGTAGAAGAGTACACTGGAATGTGGTGTGGATATTGTCCACGTGGAATCGCATTAATGGAGAATTTGGCACACACCTTTGGTGATGAGTTTATTGGTATTGCGGTTCATACCTATGATGCACTGCATTGCTTGGATTATTCTGAAAAGGCTAGTGAAGATAGAAGTCGTCCTTTACTTTGGATGAATAGAAGTCGTAAGCTGACTTATATTGTGGTTGCAGATGAGTTTAAGGCAGAACAAGCTGCAGGTGCAGATATGGACATAGAAGTGTCTGCAATGTGGATAAGGGAAAAATAATATCACAGTAACTCCTAACGTGATTTTTTTCGTGTGAATCGAGAAGAAGCCCCTTACGGCTTTGCTTATGTGCTGACGGAGGATGGAATGTCAAATCCAAGGTGGTATCAAAATAATAATCATAGGGGTGATATTCAATATCGTGGTGTTTCAAAAGAGTTTGATTATTTTATTGATGCACCCGGAGAAATCTATAATCTTGAAAACAACTTTGTTGCTATTGCAGCAGAAGGAGTAAAAACTGCAAAAGCTCGATCTTCTCAAAGCTCCTATAAAGGCTGATGAAGTATTGAGTCACACGTATGTTTTTTAAGAATATTAAAAAGTCAGGGGAAAATACAAGATAAGTCAAAGCTGAGTGTCTGTGTCTTACTGATTAATTTGAATACTGGACACATAGAGAATGCTGCTAAGTGCAGCATCTCAGAGTTTAGTGCCACAGCTATCTCTCCTATTTCAGAAGGAAGTCGCACAGCAGTAGAGACTGCACGCTACACACTTGACGGTCGACGTATCATGGCTCCACAAAAGGGAGTCAATATTGTGAAGTACAGTGATGGTCGTGTGAGCAAAGAGGTGGTGACGAATTAATACCCCTTGAATATTATATTTGTTTACGTATGAATAATGATTTGACTGATTTGTATCAGCATAAGGTAGAGGAGACGGGCAATAAGCTCGTCTCCCTCCGTAGCCGTAGTCGGGCTTTTTATTCTGACGGAAATCGGTTCTTTTTTAGTTGCTATTGGCTTTGTGTTCTTCACACCTTAAAGCGATAATGCAGCTTGACACCCTCTGTGCCTTAGCTGCATTGTTGTTTTATCTTTTACATCTCGTCGTCGTGACGTGTTGAACGACCGAAAGATAAAAAGGGGGGAGGCTTTATTGCAGGTTTTTCAAAACGAAATAGCCTATCAGAAAGGTGACTATTCTGACTTTGATGCTGGCGAACAATATGTCTGTCCGCAACATTCTTATACCTTTGATATGGATGTTTTCGGGATAGGTTCACTGTTTCAAAGGATGAACTGTACCATCTCAACTGGTGGTAGCGACCAGTTGGCAGCCTGTCTGTCTACGGAATGGGGAAGTGCGAAAAGAGAGGAAGTTGTTGGGCAAATACGTCAACGAATGGTTTCCATAGATGAGTTGGGTAAGGAGGAAACTTTCCTTTCTGAATTCAAGTCTTTGGGCGTAAAGGGGCGTATTAATACAGAGGAGGTTTTGAAGGCTTTGACGGATATTCATTGCCAGAGTTTTTCCAAAGTTTTTCATAACCTCTTTTACGTTATTTCTGTTATGCCGATTTATTGGTTTCTATGTGTGTATCATTCTTTCAATTATTGGCTTGGCACCATTTATGTTACCCGTATGGTGGGGAATGTTTAATTTTATGTCTTCTTTGCTTTGTGGACATAAGCACATGCGTGTCATTTCAGAACTAATAGCAAAGGTACACACACAGGTAGATGGCTACTTGCATGTATTGAAATTAGTTAATAAGACTGAGTTTATGTCGGCTGAACTACAAGCTTTTGAAACAGAAACTTGCAGGGAGCAGAGGAGTCTTTCGAACAGTTAGAACTTATCTTACAAAAGATTGATAACAGAAGTAACGAAGTGGGTGTCTTTGTCTTTAACAGTTTTTGCCTTTAATTGATATTGCTAATCGTAAGACTCTTCCTTCGTTGGCAGCAAAGGTATGAGCAACGTACGAATGAGTGGATTGATAACTTGAACCTCTTTGATGCTTTGGTGTCACTGGGTAATTATCGACTGAATGAAGATAGGGCAGTACAGGCAGAAATCAGTGAGGAGGATAAGGTAGTTTATGATGCGAAAAATCTTTATCATCCGTTCCTTTGGCGAGAAGGCTGTTGCAAAACGACTTCACAATCCACGATCATGAGTATTATATTGTTACGGGTGCGAATATGGCAGGTAAGAGTACTTTTCCTGCGCTCGTTGGGTATAAATTACCTCTTAGCCATGAATGGTTTGCCTGTTTTTTTGCTAAGCACTTGAAGGTTTCAGTGTTTCATCTTTTTACGAGTATGCGCACGACGGACGACCTTACGCATGGTATCTCTTATTTCAATGCAGAATTACTTCGCTTGAAGAAGCTCTTAGGTTCACTGCGTGATGATGTACCAAGTCTGATTATTTTGGACGAGATTTTGAAGGAACAAACTCTCTCGATAAGTTGAATGGCTCTCGTCTTTTCTTACAATATATCGCTGAGCGCAATGTGACAGGCGTTATTGCCACGCACGACCTTGAACTCTCAAAGATGGAAGAGGAATATGCTGGGCGTTTTTCATAACTATTGTTTTTGAGATAGAGTTAGGCGAGAATATCACTTATTCGTATAAGGTAACGAAAGGCGTGGCTCGCAATCAGAATGCAACCTTCTTGTTAAAAGGTATATTGCGGACAAACTGACGAGCTGGCAAGTGAACGAGTAGATAGGTTGCTTTTTATACTTTTGTAAATTATTTTCACAGTGAATAAAACCAACACATGGTCATTTGGTTTCATGAAGAGGTGTGTCAAAAATGGATACATCCTCTTTTTTTATTATTCCTTTACTTTGTCTCCACATAATTCGTTATTTACTGCAGCTATGCTGCTAATTTCATATAAAAATGATTTATTGGGTTTTAAATAACCTATATAAACTTGTATAGAGCATCTGAAGGTGACTAAAAGTAGCTCCATAACGGCTTTTAGTTCCTTGAGATTGGTTTTTCTACACATTTTCCCTATGTTAAAGGCAATAGCAAAGAAGGCAAAGTCCATATTGACCTTGTCTTTCCCAAAATGCCTAAACCTCTTGTAGGCTTTTATTATATTTTGTTTGTCCAAAAACAGCTTTCCAGGTTCTATGCACCTTCGTCCTCGATGCTTGATGCCTTCTTCCGAGGTCAGTAGTTCCCGTGCCTTTTGTTTATAGTTCTGTAGTTGGTGGTTTACTTCTATAATTCTGTTCCCTCTTGCCTTAAAACATGAGCCTCTCAAGGGACAACCATCACAGCGTTCTGCCTGATAACGTACGCTGTACGTAACGAATCCGTTAGAGGTTAGGGAACGCTTCATACCTATACGCTTCATATGCTGTCCCATAGGGCAGACGTAGAAATCCTGTTCCTTATTATAATAAAGGCTTGCGGGACTGAATGGGTTAGGGTGTGTAGCGTGGACGCTGCTCTTTGTGGAAGTAGCTGTACTTCACATAGGCTTCCATATTATGTACGTCCATGAACAGATAATTCTCCTCGGAGCCATACCCAGAATCGGCTACTACTGTCTTGGCATAACGATGGTAGCGTGACTTGAAGGACTCCAGAAAAAGAGGGAAGTGTGAGAGTATCGGTACGATTGGCATAGAGTGCAAAGTCGGTGATGAACTGGTTCTCCGTTGCTATCTGCAGATTATATCCAGGCTTAGTCTGTCCGTTCCGCATAGCGTCCTCCTTCATGTGCATAAACGTGGCATCAGCGATCGGTCTTGCTGTAGGAGTTTTCTCCCATAATCTCAAGGTGTTGGTCATACTCCTGGAGTTTATTACGTTTCTTCTCAAGCTCTTTTAAGCTGTTTTTTCTTGGTTCTAACAGCCTGCTTCTCTTCTTTAGTCTTAGGCTCAGGGACTGATCTCCAAAGACTTGTTCAATTCCTCGGATATCTCATCGAGCAGAGCCGCAGTAAACTCGACACCTTCTGTTTTAGCGGCATTGTCCTGCGCTATGACATCATCAACCTGAAGCAAAAAGTGTGCGTATTTGTTCCTGCAACTTGGCGCGGTTCTTTTCCACGGTTCTCTTCCAGACGAAGGTATACTTGTTGGCTTTCGATTCTATTTTTGTGCCGTCAATATATTCAACGTCAAGACTTATCAAACCTTTGGCTGCAAGTATTAATACGACTTGTGTGAAGATATTGTTGATTTCCTTTTTTTCACACGATTACGAAAAACGATTGATAGTAATAAAATCAGGCTGCTCATATCCTGCCAGATAGATGAAATGAATGTCACGTTTGAGAAGCGACTCTATACGACGGCAGGAATAGATATTATTCATATAGGCGTAAAAGAAGCACCTTTGAGCATCATTTGTGGATGATAAGGCTTTGCGACCACTGGACTTATAAAGTTTGTAGACATTATCCAACATAAGATTATCCACCAATGCGTCTAAAAGACGAACAGGGTCATCTTCTGCGATATCCTTATCGATTCTTTGAGGAAAAAGAATCATTTTCTTGTGTATGTAAGAACGAAAGTGTACCTTTGTCATAATGAGATTTTTAATGCCTAAAAGGTACAAAAACTTTAGGAAATAGCAAAGCTCTGGCTTTGAGAAAGTCGGGGCTTTAGTGCATAAAAAGAGGATGTGTACATTTTGACACACCCTCTTCTCGTATGTTACTAACGCCCTTTTGAAGCCTTGTTAAATATGGACCGATAGCTCATTTTGCAGGCTGAAAAGTATCATGCCCTTTGATATATACTCATGTTTCGCCCACCCAAGATACCTTCAGCACTAAATTGACGGTTCAAATTGCTCAATAGCTCATTTTGCAGGCTTAGACATTTCTATCTTTTCCGATGTACACTAACTTTGTTGGCATTTAAGGTGCCTCAAAATTAAAAAGTTAGTATGTTCAAAATTAGATGTCGCGTGTGTGGCAGTACACACACGAAAAAGAATGGTGTTCGTAAAGGAGTACAACTGTATAAATGTCAGAATTGCGGCTATCAGTTTCGCTCTGGCTTCCAAGTAAGCTGATGATGAATTGTGGACGGCTTATCAACAACAAAAAGCAGACGATTAAAGAACTATCATTGCGCTTCAAGATAAGCATTTCGACAGTCAAACGCAGGTTACATGACATCAAGTGCAGTGGGTGCAACCTCCCTTAAACGGAGGTGGGTTTGTCCATCTGGACGTAACGTATTGAGGGGCGAAACTTCGGAGTGTTGCTTGCATTGGACACGGAGAGTGGAAAGCCTCTCTATCTATCCTTTGTAAAGAGCGAGACGGTGAAGGATTATGAAGAAGCTGTCGCCTGTATTGAAAATCGTGGATATACCATACGCGGTCTAATCATTGACGGTAAAAAAAGTCTCTTCAAGTCTTTCTCTGAATACCATGTACAGATGTGTCAGTTTCACATGAAGCAGATTGTCAGAAGGTATCTCACTCTGAATCCAAGAATGCAGGCCAGCCGAGATTTAAAAACACTTGTGGATAAGCTACACCGAATCCATGAGGCTGATTTCAGGAGCGAATATCAAGCATGGAAGGAGAAATGGAAGGACACGATAGACCGCCGCAGTCTACACAAGGATGGTAGACTGCATTATGTACACCGGCGGTTGAGAGCAGCTATGAATAGTCTTGATTTCTATCTTCCTTATCTCTTTTCCTTCCAGCGGGAGGACTGCCAGGGAATGCCCAATACCAACAACAAGATTGAGGGAACATTCACTGACCTAAAGAAGAACCTAAATAATCATAGTGGACTTACGCAAGAGAATCGAAAAAGGTTTATTAATGGGTTTTTTCTGGCATTAATAAAAACTCTAAGTATGAAAAAGCAGGAATCACACACATAGCGGTTCCTGCTCATACTTGTCGTTTTATACAATCCTATTCCTCATGGAGTTGCTCCCCAGCAGAGCTCCACTATGCTTCAGACTGTATAGCAAAGGTATATAAACTCTTTGAGTATTCCGAATAAAACCAGCCTGCAATTTGAGCTATTGAACATCTAATACAAAAAAATAGCCTGCAAAATGAGCCATACGCCTAAATATGTCTTGTAGGCGGTTTTGTAACTAACTGATTTAGAGAGGTTTGAAAATTATTTATTTATGCGTGTTTTATTGTAAGTTTAGAGCTGTTAGTGTGTCTTTTGTAAATATTTTTTTGCACCTCTGTATGCCTTATTGTTTCAGTCTTTGCTTATACCTTAATTCCGCAATATAATTTCTTGTGAGAAAATTTTTCATATATTGATGTGACATTTTGGGACTCTATACGTTGATCTGAGACTTTTCGATGTTTTTTGGACTTGTTTAAGCATGAAATCCCCCACCCAAACTAATGGGGAATATGAGAATCGTAAAGATATGCTGTTTATTCAAGGAAGACTTCTGAGTAGTAGGTTTTATTTGTGTATAGGTTCAGAATGTTCCGCCTTCCTGTTCGCACCCATTTTGCTGGCACGCTAACAAAATGCAGAATAAAGGCTTTCAGCCTGCTTGTCTTTTTCAACGGCTTGACTTTCTCGCTGATATGACGGATGAGATAAAGATAGAAGTTCTTCAGCATGGCGGTAACCATCATGAAAACCATATTCTCAGCCATAAAAGAAAATGGCAGATGCGACCATCCAAAGTCATTGTTCTGTATGTCGAAGTTCTTTTCGCTTGCTCCACGCTCATTATAAAATGTAATGATGTCTTTCTCGGTAGATGTCCAATTATTGGTAAGGATACAGCGATATGTGTATATCACTCCGAACATATCCGTCTGTTCCCTGCCGTGCTTGTCTTTCAAGGGACTACGCTGTACGACAAGCCTGTATGACTTTCCTTCGATGAGGTTGTCCATGCTGACAGAGGCGACATCGCATTTCTCATAACCGACTTCAATGCTCTTCCATTCTTTCAACTGGCGGAACTCCTCGTGTCGGCTGCCACAATTGGCAGCACGTATATAGAACGTGTTGCAGCGTGGTTCTACGGTTTGGATGATTTTCTTTGAAAACGACCCGCAGTCGGCACGGAAACGCTCTATCACAACACCGAGTTCGGAGGTCACACGGTCCCATAATGTGGCGAAGTGTGTCTTCTTGATGGGAATCTTACATTGGTGTTTCCATCACGGTTCTCACCTCCAACTATGATGCCCCCAATGGAAGCCCAACCAGGGAAGTAGCCAAAGTCCTGCTTATAGGAATACTTTGTATCGAACTTGTGGGCTGGAACAAACTGGTGGTCAAAGTCTAAGTCAACATGACTGCCTGCCTTTATAAGCCCCATTCTCCGTATCATCCGTAAAAAGTAAGGTGTTCAATTCTTCAGCAGTGTTGAAACTATAAGACCTACCAGATGTCCCGCTTATATATACAACATTCTCTTCGGCAAGCTCTTTTTAGTCCGCGCCCCTACAGTGTCGGCACTGGGTAATTGCGTATTAGGTCTCTGTTTGAACTGACCCTATAAGCGTATTGGTATCCTCAAGACAATCCCCACCGCAAAGGTAGCTAAAAAGAGAGCTGAAAATACTTCCATAGCTGTATGCTTTACCACTACCTCCACGTTTTTCCCCAATACAGATTCGGTAAGTTTTTCAAAGCCCAACTTTGAAAAACGTCCATAATATGATAAATTCCACCGAAAGAAGTGATATTCTCATTTTTAATTGCTACCTTTGTCATGTCAGATATTTTTATTTGTGTTGGTAGCACTAAGATAGGTGAAATTTCTGACATATCCAAGTGTTTTTGAGAACTTTGTTTTTCAGACACTTGGAGTTCTTACAAGAATTTATGCTGCGAAATTAAGGTTATATAGGTTTGTTCGTCAGTATAAATTGTTCGATGACGTGAGCCACTCCCTCGTCTTCATTTGAAAAAGTAACGAAGTCAGCCTCGCATTGAATGTCTTTTGCAGCGTTGGCCATTGCAATGCCAAGTCCTGCAAAAGCGAATCATGCTAAGGTCGTTGTATCCATCTCCACAAGCACAATCTCTTCTCGTGAGATGTTAAGAGAGTTGATGAGTCGTTCGAGCGAACGAGCTTTGTCGATACCAAGTGGTACACATTCAAGGAAGAAGTCGGCAGAACGGTAGACATCCATCTTTCCTTCCAACTCTTTGGCTAACCTCAACTCCAGTTCGTGGAGTGGGGTTGGATCACCAACAATCAGGCATTTGTTGATAGGATAGACTAACTGATTGAGGAAATCATCATATTGCATTACAGGCATCTTGTTGATAAAAGCCTCGTGTTGTACGTACTTGTTATCTTTATTAGTAGCAGCAATGCCTTCACCTTGGTAGGTTAGGATTTCCATTCCAGCCTTCATAGCCTCTTGATAGAGTAGGGGGAACGAGTTGTTCGTTCAGTTTCTGTTCGAAGAGAACGTTGTTGTTGGAGCAGTCAATAATTTTTTTCCACCATTGAAGGCAAGAATGAAACCCTTTGTTTTTCTTTCAGTTTCAATTCTTCTGCTAAGGGGCATAATTCCGTAGGTAGGTCGCCCAGACTAATACTATATGCACCCTGCTGCTTGTGCCAGCATAAGTGCTTGTTTAGTACGAGGTGTGATTTCTTTTTATTATTAGTCAGTGTGCCGTCCAAGTCAAGCACAATCATTTTGTATTTCATTCTTATTTCTCAGTTTGTAAGTTAGTTGCAAAGGTACGGTTTTTTTATTGGTTGAAATACAAATTACGAATAATAATCTTGGAGGTTGATAGGTGGAATATCTATGTTAGTCTATTCATCATGTAGGTCGGTTTGTTTTGTCAGTCTTATTCTTTCAGAGTGACAATTCTTGGTTATTACGGATTTTAACACTTTGACCTCATTAAAAAGTGTAGTATGTTTTGGCAATCAGAAAAATAAAACCGTACTTTTTGCAAGTGTAAAATAGTTATAGACTTATTAATTATTAAAACATAATAAAAATTATGGCAGTAGATTACAAGAAATTAGGTCTCGTGAACACACGTGAGATGTTTAAGAGAGCAGTTGACGGCGGTTACGCTATCCCAGCATTTAACTTCAATAACCTCGAGCAGCTTCCAGGCTATTATCAAGGCTTCATCAGATTTGAAGTCACCGGTTATCCTTCAAGTATCTAAGGGTGCTCGCAAGTATGCTAACCAGACTCTTCTCCGTTACCTCGCAGAGGGTGCTGTTGAATATGCTAAGGAGTTGGGTTGCAAACCATCCAGAGATTGCACTTCACCTTGACCATGGTGATAGCTTCGAAACTTGCAAGAGTTGTGTAGACTTCGGCTTCTCTTCTGTAATGATTGATGGTTCTTCTCTTCCATACGAGGAGAATGTAGCTCTGACTAAGAAGGTTGTTGAGTATGCTCATCAGTTCGACGTAACTGTTGAGGCTGAGCTTGGTGTTCTCGCTGGTGTTGAGGACGATGTAGTAGCTGAGGTGTCTCACTATACAAAGCCTGAGGAGGTAGTAGACTTTGCTACTCGTACAGGTTGCGACTCTTTGGCAATTTCAATCGGTACCTCTCATGGTGCTTACAAGTTCACTCCTGAGCAGTGTATACGTGACCCAAAGACAGGTCGTCTTGTTCCTCCTCCATTGGCATTCGATGTTCTCGCAGCTATCGAGGAGCAGCTTCCAGGTTTCCCAATCGTTCTCCACGGTTCTTCTTCAGTTCCTCAGGAGTATGTTGATATCATCAACGAACATGGTGGTAAGATGCCCTAACGCTGTTGGTATACCAGAGGAGCAGCTCCGTCAGGCAGCTAAGAGTGCTGTTTGTAAGATTAATATCGACTCTGACTCTCGTCTTGCATTCACCGCAGGTGTTCGCCAGACATTTGATGAGCACCCAGAGTACTTCGACCCACGTCAGTATTGTGGTAAGGCTCGTGAGTACATGGAGGATCTTTACAAGCACAAGATTACAGACGTTCTTGGTTCTGAGAACAAGCTTGCTAACCTCGACTAATCATTTGTTGAGGTCGGCTTTGACCAAATAAAATATTAGCAGCAGTCTTCTTTCGGAAGCTGCTGCTTTCTTTATAAGGGTTTCTATGAGGTAATGTCGTGAGTTTGAGAGTAAGGATAGGCAACAGCGAATACATCCACAGAGCAGAGTAAGGAACAAATGTTGTGAGCTTGAAAGTGAAGATAGGCAACAGCCCCACATGGATAGGGACCATGCAGGGCTGTTGTACATTGTTGGCTTTTATAACCATGGAGGACAGTTAGCCAAAGGAATAAGATTTGGGTTAATCATCTAAAAAGTTTGAAGGCTTTTTGGAAGATAGTTGACGAGGTCGCCTGCCGTGAGGCTTTCCTTTCCTAAGTCCTTAATGGCTAAGTCGCCAGCAAGGCCGTGAAGATACATTCCAACCATACAAGCGTTCTGTTGGTTATAGCCACGTGCAAGAAGGGCGGTAATGATACCCGTGAGTACGTCACCACTACCCAGCAGTTGCCATACCACTATTACCCGTAGAGTTAAAGACGACGTTACCATTTGGTAGGCAGAGGGCACTGTTGTGTCCTTTAAGTATAATGTAGGCTTGAATGGATTTTGCTAATTCTCTTGTACGGTGAAGACGTTCATAGTCGGCATTGGCAGGCGAACCCGTTAGTCGGTCGAGTTCCTTAGCATGTGGGGTTAGGATAATCCCCTTTGGTAGTTGCTGCATCCACGCACGATGGCTTGCAAGGATATTTAAGGCGTCAGCGTCAGCCACGATAGGACATTGTGCACGTCTTATTTGTGTTATCATGGCAATCGTTGTTTGTTCTTGTTGCCCTAAGCCCGGTCCTATTGCCAATGCGTCAAAGTCATCGGTGTCTACTGCTTCTGTAAAAGGCCGTTTCTTCGTGGTCCATTTGTAATACAGCTTCTGGGACAGAAATCTGCATAATGTCGTAGTTCTTCTTAGGAGTATGGACGGTAACCTTTCCTACGCCACTACGTGAAGCAGGCGCGTGTAGTTAGAATAGCAGCGCCTGACATACCATAGCTTCCAGCAATGATAAGTGCATTGCCCATATCACCTTTGTTTGCAAAAGTCATGACGATGGAGTAGGCGTGAACGAATATCATTCTCTTCTAAGATGTAATATTGTGCATCTGTCTTCTGCATAAACTCTTGACTCAGTCGAATATCGAGTACTTTTAGTCTACCGATGAATGGTTGTGAGTCGGCAAGAAGAAAGGATAATTTGCGTTCGTGGAGGGTAAGTGTGAGTGTAGCATGAATGATATTCGCACGTACATTATAGGTGTTATCTTCTGCCATCAGTCCAGATGGTACATCGATACTTACAACCTTTGCGGGACTCTGGTTGATATACTTCACTAAGGAAGCAAAAGCCGCCTGCCAAATGGTTTGTCAAGTCCAGAACCAAAAAAAGTCCATCAATGACTAAGGTGTCAGCTGTTAATTCAGGAGGGTCAAATTTAGTTGTAACTTCATTGAACTCCTTTGAATGTTTGCTTTCGAGTAAGCGTTGTCGATTTTTTATACAATCTTCTGATAAATGGTTGGTGATGTTGAATAAGTAAGTACTCACCTTGTATCCCTCATTTATCAACAAACGTGCTACGGCAAGAGCATCGCCACCATTGTTGCCTGGACCCGCAAAAGACAACAATAGGAGTGTGTGTAGACCATTCCTCCATGATAGCTCGAGTAATGGCTTTTGCCGCACGTTCCATCAAATCAATCGACTTGATAGGCTCGTGTTCTATAGTGTATCTATCCAGTTCGTGAATCTGGGCACTTGTAAATATCTTCATAACGATGGCAAATTTACAAAATAAATGCGGATAGTTTGGTATTATTTTCGTAATTTTGCGGTAAATTATAAATAAAGAAGAATGAGTCGAGTAACAATTAAGGACAAAACGTTTGAGACTTCTATACCTGAAGCCGAGATTCTGGAAAGAGTAAAGCAGGTTGCTAATCGTATAAACAAGGATTTTGAGGGTAAGACTCCACTTTTTCTTGCGGTGCTGAATGGTTCGTTTATGTATGCCTCAGACTTGATGAAGCATATCACTATCCCATGTGAGATTTCCTTTGTTAAGTTGGCTTCTTACCAAGGTGTTACCTCAACGGGTACGATTAAGGAGATTATCGGTTTGAACGAAGATATCCGTGGAAGAGAAGTTATCATTGTAGAGGATATTGTTGATACAGGTGCAACTATGAAGCGTATGCTCGAGACACTCGGTACACGCGAGCCTGCTGGTCTGCATATTACAACGCTATTGTTGAAGCCAGGTAAGCTTACTGTGCCTTTGAACATTGAGTATGCAGCGATGGAAATCCCAAATGACTTCATTGTTGGCTATGGACTTGACTATGACCAGGAGGGGCGTAACTTGAGAGATATTTATACTTTAGTACAAGAATAATGAAGAATATTGTAATTTTTGGTGCGCCAGGTGCTGGTAAAGGTACTCAGAGCGACAAGATGATTGAGAAGTATGGCTTCGGTCATATCTCAACAGGTGACGTACTTCGTAATGAAATTAAGAATGGTACAGAACTTGGTAAGACTGCAAAAGGATACATTGACAATGGTCAGCTCATTCCTGATGAGTTGATGATAGATATTCTTGCAAGCGTATACGATAGCTTTGGCAAGGAGCATAAGGGTGTTATCTTCGATGGTTTCCCACGTACAATCCCACAAGCAGAGGCTTTGAAGAAGATGTTGGCTGAGCGTGGTCACAATGTGGCAGCTATGGTTGAACTCTTTGTTCCAGAGGATGAGTTGATGAAGCGTCTGCTTCTCCGAGGTCAGCAGAGCGGTCGTTCTGATGACAACGAGGAAACAATCAAGAAGCGCCTTAATGTTTACAACAACCAGACTTCTCCATTGATTGACTGGTACGAGGGTGAGAAGACTCACCACCACGTTGAGGGTCTTGGTACTGTAGAAGATATTTTCGCACGTATTGAGTCTGTTATTGACACTCTGTAGACCTTTGACCTTTGAGGTTTGAACTTTGAACTTTATGATTTGTACCGTATGTTGGAGAGAAAAATCGTAGAGAATGATATCTATATCTTATCAAAAAGTTTTGCACTAAGGGTTGTACGGTTATATAAATACCTGACAGATGAGCATAAGGAGTATGTCCTGTCAAAGCAACTTCTGCGTTCTGGGACGAGTATTGGGGCTAATGTTCATGAAGGAAAGAACGGACAAAGTCGTGCAGACTTCTGTAGTAAGATGAATATCGCTTTGAAAGAAGCAACAGAGTCAAACTATTGGATTGATTTATTAAGGGAAGCAGAATATATTAGCGAGAGTGAGTATAAATCTTTATCAGATGATTGTCATAAGATTCAAGCGGTCTTGACAAAAATAGTTAAGGCAACTCGTTCTTCTCTTAATCAATAATATTTCAAGTTACAGTACAAATCATAAAGGTCAAAGTTCAAAATTCAAAGTTTAAAGATGGAAAGTAATTTTGTAGATTATGTAAAGATATACTGCCGCTCTGGTAAGGGTGGTAGAGGTTCTATGCACCTTCGTCATGTGAAGTATAATTATAATGGTGGCCCTGATGGCGGCGATGGTGGTAAAGGTGGAAGCGTTTATCTACGTGGAAACCATAATTACTGGACGCTATTGCACTTGAAGTTCCAACGTCACATCTATGCGGAACATGGAGGCAATGGTGGTCGTGATAAGTGTCATGGTACAGATGGTAAGGATGTTTATATTGACGTACCTTGTGGAACGGTAGTATATGACGCCGAAACGGGTAAGTATGTCTGTGATGTTATGCACGATGGACAGACAGTGATGCTGTTGAAAGGTGGACGTGGAGGATTGGGTAACTTCCAGTTCCGTACATCAACCAATCAGGCTCCCTCGTTATGCACAGCCGGGTGAGCCGATGCAGGAAATGACCGTTATCCTTGAATTGAAGTTATTGGCTGACGTTGGTTTAGTAGGTTTCCCGAATGCGGGTAAGTCTACGCTGTTGTCTTCTCTTTCAAGTGCAAAGCCAAAGATAGCTAACTATCCTTTCACAACAATGGAACCTTCGTTAGGTATTGTCAGCTATCGTGATAACCAAAGTTTCGTTATGGCTGATATTCCTGGTATCATCGAAGGAGCCAGTGAAGGTAAGGGACTCGGCTTACGTTTTCTCCGTCATATCGAGCGTAACTCTCTCCTGCTCTTTTATGGTACCGGGTGATACAGACGATATCAAACGTGAGTATGAGATATTGTTGAATGAGTTGCAGCAATTCAATCCAGAGATGGTTGATAAGCATCGTGTTTTGGCTGTTACGAAAAAGCGATCTCTTGGATGATGAACTCATAGAGATGTTGCGTGAAACTTTACCAACCGATCTTCCTGTTGTCTTTATCTCAGCTGTTACCGGACAAGGGACTCAATGAGTTGAAGGATGTTCTTTGGAAGGAACTCAATGCAGAAAGTAATAAGTTGCAGAGTATCCTATCAGAAGATACTCTTGTTCATCGTGACAAGGATATGTCGCGTTTTTGCTGCTGAATTAGCAGCTGAGGATGCTGATATTGATGATGTTGAAGAGGTGGGTATAGACGAATTGGATGAGGTAGAAGACCTCGAAGATTTTTGAATATACGAATGATTAAGCCTGTTCTACATTACTTTTAATCTTTGCCGACGAGGTAGTCAGCTTTCAGCACTACCCGTCATGGCGGAGTTAGCAAGGGAAAGCTTGCTACGCTGAATATCAACCCTCATCGGGGTGATGAACCTTCTGCTGTAGCAGAGAATTTACAGGCTGTAGCCGCTGAGATTGGCGTTGAGGCTGATAAGATTATCCGTCTGCATCAGATACATGAAACGCATTGTCTGACCGTGACGGATGATTTTCTCCAACTATCGGCTGCAGAACAGTACGAGATGGAAGAAGGAAAAGGATGCTGTCGTTACCGATTGTCGTAACGTCTGCATCGGTGTTCATACGGCTGATTGTGTTCCTGTTCTTTTTTATGACCCTGTTCATCATGCCATTGGTGCAGCCCATGCCGGTTGGCGTGGTACGGTGCAGCGTATCGCACAGCATACACTTCGCAAGATGACAGAACTATATGGTACTGACCCAAAAGAACTCAAGGCGGTTGTTGGTCCTTGTATTTCGCTGAAGAACTTTGAGGTAGGTCAGGAGGTTTATGATGCTTTTTCGGTTGCAGGCTTCCCTATGGAACGTATTGCACGTATGTATGAAAAATGGCATATCGACCTTCCGCTCTGCAATCAACTTCAATTAGAAGAACTTGGTGTGCCAACAGCTAATATTCTTCAGTCTGGTATTTGCACCTATGACAATGCTTCCGACTTCTTCTCAGCACGTATTCTTAAAGAAGGATTCGGCACTATTTACACAGGTATAGCCTTGAAATAGATACCATTCCATGGTTTATTACGGAATTATTTTCACGTAAATAAATATTTCTTGTCGTGAAAATAAATATTTCCTTTCATGAAGATAAATCTTTTTTTTCATGAATATAATTCGCACAAGTCTTTCTTTACAATGATTTTATACCTTCTATTTGGAAGGTAATAGGATGAAGAAAAAGAGATTGAAAAGCATGTTTTTATCAATAATTTAGTATCTTTGCTGTCTTCGAAAGGTGTTTATTCCGTGCAAAAGATATTTATTGTATAGTATGAAGAAAATCCTGTTTTTTTCCTTTCAATATGTATGCTGTTGGTGGCTTTGTACAGACAAGCGACAGGAGCAGATAGCGAAGGTTCTCTTTCTGTTGAATAGAACTGGAACATACCATGAAATGCAAAAATACTAATGGTAGACAGTATTATCTGAATGTGGATAGTCTGTTGGATTGTATTGATACGACTTATATTAAAACATGCAAAGGACCAAGAGCTTTTTCCTGTGGTGCAGTCTTTTATTAGATTCATTATGTACTACGAAAGAACTTTTGCGAACTTACTAATAGGAACTATTCTGTGGGTGTTCGACTTGCAGCTACAGATGCTTTGATACGTCGAAAGTATGCACACTTAGAGGAAATATTACTCTCGAATTATACTGATACGACGAAGATTTATGTGCGTTCAGATGATGTAATAGAAGAGGAGTATGCTGGTAGTGTATTCTTAGGTAATGTTCAGTCATGCAGAGATAAGACGGTCATTAGTAAGGAAGATTCATTGCGTAATGACTCTTTAGCACTCTATACACCCGGATTGTCCAAATATCAATATACAAAGAAACTTTTATTGAGACTTCCACCGAAGGAAAGCTATTACTCGAGGATAAAGGAGATTGTTCTTAAAGAACAAACCTATCAGGCACTGAAAGCTTTAGCTTCCTATCGTAGAGAAGAGGATAAATCTATCTTATTGGATGCTTTATCACATTATGATAATGAGAATGAAGATGTTGATAGGGAAGATGATGAAACCGATAATGCTTTGTTGGCTGTTACGGTTTGGGCTTGTCAAGATTTCGTCCCTTTGCTGATGCGCATCCGAGACTATGAAATAAAGAAACATGATAGTAGTATGCCACCTCGTAGCAAATACTTATTTGAGGCTGTTATGGCTTATGATAATCAGTGGGCATACAACTTCATTGACGCAACACTTGCCTTGTCTTCAAAAAAGAAAGACCGTGAGTATACCTCTGATATAACGTTGGCAACAAGCTTTCATTCGGCTATGTTGTCTCATTATAATCCTCGTTTTTGCCAACTTATTAAGGAAGTATCCTGGTGAAGACTTTGGTGATGGCTATGAGTAATAGCCGTATCATCAATAACAAACACCCTCGTTTCTCCAGTTCCCTTTGACAAGGACGGAGAAATGAGGGCGTTCGTAGTTTTTCTTTACTTGTGTCGGTTAGCACGTTGCTGACGGTATTTAGCCTTCTGCTTTGCACTACCAGAGCCGTGTGTACCAGTAATATACTTCTTTTTTTCTTGGCTTTTGGTTTTCACCTTGCCGTCATCGACTTTTGGGCTTTCGAGGCACCTCGAAACACCATTCCGCTTTCGATAATATCATCTATTTCACTCATATACAATCTTTTTTTAATGATGGAATAAACGAACGCCTGTAAATGCCATCGCGATATTGTATTTGTCGCAAGTATCAATAACATGGTCGTCACGAATACTTCCACCAGCCTGTGCGATATACTCAACACCACTCTTATGCGCACGCTCAATGTTGTCGCCAAATGGGAAGAAAGCATCAGAACCGAGTGCAACACCCGTATTCTTGGCAATCCACTCTTTGCGTTCCTCACGTGTCAGAGGCTCTGGGCACTCGGTGAAGAACAGCTGCCATACACCATCTTGCAGTACGTCTTCGTATTCGTCAGAGATGTAGATGTTGATAGTGTTATCTCTATCAGCACGGCGAATATCCTTCTTAAATGGAAGATTCATAACCTTTGGACACTGGCGCAACCACCATTCGTCTGCTTTGCTACCTGCTAAGCGGGTGCAGTGGATGCGACTCTGCTGTCCAGCACCAATGCCAATGGCTTGTCCGTCCTTCACATAGCAAACAGAATTACTCTGTGTGTACTTCAATGTAATCAATGAAATGATGAGGTCACGCTTAGCATCCTCAGTGAATGTCTTGTTCTTTGTAGGCATATTCTCGAAGAGTGCTGGGTCATCAAGCTTCACTTCGTTGCGTCCCTGTTCAAATGTAATACCGAAAACTTGTTTCTTCTCTATAGGAGCAGGCACATAGTTAGGATCGATCTTTATGACATTGTATGCGCCCTTACGCTTATCTTTCAGTATCTCCAAGGCCTCAGGAGTATAGTCAGGTGCAATCACACCGTCGCTGACCTCACGTTTGATAAGCAGTGCTGTTTCCTTATCACAGGTGTCACTGAGTGCACAGAAGTCACCGTATGAACACATGCGGTCGGCTCCACGAGTACGTGCGTAGGCACTGGCAAGCGGTGTAAGCTCGAAGTCTACATCATCAACGAAGTAAATCTTCTTTGAGTGTATCACTCAAAGGAAGACCCTACCGCAGCACCTGCTGGGCTGACGTGTTTGAACGATGCAGCTGCAGGCAGACCCGTAGCCGCCTTCAACTCTTTAACGAGCTGCCAGCTGTTGAGCGCATCAAGAAAGTTAATGTAGCCGGGACGACCACTGAGAACTGTGATTGGGAGTTCGCCTTCCTCCATATAGATACGTGAAGGCTTTTTGGTTCGGATTGCATCCGTACTTTTAAGAGCTAATTCTTTCATATAACTTATGTGGTATATGTAAATTTGGTAGTGCAAAAGATAAGGAAAAAAAATAATGAAATAAGTCGAAAGGCTTATTGTTTTTTAAGTAAAATTAGTCTTTCTGGGTTTGTTTCTTTTGAGGAAAAAGCTGTACTTTTACACTCGTAAATAAATAATGGAGTATAATCGGGTTATCTTGCCTTGGCATCAGTTGCTCTTATCTCCTTTAATCACTATAAAATTCTTAAAGATATGCAAGCATTACACACAGACAAGGCACCTGCTGCCGTAGGTCCTTACAGTCAGGCTATCGAAGCCAATGGTTTTTATCTTTCGCATCTGGTTCGCTCCCTATTGATCCCAGCTACTAATGCTTTTTGTAGAGGGTGGTGTGAAGGAACAGACTCGCCAGTCGCTCACAAACGCACGCAACGTGTTGGCTTCTGCAGGTGTTGACCTTTCTCAGGTTGTTAAGACAACCGTATTCCTTTCTGATATGGAGAACTTCGCTGCGATGAACGAAGTTTATGCAGAGTTCTTTCAAAGAACCTTATCCTGCTCGTTCGGCTTTTTGCTGTTAAGGCTTTGCCAAAGGGTGCACTTGTTGAGATTGAGTGCATTGCTGTGAAGTAAGCACAGATGATTAGCTGACAGTCGGTCTGACTGCTATAACTAAATAGAAGAATCCCTTTATATGTGGTAAGCAAGGTGCTTGCCCCTTATAAAAGGATTTTTGTATGTTGTGTCAGTGTAATATATGGCTTGGATAGAAAATCCATTGATGCCTTTTTATACTGTCTGTCCCGTTGCTTAGTTGTTGTTCAGCAATAGCTTTTTTTCCATTGATGATATAAAGACCTTTACGTGGATTCTGTACATGGCGACCATGAAAGTCATAGACAATATCTTTGCTGTTTTTTTGTTTGATATAGAGTGAATACCTGCAGCAACGTTATTTTTTTACCCTTAAAGAGATTTTTTTAATGGTAGGACGCTCATTGGTACTCATTTCGAAGTTGAACTCAATATTGCCATTGTCATAAACATAGTTATCGTTTCCTATAACTGTCCCTTTAATCTGTGGAGTAAGGGGTGAGTTCTTTATTTCGGCATAATCATTGAAGACCGAAGAGACAGTGAGTATCCAACGTTTGTTTTCTGGTTGGTAGGTCGCTGTTAGATTGCCAAATATAATATCTTTAAACTCGAGATTACCGATTTTATAGTTCTGTAATATAAGTTTGGTGTCATTACCTTTCTTTTTCTATCAGTATATTGAAGTTTTTACTGCCCTATAGAACCTTCCCTTCTGCTATGATTGTTTCTGTTGAGGCTGTACCTTTATAAGTACCATGAAGTCTGTCGAAGTTTTCCTGTGCATTTGCTATATATACCTGAAAAAGTAATGCTAATAATAAGAAAATGTTTTTTGTGTTTACAATGTTCATTTTGCCTTTTAATTCTAAAAATTAATAATACGTTTTGTTGATAATTTAGTCTTTTTATTATTCTTGCCTGTTTCTTAATATAAGACTTATTGAGGGTATATCCTGAGCGAACTTAAAAAAATCAACAATGATGCAAAAGATAAGTAAATAAAGAAGAATACATATCCTTTTTCAAAATAAAATTTGATTTCTTTTTGAATTTTTTATGAGTTTACGATAAGAAGGTTGAGCGGATAGTTTCTTCATTTATTTTTCAACATCTTTGTATGTTTTCTGTTGATGAAACTTTTATTAACAGTTGTGTTATTAAGAAAAAGTCTTTGAAAAAGAACTTATTTAGCTAATCTTTAATTACTTTTGCATTACATTAGTGTATTATTGAAGAAAAAGAGATGAATAGGAAGTTAAAAAAAGTTTTATAGAGGAACTTGGTCAGAAATCGAAAGTTCGTAAGGAACTGGCTAATGATTTAGAGAGATTATCTGGAAGGTTGGCATTACACCACATCCATTTGCAGTCGACTTCATTGAGGAAGTTGATGGGATATATTAAAAGGAAAGGAAAAGCCTTCTAAAAAGACCTTAGATAGATTAGCTCTCTTCGCAGGTTTTCAGAACTGGAAAAGATTTAAGTAAGGCTTTGCATGGAGAGAACGATGCAAGGTTGAATTATGATGATTAATCTCTCTTTGAGATTAATTGTAGTGCAGAGATAAAAAGATTTTGAATATTTTTTTGCTAAGGATTGCAGTTTTTAGTGGTCTGAGTAGTAAAAAGTCCGAAACTATGTTTCGGACTTTTTATTTTCTTGGACAACCAAGTGTTTACTTTTTCAACTGCAACGGTTCTTTTTTTCCTTGATGCGTGCAGCCTTACCTGTAAGATTACGAAGGTAGTAGAGTTTTGCACGACGAACCTTACCGCGCTTGTTCACCCTCGATAGAATCGATGTTTGGTGACTCGATAGGGAAGATACGCTCAACACCAACAGTTCCAGACATCTTACGAACAGTGAAACGCTTCTTCTCGCCATGGCCAGAAATCTTGATAACTACACCACGATAGAGCTGAATACGATGCTTGTTACCCTCGACGATTTTGTAAGCTACGGTGATTGTGTCACCAGCCTTGAACTCTGGGAACTGCTTGCCAGTTGCAAATGCTTCTTCAGCAACTTTAATTAAATCCATTTTTTTCTATTAATTAAATATTGTTTGATGTTCCAACGTAACATAGTCTATGACTCTTCCATGACCAGCGGTTACGCCGAAAAAGCGATGCAAAGTTACGGCTCCGAATGAACAAAGTAATTCTGTGCTTTTATTTGTTTTGTTGATAGTTTCTCTTTTCTCTGTGAGAGATGTCGACAACCTTTCTCTATGCTCCGAGTCTGTCTCTGTCTCTTGGAGAGGGATAGACTTTTACTACATTTTGTTTTAGAACTTGCATCTATAAATGGCGAATGAAGTAAGGTTCCTCGTTATGTTATGTCTACGTACTTCACAATCTGCTTTCTTTCATTTTTATCTTTACTTTGTAAACTATTTTCGTTGTATAGAAAACAAATACATGGTCTTTTTAGCTTTCAGAAGGGTGTCTTTTTGGCTTACAAGAGATGCTCCTTTCGCATGTTACTAATGCTCTTTTGATGTGCTATAAAGCATCTTTTTGTTGGGTGACTTTATAATTAGTTGATTTGTAGAGAGTTATAAACTTATATTTTGCGTATGTTTTATATGCCAATTGTAGATAATCTCTTTGAATTTGTGTAAAGATTTTTTTAAACGTCAGTTTGAGTAGATTTCAAAGTCGTAGAATGATTTTTTTGAGCAGAATGTCCATTGTTCCTTTTGCGTATGGTAGGACACGTTTGTAAATCCAATGAGTCGAGAATGGATAGAATATATAAAATGTGAATTCACACTATTGGATGTTTTCTTTCAATGTGTATAATTCCTTGTAAGGATAATACAATGGAAGTATGGTGGTAAAAGAAAAAGACTAATCAGACCTTCGAGTCTGATTAGTCTAATGTATGTGTGTTGTATGGTGATTAGTTAAAACTTAATATTTGAAGACGGCGGTGAGTGTTATCTTGCGACCATCAGCATGAGCATACTCTGCATTACGTGCCATCATCATAGATGCTGGTGTGTAATAAGTGTAGTTCAATAAGTTGGATACAGCCAAACTTAAGTCGCAAGCCTTCATCTTTACGCCTGCAGTAAGGTTTAGTAAGTTGATACGATTTACGATACCTTCACCCTCCTTATATACTCCTGAAGCATTAGGAGTAAATCTGTCACGCTTACCGGTGTGCATGTATTGTAGTTGGAGATAGGTGTTCTTGACAGGGGCATAGTTGACATACATTGCCAACTTAGCAGCTGGGATGGAGATATTCGACATGTATGTGTCCCAATCACCAGTAGCTGATTTGAGCTTACCTTCGAACCATGAGAAGTTAGCACCAGCCTTTAAGTTACTGAGGATTTGTGCGTCCGCACTCAACTCAACGCCATATACCTTCTGTGGAGTACGATTGACTACCCAGAAGCCGTGGTCTATTTTTGAGGTCACTTCCTAACTTAGAATAGGTGTAGAAGAACGAACCATTGAGTTGCAACCAATGATTGATATCAGAGTAAGCACCAATCTCGTAGTTGTTAGTCTTTACAGGTTCTGTTGATATCTTAGAGAGTACATCGGACTTAGCAGCACGTAATGTACGTCCTAAATCAAAGATAGAAAAACCTTTGAGAGTAGGCTACGAAGGGTTGAAATACGCGATATTTGTTATAAGAAATACCTACATTAAACGACATGTTATTATATTTTTAGCGTTCCACCCTTTACCTGAACTTGTGGGTCGGAGAGCTTATTGCGCAATACATCGTAGTCTGGTACGTTCACATTAATGAAGTCGTAACGTCCTCCTAATTTGAGGTTTAGGTGTTGCCAAAGTGTGGTCTTCACTTGGATAAAGGGTGCATGATTGTTACTTGTTAACTCATGGTACCCAATATCTACCATCTACCAATGGCTGCGACGTCTTATTATAAAGGTAGTCATAACCATAAGCTAAGTGTGCAAAAGCATTCTCTGAGAATATAAGTCGGGTATTAAACTGGGTGCGGAAACCAAACTTACGATCCTTAACAGCCGACTGTCCACTTGTTTCTTCCCATCTTGGTTGTGCTGGGTTAGCCTTACGGAAGTCGAAGATAGTATATATTCCCGAACCATAAACAGATGCTTCTAAGTCGGTATGTTTGAATATATCCTTTGATGTAAACTTGAGGTAAGCATTGTGATTGTATCTTGTTCCCTCGTCAACAGCCCTGTGAGTCCTTGCTGCCAATGATACCAATAGAAGGACTTTGGAGGTATTTTCCACCGAAAGGAATCAATTTCGTATCTTGCAAACTACGATAGAAATTATACATCAATTCGATTCTGTTCTTTGGAGATAGGGAATAACCGAGGTTAACAAGTACGTTTGTTGTATAGGTATCACCGAGTCCGTATCGAGGAGAAATGAATTCGCCATCGCCATCAATAGCACTACCAGTATGTGAAAAATGTTCCGTTTACAAGATAGTTAAGCCTGCCTATACGTCCATAAATTTGTTGATTGATCTCGATAACCTTGTCCCTCTTTTTGTTTGAAAAAAAGTTGTAGGTTGAACCTGAAAGAGACGTTTCGCCTTTGAGCGTCTCTTGTGTTGTATTCTTTTTAGTAATGATGTTTATCAGACCGCCAATAGCTCCGTTGCCATAGAGTGCTGTAGAGCCTTTTACCACTTCTATATGGTCTATGGCTGCAAGGTCTATTGTTCGTAGGTCACGGTCAGTTGAGCGTAAAGGGGTAGATTGTGGTATTCCATCAATCAGTACGAGTGCACTTCTTCCACGAAGAGATTGTGAACGTGAACTGGTTGTGTTGCTCGATAGTGCCATGCCGGGAGTGAGGAGCCCTAAAAGGTGTGTGATGTCAGGAGCAGCTTTGCTCATTGCTGCTATTTGTTTTTCGATCTATAATGGTAACCGTAGCAGCCGCATTCTGTTTGATTTCAGGCATACGCGTAGTACTAATAGTTACTTCACTGAGCTCTAAGATAGAGTCTTTTTGCCTCTTGCGATTGTGCTTTGCATGGTGTTGTAGCCATTGCAAGCGTTGCAAGAGATAGATAGATTAATTCTTTTTCTCATATAAATACAATCTTATAAATGTTTGTTAATGATTGCAAAGGTATATCTTTTTGTAAATTGTACAATACCTAAAAATGAGGTAAATGATTCATAGGTTTGTCTGTCGTTGTGTGATTTTTTTCGGTACTTGCTTTACAAATCGCCACTAAAAAGAAGATTAGATAAAATAAAGTAATAAATATTGTGCTATTAAAATGATTTTTTTGTACTTTTTGTGGTGGATATTATTCATAATGAAAGATAAAAATGGCACAACTATCAGACCGTTTAAATAGATTGGCACCTTCAGAGACATTAGCAATGTCGCAAAAAGAGTAGCGAGATGAAAGCTCAGGGAATTGATGTTATAAACATGAGTGTGGGCGAACCAGACTTTATGACTCCTGATCATGTTAAGGAAGCCGGTAAGAAGGCTATTGATGATAACTTCTCAAAATATTCCCCTGTTCCTGGTTATCCTGCTCTTCGGAAAGCTATCTCGGAGAAACTAAAAAGAAAAATAATCTTGACTATTCGCTCTCTGAGATTATTGTTGGTACGGGTGGTAAGCAAGGAGTTTGTAATGCCGTTTTAGCTTTGGTTAATCCTGGTGACGAAGTCATTATCCCTGCTCCTTACTGGGTTAGTTATCCACAAATGGTTAAACTTGCTGGTGGTGTACCTGTTATCGTTTCAGCTGGAATAGAGCAGGACTTTAAGATTACTGCAGAGCAATTGGAAAATGCAATTACTCCAAAGACTAAGCTCATTATTCTTTGTTCGCCAAGTAATCCTACAGGAAGTGTTTATTCTGCAGAAGAATTGGCTGCTTTTAGCAAAAGGTGGTTACAGCTCATGAGGATTTGTTCGTACTTTCAGATGAAATCTATGAACACATTAATTATATAGGAAGTCATAGTAGCATAGCATCGTGTTTGGGCATGAAAGAGAGAACTATACTCTGTAATGGTGTAAGCAAGGCCTATGCAATGACTGGTTGGAGAATAGGATGGGTCGCTGCGCCAGAATGGATTGTGAAGGGTCTGAATAAGCTGCAAGGACAGTATACAACGGGAACGTGTAGCGTGAGTCAAATGGCAGCAGTTGCCGCATACACGGAAAGTCAGGATTGTGTAGCAGAATATCGTGATGCATTTAGTCGTCGTCGTGACTTAATCGTTCGCTTGGCAAAAGAAATACCAGGACTTGAAGTAAACGTGCCTCAGGGTGCTTTTTATCTTTTCCCAAAATGTTCAAGTTTCTTTGGAAAGACAGACGGCGAGCAGACAATTAATAATTCATCAGAACTTGCTATGTATATTCTCGAAAAAGCACACGTTGCAACAGTGGGTGGTGATGCGTTTGGAGCACCAGAATGTTTCAGAATGAGTTATGCAACAAGTGATGAAAATATTAAACAAGCATTACAGCGTATTAAAGAGGTACTTTCAAAACTTAAATAACATTTGATAAAGAGGATAGTTTAAGAGTAAACGAAAACTATACATTTATAACTGTTAAATGTAGTTAATCATAGATGTAGTTTTCTTTTAATTATTATCTTTGCGGAATTAAGAAGCCATGTTGAACTTCCTTTTGTACTGGTTGTAATATACAAACGCTTATAAATCAGAAAGATATTAACAAATTAATTCATTAATAACCTAAAAATTAAAAAATTTCAAATTATGGCAACTACACAACAAAAAAACCAGCCCCACAGAAAAAGGGTGAGGGCTTCACAGGAGTAAGAGACGCATTCTGGATTATCGTCGTTTGCGCGGTTGTTGCGTTCACATTGTTCTACACATGGTTCGGTAACCCAATGCACTTCCAGGATGGAGCTGCACGTGAGAACCCAGCAGACGTTTGGGGTACAATCTTCAAAGGTGGCGTAGTCGTACCAGTTATTCACACTCTCTTGCTTACAGTACTCGCTATGTCTATCGAGCGTTGGATGGCTCTTTAAGACTGCTTTTGGTAAGGGTGCTCTTCCAAAGTTCGTTGTAAACATTAAGTCTGCTCTTAGCGCAAATGACTTTGCAAAGGCTAACCAACTCTGCGATCAGCAGAAAGGTTCTATAGTCAAACGTTGTTAAGGCTTCTTTGAATGCTTACAAGGATATGGAGTCAGGTGCTAATGCAAACTTGAAGAAGGCTCAGAAGGTTGCTAAGATTCAGCAGGCTCACGAAGAGGCTACTCAGCTTGAGATGCCAACCTTGACAATGAACCTCCCTATCATTGCTACACTCGTAACACTTGGTACTCTTACTGGTCTTCTCGGTACTGTAACCCGGTATGATCAAGTCGTTCCTCTGCTCTTGCTGCTGGTGGTGGTGCTGACTCTGCTGCACTTTCTGCTGGTATTTCTGAGGCGTTGATTAACACCGCATTCGGTATTGCAACATCTTGGTGTGCAGTAGTATCTTACAGCTACTACTCTAACAAGGTTGACTAAGTTGACTTTTCGCCCTCGATGAGGTTGGTTATTCTATCGCTCAGACATACGAAGTAAACCATACAGATGAGGCTTAATCTTTTGCTGACCCTTTAATTATTTATCGCTATGGGTAAAGTAAAAAAATTAAGAAGAATGATTTCACCTTTATCGACATGACGCCTATGTCAGACGTTATGACTCTGTTGCTCACCTTCTTTATGCTGACCTCAACATTCGTTAAGAATGAGCCAGTGAAGGTGAATACACCAGGTTCTGTGTCTGAAACTAAGGTGCCTGAGAATGGTGTTCTGACAATTCTTGTTAGTCCTGAAAAAGGACCTGGTGGAAAGCCTACGGGTGAAGGACAGGTCTTTATGAGCTACGATAATACCAATGAATTGGGACAAATCGTTGATCAGATGGGCGTAACACTAACTCCTGCGCAGAAGAAAACTTTTGTTGCAGAGTCTACATTTGGTACTCCACTTGATAAGTTGGCTGCTTATTTATCTAAGCCAGCGGCAGAACGTGGAAATGAACTCCCTAAAATGGGTATTCCTCTCGATAGTATACAAGGACAGGAGATGACTGAGTTCCAACAGTGGGTGAATGCTGCCCGCCAGGTGAACCCTAAGGTTAGACTTGCTATTAAGTCTGATGCTGACTCTCCTTATGGTACCGTTAAGAAGGTAATGAGTGAACTCCAAGATATGGATGAGAGCCATTACTATATGATCACACAGTTGGACGCTAAAAAGGCTGCACAAGCAGCTAATAAGTAAGGAGATCAAAGTATGGAAATGATGGATACAGGAAAAAGAAGGCGGCAAGCAGAAGAAATTGACCGTCCGCGTAGACTTTACGCCGATGGTGGATATGCTTATGTTGCTGATTACCTTCTTCATGCTTTGTACTTCACTTAGCAAACCTTCAACTATGGAGTTGACGATGCCAAGTAATGATAAGACTCAGAATGATAACCAGAAGAACGAGGCCAAGGACTCACACTCTATTACTATTTACATCGCTGACGGAGATAAAATCTTCTATGGTAATGGTAAACCAGAGTATGATAACGCTAACTGGCTGAAAGCTGCCGATTGGAGTAATAATCCAAGTGGTATTCGCTACGTTCTTCAACATAAGCAGGTGGGTGACCCTTCTATTGGTGACGCTGTTTCTATCCCTTATCAGGATATGGACATTGCCGTGAAGGAATTGAATCGTAAGAAGCAGGCTAACCCAAATGCTTACCCTGATAGTATTTATCAGTCTGAGATTACTGCAATCAAAAACTGGTCAAATTAATGGCAGAAAAGTTTCTACTATGACTGTCATTATCAAACCAACTCGATCAGGCTTCTATCGTCATTTGTAGACATCCTTGATGAAATGCAGATTTCATATATTGGAACTTACGTCATTGACAAGCTGACAGACCAAGATAAGGCTCTCTTAGCCAAGAAGGGTATTAAGGCTTAATCACTGATTTGTAACAATTAAAAGAAAAATAACAATGGCAAAAATAGATTTATGCGATCCTAAATGGGTCGACATGGTGTTCGCCGACAAAAAAACAAGGAGTATGGTGCATACAAGCTTCGTAAAACCGTTTCTCAGCGTAACATCAAAGCGTTAGCTATTCTGCTTTGTGCTGCATTCCTCGGTGGTGGTTACTTAGCATACCAAATCAAAAAAAGCACAATGACGAGTTAGCTGAGCAAGCTGCTTATGCTGCTAAAATGGAGTTGGCTGCCCTTGAACAGGCTAAGAAAAGAACAGGCTGAGCGTAAGAAACAACAGAAAAAGGAAGAACCTAAAAAGGTGGAACCTGAGAAGATTGTTCCTGAAACTCGTGCTACTGTTAAGTTTACAGCACCTGTCATTAAAGATGATAAGGATGTAAAGGAAGAGATGCCTCCAATGGTCAAGATGAACAAGGAAACTAAGGCTGTCGGTGTGGAGAACAAGGAAGGTACGGAAGATCGTACTGAAACTGCTGCTCGTAGTACTGTGGCTACTCCTGAACAGATTGTACCAAAGATTGAAAAACCTGTGGTTGAGGCACCAAAACCTGAACCAAAGCAGGAGGTTGAGAACAAAATCTTCCAGGTAGCTGAGGTTATGCCTTCGTTCCCTAATGTAAATGCTTGGTTGGCTTCACATATCCAATATCCAGCAGTTGCAGCTGATAATGGTATTCAAGGTCGTGTTATCGTTAAGTTCGTTGTTGGACGTGATGGTAGCGTGAGTCAAGCTCAAATTGTTCGTGGTGTTGATTCTGTCTCGATCGTGAGGCTCTTCGTGTTGTGAACAGTATGCCGAAGTGGTCTCCCTGGTATGAACAATGGTCAGCCAGCTAACGTTTGGTTTACTCTTCCTATTACCTTTAAACTGCAGTAAAAGCAAATTTTATATGAAAAGATCCAAATTCTACATAATAGTAGGATTGATACTATCTCTTAACTTCCTTCTGTCTGCTTGCGGACAGAAGAAAGCTAAGGATGGTAGAACAGATACACCGACGTCAGGGACGATTAAGTTCGCCTCTGACGAAAGTTTTTAGTCCGATTATAGAGGAACTCTTACAGAATTATCAGTTCCGCTATCCACAAACTCACTTGTTACCAATCTATACAGATGATAATAAAGGCATGCAACTTATCCTCGATCGAAAAGGTTAATCTTTTCTTTACTTCCCATGCTTTGACGAAGGGTGAAGATGCTTTGTTACGAGGAAAAAGGTCCCTATCCCTGCGGTCTTCCCAATAGGATATGACGGAATTGCTTTCATTGTTAACAATACTAACGTAGATTCATGTCTTACGGTTACTGATGTAAAGAAGATTCTTAGTGGACAGATTGCCAAAATGGAATCAATTGAACCCTAAAAATAACAAGGGTAATGTTGAAGTTGTCTTTGATAATAAGGCTTCTGCAACTTTACATTATGTCGTTGACTCCATCTTAGATGGGAAAAATATTAAGAGTGCGAACATTGTTGCTGCAAGTAATAGTAAGTCGGTAATTGACTATGTTCATAACACTCTAACGCTATAGGTGTTATTGGATCTAATTGGTTAAAATGACCATCGTGATTCAACAAACACTACTTTTAAGAAGGATATAAGAATCGTTGCACTTTCAAAAAAACTACTGTTGCACAACCAGGAAATAGTTGGCAGCCTTATCAGGCATACTTGTTAGATGGAAGATATCCTTTCGTTAGAACCATTTATGCTATTGTTGCTGACCCACATAAGGCTTTTGCCGTGGGCTTTTTGCAAATTTTTTGTTACCAATCCAATTGGTCAGAAGATTATCTTTAAGGCTGGACTTTTACCATATCGTGGTGAGATTAACATTCGTGAGGTTGAAGTAAAAACCGAGTAGTGAGAGAAACAACGATGTCATATATATATATTATAAGTGACGTGTAATACATTTAGTTTTATATTTCAATTGTAAATAAATAACTTATTCGTTTATCATATTTATAGAATTAAACTTTTATATCATAATAGGCGTCTTAAATAATATTATTTACTTGTATCAGAATAAGAGAAAGAATTATGAAGACAAAGAAATATTTGGTAGCTGGAGTTTTGATGTTGGCAATGTCAACTCCAGCAATGGCTACAGGAGGTTGATTACACAGTAGCACTTAAACCAATTATTGCTGCTATTGATGCTGCTCCTAATGATCCTAAGGCTGTTAAAGACCTTATTAAGGATTATCAGAAAAATTACAAGAAGAGTGAAGAGGCTATTGTTGCTTTGGGTAACGTTTATCTCTTGAAGCGCAATTATGATGCTGCAACTGAGATTGCAAACAACGTTATCAACAATAAGAAGTACAAGGGCAGCTTGACTTTATGTTCTTTTAGGTGATATTGCTGCACTAAGGACTCTGTTGGTAATGCAGGTTCAGCTGCTACACAATATCAGAATGCTATCCTTGTTGACCCATTGAACGTGACAGCTTACGAACGTTATGCAAAAAGTGTTCCGTCATGTCAATTCAAAGGTTGCTATTCAGAAACTTGAAGAGCTTCGTAAGGTTAAGCCTGACTACCCAGTAGAAGCAACTGCAGCTGAAATTATGTTGAGTGATGGCAAGTATAAAGAGGTTTTAGAGTGGTATGCGAAGGCTAATCCAGCTAATCTATCAGAGGACAACTTCTATAACTATGGTTTTTTCTGCTTATATAACAAAAGGATTATCAGAAGGCTTTGGATGTTGTTAAGCAGGGTTTGCAGAAGTTTACGAATAGTGAGTATTTGAGCCGTATCGCAATGATGGCATCTGTAGAGTTAAAGGATTATACATCTGCAATTAACTATGGTAAGGTCGTTTTTGCAGGTTCAGGTAAGAAGGTTGCAAATGACTATGATGTTTATGCAAAAGCTCTCTGCGGTGCTCAACAGTATGATGAAGCTATAAATACCATTAATAAGGCTTTTTGAAGTTGATAATAACAATGTAGAGCCATTGAAGACTCTTGCTGCGATTTACTCTGCACAAGGTAATGATGATAAAGCTCTTGAAGTTCAACAGGAATATCTCTCAAAGAGTAAGAAAGCTACTAATAATGATTGGGCAACTCTTGCTAACACTTATGTTGCTAAGGCAGAAACTCTTACAGACCGTGCAGCAAAAGAATGAGGTTCTTGCTAAGGCACTTGCTGTATATGAGGAGATGGTTACAAAGTTCCCAACGATTTCTGATTGGGTTTTGGTTGAATCAAGCTAACGTTGCTCAGTTGATGAACGATCCTGATAAGGTTGCTGAGATTTATCAGAAGGTTGCTGCATACGAAGAGGCAAAAGTCAACAGCTTGACGAGGATAGCAAGAGCTATTTAGAGAATGTTTACTATGGTCCTCGGTTACTATTACTCAAAGAAGGGTAACAAGCCACTTGCTGACGAGTACTTTAATAAGGTGTTAAAGGTCAACCCTAATAATGAGGGCGCAAAGAAGGCTTTGGGAATGTAATTTTTTTGAGTTTATCTTTTATATAAAGAGAGTGTGTCGATTTTTGACACACTCTCTTATTTTTTATGGTAATTTACTTTAATTTATCCTGCCATATTCTTTGAGGTCTTCTTCAACAGATGTGATACCTCCGAGTCCAAAGTTTTCAACTAATATTTTTTTAATACATTTGGTGAAACGAATGCAGGTAATGTTGGACCAATGTGTATGTTTTTAATTCCGAGGTAGAGTAGTGCCAGCAGAACGATAACAGCTTTTTTTGCTCGTACCATGCAATATTAAATTCGATAGGAAGGTCATTTATGTCGTTTGCTCCAAATATTTCTTTTTAGTTTTAATGCAATGACAGCCCATGAGTAAGAGTCATTACATTGTCCCTGCATCTAATACACGTGGGATGCCATTGATATCTCCAAGGTTTAGTTTGTTATATTTGAATTTAGCACAACCACTTGTTAGGATAACGATGTCTTTTGGTAATCGTGCTGCAAACTCTGTATAGTAGTCACGGCTCTTCATACGTCCATCACATCCGCTCATTACTACAAACTTACGAATAGCACCACTCTTAACAGCTTCAACAACTTGGTCAGCCAATGCAAAAAAACTTGTGCATGTGCAAATCTCCGATAATCTCACCCTGTTCGATAGCTGTTGGAGCTTCACATGTTTTTAGCGATTTCGATTACTTCAGAGAAGTCCTTATGTCCATTCTCATCTGCCAGGATATGTTTCCATCCAGGGAAACCTGTTGCGTTTGTTGTAAAGACGCGGTCTTTATAGTTGGCTTTTGGTGAAGGAGGTACGATACAGTTTGTTGTGAAGACGATAGGACCATTAAAATGTTTCGAATTCCTCTTTTTGCTTCCACCATGCGTTACCATAGTTTCGATGAGATGCTTATATTTCTTCAACTGTGGATAATAATGGGCAGGGAGCATCTCTCCATGGGTGTAGAGCGCCTATACCAGTGCCTTCTGTCTGTTGTAGAAGCTGTTCTATATCTTTCAAGTCGTGTCCTGATATGAGAATGCCTGGACGATTTCCAGTGCCGATGTTTACCTTTGTTAGTTCAGGGTTACCGTATGTTTGTGTATTAGCTTTATCGAGTAAGGCCATCGCATCAACACCAAACTTACCTGTTTCCATTACGAGTGATAACAATGTGTCGACGCCAGTTTGAGGGTCAGAAATGGTAGCAAGTGCCTTTTCGATGAAAGCAATAATCTCCTCATTGCGCTCGTTAAGTCGTGAAGCGTGTTCGTAGTAAGCAGCCATACCCTTTAATCCTAAAATGGTCAACTCTTTCAATGAGCGGATATCTTCATTTTTCTGTGCGTAGAACACCCTCTCGATTACCTTCTGCTTCATAGTCAGCTTTCTCTCCGCCCCAGATTACTTCTTGGTAGTTTGGTAATGTTACATGATTTTCTTTGGCAAGTTTAAGTAGTTCCTGCTTGATACGAATACCCTTGTCTACCTTATTCAATATAGCTTCGATCATCAAAGTTAGCATTGGTAATTGTAACAAAAAGGGAATCAATAATATAATCACCAACTTCTTGATTAGTATTTATCTCGGCGTTACGAAGTGCGTTCGAGATAGTTGCAATTCCTCTTGCAACACCGAGTAGAAGATCTTGCCAACGACTTGTTTCAGCTTTTTACCACAAACGCCTTGAATAGTACATCCTGTACCCTTTGCTGTTTCCTGACATTGGAAACAGAACATTTTGTTCTCTTTCATTTTTTTCTTTGTTCTTTATATTATTTCAATAATGTTTGTTGATGCAAAATTATAGATTAATAAAAAGCCAAGAGAGTAACATTTGTGACGGGTGGGCGTTAAAAAGATAAATATGATTTAGTGAGCTTTGGTAATTCATAATAGGATTGTTTACTCGATAATAAAAACAAAATATGCTCAGACTCTTATAATTGATTTGAATTTATTGAGGAAATAGAATCTAATTTTTGTTTGTTAGAGGTAGCAAGTTTCTCAGTATAGAAAGTGTGAAAACTATCTGGACTCTATCAATAAGTTTAGGATTGATAAACGAATTGATAGAGTCCAGAAACTTTTAGGTATTATTTATGTAGGATATTATTTTTCTTTAATTCAAGTGATAATTTACCAACGTAAATGGCATGTTTACCATTTTCGATCACTGGCAATCAACTTGCCGTCCAGATTTTGTTGATATTCTAATTTATTAAAGTAGCTGTGTGAATGACCGCCAAGCATGAGGTCTAAGCCACGAGTTCCAGCGATTACCTCTTCTTCACTGGTTCCTTCTAAATTCCATCCAAGGTGTGAAACACAGATAATTAAGTCACACTTCTTTGATTTCAGTTCATTAATAGTTTTTTTGTGCGCATGCTACGGGATCGTTATAGATGATTGGACCGTAGTTCTTTTTAACAACCAATCCATCTAATTTAGGGTCCAAGTCCAAAGACCCCAATTCTTAATCCATTACGTTTAAGTATGACGTAAGGTTTGACGATTTTTCTAATTCAGTCCCTTTGAAGTCATAGTTTGCACAAATGATAGGGAAGTTTGCCTTTTTTAAAGAGGCGAATCATATTTTTCTAAGCCAAAGTCGAATTCATGATTGCCAATCGTAACGGCATCATAATGCATTTGGTTCATCAATCCCACTTCGACATCACCCATAAACATTGTGTAATAGGATGAGCCTTGTGAGAAGTCTCCGCTGTCAAAGAGTAGCAGGTCAGGGTTCTTTTGCTCGTTCCTCTTTCAGCATTGCACTGGCGTAGGAAGCCACCACGGTCAGCCTTCATTGTATCAGCAAGATTAGGGGCTGAGTGGATAAATCTGACTATGAGTGTCGTTGGTATGGAGAATTGTCAGTTTTTTTGTTTTGTCCGAAAACAAAAATTGACATGAGGCAGAAAGTAATTAAAAATATATTTCTTTTCATCTTCTTAGTTTGTTAAATATTTATTCTATACGAATACGACCCTCTTTATGTGCGTTGACAATCTTTCCCTGAGCAGTCTGTTCCTTAAAGTAGTTCATGATGATAAATCGTGTATTGTTACTACTTTCCTGTGGCGAAACTACGTTTGTAGAAGATTTGAAGGCGTCCATCTTGTCATTGCCTTGTGCCAAGTAGTCGAGTGTTGTGATACGATAAGTTGCTTGTGGGTCAATATCTTCCCATGTAAGCGAGCTGACTTCAATTTGTTGTCACGTGTGAAGACCAGTTCTACACCATGGCTTACCGCTTCGCCACCGGTATGTGCCATTTGTGAGAAGAGTTCCATAACCTTTTCACCAGTAAGTGTTACGAAGCATATTTTGTTTTCAAATGGTGCGATATCCAAGACGTCACCAAATGTGATTTTTCCTTTTGAGAGTGCAGCACGTATACCGCCCATGTTATATACGCCAAAGTCAACTTTTTCGTTATAGTTGCGTGCAGCCCACACCATAATGTCTGCAAGGAGGTTAGAAAGGTCACTTTCTGGTCGATGTGCAAACATGTCATGTTCAACCTCTCCTACAACTGGACCCATAATTGAGTCAACCTTGTGTTTATATGGTTTCATGAAATTTGCTGCCTTAGTGTCAGGTGCAGCATCATACCTACTATCAATTAACACACGTGTACGCTCAATGTTTGCTAATTCATAGCGTGAGGCACAGCCGCTCAGCGTTAGCACGGTTGTTAATCCAGTTAGATAAACGATTTTTTTGTACATACTATGTCTTTTGTTAGTTTATAAAGCTTGATTAGGATGAAGAATATTCTCAGGTTGAGAATGTCCTCACATAAGTTATGCTATTATTTATAGAATGATAATGCAAAAAGTAAGAAAAACGAATCTATTGCTTGTCAGATTATTAAAGATATACGATATTGTTGAAAAAGATATATAGGGGAGGGTTTTATTACATCCTATGGAACAAAAAGTCCCACCAAGGGAAAGTTGTTTTTCCTTGGTGGGAACTTTTTTAGTGCTACTTATGATTAAGCGTTAAAGATGCAGGTGCATGTCCCATGCGGTCACGTTTTGTCTTAAGATAACGATAGTCAAACTTGTTAGGGGTAATCTCAATAGGTACATTTTCAGCAATCTCCAATCCGTATGCTTCAAGTCCGACTCGCTTTGTAGGGTTGTTTGTTATTAGGCGCATTTTTGTGTATACCAAGGTGGCGTAACATCTGAGCACCACATCCATAATCGCGTTCGTCAGGGCGGAAGCCAAGGTGAAGGTTTGCTTCAACCGTGTCAAGTCCTTGCTCTTGCAACTTATAGGCTGCAATCTTATTCATTAAGCCAATGCCACGACCTTCCTGTTGCATATAGATAATAACGCCTTTACCTTCTTTTTCTATCATTTCCATTGCCTTATGGAGTTGTCCTCCACAATCACAACGCTGACTACCGAGAATGTCGCCTGTTGCACATGAAGAGTGTACACGAACAAGGACAGGTTCATTCTCTTTCCATGTACCCTTTATAAGTGCCATGTGTTCCAAAACCATTTGCTTGGCGGAATGGAATCAGATGAAACATACCATATTCTGTGGGCAGTTCTACTTCTCTCCGACTACAATACTTGTTTCTGTTTTTAGACGATAAGCAATAATGTCTTTGATGCTGATAATCTTCATGTCCCATTCCTTTGCACGCTTTTTGCAAGTCGGGCATACGAGCCATAGAACCATCTTCGTTCATTATCTCCATCAATACACCTGCAGGATAGCAACCTGATAGTTTACAGAGGTCGACAGCCGCTTCTGTATGACCAGAACGACGCAGAACTCCATTGTCCTGAGCGTAAAGAGGATTGATGTGGCCAGGACGTCCCAAAGGTCTGTGGGGTGGAGTTTGGGTCGGCCAAAGCTTTGATTGTTTCTGCACGATCGTGGGTTGAAACACCAGTAGAGCAACCTTCAAGTTTGTCAACCGTGACAGTGAAAGGCGTTCCAAGTACTGAGGTGTTGTCAGGTACCCTGATGAGGCAAATCTAATTCTTTTTGCGCGTGAGAGTGTGATAGGAACGCAAAGAACACCTCGTGCATTTTTTTCAACATAAAAGTTAACCTTCTCTGGTGTAATCATTTCTGCAGCCATGATTAGGTCACCCTCATTCTCTCGGTCTTCATCATCTACTACGATAACGAATTTTCCTTCTCGAAAGTCTTTCAGTGCATCTTCGATGCTATCGAGTTTATAATCTTCCATATTGTTACTGATTTTTATTATTTCAATGTCAATATCCCTTTACTTCTTTCTTTTCCTGTATACGGCGTATCTCTTCGATAATCACTTCATTGCAATTGGTGATGGTGCGAAGGTCGCGATAAAGTCGTAGACGGAAAAATCCACATGCGGAAGTAGAAGAAGATACCCATAGGCACTATGAATGCGGCAAGAATATTTAACCACTTATGGTCGAATGGTCTTGTATGTGCCTTTACGGCTAATATCGGGTATTTGTTTAGTTCTGTTATTATAATCTTGTTGCGAGTATTGCCCAAGTCTTCTATGACGTTTTCAAGTTCATCATTAATCTTTTCAATTATATGATCTGTGTGATAACGGAAGAATACCTTTATTATGTTCGGTGCAGACTTCAGTCTACGTGTCTTAGCATAATTCGCAATTCTTATGTTTAAGTTGCTGAGTTGCTCTGAAGCTTTATGATAGTCTGGATCATTCAGGATGACTTCCTTACTCGTGACACTTCGTTTAATGCGTATTCCAAACATCTTCATGAATATGTTTTTGTACATGTCTGCATTGAATACTGTCGAATCGTTGTTTGCCTTATAGGTAAAGAATATTGCCATCGGGATAAGAACAGCCATAGATAATCCTTTACCAAACCATATAGCCCAATCCCCCTGACGTGACATTCGATAGCCCGTATTGTCAAGGATATAAAATATAATGAAGACGAAAACGCTGATAATGATAGGAATACCCAATCCTCCCTTTCGGATGATAGCTCCAAGTGGAGCACCGATGAAGAAGAATATAATACATATCAGTGAAAGGGTGAATTTATTAATCGTTTCAATATCGTGCAGACGGATTAATTTGTCGCCATCGCTTGTCTCTATACTCTTGAAGTCAAGGTCGCTAACTACTTGCTGAACAGATGATAAACTCTGGTCGATGATATAGCGGCGTTGGTCTGCTGGGAGTTTGTTAAATGCGGAGTCAATGTTATAGAGTTTGTTCTCGGAAAGTTTAATAGCTTCTTTCTTTTGATTTCTTTTAAGGGCTGGTTCTTGATAGTACATTGACTGTGCATCCTTGTAGAAAATCTTGCCGATACTGTCATAAACATGTGTTAACGAGTCCTTGTCATGTTGTATCTTCTGAATGCTTTTTGTACGTGCATCGTTGGATATGCCTGCCATATCCGTAAGGTTGAAGTCGCCATTGAAATCAAGTACGATATGCTTGTGTGCAAATGTTTCTCGACGATAAGGTACGCTGGCACTATTTATCATCTCTTGTGTTCGCATATTCTCAAACCACTCTCCACTCCAAAGATTCAGTACGAGGTGTTTCTTGTCTGCCGTGGATTGTAGCATTCCTGAGTCTGCAAGTATGATTGCTCGATCCTCATAGTTGTCAGTCATTCGGTACACCATAATATTATAAAGGTGACCTGTCTTCAAATCTCTACATATAGGTTGGTTTGTGGTATACCATCATAGAAGATTCCCTCAGGAATTTCTAATTCTGGACTCTTTTGTTTCATGGAAATAAGCAATTGTGCAATATGCATATTTGCATTTGGACCAATATAATTCTGAAATAAAAAGAGCCAAGGGCAATAAGAATACTGATGAAAATTAATCCCCTAAAAAGACTGAATTAATGATATACCAGCAGCTTTGATAGCTGTCAATTCTGAACTTTCACCAAGATTTCCATAAGAAATAAGTGACGAAAGAAGTATAGCGGAGAGGAAGTGCTTGTGGTACCATAATTAGACTCATGTACCAGAAGAACTGTCCAAGTACTTCAATTGATAATCCTTTTTCCTATCAGGTCGTCGACATATCTCCATAAGAATTGCATCATCAACACAAATAGGCTGATGAAGAATGTTCCCATGAAAAAGCATGCCAAATTGTTTGGCTATAAATATATCTAACTTCTTGTTTTGAAACATGATATAATATAACGAGGATTTATCGTCCCTTTTTCTCTATGTGCAACGATAATAAATGAAAACTTATTTTCAAATGATAAAGTGTAACTTACTTTTTTTGAAAAAGTACATAAAAATATCATAGTAATGGTATTTTTTTGCTTTTTATTCTTTACGAATGGGCTTTCTCTTATTCTTTAATTACAATAATCAGCTTATCTTTGGAATGCTTTTTCAGTTTGTTTGTATGCTTTTCTGCATTTTGTGTGTATTTTCAGATTTGTTGTGCTACGACTTTCGATATCAATACCTTTTTGGACTTATAGCTTGTATAATGAAATAAGAAATGTTTACAAAATTTGCGAAGTATAGCTGTATATGGTTGTAAAATATCAAATTAGGTTGGTGTTTGCAACACTCTGCAAATCAGCAGGTTGTAAGGTTGAATAGAAAAAGGTGCTTAGTTCGGCTTTAAAAGATGGTTAGTTGAGCTTCAAAAGGGCGTCTTTAATATGTCAGTAGATGGTCTTTTTGAAGTCCAAAGGTCATGTTCTATAATTGTGTTGCGTGAAAATATTTTACAAACTTAGTATTAGACGTGAGCTGAGAGTTCGTAGAGGTTGCAAGAATAGGATGATGAATAAGCATAGTAAGTCTTGTTTTTATTTATCTATCTCTTTTGTATTATTAAAATTATTTGAGCTTATCGCACTTGTATAAGTTGTATAGTGCTTTATTTTTCTTTTTCGGATTAAGGGCTAAAGTAAAGAAGAACAATCGATGTTGGAATTAAGTTTGTGTAAACAATATCACGATTTGTTATTGTCTTTTTCATGTTGTTCTTATGTAAGAAATATATTTTTCTTGCTTGCGGATTAAAAAAAGTCTTATTATTTGCAAGAATGATAATTTCTTTATACCTTTGCACTCGCTTTCAAGGATGAAGGTCTAATGGATGGCGGGATAGCTCAGTTGGTTAGAGCGTCGGATTCATAATCCGGAGGTCCGGGATCGTAGCCCCTGTCCTGCTACATTAAAGAAAAGGAGTTGCTCTTGCAACTCCTTTTTTTCTTTTTATAAGAATTGATAAGAGTATAATTTTTATACTTTACTAATTTTAGTTTTCTTCTTTTGGTGACAGGTAGGTGTTTAAGATTGATAGAAAAATAATGATATAAAAAGGCGAGTCGTAAGACTCGCCTTGTGAATTTAATCAGTAACAGGTTTGAACCTTATGGAAGGCTGATAACCCTCACTTGGGCAAACTGATGCACAAGTACCACACTCTGTGCATGCATCTGCGTCAATCTTGTAGATATCGCCCTCAGAGATAGCCTCTACTGGACATTCGTCGATACAGGTACTGCAAGCGATACAATCATTGCCAATTACGTAAGCCATAATATAAATAATTTATAATGTTAATAATGTTCTTGTATTACAAATAGGCTTTGTACCTAAATTTGATGGTGCAAAGGTAAGAAATGAATACCTAAACATAATGAGGTAAATCGTAAATATTTAGACGCCATAAAAATAAAAATAATAGTTTTTATTCTCTTCATTAGTTTTTATAAACATCTAATATATTGATGGTTATGGTAATTTAGTATACCGGTATTTACGATGTGTCGAAGTAGATGTTGCTATAGTGTGGTGGAAGTAAGTTTGTCTTTGTCTACCTAAATTAGATGATGAGTAGAATACAAAGGATTGTAGTCTTCTTGATTAAAAAAGGCAATAAAAACAGGAGAAATGCGTTTGAAAGTATGTTATGAAGAGAATATTGATAGTCCTCAGTCTGATGTTTACTGTGCTTGTTAGTTATGCACAGGAGCGTCGGGTGCAAAATCGTCCTTATACGGATTTGCGTGATTTTCATTTAGGAGTACTTGTTGGAACACATTTGCAAGATTTGGAATTCAACAATGTAGGTCCACAGATGGTTGACTTTTGACGATGGTAACGGGTTAGCTCAGAAGATTGTTTCGGTCGATCAAGACCGTTGGGACGCAGGTTTCACAGTCGGCGTGTTGGGAGAGTTACGTCTAACTCTACCTTTCAGTTGCGCATAGCTCCAGCCATGTATTTTGGAACACGACATCTGACTTTCCGTAATATTACAGACCTCAACACAAAAGGCGAGGCTACGGAGCAGGTACAAGAACTCAAAACGGCATACATTTCTTGCGCTTTCGACCTCATTGCAGCCGCCCTCGTTTCAATAACCATCGTCCATACGTGATGTTAGGTTTTAATCCAATGCTTAATCTTTTCTGGTAAGAATAATGATTATATTAAACTCAGGCGGAGCGAAGTATTCTTAGAGGTGGGACTTGGATGTGATTTTTTTATCTGCCTTATTTTAAGTTACGTCCAGAATTGAAGTTTATGTATGGACTTATGAATAGTTATGACAAGAACCATTCTAAGGGACTTCAAGATAAAAAGATGTTGATATACACGAACGCTGCTAATGAAGCACATTCCAAGATGATAGCTCTTACTTTCTACTTTGAGTAAAGTCTTTTCTTATTAATTAATTATATTATTAGATAAAGAAGGAAAGGAAGTCGCACATTTCTCATCATTTATATGTATCTTTGCTATCGTTAAAGAGGAGGTCAGAGAGGTTGGATTGGTGGTAAAACATTGACAACTCATTGTTTAGTTACGTAATAGAAGTAATTGATAAGAAGTGTTGTAACGAGTGTTAGCTTTGAAGACAGAGAATAAATATATGATTATAAAATAAAAAGCATTGAAAACAAAAAGAAAGATAAGTCCGTGGGGATGGATACCTACACTTTTATTTTGCAGAGGGGTTTGCTTTATATTGCTGTGACCGTGTTGTCACTTCAAATTTATATGCAAATGGGGCTATCAGATGCAGAGGTTACATTTTATACCTCGTGGCTTTATTTGCCGTGGGTTATCAAGCCATTGTGGAGTCCATTTCTTGATTTGATAAAGACGAAAAAGATGGTGGATAATAGTTATGCAGATGCTTGTAGGAGCAGCATTTGCAGGAGTAGCATTTACGGTCAATACCTCATTTTGGCTACAAGGTACTATTTGTTTCTTTTTGGTTGCTTGCGTTTAGTAGTGCAACACATGATGTAGGTGCAGATGGATTCTATATGATGGGGCTTAATCAGCACGAACAGGCATTCTTCGTAGGTATTCGTTCCACCTTCTATCGCATCTCGATGGTAGTAGGAAAAGGAGGGCTGATAGCCCTTGCAGGATTGTTACATAAGAGCTTTGATGTTCATTGGACATGGTCGCTTGTATTCTATGGATTGATGGCACTCTTTGTGGGACTTTCTCTTTATCATCGTTTTTATTCTCCCTCGTCCATTGGACGATCTCTGAGAAGTTGCAGTCGTCGGTCAGTTATTTGTTACGCAGTTTTGGTCAGACTTTTGTTTCTTTCTTCAGAAAGGAACAGTCTATGAAGATTATTTGTTTTCTACTTCTTTTTCGTTTACCAGAGGCATTGATTATTCCTATCTCACAATTATTTCTTCAGGCATCAAAGGCAAAAGGGAGGGTTAGAATTGTCAGAGATAGAATATGGTGCGGTCAATGGTGTTGTCGGAGTAGTAGGGCTTTTGGCAGGAGGTATTATAGGAGGCATGATGATAAGTCGTGATGGGCTGAAGCGTTGGCTATGGCCAATGACATTAGCAATCACCTTACCTAATTTAGCATACGTCTACTTGGCATATACACTTCCAGGTAATATAATAGCCATAAGTGTGGCTGTTTTTATTGAGAATTTCGGTTATGGATTTGGATTTTGTGCCTATATGTTATTCATGATTTATTTCAGTCAGGGAGAAAATAAGACAAGTCATTACGCTTTGTGTACAGGTTTTATGGCATTGTCAATGATGTTGCCAGGCTTGTTTGCAGGCGAATTAGCAGAGGCGGTAGGCTATCGTTGGTTCTTTTATTATTGTGATGATTGCTTGTGTTTTCCCATTTTTGGCGGCTCGTCAGCTTCGTGTAGATAATAATTTCGGTAAGAAATAACAGCTGATGTATGCTTTTTGAGGGGTAGGAGAGGTGTGATGCAAAGAGCCGATGTAGACGTTTTTAATCGGGAATTTCCTCCAGTAGCATTTCGATTAGCCGGGTAAGGCATATTTGTCAATACATGATTTTTTTCAATCCAGATGAAATCCGAAGGCAAGAGGGGACGCACGTCAGGTTGCCATAAATAGAGGTCGGCAAGTAGAATTTGGTGTGTAAGAACGTGTTTAATGTCTTTTTAATAATATTGCTTCTTTCGTCAATATATCTTCTTTATTTGATAGACTATTGCTTGTGGATGTGCAGGTCAGCGTGAGGCAGTTCCCATAATCCTTGCCAGATGTCACCAGCTCCACGTTGATGGATTGCGATTTTTTTCCTTCGTGTTCAATGTATATATAGGTGAGATGACGTTTTCGTTGTTTCACCTTTTTACTTTTGATAGGTAGTTCGTTGATACGTTGTTCACGATAAGCAATACAGCTTTCACATAGAGGACAAGTAAGACAAAGAGGCGAAGCAGGAGTGCACTGAATTGCTCCAAAGTCCATTATCGCTTCGTTATAATTAGCAGGGTCGTTTATAGGTATAAGAGACTGTGCCAGTGTTTTGAAACACCTTTTTCCCTTCAGTGCTGTCAATGGGAGTGTTAATGCCAAAGTGTCGAGAAAGAACACGATACACATTGCCATCGACTACGGCAACTGCTTCGTTAAAGGCAATAGAAAGCAATTGCGGCGGCAGTGTAATCTCCTACACCTTTTAGTGTTTTCAAATCCTTGAAGTTCTGTGGAAACCCACCCTAATTTAACTACTTGTTGTGCGGCCTTATGCAGGTTTCTTGCACGGGAATAGTAACCCAGTCCTTGCCAAGCCCTTAGTACATCATCTTCCGTGGCAGCAGCAAGTTCGTTTACTGTAGGCCATTGTTTCATGAAACGTTCCCAGTAACTCATACCTTGTGCTATGCGTGTTTGTTGTAGAATAACTTCACTAAGCCAAATAGCGTATGCATCATTCGTTTCACGCCAAGGAAGACAGCGTTTGTTGATTTTGAACCAATTAAGTAGTGTAGCAGAGAAATTCATGAAGCAAAGATAGTAAAAATAATGATATGAGTGAATAAAGCAATGCAGAGTTTTAAGTAATATAGGCACAAATTGGTAGTTTGTCCACTATAATATGTAGATTTTCCTTTGTGTATTGTTTCCTTTAATATATTTTCTTTTGATAAGAACAAGAAGGTTCATTTTATTTTATATGTCAAACGAATTCTATTTATGTTTCAATATGAGTTTTAGTCTAAAAGCAAATAGTTGAAACTCTTTTTGTATTTTTGAATTAAAATGTTGTTTAGTCGCTTATAATTAGTAACTTTGCAATTCAAATCCATAAAATGTTTTACAATGGCTGGTAAAAAACAAATAAAGACGGCTCTTATTTCGGTCTTTCACAAAGATGGACTTGAGGATATACTCAAGAAATTGGATGAAGAAGGGGTAAAGTTCCTCAGTACAGGTGGTACACAGGAGTTCATAGAGTCATTAGGTTATGAATGTCAAAAAGGTAGAGGATGTAAACCTCTTATCCATCAATTCTTGGTGGTCGTGTAAAGACATTACATCCAAAGGTATTTGAGGTATTCTTTCTCGTCGTGAGAATGAAGGTGATCAGGTGCAGATGCAAAAATATGACATTCCGTTTATTGATCTCGTTATCGTAGATCTTTATCCTTTTGAACAGACCGTAGCCAGTGGTGCCAGTGCAGAGGATATAATAGAGAAGATAGACATCGGAGGTATTTCGTTGATACGTGCTGGAGCAAAGAACTTTAAGGATGTTGTAATTGTGCCAAAGTGAGGCAGAATACCCCGTTTTACTTCAGATTTTGAATAAGAATGGAGCACAGACAGAAATAGAAGATCGCAAGATGTTTGCTGAACGTGCTTTCAGTGTGAGCAGTAGTTATGATACCGCAATACATAGTTGGTTTGTGACAGAATAACTGCTTTTGAAATAAGAATACATATAAAAAGAAACAATATTAATGGGATTATTTTCATTTTATCCAGGAGATTGCTATGGACCTGGGAACGGCAAAACACAATCATTATCAGTGATGATAAGATAGTTGTTGATGAGCCATCAGTAGTAGCACTGGACCGTCGCTACAGATAAGATGATTGCTGTGGGTGGTGATGCAAAGATGATGTACGAGAAGGAACATCCCAATATTCGTACAATCCGTCCTTTGCGTGATGGGGTTAGTGCTGACTTTACAGCTTGTGAGCAGATGATGCGTGGACTCATTAAGATGGTTCACAGTGGTAATCGTTTCTTCTCACCTTCATTGCGTATGGTAATAGGAGTTCCGTCGGGTTCTACCGAGGTTGAGCTACGTGCTGTGCGTGACTCAGCAGAACATGCTGATGGTCGTGATGTCTACCTTATCTTTGAGCCAATGGCAGCAGCTCTTGGTATGGGGCTTGATGTAGAGGCTCCAGAGGGAAACATGATTGTTGATATTGGTGGTGGTAGCACTGAGATTGCTGTAATCTCTTTGGGTGGTATCGTATGTAACAACTCTATCCGTGTAGCAGGTGATGATCTCACAGCGGATATTCAGGAATATATGAGTCGTCAGCACAATGTGAAAGTCAGTGAGCGTATGGCAGAGCGTATTAAGCTTCATGTCGGTTCAGCACTGACAGACCTTGGGAAAGAAGCACCAGAGGATTATATAGTACATGGTCCAAACCGTATCACAGCTCTTCCTATGGAGGTACCTGTATGCTATCAGGAGATTGCTCATTGTCTTGATAAGACAGTTGCAAAGATTGAGAATGCTGTGCTTTCTGCATTGGAGAATACACCACCAGAGCTTTACGCAGACATTGTAAAGAACGGAATCTATCTCAGTGGAGGTGGTGCTTTGCTTCGTGGTATTGACAAGCGTCTTACTGATAAGATTAATATTCCTTTCCATATTGCTGAAGACCCATTGCACAGTGTTGCAAAGGGAGCAGGCATAGCATTGAAGAACGTAGATCGTTTCTCGTTCTTGATGAGATAATAACTAACGTTCATGCACAATCTGACTGAGTTCCTTGCTAAGTACAAGCATTGGTTCTTGTTCGTTGCCCTGGAAGTCTTGAGTATGGTACTTTTGTTCCGTTTCAATGACTATCAGGGCAGTGTGTGTTTACGTCAGCGGAATTATATTGCGGGCTTGGCGTATGAAGGAAGTTCAAAAGTAACATCTTATCTCACGTTGGACGAGGTTAATGAGTCCTTGACTAAACGTAATATAGAGTTAGAACAACAAGTAAAGGAGTTGTCTGCTCAATTATATGATAAGACAAAGGATTCTACCTTCCTTCATAAGGGGCAGTATCGGTTTTTGTCAAACTTTAGATTGATACCAGCAAAGGTTGTTGCAAACTCGTTGGATAAACCTAATAATTTTATCACCATTAATAAGGGGACTTGGGATGGTGTGCATAAAAGATATGGGTGTCGCTTGCGGCAATGGAGTTGTGGGAATAGTCTATATGACAGGTATTCATTATGCAGTAGTCATTCCTGTGCTGAACTCGAAATCAAATATAAGTTGTTCTATTCACAAGGGCGTGATTATTTTGGTTATCTTCATTGGGATGGTGGTGCAAGTGACATTGCTTATTTAGATGACGTACCTCGTCATGCAAAAGTTTAGGTTGGGCGATCAGTGTTGTGACGAGTGGTTATTCTTCAGTTTTTCCCAGCAGGAGTATTGGTAGGTAAGATTAAGCATGTGTATAATTCGGAAGATGGATTGTCATATCGTTTGCAGGTACAGCTTTCTACAGACTTTGGTAATCTACGTGATGTCATGGTGATAGACGATGCTTCTATAAGAGATCGAGCGTCAGGTTATAAAAGGCAGCACAAGATTCTATAAAAGCCTATTGAGAATCAAATAGGTGATAGAATGCAGTAAGTAATTTATTTGTCATTATAAAATAATAAGACGGGATAAACTCCTTGTAGTTTCTTTTTAGTTTTGGAGTGAGTTTCTTTTTCCTTTGAATAACAATCTGAAAGATGAATATAGATTTCTTAAAACGTTTGCTATGGTTTACCGTATTGGTTATGGTGCAGGTGTTTGTTCTTAATCACATTCACCTCTTTGCTGTTGCTACGCCCTTACTTTATATCTATTTCATCCTTCTTTTTCCTCGTAATTATCCTCAATGGGCAATCATGTTATGGGCTTTTATCATGGGGGCTTACTGATAGACGTCTTTACAAATACACCAGGCATTACGGCTGGGTCTTTAACTTTATTAGCAGCTTTGCAGCCTTTTTGTCCTACATCTGTTTATTCCTCGTGATAGTAGTGAGAACTTTCAAGCAGGTTTGGATACGCTTAGTGTACCACAGTACACTTGGTATGTGTTTATTCTTACCATTATCTATAGTTTTATCTTCTTCTCTTTGGAGATGTTTAGCTTTTTTAATGTAGTCGAATGGGTGCAGTGTATTGGTGGAAGCACATTGCTTACACTTGTACTTATTCTTGTTGTTGAGAATTTAAGGAGGCGATAAGGCGATGAAGAACTACGATTTAGAGAAGCGTCGCCTTGTACTTAGTGCCGTTGCAATAGGTATTGTGGCAATATATATCATACGTCTTTTGCTCTTCAGATAGCCAGTGATGACTATAGAAAGAGTGCGGACTCTAATGCTTTCTTAAAGAAGATAGAATTTCCTTCACGTGGTTCTATCACAGATAGAAATGGCAAACTTTTGGTATATAACCAGCCTGCTTATGATATCATGGTGGTGACCAATGAAATGAAGGGTCATCTTGATACGCTCGAGTTTTGTAAGGCGTTGAATATAACTAAGTCTGACTTTATCAACCGAATGCTTAACATCAAGGATAGGAGTAGAATCCAGGTTATTCTCGATTTACTCAACAATTGTTTTTAAGTCAATTGAGCGATAAGGATTTTTAGTGCTTTTCAAGAGAAACTTTATCGTTTCCCGGTTTTTATATTCAGAAGCGTAGTGTTCGTCAGTATCAACGTCCCTATTGCTGCTCATGTTCTGGAGATGTAGCTGAGGGTGAGTCAGGGAGATATTGAAGACGATGACTACTATCAGGCTGGTGATTATATCGGTAAGATGGGTATCGAACGTGAGTATGAGAATGATTTGCGAGGTGTAAAGGGTGTACAGATACTTCTTCGTGATGCACATGGACAGATACAAGGTAGATACCAAGATGGAAAATATGACCAGCGTCCACACCCTGGACGTGATATTCAGCTTGGGATTGATACAGAACTTCAAGCACTTGGTGAACGATTGATGGAGGGTAAATTAGGGGCTGTTGTTGCAATAGAACCAAGGACTGGTCAGATATTGGCAATGGTATCGTCACCAACTTTTGACCCTCGTATGATGATTGGTAAACTTCGTGGAAAGCATCAACGTGAGTTGACTCTTGATCCTGCTAAGCCTTTTACTTAATCGAGCTATTATGGGACAATATCCGCCTGGTTCTACGTTTAAGACAGGTCAAGCTGTTACCTATTACACTGAGGGTATAGTGACGGACTCTACGCGCTATCCGTGTAATCATGGCTTCAATTTCAAAAGGACTTCATGTGGGTTGTCATTCGCATGCAGCTCCAATATCATTAGTTCCTTCTATTAGTACTTCTTGTAACAGTTATTTCTGTTGGGGATTGTATCAGATGCTTTCTAATCGCAAAAAGTATAAGACATTGGAGGAGGCGATGAACGTATGGCGTGATTATATGGTGTCAATGGGTTTTGGTTATAAATTAGGTATTGACCTTCCAGGCGAGAAGCGAGGTATGATACCAAATGCGAAGTTTTTATGATAATGCCTTTAAGACATGGAATCCACTTTCAGTTATTTCAATATCTATCGGACAAGGTGAGGTTAATCTTACTCCGTTACAGATAGCTAATCTCGGGGCAACGATTGCCAATCGAGGCTATTATGTTACACCTCATATTGTTCGTCACATTCAGGGAAAAGAAATTAGATAAGAAGTATATTGAGAAGCATCATACAAAGGGCAGTTTGAGGTCCTATCAAGAGGTTATAGCCGGTATGGTTTCTTCTGTTCGTGGAGGAACTTGTGCATGCAGTACATCCAGGTTATTCTTTGGCAGGTAAGACTGGTACTGCACAGAATCGTGGCAAAAGATCACTCTGTGTTTATGGATTTGCACCTGTTGATACACCAAAGATTGCGATAGCTGTTTATGTTGAGAATGGAGGTTTCTGGAGCAGATTATGGTGTACCTATTGGTTCGTTGATGATAGAACAATATATTAATGGGAAGCTCACGCCTGGTGATGAGGCTCGTGCTAATGCAATGCAGCAACGTCATATCTCATACTCCTTTAAGCGTCCTTTGTCCCATGCTGACTCTGTTCGTTTAGACTCTATTAAGCGTGTAAATATTATAAGAGATCTCGTTGAAGAGTATTAAAGAAAAGCAGGAATTAGCAGAGTCTGAGAGATTAAAAGAGGCTAAGGCAAGAAAAGATGCGGAGGAGAAAGACAAGAAGAAGTCTTCGCAGAACGACCCAGCTATTCGAGTAGAGCCTGAGATAAGAATAAAGAGAGAGAAGAGGGATAATAATGATGATGATAAGAAGGAGAAAGAAAAGACATACGAAAGGATAATAAGGATAGGAATAAGATTAAGGATAAATCAAAGAGAGTCAAATAAAGGATTCTGAAAAGGAGCGTTCTAAGGATAAATCTAAGGAACGTACACCGTCAAAGAATAAGGAAGATAAAGGTAAAATCAAGCGTTCAATCCAGTGATAATCAAAAAAAGCAAGGAGAAAATAAGCCGTGCCAAGTAATTATACATCAGACAGACAACCAGGTGTTATTCGTTCTTTAGATTGGTGGACGATAGGGATTTATATAGCTTTGCTCACCTTTTGGGTGGGTAAGCGTATGCGGTGCGAGTTATACTTATGGCGATACAGAGATATTCTCGCTTTCAACCTCGTTCTGGTATGCAGATAGTGTGGATCGGTACTTCTATTTGTTTAGGTTTTGTACTTTTGATGATGGACGACCGATTCTATGACACATTTGCTTATGTTATCTATGGTCTATTAGTACTCCTTCTCTTTGCAACAATCTTTAATCCTCATAGTATTAAAGGTTCACGTTCGTGGCTTGTTTTAGGTCCACTTCGTTTACAACCAGCAGAGTTTGCTAAGTTTGCAACGGCATTGGCAATAGCTAAGTTTATGTCTGCATACGGTTTTACGATAAAGAATTGGAAACACTTTGCAGGTGCAAGTGGTATTATTTTCTTACCAATGTTATGTATTGTAGGACAGCGTGAGACTGGCTCGGCTTTGGTTTATTTCTCATTCTTTCTTATGCTTTTATCGTGAGGGGAATGTCAGGTGCATTTTTGTTCACAGGACTGGCAATGGTTATTTATTTTGTAGTTGGAATAAAGTATGAGGATATTTTGTTATGGGACACTCCCACATCTGTAGGCAAGTTTGTTGTACTCTTACTTTGTTCAGTTGTTCTCCTCCATCATGGTATGGGTTTATGTTGGTGATAAGAGAAGAACACGTTTGTTATTGATGTATATCTTCGGTATTACGGGACTTGCTTTGCTTTTTCAGAGTTCGTTATTCCGTTTGATATTGTTTGGGTGCAGTTGGTATTGTCTGCGTGTATGATTGGCTATTTGGTTTATCATGCAATGAATACTCGTTTTGCAAACTATCTTTATATAGGAATGTTTGCATTGGGTTCAATAGCTTTCTTCTATTCAGCTGATTATGTTTTAAATGATGTAATGCAACCACACCAGCGTGTCCGTATCAATGTACTTTTTAGGTTTTGGACGAAGACCTTGCAGGCGCGGGTTATAATGTTCATCAAAGTGAGATAGCTATTGGGTCAGGAGGTTTGCAGGGTAAGGGTTTCCTGAATGGTACACAGACAAAGTTGAAGTTTGTGCCAGAACAAGATACCGATTTCATTTTTCTGTACTGTTGGCGAAGAAGAAGGATTTCTTGGTTCTGCTTCGGTTCTTGTGTTATTTTCTTTGTCTTGTTCTTCGCTTAATGTATCTTGCAGAGCGTCAGCCATTCAAGTTTGGTCGTATTTATGGCTATTGTGTTGCAGGAGTTTTCCCTTTTCCACGTTTTTTTATTAATGTTGGAATGGTACTTGGTCTGACGCCTGTTATTGGAATTCCATTACCTTTTTTTAGTTATGGAGGTTCCTCTTTGTGGGGCTTTACATTACTTTTTATTTATTTTTTTCTTCGTATAGATGCAGGGCGTAATCTTATCCGTCAATAAGGATAAGATTGCGCTTTTTATTTATTGATAAAGAGAATTGAGAATAATATTTCAATTAGACTAAGTCTTCGTAGGCTTTGGTTCATTTCATTCATTAAACTCTCAAAGTTATCAGAGTTTAATGAAACTTTACGAAACATCATTTCCAGATTTTCTTCTTCAAACTTAACAGTTTTTTCGTGCAGTAAAGTCATCATACCTTCTATCATTAGTCGGTAGACCGTAGCTTGATGTAGTCCACTCACTTCTGTTTTAGCTTGCGTGATACCTGCCGCATAGGCTTGCATTTGTACACGCACAATCGAGCGAATAGCAAGTGATACCGAGACGCTGTTTTCATGGGTGAGGGTAGGGCAGTCTGCAAAATATTCATCAGTAGATTGCAAATGTCCTGCGAGTAAGGAATATATTTGTTTCTGATATTCACTTGTCACAAGGTCGTAAACTTCTTTACTACCACAGGCGTAGCGTAATAATATCTTTGTTGAAGTGGTTTCAGAGAAGTGTCGTCGCTTCATGTCTTCTGCCACTGTTTCAAGGTCGGAATAGTTCAGGCGGATAAGTATAGGAAATAGTACGGAAACAAAATGTCCTGAGAGATTGTCAAAATGATGAACCAATAACTGTTTATATTCTTTTGTTCTAAGTTTTTTTCTTTCCAGGATGTAGTGCATCTGCCTGACCAGAGAAGAATGTGATGAAAGTAGCCTCTTACCATTACAGAGGCTACCCTAAGGCGATTAATGTCCGTTATTCTCATATATTTTTGTTCTACTATTTAAGTTCGCCAAAACCTACTTTTCGTTTATTGTTTCATCATTGTCGGTTGTAAAGGACGACAAACGATTTAGCGATTTGTTTGAGAGCTTTGGGTTGATGAGCAAAATGGATGTCCCCTGTATGTTGTTTATTGGCAGGGGATAGAAGATGGGTCGTTTGAGAAAGCAAACCGTATATAGGGCGAAGTTGCACTATAAATCACTCTACTTCTTCTACTGTGGTGTTGGGGATTTCTTTCGACCTCAGCAACTCATCAAGACTTTTGAATGTGTAGGCTGCTTTGTCTTTAACGAAAGTCTTGACAAATCTGTCACGAAGACTCATCAGCTTCTGAACAGCTTCTTGATAGGTTTCGGCTGTAATACGATCAGACATTTCTTGTGCATTCACAGGGGTGAAGTCGAAATACTGAACAAGATATTGCTGGAACTGTCGACGCTGGTTTTGTGTCATCTCTTGTAATTGTACATTCATCTTGTCCTTTGTAGCGATGTATGATGAAGATGAGTTCGTCTGGTTCGCCACCACGTTGGCCATGGTCATATTTCTTCTCGTATTCAAAGTAGCAATCGCAGAATCCCTTCTCTGAAAGTTCTTTTAACTCCTGCATTGCAGGGTCAAGAACACGACGACAGAAGTCGGAGAATTTCTTATAGTTATTTTCCAAACGGAGCATCTTGCGGAACTCCAAAGTCTTGATAACAGTGCGTCCTTTGTCGACCCATGACTCTATGAACATATAGATGCGCTGTGTATAGCGGTTCTTGCATGCAAAGACAATCTGTTTGCCTAATCGGTGATAACCAAAGTCTCAATGAAACAAGACGTTCTGCAACGGTGCGGTCGAGTTTCAATACGGCATATTTATTATAGGAGCGATCTTCTGGGATATATACGTCACAAAGGTTAGTCGCCTTTTGTGTATTTTCTTCTTCAGCGGTCTTATAAGGTATTTCGACGGGAATAGAAGCGAGCATCTTGAGCGAGTTTCGCAGTTGAGGATAGTGATTTGGGTCAACACCTAATTCCTTGAAAGGTAATTTTATAGGCATACGCCCGTCTTCGTCTAATTCATCTGTCTGAAATAAACCAAGCTGAAATCCTCTTTTTGTTATTTAATATTCCATGCAAAAATAGATTGCAGGCTTTTCAACAATAGACACCAGAATTCTTACTTGAATAAGCGAATAGTCGTGGCGCATCATCGTCACAGCAATAGGTTGAAGAAGCCATGTTTCTTCTTCAATTGGTATAAGGTCATTCGAGATAGTTCGACTTTTTAATGGAGCTTTTTGTGCTTTTTGCTCCACGCTTACGTGTGACCTTTTCTCATACCTGTTTTATCTGTTGTCATATCTGTTGTCTAAACTTTGTTATGTGTTTTATAACACGTTACAATTTACAAAGATACCGCTTTTATTTGAAACAATCCACTAAAAATGAAAATAGTTTCTGATATCGTACAAGTCTTTTTGCTCTTTCTTTTGGTGATGTGAAAATAATATTACTTTATAAAGTTGCAGTTTTATTGTGTCTAATTTTTAGCGAACAATAATATTTGTAATGAAAAACAGGATAATGTATCGATGAAAAGAACATTAATCTAAAAACCTAATGATTAATAACAAAATACTTAACAACAACTATTGCATTATTGATGTTATTTTGCACACCATATCATTACAACGTGACAAGATGAAGAATCAGAAAATGTATGAGCCTGATGATAAGATGATTTATCTTATCAGAGTATAATTATGATTTGTTACAGAGCTTAGGTAGCTTTGGTATCAGCTTAGGCTTTGGTGACAAGACTGTAAGAGAAGTGTGTGATGACCAAAATGTAGACACTTATACTTTCCTTGCTGTTGTTAATTTCGCAATTAATGGATACAGGGGCTTTGATGATGTCGACAGATTGTCTATCCCAACCTTAATGCAATACCTAAAAAGCAAGTCATACCTATTACCTTGAATATAAGTTACCTTTCATACGAAAGGAGTTATGTGCGTCGTTGGACGAAAGTGACAATCTCGCTCGTCTTATCCTCCGCCTTTATGATGAATATGCTCATTCTATCCGTAATCACATGCAATATGAGGAAAAGAATGTCTTTCCATACGTAGATCTGTTGTTGAAAGGAGAGCCAAGTGACTCGTACGATGTCGAAACTTACTCAAAGCATCATAGCCAGACTGACGTAAAATTACGTGAGCTGAAAAGTATTATTATTAAGCATCTACCCTCTGATGCAAATCATAATAACCGCCTTACTGCTACTTTATATGACATCTATAATTGTGAAGCATGGCTCGAATAACACGCATTGGTTGAAGATGAAATCTTCATACCAGTAATTAGACGTTTAGAGTTAAAGAGTAAGCAGAATGATGTAAGCGTAAAGATTTCAAATATGATTACTCAGAATCCTGTTTCAAATGAGGTTCTTGAGTGATCGCGAAAAGATGTGATTGTGGCAGTTGCGCAGGGTATGACAAACAAGGAAATAGCCGACCATTTGTGCATCTCGACGAATACGGTAATAACCCATCGTCGTAATATTGCCCGTAAGTTGCAAATACATTCACCTGCTGGACTAACAATTTATGCAATTGTGAATAATCTTGTGACATAAGTAGTGTGAAACTTTAATAGTAAAGGAATAATAGGGTGATGTTGTGTCATCCTATTTTTTATATGTAAGACAATAACACCCAATATTTAACACCCAACATCCAACATCCAACACCCAACATCCAACCCCCAACATCCAACCCCCAACATCCAACATCCAACTCCCAACATCCAACCCCAACATCCAACATCCAACACCCAACATCCAACACCCAACATCCAACACCCAACCCCCAACATCCAACATCCAACACCCAACATCCAACACCCAACATCCAACACCCAACCCCCAAACCCCCAACCCCCAGTTATGTCATCCTATATGTGTAAGACGATGGAACATCTCGATGAAAACAAATATGGGTCGCCCCAAAATAGCAATAGTCGATTCTAATACACTTGTTGTGTTAGGATTAAAGCAGATATTACAGCATGTTGTTCCTATTATGACTATTGACTCTTTCTCAAGTTTTCAGGAATTTGAGGAAGCGCAACCATGCTCGTATTATCACTATTTTTGTTTCACAGGTAATTGTTTTTAGAGAATAGGACTTTCTTCTCACAATGTATCTATAAAACAATTGTTCTGACACTAACAAAAGACCCCAACTCGCAGCTTTCAGGTTTTCATAGCTTTTGTGTAAATGTGCCAGAAGACGAACTTGTTAAAGCAATTTTGAGGATTGCACAATATGGGCACTCTGGTGGAAAGAACCTTCCAGAACTCCCTCAGGTATTAAAAATAAGATTTTAAGTAATCGTGAGATAGAGGTGTTGTCGCTAATAGTACAGGGACTGATTAACAAAGAAATAGCAGAGAAATTAAATATCAGTTTGACAACAGTGATTACTCATCGTAAGAATATAATGGACAAACTCGGTATGAAGAGTGTGTCGGCCTTAACCATCTATGCCGTAATGCACGGATATATTGATATTAATAAAATCTAAAAGCTGTGTGTTGCCGCTTTTTCTTTATTCTTATTATAGAAATGGAGATAATAAAGATGCAAACCATCCACGGAAGCGTTGCCATGGTGTGCGCCATTGTTTCCATTTTGTTTCGGATAGTCTAAAACTCTCTTTCTTTTGTGCCTCAAAAAGATTATCTAATGCGTGGGTAGTACAAGAGTCAACGATTACCGCATTCTCTTCTCTGTCCCAACGAAGACTTCTTGCGTTAAGATTAGCTGAGCCTACGGTGCAGAATTGACCGTCAACAGTGATAATCTTAGTGTGATGGAAACCCTTTTCAAACATCCATATTGTACAACCTTTTTTCATTAATTGATGGGCATTATAGAAACCACAATCGGGGGTCAGTGGGATGTCGCTCTTTACGCTCATTAGTATTTCAACCTTTACGCCACGTTTAGCAGCATTTCTCAATGCTTTCTTTAATGCTCTACTTAATGTGAAATATGGATTTATGAGCTTAATACTATCCTTTGCATCATTGATAGCATTAACATAAAAATAACGAATGATGTCCTTTGTAACATGTGGCTCGCGGTTGATAATTCCAACCATCCTGCGTTTCTACAAGTGTCTGTTTTCAGACCTTTTACATAGTCAGCGTTAGATGTTCCACGATAATATTTAGTGCCATGTAGTCTTTGTCCTGAAACTAAGAACCACATGTTTAGAAAGATGTTCTGTAAAGTATTCACCTCGTCGCCTTCAATTCTGCAGTGCATATCGTGCCACGAGCCAACAACTTCTGTCCCATTAATATAGTAGTCTGCCACGTTCATTCCTCCTGTATAGGCAATCTTCCCGTCAATAATAACAATCTTGCGATGGTCCTGATTGAAGATGTCATGCAGCCATGGAAAGGTTAAGGGCTTAAACTCATAAATCTCAATACCTTTCTCACGTATTTCTTTCAGGTGATGTTTTTTCATTGGCTGATTGTTACTCGCATTGCCAAAACCATCAAAGACAGCCCTAACTTCAACCCCTTCTTTCGCTTTTGCTGCTAAGTGACTTATAAGTTCTTTGTTGATAGAGTCGTTTCTGAAATTAAAGTATTCTAAGTGAATACTTGAACGGGCCTCGATCAATAGCCTTAAAGAGGTCGTCAAACTTTTTCTTTGCCAGTTGTCAGTAATGTTACTGTGTTGTTATGAGAAAAGTGTATCTTCTTCTTTCGAAGCTGGTTAATCAATCAGAGAGTCGGCTCTGACGATGACGTTGTTTGGCTCTTCTGTTGTTGAGTTTCGTGTTTCTGACTGGGCAGAAATAGGTGTAGAGATTGATACGAAAAAGGCCATCACCAATGTGATGGCTCTCAGACTATTAGAGTTTAGTTTTGTTCCTCTCATATTGTTATTGCTTACATGTTTAGGTCGTAAGCAAAGTTTTTTTGTCTATTAGTGTGAAGATATATAGAATATGAATTTCTGTTTACAGCATACAACTATAATGGTCAACAACACCTAATAATCGTTCTTCTTCATCACATACTAAGACGGTATGTACTTTGTTCTGCTGCATAATCTGTTGAATTTCTGTAATCTTGGTTGTTGGCAAAACCATCTTAGGCTTCTTTGTCATAATGTCATTGACCGTATGATCAAAGAATTTAGCTTGCCAACGTTCCATAGCTCTACGAATATCGCCATCAGTTATCAGTCCGATAACCTTTCCTTCGTCAAGCGACACTCCTAAACCGAGCTTTCCTTTGCTCACGTGTATTATCGCTTCGCCTAAGTGCATGTCCTTTGGGATAATAGGAAGCTCGTCCGAACGCATTACGTCTTGTGCTGTCGTTAGTAGCCGTTTGCCTAATTCTCCACCGGGATGGAACTGTGCAAAGTCTTGTGGCTTAAAGTTGCGAACACGCATAAGGGCTACTGCTAAGGCATCACCCATAACAAGTGCAGCTGTTGTCGAACTTGTCGGAGCAAGATTGAGTGGACATGCTTCTTTCTCTACCCAGACTTTCAAATGGGCTGAAGAATATTTTGCTAATAAGGAGTTAGGATTGGAACTCATTCCAATAATCGGTATGTTCATGTGAAGTACCATCGGAATGAAGCGTAAAAGTTCGTCCGTCTGACCTGAATTGGATAATGCTAAGACAACATCGTCTTTTGTCATCACACCTAAGTCGCCATGATAGACATCCAGTGGGTTTACAAAGAAAGCAGGAGTACCTATAGAAGAAAGGGTTGCGGCTATCTTTGCTCCAATGTTTCCACTCTTGCCAACACCCGTCACAATAACCTTACCTCGACAATGGAACATAAGACTAACTGCCTTGTCGAAATTCTCATCTAATTGGTTAATGAGGTTAAGAGTTGCGTCTGTCTCTTCTTTTATACACTGTATGGCGTATGCTCTGACTTGTGTCAATCTTTCTTCTACTTCGTTCATATAAGTTTTCCTATTAATTCGTCTAACTTATCGAGTTCTAACATGTTAGCAGCGTCAGACAATCCTGAGTCTGGAGTAGGGTGTACTCAAAGAAGTATCCTGTTGCACCAAAAGGCCTTGGCTGCTAATGCCATAGAAGGAACAAACTTGCGGTCGCCAACGGTCTTACCATCTCCTGCACTTGGACGTTGTACACTATGCGTACAATCCATAATTACATTAGGCACAATCTCTTTCATGTCGGGGATATTGCGGAAGTCGACAACAAGATTGTTATAGCCAAAAGCTATTTCCACGCTCGGTCAGCCATACCTCCTTAGCTCCACTTTCCTGACACTTCTGTACTGGATAAAAGCATGTCCTCGACCACTGAGGAACTGTGCTTTCTTGATGTTCACAATCCTCCCAGTCTTGGCTGCTGATACTAATAAGTCTGTTTGGCGACACAGGAAGGCTGGTATCTGAATGATGTCAACAACTTTTCCAACAGCTTCTGCCTGATAGCTTTCGTGAATATCTGTTAGAAGTCGTAGCCCAAACTTGTCCTTGATGTCATGCAACATCGTAAGACCTTTGTCAAGTCCGGGTCCACGAAAGGAACGTATGCTTGTGCGATTTGCTTTTGTCAAAGCTGGCCTTAAAAATGATATCAATATCGTATTTCTTATTAAGCCTAACCAACTCTTCTGCAAACCACATTGAGTAGTTCTGGGTTTTCTATAACGCAGGGACCTGCAATGAAAGTAGGTTTATACATCATCATTCGAATATAGGTGAAACTCCTCTTGTCGTGTGTGTACAAACTGGAGCTTACTGCAAAGGTATATATTATAAAGGTGAATTAGCAAAGATTTAACTTTCGTTTACACGACGATCGTTTCTCTTTGCTAATGTTTGTTATTGTCTATTTGTTCTTTACATCAACAATCTTTGTCGGAGCCTGTTCCTTGTTGCGACGATTGACAACGGTGACAACACTCTGTGCAAGACTGAGAAATGCTTGACCTGTAATGGTGTCAATTTGTGAGGCTACTGGTGTACCGTTGTCTCCATTTTCACAGATGCTCTGTACGATTGGGATTTGTGCAAGCAACGGACAACCCAGTTCTTTTGCTAAGTTTTTACATCCGTCTTTGCCAAAGAGGTAGTATTTATTCTCTGGTAACTCTGCCGGGTAAAACCATGCCATGTTCTCCACCATTCCAAGAATTGGGATGTTTACTTTGTCATTGCGATACATGTCGATTCCCTTGCGTGCGTCGGCTAATGCAACATTCTGTGGGGTAGACACGATCACAGCTCCTGTGATAGCAAGTGTCTGCATCAGTGTGAGGTGAATATCGCTGGTTCCTGGTGGTGTGTCAAGTATGAAGTAATCGAGCTCTCCCCAATCGCCATCGGCGATGAGCTGTTTGAGGGCTGAGGTTGCCATGCTGCCACGCCAAAGTGTTGCGGTGTCTGGATTTACAAAGAAGCCGATAGATAATAGTTTGACACCATATTTCTCTACTGGCTCAATAAGCTGACGACCGTCTTTATCCACACCGTATGGACGCGCATCTTCTACACCGAACATCTTTTGGCATACTTGGACCGAAGATGTCTGTATCTAATAAGCCTACTTTGTAACCGAGTCGTGCCAACGCTACTAGCGAGATTGGCTGAAACAGTACTCTTTCCGACACCACCTTTACCAGAACTTACTGCAATAATGTTTTTAACCTGAGGGTAGCAATTTGCCGACTTCTGGACGTGGAGCATTCTTGAATTCTGTTGTAATCTCTACTTCACGTCTTTGCCAAGTGTGTAATGTATTTGGGCTTCAGCTGACTTAATTGTTGATTTGAGAAATGGGTCAGTCTCACGTGGGAAGATGAGTGTGAAACTTACTTTGTTGCCATTGATGCTGGGTGTTTCTGCCAACATCTCACTCTCGATAATATTCTTTTTGTTCCTGGATAAATTACTTTTTCCAGTATTTCTGTGATAAGTTTTTGGATATAATGTCATTGTCTTTTTTTATTTTGAAATTAAAATGGATTCAATCACTCATTGGCTGCTTTTGTAACAATCGGGGGCTTTTTGCTAATGAAATGTTTCTCTTTTCCTTGGTAGGGTAAGAGGAACTATAAGCATAGAAACTTATTCGCCATTATTTTGCGACTGCTCCCATTCTTCCCATTCTTTTGCAGCAGCTTTCCAGTCGGTCATCTCTCCATTTTCGATGGATTGTTGTTCACGTTCGGCTTCATCTCGCATTTTGTCGCGAAGACGTTTTTGCTTTCATGTTTGCTATGGTTGTGTCATCAAGAATCTGAATTGCTCCGCGCGAAATAGCGTCTTTCAATTCTTCTTCGCCGAAGGCTTTGCCCGGTTCGTTGAAGTCGGAAATGTTAAACTCGTAGATAGTGCGAAGATCGTGACGAATTATCTTTTGCTTTTGCACGATTACCCTGCATTTTTTTAATCGGAGGAGTTTGGATATTTCTTTTTATCTCGTCTTTTGCGAATTTATTTCTTCCCATGTCTTGAATCTTATTAGGATAGCCTTTTTGACTTTCCTGTCTGCGAAGATAATAACAAAATCCCAATATTGCAAGTTTTATGAAGGAATAGATTAGTGGTGACACTAAATAAAAGTCTCTTAGGAAACAATTTTTTATTGCAAGTATAACGATTTTTGTGCTCTAATGATTGTTATTTTTAGAACAATGATATCTGATTTAATAAGGTTTTGAAAATTCTTTACATAATTCGAATAATTCGTTTCTAAATATCGTAGATAACAAGTTTTTAGTGGCTGGTTTGTAATCGACAGAATGTCAGTTGGTTATGGTGTGATATATGAAAAGGTGCTTAATACGACTTCAAAAGAGCATTAGTTACAGGCGAGAAGGGCGTCTTTTGCATGCGTAAAGATGCTCTTTTAAGGAGCTTCAAGACCGTGTGTTGGTTTTGTTATTTGTGAAAAATAATTTACAAAGTCGCATTGAGTGAAAGATTTTCATTGTGTGGAATGGGATATATGTTGTTTCTGATTTCTATAATCGTATATCTTTATCTTAAAGCGATGATTGTAGATTATTTTTATATAGGTAGATAGAAAGCACATGAAGTATTCTTTAAGTAGAGTGGTTTTATGGATAAACCCTTGTGTCGGTCTTGTTAATTGCAAATAATTATTAAATCGTAAGTTTGGTGTAAAAAAATGTAGTAAAAAGACTTGTTTGTAAGAAAAATGTGTATCTTTGCATCAAGTTTTTTAGTGGTTAATTTAGTTTTAGTATTTAAACCTTGGGTGATGTGAATCAGTCAAGGTCTGTATAGGATTGTCTGATATAGTGTTTTTCTTGGTATAACGACTGTGTCTGTAACTCACAATTCTATAAGTATTTACATTAATATTAAGCAGTATGAAGTATGTCAATGAACGGGTACGCAGACAAGATAGATTGATGGACGAGGAGCGTGCAATAGAATTACTACGTGAAGGAGAATATGGAGTCCCTAAGCATGGTTTCAGAGAATATGGGTTATGGTATTCCTGTAAACTATGTATGGGATGGGCAGAACAGTGTTTACATTCATTGTGCGCCAGAGGGTCGTAAATTAACGGCTATTGAGCAGAATCCAATGAGTCTCGCTTTGTGTTATAGGGAAGGTGAATTTATTACCACGTAATTTTACAACTGAATACGAAAGCGCAATCTTTTTTTGGTAAGGCAAATGTGAATCTTTCAGAGGAAGAACGGATGAAGGCCTTGCATTTATTGATTGATAAATTATCTGCGGATTTTAAGGACATCGGAGATAAATATGCTCATAAAAGTTTCCATAGAGTTGAGATTATTCGTGTTGACTTCTCTGAGTTCAGTGGAAAGCGTAAGAAAGTCCTTTAGAAAGAAGTTTTTTTGAATACAAGCAAATGGACATAGCAATAGTAGGTGGGGGAGCAGCAGGGTTTATGGCTGCTATTACAGCTCGTAGAACAAACCCGTCATGTAAGGTTACTATCTTTGAACGGGCGCAGAAGGTACTTGCAAAAGTTGAAGTAACTGGTGGCGGACGTTGTAACCCTGACGAATAGTTTTGCAGCAATCTCAGACTTGAAACAAGCCTATCCGCGTGGTTACAAGTTAATGAAGCGTCTGATGATGACTTTCAACCACGAGGATGCTTATAGGTGGTTTGAAGAGCATGGCGTACCATTGGTTACGCAGGATGACGATTGTGTCTTTCCTAAGGCGCAGGATTCTCATGCCGTTATTGATTGTTTAGTGCAACAAGCAGCCGACTTGGGTGTGATGGTTTGTTGCAAGAGTAGACTAATGGATATTCGTTCTATGCAGGATGGAAGATTAGAACTGATTTTTTGATAATGGTACACAACGCATTTTTCATCGTGCGATTATAACAACTGGTGGTTCACCAAATGGTAACAATTTGCAATATCTTGCCCGTCTGGGGCACAAGATTGTACCGCCTATTCCTTCACTCTTCACCTTCAGCGTCAGAGATAAGGCTTTTTGTAATCTTATGGGAACGGTTGTAGACCCAGTGGTGATGACGATACCCGGAACAAAATTCCGCTCGAAGGGTGCTTTGCTTGTGACGCATTGGGGCATGAGTGGTCCTGCCACTTTGAAACTTTTTCGCATGCTGCGCGCATGCTTGCTGAGCAGGACTATAAGTCTCCGATTGCTATTAGTTGGACAGGTGAGCGTAGTAGGCAGGGAGGTGGAAGAAAACATCTTAGCGATGCAGCTGGCTAACCCACGCAAGCAGCTTGCTACCCTACATCCCTTTGGATTGCCGAGTCGGTTGTGGCTCTACATTCTAAGTAAGTTGGGTTTGAAGCTGCAAAGCCATGGGCGGAAATAGGTCGTAAAACATTCAATCGTATGATAGAAACTTTGGTTAATGACCAGTACATGATGATGGGTAAGAGTACCTTTTCGTGAGGAGTTTGTAACCTGCGGTGGTGTGAGCTTAGAGTCGATTAATTCTAAAACACTTGAAAGCAAGGTTTGTCCAAATCTTTTCTTTGCTGGTGAGGTTTTGGATATTGACGCTATTACTGGTGGATTTAATTTACAGGCTGCATGGACTACTGGCTTCATTGCTGGGACTTGTGTGGCTGAATGAAGATGTTAGTAAACCATACACAAACAAAAAAATTCTTGAAAGATTGTAGTCTAATGACTGAGATTTGGCTTTAATCCAAAACTCGCACAGAAAATAAGAAACCCATTGTTAGAACGCTGTATGTAGTAAGAAGTTCCATTAAAGGAATTTACATACTTAATTCTAACAATGGGTTACGTTTTTATAACGTGAGAGAATAACAATCTGTACTTAGCGTACTACTGAGAAGCGATGACGCTTTTTTTATTGTTATTCAATCTTTAAGAGCACGAAAAATGCATAATAATTTTTTTATCAATAAACATCTCCTGCTTAATGTTTTCAGGTTGCAGTCCCTAATTTGTGTAAATAAAGCAAGAGTTTAGCAGAGAGTAATCAACTTAAATAGAGTTTTTATGAGATAAAATGCTCTCAGGCTGATGCTATATTCATTTATTATTGCTACTTTTGTCGTATTGGTCTTTACTACATAGACAAAAAGTATTGAGAACTTTGCCTTTTGGTGTTTGGTATTATCCAGTACCTTTGAAAAAAATATGTAGAAATAATTAAGTTATTATAAGCATCATGAAAGAATTAAGATGTCCTAAATGTGAAGCTTTTTTTCCAAGTAGATGAAGCCGACTATGCGTCTATCGTTAGTCAGGTAAAGAATGCTGAGTTCGATTTAGAACTTAGTCGTAGAACATCAGAATTAGATAAACGCAACAAGGCTGAGCAGGCTCTTGCTACATCAAAGGCAGAACAGGTTTTCATGGGTCAGCTGTCGCAAAAGGAGCAAGAAATACTCGCTAAGGATGCAGAGATACAACGACTTAGGAGCGAAAAAGAAAATGAACTCTCGCATCAGAAATCAGAGATGGCAGCAGAGATTGTCAGCCTGAAAGCAAGACTTGAAGGGATAGAGGCACAAAAGAAAAAGCGAATTACAAATTGCTTTAACTGAAAGGGATAAAGTAATTAGCGACTTGAAAGGTGAAATAAGACAGAGTGAGAGCAAGCTGCAATTAGCCATATTGGAAGAGCGCAATAAAGCGAAAAGAGGCTATTCGGGAGAAGGAAACAGAAATTGTACAGTTGCAAAGCAAAATAGAACAAGAGAAAAGTAAGGCTCAACTTCATGAGGTCGCATTAGCCGAAAATCACAGGAAAGATTTGAAAATGATGGAGGAGCAAGTGGCTTATTACAAAGCATCTGAAGACTAAAATGTCGACAAAGATGGTGGGTGAGACTTTTGGAACAACATTGCAGTATTCAGTTTGAGCAGTATCTGCGTCCATTGATGCCTAATGCCTATTTTTGATAAGGATAATGATGCAAGTGATGGCACTATAGGGTGACTTTATCTTCCGTGACAGTGAAGATGGGACAGAATACATTTCTATTATGTTCGAGATGAAGAATGAGATGGATACTACTGCCACAAAACATAAGAATGATGACTTCTTAAAGAAGCTGGATGAAAGATCGTAAAAAGAAAGGTTGTGAGTTTGCCGTTTTTGGTGAGTTTACTGGAAGCTGATAACGAATTGTACAATGGTGGAATAGTAAACAAGAGTCACCTGTATCCAAAAATGTATGTCATTCGTCCACAGTTCTTTATACCATTTATCAGCTTACTGGTACAGGCGCCAAAGAAGACTTTGGAATATAAGAAGCAACTCATCATAGCCCAGAGTAAAGAAGTTGATGTGACAAATTTTGAATCTAAGATAGAAAGTTTTAGAACAAACTTCGTCAGACATTATGGCTTATACAGTTCGAAATTAGCGGATGCTATTAAGGATATTGATGCAACCATTTCCAAATTACAAAAAGGTGCGTCAGGAACTGGTTAGTAGTGAGAATAACTTACGCCTCGCCACTAAGGATACTGAGGACCTGACGATCCGTAAACTAACATATAAAAACCCAACGATGAAGATTAAGTTTGAGGAGGCTCGACAAAATAGCGAAGCTGAAGGACTTACGAATAGTGAAGAGGTATAAGATAATGATTAAATCCAAAGCTTGTGCGACGTACTCCACGAATGGAAGGAGATTGTCCTCGTTGTTCCGCTGGCAGATGAGTATTTGGATTGTGTTGTGAAGGCGGGGCAACTGAACTTCGGTATTATGGAGGAGATATGCCAACTGATAGAGAAGGACGATCAGGAAGAAGACGAGTATGAGTTAAAGTCTATCAGCATTGTACGCCTTGAAACGGAAATACGTACAAAATCCTCGAGGTGGAGGAAATTGTTTGTCGATATGGAACTTGAAGATGGCTCACGGAGGAAGGTTGTCAATTGGAATATGGAGGAGATGGACTACATAGATATTGCTTTTTGTCTTTCAGAAGGAGGATGAGAAATAATCCCTAATCTCTAAGTTTGCAGTATGAATTGCAATAAATAAAAATATTGCATTGAATAATAAGTTTGAACTTTTTGTCGAGTAGGGTGGACTGTCTTTGTAACTTGATATAGCTCGCTTCGCCTCTGTTGCAAAGACAGACAAGATACTGATTTGGGTTCAAAGAACCATATTGTATGACAAGGCTGTATAGCCTTTTTTTATCTGATTGTTTTTATTTGTGTTTTGTGTAAATAAAACGGTCATTAGAACCTGATTTCTCCTATTGTCTTGTCGGCATTTATATGTCTTTATGACTAACTATTCAAAGCTATTATAAAAACAAATAATATGCTCGACAAGATAATAAGATCTATACAGGTCTAATGACCGTTAAGTCGTAGTGTAACACGATCTGTTACTACTTTAAGTAGGAACAGATTGTTATGCAATTATTCTTTACTACTTTTTTTCAACTCCAAATCGTGTCTTTACGATGTATATACCCTTTAACAACATTGATAGGTCGATAGTGTTTTCGCCTTCTTTGAGGTTCTGTGATAATACTTGAGCACCAGTTGCATTAAAGAAGTCAGCCTTAGAAGCTGCTGGGACAGTGATAGTAACTTCTTGTTTAACCATCTTTGGATAAACGCTAAATCTATTTGTCGCAACGTTATCTTCAATGCTTGTAACAACAGCATCACTAATGTCTTGGTCTACAACATCAATGCCGATTGATTGCATCTTACCAAAAAGATGTAGGCTCTTCAAAGAAATCCATGGTTGGACCTTGTGTCTTTTTATACAAATCAATCTTAGAGTATTCATCGTTGTCACTTGGCAGGATGAAATCGTAATACAAGCCACGTTTCACATTGAAGGTAACTTCATCGTATCCGCGATAGAAGAAGTTTGTTTTGCCAGTGACCTGATATTGTATGTTAGCATAAGCTCTACCAGGACGAAGATACTTAGTACTGAATGGTATGTCTACATAACCTGTTCTTCCAGCAGATAGTTTCAGGGTTTTTGTAACCATCATATTTGCCACAGGTGTATGTCCACCATGCAGTTGTGTTACGTAGAAATTAACATCACCATTATAACCATCAATACTCTTAACATAGAAGCGTATAGTCAAGTTATCTACAAGTTTTGATGTTGATGCATTATCGCTACCTTTGTATTCTCTGTTTTGATAGAAGTAAGCTGTAAGCAATGCTATGTCACCTCTCTCAATACGTGGTTGAGGCTTTGGTTGTGGTTTTGGTTGTGGCTTCTTTTCTTCAGATCTAATTGTAAGCTCACCAATTCTGTAGTTCTTCTTGTCATAACCAAGGGTTGCGTAGAACATTCCTTTTTCGTGGGTAAACGCCAAAACAAGGTCGTATTTAGTACCAAACTCAGACTGAGAGGTGTTCTTTAACTCCTTGAAATTATCGTTTGGATAGAATGAATAATTTATTCTTTGTCCCTACCTTAATAGATGTTCTACCCTGATGAGATGAGAATCTTTTCAGATGTGTCATTTGTGCCAGATGGAATAGCGTATAGCATAACTGTACCATTGTAGTTATGTCTGCTATCATTTGAAACAGTGATAGGAATCTTTATAGATTCTTTTTCTTTTGCATAGATAAAAGCCTTAAAAGCTACAAGCATTGTAGGCTTTTCTACAACGATAGGCTTTTGGTTCTGGCTTTGGCTCTGGTTTTTGGCTCTGGTTTTTGCTGAGGCTTTGGCTCTGGTTTTGGTTCTGGCTTTTGGCTCTGGTTTTGCTGAGGAGTTGAAGCCTTAATCGTTAGAGTACCAGCATCTTCCTGTATTCGAACAAGACTATGATTGTAAGAATAGTTTATAGCGAGATAATAAATACCTTCGTCTAACTCACTTGGGTTAATTTCAAACGTATAGGTATTATATCTTCCAGCACGAATGAGTGTACTATTAATCTTAGAGAGTGTTTTGTACTGTCTATCTTCGCCAATCTTGTCAACCGCTAATGTAAGAGGACCAGCATAATTGTCATTACACTATTAGCAACACTAACCTTTACGGTTGCACGTGTTTCAGTGTTCTTAAATTCGTATGAACCGCTTTCTCCATAGATATAAAGATTTGCTTTTTCTCTATTGGATTTTGGCCTTGGCTCTGGCTTTGGTTCTGGCTTTGGCTCTGGTTTTGGTTCTGGTTTTGGTTCTGGCTTTGGTTGTGGTCTTGGCTCTGGGTTGATAGGTCTGTCAGGAGCTAAATAACGAAGCATCTGCTGGCTTGAAGAATAGCCTCCACGACCTCCACCAATACCTTCTTGTCCTGGTTTAAGGACATCAAGTGCATACCAGCCATTTTGAGATCTATTCCAACCCCAATCTACATGAACATAACCTCCAGTTGCAAATCCGTCTAATACAAAACAGTGGCCACCACCAGTAGAGAAACCTGCGTAAACTACTGGTCCGTAGTCTTGCATTTCCTCTTTAATGTTCTTCAGCCAATCGTTTTTGTAAAAATTATTTCTCTCTAAGAATTTTTAATGTTTTTTCTTGTATCCGAAGTGCTCTCTCAATGCCTCTGGTGCATTGTAGACATAAGCTCCACTACCACCTGTCACCGCAGGGTTATAGTCCATTTGCATAGCATAACCTACGTCCCTTAGTAGTCGTCCAATGTTGTCAGCTTGTGTCTCGTTCAACATCCTGAGCGTTTCACGGTCGTATCCACCACCTGTAACGGCTGCTGGCATGTTGCTCCAGTCGTATTCAGCGTTTTCAGCACCTTGACCATCAAAGTCAAAGGACATGCGTTTACCTTTCCAGTAATAAGATACTTGTCCCTTTGCCTTGTTTGGCCATTTGTGCCAACGCATAACAGTAGACATTGCTGTTGCTACACAACCTGAAACCGTAGGATAAAGTGTTCCATTATATCTATAATTAGGAGCATATAAATTGAAAGGCCATGCCTGTCCCCAAGAGATAGCTTCGTCTAACTTAGTTCTTCTGTCATTGCTATAACCGAGTAGAGGCTCTACTTCAACGCGCTCGTCATCTGGTAATGTGCGAGTTAAGGCATGATTACTTTTAGAAGGAATATTTTTCTATTGCCCATTGCATTTGAGCTTTATACTCTTCAAAGAGCCAATGGATAGAAGGGTGATTGATAATGTCGTCTTCGGTAATGTTACCATTGTCTGCATAAGCAAGAATAGTGCGTACTCTGTCGTCTCCCCGCAACTACTACATAACCATTCTCTTTGCCATTGTTAATAACATAGTAGAAGTTTTCTGGAATCTCAGAACCTTGTACACCGCGTGTTAATGCAGTGCTTAGTTTCTTTTGTTCTACAGTGGTGTGTAGGCCATTGTTAATCTTTTTGCTCCGCTCTTATGTTTGTTAAAGAATTGTTGAGCTAATTGTAAGGCTTGGTTTGAGTTATTGGCTCCCGCAAACGCATGCAATCCGAGAATAACAAAAAGAATAAGTAAACTTGTAATTCTTTTCATATCTTTGATGATTTTATAAATGTTATGTATAAGAACCTTCACCTATACTATAAAAAGATAGGTGAAGATATTTAAATTTGATTATTTTGAAGGTATGAAATGTTAGTAATTTTTACATATACTGTTATTTCTTTACCCCTTGTGTTAATGTGATAGGTATTTTTGTTGTGAGTTGTACATTTCAAAGAGGCTTACTAAACTTCTCTTTTTTAGTATCCGTATAATTATCACTCATAAGCTCCCCATGTTATTTCTCATGTGAGATGTGAAGATAACGCTGCGTGTTTCTGTCATATCTTGAACAGACTCATCTTTTTACGAGTGATTTCAAGGTAAGCGTCATCGCCCTCAACTGGTAGCAATTCGGTTTTTCTTTAAGAGTTTTTGTAAGGAACGTCTAAGTTGTTAATCTTCCAAAGGGTTGTTTCTTCTTCACCATCAGCTTGCATGCCCTAAAAGAACCATTTAATACGGCCTTCCAGTTCATGTTTGGTAGCACACCATCGTCTTTTTGTAGCCTTTGCACCTACAACTCTGAAGCTAAGGCGAATACGCTTAAAGTCTTGTAGCAAAGTCTCTTTGTGTAATAGTGTACACGTTAGAAGTCAAGACACGTGCTTGTGAGTTATCTATAGCAAAAGCGTAGGCTAAAAGCTAATAGGTTGCAATTGGTTGATAGGCACATGCTGGTCTAAGAAACGCTTAACAGCTTCTAAATCTGCATTTGTAACCTCTCTTTGTAAGGTTGCACCTCCACCAAGCATTGTGATGTGAATATCACTTTTTGTTAAGGATGTTCTTATATTTAGTTTCAAGATTTGCATCGATTGTAACGTTGGTATTCTTAATCTTCTTAATAGCAAAGTCCAAAGCTGCTTGAACATCCTTTTTCGCTTTCGTCGGTATCAATACATAAGTAAAGGATACGCCCATAGTTGATGTTAGAAACATATACTGGTTGATAATCTTCAAAAATATGTTTTGTCTACTTGACTAAAGATAGTTGGAGTGTTCTTAGGAAGTCTGTTGAAACAGAGAATACCTTTTTGGATAACCTTTGCTAAAATGTGGTTTTTTTCTTCTTGTTAAAATTAAAACCAAAGTTTGTAGATACATCTGCAATAGAACTCTTCACCGCAGCACCTAATTTTACAACTAATTCGGTGTTATTTGTGATTTTTCATAGATTGAATTGTTGTTTGTGGACCCTCCTTGAATTGTATGTTTGCCCATTCGTTAAGTGCATCTTGATAATCACTCTTACGAATATTGTTTACAGTGCGCTTTGTTTTTGAACTTTCAGCAGGGTTTTCAGGACTCAGGTTGATAGAGAAGGTAATATTCCCAGCTTGCAATCACTGATTGCTGCATAGGTCCCGTTACCAATAGAGTTACCTTTTAAGGCGCAACCAGGGTAAATGATGTCTGTTGTTGGGTCTAAAAAGGATTGTTTCGTCAAAGGCCTGTGAAATAGTATATTTCTTGGTTTTACTTACCCAATAGCCAGGAATACCATTTACAACGTCCTTGTTTTTCATTCTCAACCTTTTCTGTGGTTGGAATAGCTTCTCGCCAAGGTCTATAGGTGTACCTTCTTTTACTAAGCCTTTTTGCTACCTTTAGTTTGCTAAGATAGCCTTTTAACCTGATTAGCATTAAGAAGATTTTCAGTAGAAACTTCTTCTTTTGGCTTAACCGGCTCTATCGGCTCGGATAGTTGACAACTGTTGAGAACGAGTGCTCCTGCTAAAACGAAGAGAGGAAGTACACTCTTTTTGATGTTACTCATAGATAAAACTTTTATTAAAATTGATGTTTCTATTATTAACTTAAAAATAGTATAAATATCCGTCTTGTGTGTCAGCAAATTATAAGTTCAGGTTGATTACCTTATAATGCAACTTAATTAATTTGTTGTTAATGCTTTAAAGCAGTTCTATTTTTTTATCCTCTTTTATTAATATATGTGTTTGAAAATGAATTAATGTAATGTATAAAAATTCGCCCCAAAGGTACATACTTATTTTCATATAAGAAAGCATTTTTGAAACTGATTATGTGAAATATATTTATTCTTGAGAATATAGATTGTAAAATAAATTCTACTATGGGACAAGATGTTGTGCGATGTCAAGATAGAAGTAGTGTCTTCATGTGTTGTATACCTTATTAATATAGACCTTTTGTGAGAAGATTTTTATATATTAAGTCTTTTTCTCTGTGTTTTTACATATTTATAAGTTGTAGATTAAATCTCTAAGTTTGCAATTCATATTACAAACTTAGAGATATGTATCTAACAACATTCTGGATCGTATCGTCAGTGGGTGAGGAACTTAACTTAAAATAAAATTGCATCCCTCATGGACGAAGGACGAGTGTATAAACTCTTCTGTGTTTATTCGCCTGTATAGAACTTAATCATTTTTGTTAAGCCTAATGTGCATGCAGGGCAAAATTCGGGATGCATGTTGGTGCGCATACGGCAGTCTGGAAAGGCACGATAAACTCCATGTTGAGAGTAACCAGTTGGTTCGTAAGCCCCAACTTTCCACTTATCAAGATGTGCGTTGGTCTTGTCGAGGTCGGATGGTTGTGGAGTAGGGATAGGTGTTTTTGTTTATAAGCTTTTTCCCATTTGTTATGAAAAGTCGACCAATGTTGTGAGGTTTTGGCTCCCAAGGCTCAACATCAGTCGGATACATATTTATTTGTTCTTTTTCATACGCATACTCGTCACCTAAACCTGCAAAGGAATGACCAAATTCATGGACGACTACGGGTTTAAAGTAGGGATTACGTACCATTGAAAGGTTGTAAGAGTTCAGAATGCCTCCTCCGCCATATTTTTCGGTGTTTACAAGTACGATAATATGTTCGTATGGTGTGCCTGCTAAACCAATTGTGCAATTCTTTGAGATGAAGCGTGGTAAGGTATCTGTCACTATAAAAAGTGTCAAAATGGGAATGTAGGGCTGTATTCTTCCATATCCCCTTCGATGGTTCAGATGTTCCACTTTCGACAGATGGAGCCTTAACAGCGATAATGCTGAAACGATTGCGTAAGGTCTTAAATGGCTCGTGTGCAAGAGCGTCGTTTGCTGTTTGGCAATCTTTAATGAAGTTCGACATTTCTTTTTCTGTATATCCTTCAGCGATATAGGCTATATGGATGCAACGGGTTGTGTCTGTGGCTATCTGTAATGTTTCGTAAGGAGTAATATTATGTTCGCCAATCCTACGTATAAGAATGTCATTGGGTATAACCGTATGTGTCATTGAAACTGTTACCTCACGTCGGTTGTTTCTTAGTTCAATGGTAATGTCTACGGTGTCTTTTGGAAAGGGAACGAGAAAAAAACATTCTCAAAAGACTTTTGCGAAGTCTTCTGCGCTTCGTCGTATGTTAGCCATTCTTGAAAAAGTGTCGAAAACGAATTGCGATAAATCACTTTTTGAGAGTGGCTGTCACGTACAATTACCTGACCATTTCCTTCAACAGGAACTTCCGATAGATGTTCGTGTTTGCCATACCAGCGTGGGATGCGTGACAATTCGTCTATGGCAATGATTTGATGCTTAGCATTACCTGCAAAGATGTAATCAAGGCGGAGTGTTGCTTCCTCAAAGTAATGATTAAAATCCTGTGCGGTAGCTGTCAATGCGATTGTCAGGAACAAGAGGGATATGATTTTTCTCATAAGGTTGTATAAAGTTAGATTTTTATTTAATAATCTCTCTTAAAGCAATTGTGAAACGGTGTTGTTTTTAGGACAATATTCCTATTCACAATAAGATGCTTCGAATTGTTTTTGATGTATGGCACAAAGTTATTAATAATAATGAGGATAATGAAATAAAAAAATGTAGATTTTTATGTTGTTGTGATAATTTTTCTTGTGAGTATCCTAAATTCCATAATAAGGAGGTAGTCTGGAATGTTTTTGTATGATGGTTCACTTTTGTTATTCGCTCGTGTGAAATGTTGTAGTGCATGATTTTTGCATCCTTATTTGTAGGTATTTTTTGCCTTATATTGTAAAGATTGTTATGTCTAAATGCCTGACATTGTGATTTTTTTGCCTAACTTTGCTAACGGTAATTAGTGCTGTGGAAACAACATCGTAAATTACCAGTATAACATTTTTCACAAATTAAAATATATAGATATGAAAAAGCATGGAGAGGATTTACTGGTTCAAAAGTGGCTTTGATGAGGTCAATATGCGTCAGTTTATCCAAGATAATTATGATAGTTATGATGGTGACGCTTCGTTCCTTGAGGAACCAACAGAGGCAACAAACAAACTTTTGGGGTATGCTCAAAGAACTGCAAAAGCAGGAGCGTGCTAAGGGTGGTGTCTTGGATATGGAGACAGAGGTTGTTTCCAGTGTGACAGCATACGGTCCTGGTTATATAGGTGAAGGAACAAAGGATTTGGAGAAAGTTGTAGGTTTACAGACTGATAAAGCCTTTGAAGCGTGCCTTTATGCCTTATGGCGGTATAAAAGATGGCTGAGCAGGCATGTACAACATACGGTTATGAACCATCAGAAAAACTTCATGAGATTTTCACGAAGTATTGCAAGACACACAACGAGGGTGTTTTTGATGCTTATACTGACGAGATGAAACTCGTTAGACACAATCATATCCTTACAGGTCTTCCTGATACCTATGGTCGTGGTCGTATCGTTGGTGACTATCGTCGTGTAGCACTTTATGGTGTAGACTTCCTTATCAACGAGAAGGCAAAGGATTTGCGCAATTGTGGTGATGGTACAATGACAGAGGATGTCATTCGTTTGCGTGAGGAAATCTCTATGCAAATAAAAGCATTGAAGGAAATGAAGGAGATGGCAGCCATTTATGGTTATGATATCTCAGAGCCTGCAAACAATGCACGTGAGGCTGTGCAGTGGCTTTACTTTGGTTATTTGTCAGCTATCAAGACACAGAATGGTGCTGCGATGTCAGTAGGTCGTATCTCAACTTTCCTTGACATCTACATTCAGCGTGACTTCAAAGAAGGAACACTTACAGAGGCAGAGGCACAGGAACTTATCGACCACTTGGTAATGAAGTTCCGTATGGTGAAGTTTGCACGAGTTCCTTCTTATAATCAGCTGTTCTCTGGCGACCCTGTATGGGCAACACTTGAAGTGGCAGGTTTGGGTATGGACGGTCGTTCTATGGTAACCAAGAATGACTTCCGATTCCTTCATACTCTTGAGAATATGGGTCCTTCACCAGAGCCTAACCTTACTATATTATATAGCTCACGACTGCCAAAACATTTCAAGGATTATGCAGCAAAGATTTCTATCTCTACAAGTTCTGTACAATATGAGAATGATGATGTGATGCGTCCTATATGGGGAGATGATTATTCAATCTGCTGTTGTGTGTCTGCAACACAGACTGGTAAAGAAATGCAGTTCTTTGGTGCTCGTGCTAACCTTGCTAAATGTCTTACATACGCTATTAGTGGAGGTGTTGATAGTAAGACACGTGAACAATGTGGACCCTGCTTATCGTCCAATCGAGGGTGATGTTGTGACATACGATGAGTTTATGCCTCGTTTTATGGATATGATGGAATGGTTGGCTGGTGTTTATGTAAACACATTGAACCTTATTCATTACATGCACGATAAGTACTTCTATGAGGCAGCAGAACTTGCGCTTATTGACACAGACGTACGTCGTACTTTCGCAACGGGTATTGCAGGGTTTAGCCACGTTGTCGACTCTATCTCGGCTATCAAGTATGCCAAGGTGAACATCATTCGTGATGAAACAGGCTTCCCAATAGAGTTCAAGACTGAGGTGACTTCCCACGCTATGGTAACGATGATGACCGTGCCGATGATATCGCGGTATGGTTGTTGAAGACCTTTATGGATATGATTCGTAAGCATCATACCTATCGTAATTCTGAACCAACAACAAGTATTCTAACGATTACTTCAAATGTTGTGTATGGTAAGTTTACGGGTAATATGCCTGATGGTCGTCCTGCTGGTGCTCCACTTGCTCCTGGTGCAAACCCATCTTATGGTGCTGAGCAGAATGGTTTATTGGCATCTTTGAATTCAACAGCAAAACTTCCATACGAGTATGCACTTGATGGTATCTCTAATACGCAGACTATTAGTCCAGATGCTTTGGGACACAATGATGAAGAACGTGTTAGTACGCTCGTTGGGGTTATGGATGGTTACTTTGATCGTGGCGCACACCATTTGAATGTTAATGTCTTTGGTGTAGATAAACTGATTGACTGTATGGAACATCCTGAGAAGGAAGAGTATGCTAACTTCACCATTCGTGTGGAGCGGTTATGCTGTGAAATTCATCGACCTTACACGTGAGCAGCAGATGGATGTTATCGCACGTCGTGCACATGGTTCTATGTAAAGTGGATAATAGTCAAACAGAAATTTTCTCAATTTAAAGATAGTATGCTTCAGGTTCATTCCATCGAATCCTTCGGTTCGGTGGATGGACCTGGTATACGTTTTGTGATTTTTCTCAAAGGTTGCGCAATGCGGTGTCAGTATTGCCACAATCCAGACACGTGGAGCAGAGAGGGAGGACAACTTCGCTCTGTTGATGAGCTACTTGCTCAGGCGATACGATATCGGAGCTATTGGGGTGAAAAAGGTGGTATAACCGTGAGTGGGGGAGAGGCTCTTTTACAGATACACTCTCTTACCGAACTTTTCCGAAAGGCTAAGGCGTTAGGGATTAATACTTGTTTAGATACCTCTGCTCAACCGTTCAGTCGTAAATCCAGCCGTTTCTCAATTTTTGAAGAGCTGATGAGATATACTGACTTGGTTTTTACTGGATATAAAAGCATATTGACAATGACGCTCTATAAGGATTTGACTGGTTGGGGAAATGAAAATATTCTCGATTGTGCTCGTTATCTTTCGGATATAGGGAAGCCTGTATGGATAAGACACGTCTTGGTTCCTGGAATCAATGATGATGAGGTAACTTTGCATAAACTTCGTACCTTTATTAATACACTAAGTAATGTTGAACGTGTTGATGTTTTACCTTATCATGACTTAGGGGTATATAAGTGGGAACAATTGGAATTCCATACACGCTTACTAATGTCAAATTACCTACTGAGGAGAAAGTATTCTTCGTGCTCGAAGTATTTTAACGGATTAATAATAACTATGAGTGGATATTCATAATTGTTGTTGAGTTGATTTATAAAGCATTTTTGTCATATAAGCTCAGTATTTTTATATTTATGATTGCGGACGCCGTTTAAGATAGAAGTGTGAATCTTTTTAACATGAGTTAGTTTGGAATAGTTAAAAAGTGTTTTTAATTAGAAATTTATCTGTCTTATATTTTGTCGTTCAAAAAGTTTATATCTTTGCACTCGCTTTTCAACAAGGAAGCAGGTTGACTACAATAACAACCTTCTGGAGAGATGGTAGAGTGGTCGATTACAGCGGTCTTGAAAAACCGCCGTGCTGCGAGGCACCGGGGTTCAGAATCCTCTCTCTCCGCTAATAGGTTTTAAAAAGGTCTTCACAATGGTCTTCATTTTAGCCTTCAAAAATTAGATAATCGTTGTAAAATCAAGGTTTTACAACGATTTTTCTTTGTATATACCTTCATTGCCTGACGGCATAACCCTATGTTTTGACAGTCATCATTCGGTCAATTTCTGCTACATAAACTGCTACACAAAATTGCAGTAGCAAAAATGTAGCAGTGACGGTATTCTGAATACCATATTGACGGCATCAACTCTTTCTTTTTCAATGTATTAAGTATTAACTTTGCAGCCGAGTGCTACACAAAAGAATGATGCATTATGAGAACAAATTTCAAGGTGTCCTTCTACCTACGTTCAAACTATGAGAACAAAGAAGGAAAGTCGCCTGTAATGCTCCGAGTATTCCTTAACGGAGAGATGGCTAATTTCTGATCTACGAAAATATTCGTTGACAAGTCGCTGTGGAATAACACTACCAGCAGGCTCAAAGGTCGGACGGCAGAAGCCTTATCAGCTAATGCCGCATTGGACTCCATTTCCACAATGCTGAATGGAATTTACCGCAAGTTTGAGGATGACGAGTCCCTGTCATTGGAAAAAATCCGTTCTTTCTTTGTAGGAAAAGACAGGGAATACACGACTTTTCTCCCAGTATTTGACAAGTTCAACGAAGATGTCAGACAGCGTGTCGGACACACCATCAGCAAAGATAGTTTGCAAAAGTACAGTGTTTTGAGAAGACATTTCTCAGAGTTCCTTATCCATAAATATGGAAGAAAAGGATATTGGACTTACAGAGTTTACGCCATCCGTGGTACAGGATTTTTGAGTTGTATCTAAGCACAGTGGCAGGCTGCGCTTACAATACATCTGTCATGAAGGCACTCAAGACCGTAACCATCTATGCGCAAAAACGTGGTTATCTTCTTCACGACCCCTTCCTCAATCATCGTTTTCACTTGGAGCCTGTCAATCGTGGTTTTCTCACGGACGAGGAAATTATGAAGATAGCCAACAAGGATTTTGCTATTAAACGCTTGGAGTTAGTAAGGGATGTTTTCATCTTTTTCATGTTTTACAGGTCTAGCATATATTGATGTTTCCAATCTCACACCGGACAATATCGTAACACTTGATGATAAGCAGTGGATTATGACCAAGAGGCAGAAAAACAAGTGTGGAGACAAATGTTTTATTGCTTGACATACCCAAGAGTATCATTGCCAGGCACAGTCATAAGACCTATCGGGACGGCAAACTATTTCCCATCCTAACGAATCAAAAAACCAACGCATATTTAAAAGAAATTGCCGACCTTTGCGGTGTCAAGAAGAATCTGACCTTCCATCTTGCCCGGCATACATTTGCGACCATGTCGCTCAGCAAGGGCGTTCCTATGGAAAGTGTGTCGAAGATGTTGGGGCATACCAACATTAAAACGACACAAATATATGCCCGTATTACCAATAAGAAAATAGAACACGATATGGAACAGTTGGCGGGCAAGTTAGACAAGTTCAAAGTTGCTATGGGTATCAACTCAAAATAATGTAAAACCCTAAACCAAGAAGATTATGACAACAACAAAGAAAGAGCTTTCTTACTCTGTTTGCAGTTGAGAGGAACTACCTCAGTGAGCATTTCCCGAAATGCTGGGTGATAAACCATTCATAACGTCAAGAGCCGATGAATCCCTTTACTACCTGATTGTGATGCAGTGGCACAGGGGCTTCTCGCATCCCGAAGCAGAGCATAATGGCAAGTGAAGTCTTATACCAAGGTTTGCACTTTTTCCAAGTATGACATGCTTGTATCTGTCTTGGAGAATGAGTTTGAGAAAGAACTGCCCTCCCCACTCCCCAAAAGACTAACACCAATACTTCTAAAAGAATAAGCTGTGCAAAGCGTTTTTCAATAAGTACGAACTGACAGACGACTTTGACGCAACTCCAGAGTATGAGAAACTCTACACCGAACTGACAGGGACAATCGTTCTGATCATCGAGGGTTAATGGTCTGCCAACCGTCGATAGTGGGAACATGACTTGATGTAACACCTATCGGGAGCTTTTGTAGTGTCAAGAGCTAAGATAACCATTCTTTCCCCACACATCAAGAGTTTGAGCAAACACTTCGGCTTTGTGAGGCAGAATATCTTGTTACTGCTCTTGAACTATTAAAGACTCCGATATGAATATAAACATCATGAATCAAGACGTTCTTAAAAGTGCGATTTCTCGCCGAGACAATAGAAGCGAGCTTCCATTGTCCTCACGGCTTAACGAAATCGTTCACACACCCTGCCTTCGTCAAGGCAGACGCATCGAACAAAACCGGCAATATCAGCAGCAGCCGACTTCTCCCAAAGCAAGTCCGCCGCTTCTCTTGGACACGCTTTATCGAACTCGCAATCCCTACTTTCCATCGTTATCGGTGTCATTTGGCTTATATCGAAGATGGTAACGCCGCAAGTCGTAACTGCCGTCTCTGTCATTGCAGGCTTTCTGATACTACGCTTTATAGTCAGGGTAATTCTAAAAGTGATATTTACGCTGCTGAGCATTCTCTTCTGGCTGGCTATTCTCTGTGCCATCCTGCTTTTGCGTGCTTTGAGAAGCACGACGATGTAATCTGTAAAACACTTTTCATTTATCGTTCATCAGGTGGTTATCTCGTATTTTGAGATAGCCACCTTTTCATCTTCCCACTACGGCTGTTGCACTTTTTGCTTCTTTTCCTATGCTCCACGATATGCGATGACAGGGAGACGGATGCTGTTCCCTTTTTATCCGCAAAGGTAGTACGGGGCTTGTGGCTTTCAAAAGGTCTGTGCCGCTTGGTTTGTCTGGAAAATCTCCACACCCATTTCACTTCGGGTAGTATTTTCCGCCAAAACCTTGTGCAAGCCCCGCCCCGCTACCTCTATTTTGCTACAAAAAGGAATCAGCATACTCCGATCTTTGGACGCATATGTCGCTATGGATAAGCAAAAAGTAAATACAACATCTTCGATGAACAGCAAAGGATATAGCTCCTCCTCTCATTACCGCATAAACCCTACGGCTGAAAAGAGTGAGCAAGTGTTGGCAATTAAGTTTGTACAATGGGACGTACTCCCTTTGGAGAGTCTTTGTAATAGCAAAGCATATCTCCTGCGTGCAAAAACTCAATCGTGGCGAGTGTATGAGCCGTGAGGAAAAGAATTGGCTATGTGAGCGGTGAACTCTAATACCTATTTCCGTACAGCCGTTCCACTGCAAGGCTATCGCTTTGACTTCTTTGACGTGCTGAAGAAATACCTTGTCAATCAGTACGGACAATGGACAGAGTATTACGCACCCGACAGAACAAGCCTAAGAGCCTACCTATATGGGCGTATCAATCAAATAGTAGAAATTTCCAAGTATTAACAACATCAATACATATACGACAATGAACGGAACAGACCAATTCACACGGACAATAGCCGAGTATCTCAATCTAGCGTGCTATGACAGACCCATTATTTGCCCCTAACTTGATGAAGCCGAACAAGAATATCGAGGAGTGCATCACCTACATTCTTAATGAAGTGCAGAAAAGCGGTTGCAATGGCTTTGATGATGATGAAATCTTCTCTATGGCTGTTCACTACTACGATGAGGGACGATATAGAGGTGGGTAAGGCTATTTCTTGCCAAGTTGCCGTTAATCACATTGTAGAACTCACAGAGGAAGAAAAAAGCCGAAGCAAGGCAGGAAGCCATTAAGCAATATCAGCGTGAGGAACTTGCCAAGTTACAGAGCCGTAACGCACGAGTGAAAAAGACCGAGAACATAGCAACCCAAGTACAACCATCACTATTTGATTTTTAAGCCTATGAAACCGAGAAACAAAATTTGAAAAAGGCAGTTTTGGAACAAAGTAAGTATCTTCGCCCAATAACCAAGACACAAAGTAAGTGGGCATTCCGTGAGTGCATAGACCACTTCGCCTACCGCTTGCCAAAAGGTCGCACTACTTGTATGGATTGTGGGCATAGTTGGGTAATGGACAAACATAGAGAAACTTGCACTTGCCCCTCATTGCAGGGCAAAGTTGCAGAGTCAAGGAAACATACGAACGCAAGTTGCAGCAGAAGCAGTATTTCACCCTACTTACCACTTGTGGAGAGTTTCAAGTATTACGTATGTTCCTACTTATTGTGGGAATGGAGAAAGGTTACAAAGCACAGACTTCAATCATTGAGATTGGGCAATATTGGTGGAATATGCAGGGACGAAAAGCTGTGGTTGCCATACAGAGGGTATTGGGACACTATGTTGATACCTTTTTCCTATTATAGTCCTATGGCGATACGCAACGATAATGAAGCCTATCAGCATATTGCCCTACTCACCGATATATATCCGAAGTTCAAGGTTACAGACATACTTCGTAGAAATGGTTTTAAGGATAATTTCTATGGCATCTGTGCCTACTAAGTTTATTCCTGCATTACTTACAGACAGCCGAGTGGAAACATTGCTAAAAGCAGGTCGAACAGACCATTTACGTTACTTTTTGGCAACAGGAGGACTTTTTGAGGAACTATGGCAGTCCCACAAAATTGCAGTCCGTAACGGCTATGAGATAGCAGACATTTCTCTTTGGAGTGATTATGTAGATACACTTAGAAGATTAGGAAAAGGATATTCATAATCCAAAAATATTTATGCCCTGCAGACCTTAAAGCCGAACACGACCGCAGACACGAGGAACTTCTCAGAGTGCGTGAAAAAGAGAAGAGATAGAACAGAAGCAGCAGAAGGCAATCGAAGAAGAAAAAGCGTTTCAAGGAACTTAAATCCAAGTTCTTTGGTATCGCTTTCACGGACGGCACAATCCAAGTCCACGTATTAGAGAGTGTGCAGGAACATTTAGAAGAAGGTGTATCAATGCACCATTGCGTATTCTCTAATGCATACTACCTCAAGGAAGACTCCCTTATCCTTTCGGCTACCATTGAAGGCAAGCGAATAGAGACCATTGAAGTATCATTACGAACTTTGGAGGTGGTGCAAAAGTCGTGGAGTGTGCAACAAGAATACAGAATACCACGAGCAGATAGTAAACCTTGTGAATGCCAATCGAGGACTTATAAGCCGAAGAATGAAAGCAACAGCATAAAAGTATGAACCATTAAATTATCAGAGATATGAAAACAGAGGTTGAAAATATCATCTACAATTGGGCGGACGAGATACCGTATATTCTCATTAGGGTGATTAATGCAATAACCCCTATCCGACAATAAAGAGGAGTTAAGGTCGGCTATCAACAAAATAGCCGAAGAAACAGAGCTTGACAAGTTCTTTGCATACGGCTATGGCGTACATCACTTTTGGCTCACACATCGCAAAATTTTCTAATGGAGAGCCAAAGGAATACAGATTATTAAAGGTTGAATTTTAAGATTATGAAGAAGAAAGTTTACAGAGTTCGGACACAATACGTCTTTTGAAGGAGTGTTCGATGTGGTTGCTGAGAACAAGGAAGACGCACGGCAGAAAGTCCTGCAAGATTGTGGGTTGGTCATGGGTGGAAGTATTCACAGCACTTTGCTCGATGATGAGATAAATTTTTCGAGCAATGCTCTCAACAACTCGTGGGCTTTTTGACAAACACCCCAACAAACGAATAGACAGAATAACGAAAGTGCAAAAATATCCTAAATATTAGTAAAAGCCACGCAAACCGAAAATTTGTGGCTTCTTTTCTTTCTCTTTGAACGAGTAGGCGACCAAAGAAAAGAAGCAAAAGAAAGTCGCAGAAAGTTAAAACTTAATACTAAAAATAAATACCTTTGCAGATGTAATAATAATTTGCATCAATGGAGACTATATATAAACAAGAAGAACTTATCTTCAAAGAATATCAAAGCACTTTTAGGGTGATAATAGAGAAATCTCCCAGATGGGCTTGCACTATTTGGGAGATTTTTACTATACCAACAATTGTTGGGGACGCTATTGTGGTGATGAAGAAAAACTTTGGCAATCATTCTGTAAACTAAAGCGTGGTCTCGTAATTCTAACAAAAGACCTAAATGATAGTACGGCATGGGATATTAGAGAAGAACATGCTCGCAAAAATGGGATTGAAGAGCCAACGCCATCCATGCAAAATGCATTTTATCGCAACCTTCGTCGTTGGATATACGGATTACTAAATATGAATACTGATGGTCTAATCCCTCGAATATCCCACCAACAAACATCGCTCAAGAATGTTTTGAAACTAAACCCTGGGTAAGAGTAAATCTCAAAAAGGTTCCTGGAGGTAGTTCTATTGACAATGGTCTTTTGGATCAATATGTCGATAAATTTCGCAGTCCGTTATTGAGACAATTGGTTATATACAAGGACGCCTCTATTTATTTAGATTGCACACGCCGGCGTGGGATAGTTCTATTGAGTGAATTATATCCAGATTTAAAGCCGTTTGGAGAAGGAAATGACGAATGGATATATTTCTCGGAAAAGCATCATTTCATTATAGTAAACTCATATCACCCATCATATCCCGTTAGCGGAGGAGAAGAGGCATATTATAACAGGATGAGAAATGCCATACACTCTTTTTTTCAAGAGTATCCAAATTTCTTATAGCAGGAACTAACCTCTTATGGGATATAAAACAGCGTAAACTCAATCTTTCGCCGTTTGACAACCCTCTGAGATCTTGCCCTTGTATCGGCAGAAAGAGAGAAATTCACGGTAGAAATTCCTGTCCCAGCCTCTATCTTTCGCAGTAACCTACTCTTAGGGTAGCTTACCATAACCGAGCAACCTCCCCACGCCCACATTGTAGGCAAGCAAGGTCAGCAGCAGGGCATCCTTACCATATCCTTTGAAGTGTTCAAAGCATTTCCAAAGGTCGGCACGGAGTAGGGAGTCTGCTTGCCGTTCCGTCATATCTGCAGTGAAGTGCTCTCCCCGTTGCAACTGATGCCCATAGCCAACATACGGATAATTCTTCCAGGTATGCATACCTTCAAAGTATTTTCACAACAACTACCGCACGCTCAGCAGGTGGTAGTCTGCCAGCCGCACCCTCCGCTGAGCAAGGGTCGGCTGACAGAACAGGCAGAATACACAAAGTAAAATGAAAGAATTTATCGTTCGCATCAATTATGGTCTTAGCGACGAGAAGATGTAGGCTTGTCCTTGCCCTCTTCTCGCTCGTTGTTGAAACCAAAGGTCAGCTGCTGAACCCTGACCGAAAACTATCCTCCACATATACATCAATTGTCTGGCGGTCAGATGACGAGCGAGGTGTAGTATAAGCGGAACACATGCTTTCGTCAGCGGATAGCGGTCGTTCGGCTTGAAGACAGTACCATTATCATTTCTTAGCAAGCCTTTGCCGTCAGACTGGAAATAACGTATCGTATAGCGAGTGTCGGCGAACTCACCACCTCGCTTCAATGTGCAGCGTATCTCAGCCGTCTGTCCCTTTTATGATATCCTTCTGAACCGGCATTGTCTCCACCGTAAACGGATAAGACTGCTGAACATCCAAATCCCTATCACAAGCAGATAGGGCAAAACACGGCAAGGGTCAGCACGCCCATTACCCAAATTGTATTCAATATTTTTCATCTTTTCTTCTACTTAAAAGTTAAACCTTAGTCCCTGCTGAAACAGCCGGACGAAAACGATGCACGTCCGTTCCCAACAGGAAACGTCCCTGCGCCTTTATAAGAAAGAGAACCCTGTCCGTAAGGAACACTTCCACCGAGCTATACACGGTACCACCATAGACAAAGCGAGAACGGTCGAGCAGTGTTGCCCCATCAGGCAGCAGTTTGTTGTCCTCGTTCAGTTGCTCGTAGCCACCCAAAGCGGATATGCCCACTATAGAGAAACACGTTCTTACCTCTGTCGGAGAGAACAGGGTGCATATAGCCCACCTGCAAGAGTGCATCCTTGAGCTTTACGTTATAACTTCTGTACGGCATATTCTGCTGTTCATACTCTGCCATAACAAAGGTGTAGTTCTCCTTTTGAGATAACGGGTAAGCTGATATGCCTACACCGAAATTATCACCTGTAAAAAGTTTCTCACCCTTGATAAGCGGAACACTCCCTCACGACCTCTATTCCCCTTTGCTTGGGTATCAGTCGTTGTGCCTGCGATGGCAGACTGAAAAGTCATTGCCACCGCTGCACAAAACCGATAAAATGATTTTCTTCTTCATAATGTCTACCATTTCAGTTTGAGGTTATCAATCTCTTTGCTATCTGCAGATCTTCTGCCGTTACATAAAAGGTCAGTGTACGACCGCCATTTCTTTCATAGAGTGTCACTTCAAGCTGCTTGTCTTCTGCAAGAGAAAACTGCTCGAGCGCAAACACAGTGTGTTCACTACCCATGCCACGTACCCTGCATCACCTGATGATAGGCACGAAGTGGCTGTAACAGCTGCTCTGTATAGCGGTACGCTTTGCCATCTTCTTATCTACAACCTTAAAAGATGATAAAATCCACCGAGTAAGGCATATTCGTGCCGTTTTCCATACGAGTGTGGAAATACAGCAAGCCGTTATGGGCATACAAACCACGGAGCAGGAACTTCATACCGAACTGCTGTACACCGATGTGCTTTGATGGTACGTTTGTCGTTCTGATAGATGGTCTGCATCATCAGTTTTACTAATACGGGCGACTCGTTGCCAAGTTCCTTGAAGTAAATATCAGAGCGATTACTCGGCAGTCTACCTTCTGTTGTAGAGAGAAAGTCCTTCATCTCTATGCTAAGCTTCTCCGCTCATCAGCATACTTTTACGTTGAAAGCATAGAAAGAGCCGTCGTCGCAGATGACACTCATATTGGTTTCGTCCCAAAGTCCTTCACCGAAGCCTTTTACACGTAGCACGTCTTTTCTGCATCCTCCGCCTTACCTGCAATGATGTTCTGCGAACCTAAGTCTACATAGCGGATGGCGGAAGGGAAGATAAGATGCACGGTCTTGTCAAGGTTACGTCCAAGCCGTATGGCAGTACGACACGCCCCTGTAGGAATGGCACGGCTCATACCTTGAAAGAGCTCTCCCGAAGTAAGCGGACGGCTTGGTGTCAAACCATCATTGTTTTTTCTGTGCTGTGGTTGTTGCTCCCACCATGGCAAGCATAGCCATTGATAAAATAATTTTTCTTCATTGTTCTTTTTGATTTGATGTTATTTTTTTACTTATCATTTTTCGATTGTTTTATTTGACTGAACCAAGAAAAAGGCGGTAGCCACCCTTGAGCGTTACCTTGATAGTACGCAGTTTCTTCTGAAGCAGCTGACTTGCGCCCTGCATCACCCCACGTGCAGCCTCTGAGATAATTTGGTCTTTGGCAGAGGAAGCGAAGGTAAAGGATGTGCCCATTGAACCACCGATGTTCGCCCCGACTTTTAAGCGCATTGACGTCCTCCGAGCCTGGTATATACACGCCCTCCCGTCCCTCCGTATCGTATGCCGAGAGCTTGACGGCTATGATATGGCCGTCCACTTCAATACTTTTGATAAGCAGGTGCATACGGTTGCCCTCTATCTTTGAGCGACGGCTATGAGTCGGCTCTGTCGTGGAATGTGCAGTCCCCTGTACCTTAGCACTTTCAAGAAGACGAAGCACGACATTGTCACCCTCCTTAAGAATTGTAGTCCCTATCCACAACTACTTTCAGCGTATTGCGCATTGTAGGTACAGCCGTGCTTGCAAGCGAATGGAAACCCATATTACGAGCCTTTTTGCCGTATTCCTCCATAAAGTACACATCGCTCATAGGTTGGTCAAGTGAAGATACTAACTGCCTACGCTCCGGCAGCACCTCCATTACAGGCTTTTTCCTTCTGCATGGTCTTGCCCTTAGCGGCGCCAGAGTCACTTACAGTGTCTTCTGTCTTCTCCTTTCCTGCCGTCAGACCATTATTGACGGTAGGTGGAGTTGATGCTTTTAGGAAGATACTTTCGCTGCCATTTGATAGCTCTTTTTCCATCAAGGCAAGCTGCCGTTTCTCTTCATTGTCCTCCCTACTGTCTTTGGCAGAGAGTTCTTTTTTAAGGTTATCTCATCTCCGAGCGCAAGGCTTCACGTTCCTCTTCGTGTGGGTCGGGAGCGTAAAAAGGAGTTTAAGAGCCGATTATTCTCCCTCATAACGATGCATGGAGTTTTCTATCTTTGCCGTAGATGCTGTTGCTCTGCACGCTGCTCCTCTGATGGAGCAGTGTTCTGTGCGAAAATAGTCCGATAGTCTGCCCATCTCCTCGTGGGTCTGTTCTTCCTCGTGTGCCTTGTCGCCCAATTCATAGGCTTTGAGCTTGTTTTCGGTGAGCTTTTTCCGTCGTTGCCTGCGGGATGCTGTCATTGAGTCCCTGCTCCGCAGCAGTCTTATCCTTGCCCTGATGGTGCGAAGATAAACCACATCGAAAGGGCAAACAGTAGTCCCTAATCCTCCGAAGACCAAGCCTTTTCTTCATTTGTTCTTTCTGTTTATTATCCATTTTCTTTGATTGTTTGATGATGTTGTAGGTAAAAATTGCCGTGTAACTCTTTGTAAAGTGCTGTCCGTCCGTATCGGACTATCCGTCAGCTTTTCCCGTGGGGATGGGTAGTTTCTCCTTCTTTGGAGGAAGGAAGAACTGCGCTATCATCCAAAGCGAGCAGAGCAGATAGATGAAGCTCAGCCCATAGACGATTTCCTTTCTCTGCCTTATCGTGAGTCTTTTCACAACGATGGCGGAGCCATAGGTGAAAGCGCAGATAGTGACGTGAGAATAAAAAGTTTCTTTTCCTTGCCATAGCCTTATCGTTTATAAGTCTGTATGTCTCTGTTCTCCTTGACGAGGAAGTTCTCCATCAGGAAGCCTTGTGGGTTGTTGTCCGAACGGGACAGAGTTCTGCAGCGTGCAGGTCGTAACAAGACTGCGCTCTGTGACATTACTCTGGCGGACGATAAACTCCCGTGCATAAGTCGTTACCGCATAAGGGTAAGTATTAAAGTTACAGTGGATAGAGTCCACCTCTATGCGCTGATTGACATTGCCCGATATGGCACGGTTATAATAGCCTTTCTCTGCCAAGTCCTTATAATAGTTGAAAGCCGACTTGTCACACAGCACAAAGGCACGTTCCATATTCTTCTCAATGGCGTCCCTTGTCGGGTGCAATGGTAAAGAACAGCTCATGAAAACGACGCACATGTTCCCTTGCCTCTACGGGACGATTACGACTTGCATCCTGACTGAGGGCAAGCATGAGCGACTTACCCCCGATCAAGCACATAGATTTTCTCCCGCTGCTCCTTGGCGAAGCTGTACGAGGAATAGACGGCATAACCACTTACTGCCACGCAGACGATAGCAAAGACAAAGGCATAGAGCCTTATCTGCCTGAATGAGGTTTCGATATTACCAAGTGATTTGAATTCCATTTTTTTCTTTTATATCTGTTGATTAATTAAGCATTATTGTTCGAGTTCTATTTTTCCTTTAAGCAGTGCACCCTTGATACGTCCACCGACATTTCCCACAGCAGCACCTGCGCCAGCCATAGCAGCCTTGCCACCGGTATATGCGCCTTTGCGCACCATGCTGTGCTGTTTGGTTGACATTACGACCGTATGAGCCGATACCGCCTCCAGCTTCGATAATCCAGCCTGCCACGGTAGGTACACAGAAGTAGCCTACAATACCGATAAGGAAGAAGACGATGTAGTACCACGTCCCCGAATCAGGCAGGTAGTTAGGGATCACTGAGTGCTTCAATATCCTTCTCTATCATCAGCACCTGTATTTTCGTTAGCAGTGCCGTAAGAATAGAGCTAACAGGCAGCCACAGATAGACAGAGATATAGCGTGAGAACCATGCCGTAAGTGAGCCTGCAAGACCATCCCATACGGCAATGCCGAAGACTATCGGACCGAGAATGGCAAGGACGATGAGTATGAAGGTGCGCAGTGTGTCGATGATAAGTCCCTGCAGCATGGAACAGAAGTTCTAAAAAGGTCGTGTACCATCTTCTACGATCCACTGCTTGGTCTGATAGGCAGCACGCTCGGCATACATACCCGCTATCGTCACGGCATCTTCAGGTCCGATGATACCCATTTCTTCAATCTTCTCATCGAACTTCTCGTTGGAGACAAGGTAGGCTGTCTCAGGATTTCTAAGGTAGGCTTCCTCTTGCAACTTGTCCCCGCTTGGCAGTAAGCTCGGCAAGGTTCCCTCCCTGCTGGTGTACCATCATCTCCGTTCCCCTGCACTATGGGAGAGAGAACGGCATTCATCGTACCCAGTACGACTGTCGGGAAGAACATGATGCAAAAAGCCCAGCACGAAGGGGCGCAGCAAGGAAAGACGCTCTATCGCCTCGGCACGCGCAATGGAAGCCCATACCCGAAGAGCAATATAAAAGAGTGCTCCCAAGCCCGCAATGCCCTTTGGCAATGCCCGTCATCTGGGCACAGAGCGGCATCATCTCATCATAGGTTGAGCGTAGCAGCTCATGTAAACTGGCAAAATCCATAAGCAAAAGTGTGTTTTATGAAAGTTCTTTCAAGTTCTTTTTAGTCTGTGGATTTACCAATACCTACTTGCCGTATTACCATAGAGCGCCTTAACAGAGGCAAAGATCGTTCTTTCTCCCTTGCACGCACGTAGCTCACGGATATGTTTTTTTCCTTGTGTAGTAGGATACAAGCGAGCGATATTCTCTTAGCGTGGTATAGATGCGGTCTATGGACTGCATGCGCTCATGGTCGTTCATCGAGAAAACATTACTCTTGACAATAGACTTTAGTTCCTTGAGACTCTCACCGCTCTGCTCCAGAAGCTTGGCATAGCCCGAAGCCATCGCCGCGAGTTCCGAAGGGCGGAAATTCTTGTCCGAAAGCATCTTCTTATACGAGGTGACGTAAATCTCGAGATGTCGCCCACCATCAGGATGCACTCCTTGACCTTGTAGGCATCGCCGATGAGGTTGTTCACCTTCTTCAGGGCATCGTAATACTTCTTGGTGTCGTTGTAGAGTTTCTCCACTTCCTTAAAACCGTCAAGGGTATTCTTCACCGTCTTCGAGGCGGTGGCTATCTCCTTGACCGAATTGACGATGTTGCCGGCAAAATTGCCAGGGTCGGTTACTACCCACTGTGCGTGGGCTTTTGGGAACAGAAAGGCTCAATCCTAAGAGAGCCATGAAAATGTACTTTTTCATTGTTACTATAGTTTTGATGGTTTGTACTTATTTCTTTTTATTGTTTCTTTTTCTCTATGGCAAGCTGACGGATAGCCGTTTCGATATCTCCACCGAGCTGTGCTGCCCTGTTCATCACCTCCACCTTCTCGGTTTCCTCCGTGGTGTAGGTCAGGTATTCCTCCATGCTCACTTCCGTAGCATAGACGGCACTCTGCATACCACCCAACCCTATCCACACTTCCTTGTAGAGTCGGTTCGGGTCGTTGTTCTGGTTGATGGAGAGAATCTGGCTCTTTTTCCTTTTCCGAAAGACCGAGCATCGCCTGTATGCCGTCAAACTTGGTCATGTACTTGCGCTGGTCGAGCAGTATCTTGCAGTCAGAGTTATTAATAATACTTTCCTTGACGATGGGAGACTGAATGATATCGTCCACTTCCTGCGTCACGACAATGGCCTCCCCTGAAATATTTTCTGACCGTCTTATAAAGATACTTGATGTAATCTGCCATGTTTGCCGAAGCTATGGCTTTCCACGCTTCCTCAATGAGTATCATCTTGCGGATACCCTTTAATCGGCGCATCTTGTTGATGAAGGCTTCCATGATGATAATCGTTACCACAGGGAAAAGGTCTTTGTTGTCCTTCACTTGGTCAATTTCAAAGACGATGAAGCGTTTAGAGAGCAGGTCGATGTTCTTGTCCGAGTTCAACAGGAAATCATATCGACCACCACGATAGTATTGCTTTGAGTGTCGTTAAGAGGTTATTGATATTGAAGTCCGAGAGCGTTACCTTGATGTCTCGCTTTTTCCATATCCTTGCGGTACACGTCCCGCAGGTACTCATAGAAGGTGTTAAAACAGGGCGTAACGCTATGGTCAGCACATATAAGCTCGATATAGGAGTTTACGGCTGAACCAAGTTCACCAGCCTCGGTCTTGGTGATATGTTCATCAGCACTTTTCCAGAGCGTGAGCAGCAGCGTACAGATACTCTCCCTTTTCTCTACATCGAAGAAGTAATCATCCGTATAGAAAAGGGATTGAAGGATATCGGGCTTCATTGGTATAGGTGAAATACACACTGTCCTCACCCTTGGTCTTGCGGTGGATAAGTTCACACAAGCCTTGATATGAGTTTCCCGTATCAACCAAGAGGACGTGCGCCCCCTGTTCGTAATACTGGCGTACCATGTGGTTGGTGAAGAAAGACTTGCCACTACCCGAAGGACCCAAGATAAATTTGTTACGGTTGGTGATGACTCCTTTTTCATCGGTAAGTCCGATATATCTAAGTGGACGGGCTTTCCTGAAAGGCGGTCTGCCATCTTGATGCCGAAGGGAGAGAGCGAGTTCTTATAGTTCGTTTCTGCCGTAAAGAAACAGAGGGCAGGCTCTATGAAAGTATAAAACGACTCTTCTGCAGGAAAGTCTCGCCGCATTGCCGGGAATACCCGCCCAGTAGAGCGTCGCCGCATCAATGGTATTGTGACGTGGGTGGCATTCCATAAGAGCAAGTGCAGAGCCCTACGTCATTCTTGATTTGGCGAAGTTCTTCCTTGTCGCTGCTCCATGCCAGCACGTTGAAGTGGGCACGGATGGAGGTCAGTCCCCGTGAGTGGGCGATATTGAGATACTCCTGTATCCACCCTCGTTGATTTGGTTGCTACGACTGTAGCGTGCCAGCGAGTGCATGTTTCTTGCCTGCTTTTTCGAAGCGTTCCAAGTTGGCATCGCTATCCTCCATAAAGAGATACTGGTTATAGATATGGTTACAGGGTAGCATCAACCCTACGGGAGAGGCAAAGGAAAGACGGCAGTCGCTTCGGTCGGTGGATAGTCGTTCATACCGGCTGTCCGTGCTGACCGTTGTCGGCAGGTCATCCGTGTCGGAGAGTGTATGCAGACAAAGCATATTGTCGCCCACATGCACAAGGTCTGCGCCCAGACGGATATCCTCCAAAGACGCATGCCCTTCTTCAGATAGAGAGAAATACCCGTCGAGTAGTCCTCCTTTTCATTTGTGCCAACTAACTCATCTTCTGTCATGCGGATAATCCTTATCTGCTCGGTATCGTTGATGATACGCTCGAACTGGTCTACGGCTTCCATGAACTTCATCACCCTCGTCCTTGTTGGTAATCTCTTTTTGGGCAATAGGTGTCCACGGCAGAGTGAAGAGAAATTACCTGCTGCGCCATACGCTGCTTGTTGCTCTTGGTAAGGAAGAGATAGATTGAGTGGTGGAGATAGGGACGTTCGTTGAAATGCCGTTCAGAGGAACGGGCAAGGAAAACTCAATCCACCATCGGAGAGCTTTCCTTGATAGTCCTCCCTTGATGAACCAGTCCCTGCTTGTGTACGATGCTGTAATTGGGTAGCACTTTGATTGCCTTATGCCAGGCAGAGTGCATTGCTTCGTATTCTGTAGAAGTGACGGTAAAGAGTTCGGGCAATTCCACACGGAATGCGACCGTGATGTCGGCATCTTTGCTCACTATGCAGCCCCTGCTCGATGGAGAGCAGCGGGAACTTAGATTCCAAGGTGGTTATCTTGCTTTTATTTCTCATTTCTTTGCTTTCTTTGGTTGAAGATTACGGATAAGGTGGAAGACCGTACGGCGGTTCACAGGTAGCGTGGTGCATACGCACTGCTCCTTTCTTCATCAGTCCGTATTGCCCGTACTTTCTATTCATGGTGAACGTTTGCCATACCACAAGGCTGGCACCCACTACACCTATGACAAGACAAGTAACTTGGCTGACTCCACAGAGATAGAGAATAACCACGAGAATGAAGACAGCCAGCAAGCCTCCCTGCAAAGAGGAAGAGGTACTGTGCCTTCAAGCCCTTGAACTCTACCGTCCGCCCTACACCCTTTGTTGATTTCAAATGCTGCCATCGCCTTACAGGAAGAAACTTCTCAAGATTGTAGCAGCCACAATGAGGAAGATACACGCACCGAACCAAGAAGTTGCGGTCTTGCTCGTAGTCGGGGGTCACCACTTGAGAACTTGTTATACACTTTTTATTCCTCCCTATCAATCCCACTACTGCCCCCACGGCATAAATGAGTTTCGTGCCGGGATCGAAGTAGGAGGTTACCATTTTTTTGTAGCTTCATTGATACCGCAATGCCGTTGCCCTGTGCGTATGCTCCTATGGCGGTAGCTGTCAGGAGTAGCATTGTGATTTTCTTTTTGTTGTTCATTGTTCTTTTTATTTTAAGTTGTTAAATGAATTGTTTTCTTTTTGGATAGAGATGGTAAGGGGTGGCTCGGTTTTATTGTATGATAGATATAGTTTGATTGTTTTTACTTTTGAGCCACCCTCGAACACCGTACAATATGAACAAAAAAACACTAAGTTTTACAAATAGTATGAAAGTGGACGCTGTCATCTTCCGATGTATCGCTATTGCTGCTCTCACGTTTAAGTTCGTTTCAAAGTTTGAAGAAGAGTTTATATTACTTTCTCTAATTCCGCTTCTTCCGCCTTACGAATGGCAGCAAGTAGCTTTTGATGGTCTTTCTCCCTGTTTGAGCGTTGCCTCCCTTAATGTAGTCCATTAGCTGTGTGCCCCTGTATCGCTTGCAGCGTGTCCTGCACCTCCGTTTCGTTTTTCCCTCATCAAGTGCATCGTCATTTCTGTGCCAGTTGTTGACACGGGACAAGTCCCTTGTAAGAATGGCGGATGGTGAGACTTCGGGTAAAGAATCGTCTGCAATCTGCAGTTCCTCACGGATAATAGCGTCTTCGTCAAATCTCGTCCATCGTGTAGTCAACCTGTATTTTCATTGTCCTCATCTGTACCTTCCACTCTTTTGTTTCTTCGGATACAGATGAGTTTTTTTCTCTGCAAAAAGTATCAGGTTTTTTTCATCAGGATTTTCAGAGGAGGAAACAGCGGGAACTTCGGAGATAGACGGGGAAATGAAAGGTTTACTGCTGCCCACCAAAACGTGACGTGCATTGTCAATCTGCTCTTGGGAAAACGGATGTATTGAGACTTGTGCCGTGCCCTGTTTTCTTTCTGTTTCGGTGTATTCTTTCCTGATTGGGCTGCCAAATCTTGAAATAACCTCCAAAAGTATGCGATGCCGAGAGCTATCCACGCTACACCCAGCAAAAAGCAATGCGCCTAACAATAAATTGATTATCATAAGTCTATGGTTTTATCGCGCCTGCGCTGTGAGGCGGTATGGTTCAACAAATCCTGATATGTTTTCAAATGATCGAGAAGGATATTCTCAATATACCCCGTGATGGAAGCCTCCGATCTGATGTCGTTCAGCACATCACGCAGTATCTGGAGTATCTCAGTATGGATACTGAAGCCCGACTTATTGCGCCCATTGCGGACACCCGTCAGAAATCGCTGTTCGTATTCAGGAAAGTCCATTGCTGGGGAAGAATCCTTCGTTCTGGCATTTCTCTTTTTTTTCAAGGGCTGCGCTGTTTTGGCATTGTTGCCATTAAACGAAGTTTCTTCCGGTATTTCCTCCTGTTCGCCCTTAGAAAGAGAGGCACTTGCATCTTCTTCCACTGAGTCTGAATCATCATCCAAATCAATGGGGTCGTCAAAGTCTGGTGTGTCTTCCTCTGTGCGCTTCTTGACACCAATATCTGCCATCTCCTCCAATTTCGCTTGAAGCAGCTTTTCACGTTGCTCTTTCAGTGATTTCATACGCCGTTCTCAGTTTTCAGGTTGAGTTTCTCCATGACCTCCATTACCCACTCATCCACCCAGTCTGAGGACGGAGAGCAGGGCAGGGGGCAGGTAGGAACAGCGGAATACACCTTTGACACCCCCTTGTGCTAATTCCCTGCTGAATCGGACGGAGTTGTAGATACGGGTATCGAAAATTGGCAGTCCCTGTTCCCTCAGCATTCTGACTGAACAGGTCGATGACCGTGGTACTGGCACTGCGGTTGATTTTGTTCCAAAGTAGGAAGAAGTCCTGAATACGTGAGCCTTCGAAACCGATGCCCAAGTCCCCTGATTGTCTTGGCGTATGCAAAACTCGATGCCAGCGACTGTGGGTCGGCTTTTATAGGTGAGATGATGTAGTCCATCGTAATGGACAAATCCATCATGGCACTGGTAAGGGCATGACCAGGAAAGTCAAAGATAATCAGCTGCGGTGCCGTCTTCATTTTGTGCAGGTATTTCATGACATCGGAAACGGCTCTTTCTGGTTTGCTTCTGATGATATGATACGATTTCTTGCCGTAGCGGGACAGGCGCTCGTGAAGTTCCTTGCCCAGTTCGGGTGAGGACCCGATGAGGTCTCTGTCGCGTTCGCGGAGTTTGTAGAAAGATTCCTGCGTACCGTCGCAATCCACGACGGCAAGGGAGATGTTCTTCTCGTAGTACAGAATAGATGCCAGCACTTCGGCAAGACTGCTTTTGCCCACTCCTCCTTTCTGTGAGGCGAAACCCAGATAGATGGGATTGTTTTTTTTCTTTTCCATATTCATAGTCGGTTGTTACTTATGTTATAAGTTGATGTATATCTTGACTGACAAGTCATGTCATATTTGTTGTTGAAACCATATTTTTGACTCGACCTAAAAGTCTGGTTTTGACCCAGCTCAATTTTGACTCAGCTCAAAAAGATAAAACCCTCCGCAGTTCAAACCTTTCTTGATTGAGATTTTTGAAGTTGAAATCATTATTTTGGACTCTTCATCCATATAGGTTTCAAGCTGTCTTTCAACTGAATCTGCTTGCAAAATAACAAGGTTTTTATCCTAAGTTTCAACTACCTGTGAAGTACAGGGAAATGCAAGGAAAAAGAGTGAATATCATTGATAATGAGATATTTGAAAACTCGCCGTAACTTTGCAGGCGAGAATAATACATGGAGGTAATATCCTGAAGCAGACACCCCAAAAAGGGTGGATACTTCAATCGTATCAACTCTTGATATTGGTAAGGTGTGTCTTTGTCCGACAAACCCGTTTTTGCCGACAAAGCCCCTTGCCCCGAAGGGGAGAAAATTACTCCAAAGTCGTACTTATAATAAGGAAAGACAATGAATGACAGGATTGAACGATGGGACAGATGGGACACCTGTCTTCCCAACTCGAAAGACCAGCAAAGGGCAATTGATTTGTTTCAGCGTTCGGGTGCGCAGACCAAGTCGGATTTTGTGCGTGGTCGTATCCTTGGAGAGAGTTTCAAAGTGATTACGGTGGACAAATCTGCCGTGGAATATTACTGAAAAGCTCTCTGAATTGACGGCACAGATCCATAAAATTGGCGTGCTGTATAACCAGACCGTGCGTGCTATCAACAGCTATCACAGCTTAAAGACTGCACAGATTATGTTTTGAGAAGTTGGAGAAATTGTCGGCTCAAATCATTGCCTTTGCAAGAGCAGGCTATCAATCTAACCATTGATTATAGAAAGAAGAAGTATTGAGAACTTAGTATGATAGCAAAAAAATTTCAGCAACGGAGAATCTCGGAGGGGCACTCGGCTACAACTTCAAGAAAGTGGAGAAAGGAGAAGCGAGCATCCTTCTTGCCCAAGGCTTGTATCAAAACAAAGAGGGAACTTATACGATGGTTGAAGTATTTGCTGATATGCAAGCAGTTATTCCAGAGAAATGCCGAACAAAAAAGATGGTGTTTCATTGCTCACTCAATCCGCATCCGGACGAGAAACTCTCCAATGAAACACTCACACAGATTGCAAGAGAGTATATGGAAACCTCGGCTACGGAAAACAACCCCTACATCGTGTTCAGCACAACGACATCGCCCGTGAGCATATACACATCGTATCGCTTCGGGTGGATAGTGAAGGAAAGAAAATCAACGATAAATTTGAAAAGCGAAGGAGCAAGAAGATTACTGATACCTTGGAAAGGAAGTACAATCTTATTCCGAGTTCAAAGGTCAGCGATAAGGAGGAAGTAGAAACGCCCAAAATTGATACCACCCAAGGAAATATCAAGGAACAGGTGGCAAGTGTCTCCGCATGGTGTTGAAGCATTATCGTTTCTGTTCCTTGGGCGAACTGAATGCCATCCTGAGTAACATAACCTTGCCGTGGAAGAAGTGAAGACGGAGTTTCGGGGAAAGAAATATGATGGACTGGTCTATGTTCCAACTGATGATATGGGAGGCAAAAATAAGTACACCCATCAACGCATCAGACATCGGTCGGTGTGGGCTATACTGCCGTACAGAACAGGATACAGAAGTCGAAAAAAAACGTCAAACCACTGATACCAACCGTCAGGAACAAAGTGTTACAAACTATGCGTACCTCTCCCAATACGGAGAAAGAATTTCGGCAACGATTGGAGGAACAAGGCTTGCGTGTGGTAATCCGAAAGAATGATAATGGAAGAATTTACGGCATTACCTTTATTGACGATGAGCAGGGTGTTGCGCTCAATGGTTCTCGATTAGGTAAAGGATATGCCGCCAATATATTTAATACCTATTTCTCCAATCCTACGCACAACCCATTCTTGGATGAAACGCTGTATGGCAATCCGTCTGTTCGTTTAGAAGCATCACCAACCGTTCAACCCTTGCAATCAGATACGGAGAACACCGACAATCTCATCGATGAACTAATCGAGGATATAGCAGATGGTTCTTTCCTACCCTACGGGCAACGATGATTGGAAGGAAGCGGCATGGCAGCGTAAACCTCCGTAGACAAAGTAAGGTTAATCTTAGACGAAAGAAAAAGATAGGTAAGGTATTTCATATTTCAAACTTTGTTTGAACAACATTCAAATGCAATTCAAATAACGATAATACAACAAATATAAAAAGCAATACAATTATGGCACAAGAAGATGATTTAAGGGCATTGGGTAAAGTCATGGACTTTATGCGAGGCATATCGGTGATATTCCTCCTCGTTAACTGTTATTGGTTCTGTTACGAGGCATTTCATGTATGGGGGTTACGCTTGGCATCATTGATAAAATTCTGATAAACTTTCAGCGCACGACGGGATTATTTTTCGTCTATCCTCTGGACAAAAACTCTTTTGTGTGGTATTCCTTGCCTTGTCCTGTCTTGGGACGAAAGGCGTGAAAGAGGAGAAAAATCACATGGTCGAAGATTTGGATGGTGCTTTTCTTTGGCTTTGTCTTTTTCTTCCTCAAGTGGTGGCTCTTGGCATTGCCCATCGGTAAGGTCGGTGCAGCTTCGTTCTATATATTTACACTTTCCGTTGGCTATATCTGCCTATTGATGGGTGGTGTATGGATGAGCCGACTACTCAAAAACAACCTGATGGACGATGTGTTTAACACGGAGAATGAGAGTTTCATGCAGGAAACACGGTTGATGGAAAATGAATACTCCGTCAATCTTCCTACACGCTTCTACTATAAGAAGAAATGGAACAACGGTTGGATTAACGTAGTCAATCCTTCCGTGCCTCAATGGTGCTCGGCACACCAGGTTCGGGTAAGTCCTACGCCATTGTAAACAACTACATCAAGCAGCAGATTGAGAAAGGCTTTGCCATGTACATCTACGACTATAAGTTTCCCGACCTTTCCGAGATTGCTTACAATCATCTGCTTCAGCATTTAGATGCCTACAAGGTAAAACCACAGTTCTATGTAATTAACTTTGACAATCCGAGGAAATCGCATCGGTGCAATCCTATCAATCCTGCCTTTTATGACGGATATATCGGACGCTTACGAGAGTGCCTATACGATTATGCTCAATCTGAACCGTTCGTGGATACAAAAACAGGGAGATTTCTTTGTGGAGTCGCCGATTATCTTGCTGGCTGCCATCATTTGGTTTCTGAAAATCTATGAGGACGGGGAGTATTGCACGTTTCCACATGCTATTGAGTTCCTGAACCGTCCCTACGCACAGATATTCCCAATACTCACCTCCTACGATGAACTTGCCAACTACCTTTCTCCTTTTATGGACGCATGGGAAGGCGGAGCACAGGACCAGTTGCAGGGACAGATAGCCAGTGCCAAGATACCGCTTTCACGTATGATTTCTCCTGCCCTTTATTGGGTGATGACAGGCGATGATTTCTCACTCGACATCAACAATCCCAATGAACCAAAGGTGTTGGTTGTAGGCAATAATCCCGACCGTCAGAATATCTATTCGGCAGCACTCGGTTTGTATAACAGTCGTATTGTGAAGCTTATCAACAAGAAGAAGCAACTCAAATCCTCAGTGATTATCGATGAGTTGCCAACCATCTACTTTCGTGGGCTTGACAACCTCATAGCTACTGCACGAAGTAATAAAGTAGCAGTCTGCTTAGGCTTTCAGGACTTTTCACAGCTTACCCGTGATTATGGAGACAAGGAGAGCAAGGTAATACAGAACACTGTAGGTAACGTATTCTCTGGACAAGTGGTAGGAGAAACAGCCAAGACACTTTCTGAGCGGTTTTGGAAAGGTGCTCCAGCAACGACAGTCTATGACCATCAACCGCAATGACAAGTCCACCTCTATCTCCACACAGATGGACAGCCTTATCCCTGCATCCAAAATCAGTAATCTTACGCAAGGAATGTTTGTGGGGGCAGTGTCAGACAACTTTGATGAACGCATCGACCAGAAGATTTTTCATGCAGAGATTGTGGTGGACAGTGCCAAGGTATCAGCAGAAATGAAAGCATATCAGCCTATACCAGTGATAGTGGACTTCAAAAATAAAGATGGCTCCGACAATCTAAAAGAGACTATCGAAGCCAACTATAAATGTGTCAAACGAGATGTTCTAACTCTTGTAGATACGGAGATTGAACGTATCAAGAATAATCCAGTTCTTACTCATTTAATAAAAACGTAAATTCAGAGCATCCATCTCTCCTCGAGGACAGCATTCAAGATACGTTCTAACATGGGTGCCAATGCACCATCCTTACCAAATAACGAATCGTTATTACGAAGCTGTTCAGCTGCTAGATTGTAATCAATTTCTTCGTGCTCCATAAAAATAAACTGTATTAAAATATTTATTATTCTAGACTGACATAGTTTACTTTTACACTCTCTTTCTGTATATCAAGTAGTTAACTTTCAGGTAGCATAATTAGGTTATGATTATACTATATATCGTTGTACAAAGATTATATTCCTCATGCATCATCAGTTATTAATGGCATTATTGCTTTTACATAGAACTAGTCGAGTTATATTTTGTCTTATCAATCGATAAAAAGTGCTTTTATTACTTTTTTTATTACGTCTTGCTCCACATAACTTTCCATTTTAGCATACACTCATCAATATTCAAAGGAATTTGTAATTCCTCATATATCTTATATTCTAAACAATCAATATCATAAATTGTAAATGAATATGGCTCAATCTCCTTTACAAATAGAGAATAGTAATGCCCATCTATTAAGTCCTCCAATGACATCTGATAGTATTCAACACCATTAGGAATTTTGCTTCGATACAATCTAGCCCAGTCGAAATTTGAAGTGAAAACGTTAGCAAAAGGAGACTGTACTAATTTTACTCCTCTTTGTACCATAAGGGTTTTATACCATTGAAAACTTTTAATTTCCTGATTGAGCAAAAACGTTATTCTCAACATATGAAAATTGACAGAGTGCAGTATGTACATTGCTAATCCATTTGTTAAAATCTGCAAGTGCGGACATGGAGTACATATGAACCTAAAAGCTGTTCTTATTTTTGTTAACTTGACTTTCAATAGAACACGTATTTAGATAAAGTGGAGTATTCGCATTAGGTATTGGCTCGTTGATGCTAAACAGTTCTTCTATCAGTTGGTGATATTTTGGGAATAGACATCTAAGCGTATTTTCCATCTTAAGACAAGTAAATAAATCCCTTTTATAGTTTCCTAAAAAGATGAATATAGCTACAAGTGCCTTTAAAGGTATCTTATGAAATTCTGATAAATTTGAATATCCATTGTCACAATACATTGACTTAGCTACATATTTAAAAGTAAGACCGTGCTTTTTGCCATTTTATAGCACAGATGCTGTTCAAAGAAAAACATTAAAGTTATTTACATCTATCTGAGATAACTTATCCAAGTTAAGATTAATATAAGCGAAAGGTTTCAGCTGTATATTCCTTTAAAGAACGTAGTATTACACCCTCCTAATATACCAGCATTTAACGCCTTTAAATCTTCCATCTTCATAAAGTCCTCTTTAACCTGATTGGGTATATAATTAAAAGAATTCAATAAAGATGGCATCAGTCTATAATAATAGTCTGTAAAGTATTCTCATTTTGAGCAATTAGGTCTACATTGCCATATGTTGAAATTCGATCATCAAAAATAAAACACATCGCCATCTATATGTATAAATGGCGTTTTTCTGAACGCTATATGTGTATATTTTTAGGAAGAGCCCATAATTGTGGGATGCGGCAATTTAAAATTGGGAGAAATTTCATGTACTTCGTCATATGGCAAGCATAAAGCATTGATATCAACATTTTCACGGTTTGTATATAGCTCAACACGACCAAGGGATTTTTAATAGACATACAACTGAGTGCCCAACTCATCAAATGGAATTTGGAGTTTACCCATCCAAAAGAATGATGCAATAAACTTTGTTGCTCATAGAGTAAAATGTCTGAATATAATTCACTTTGAAATCTAAAATTAAATTAAACAATATAATTAGTAGACTATTATTGTCAATCTCTATGAAGGAAAGACAATACAAAAACCACTATTAGGACTGCCGCTATAATACATAATGCATGTTTGACTATAAAATTATTACTATCAATTTTTCATTTATATCTGATTTTGAATAAGTTTGTAGTATTGCCCTTTATACTCATTAGGTGTTGATGAGAGCCATATTCACACACACTGCCATCATTCATTACGATAATTTGGTCGGCATTTCTAATTGTGCTAAGCCGATGAGCAATAATTACAACGGTTTTTCCTTGAAAATCTCCTTAATATTTGAGTATATTGATTTCATTAATAGCGTCAAGGGAACTTGTTGCTTCATCCAAGAAAATATAATCTGGGTTCCGATATATCATTCTAGCAAGTATCAACCTTTGTCTTTTGACCATTGGACAATCCATTGCCCATTGAACTGATAATGGTTTTCACACCTTTTTGGTAGCGCTTTTACGAAATCAAGAATGCATGCTTTACTCAAAGCATAATCAATTTTGGCATAGTCAATTTTTTCGTCTGATAAAGCTACATTTCTTGCAATACTTTCAGAAAAATAAAAGTATCTTTGCATGACAGCTCCACAGTACATTCTCCACTCTTCAAAAGGTATGTTTTTAAATTTATACCGTCAATATATATATCACCTTTTGTTGGATCATAAAGCTTCAACAAGAGCTTTAATAGGGACGTTTTACCACATCCGCTTTCTCCGACAATCGCTGTAATTTTTGTGTTTGGGTATAAGTATATTGACATTGTTTACAACAAATTTAGACAAAAGTGATCCTCGTATTGAAATGAAACGCCAACAAGTTGAATACCTGTATACATTTTATTGTTTTCTTTGATACGGTCATTGGAATTGCAGTTTGGAAAATCTTGAACCTCAATTAGCCGATTAAGACTAAGTTTGGCATCCTGCATCGACTTGAAGAACTCTACTAATTGAGATATGGGACTATCTATTTGACTAATAATAAAAGAAATACTTTACCATCTCTCCTAGCGAAATAACTTGCCTGCAATGACGGCCATTGCAGTTATAAGCGAAATAGATAGTGTCTTTATTTGATTTATAAAATCAAAACCGATCATCTGTATTTGTTCTGTCTTTAAAATCTTTTGATTGTTTTCAAAACCAGCCTGCTGTATTGATTCCCACTTGTTAATTTTATAATCTTCAAATCCATTAAGTTTAATATCTTGTATACCAGAGATAATTTCATTTATAGAATCCTGTGTCAATGCGTTGTATTTGAATCTGAAGTAGTCTAATTTTTTCGTATAGCAATGAACAAAAAAAGTCCAACATAATGCCAAGGTCGTTCCTGATAAATATAAAAATAAATATACTGCATTGAACTTCAACAACACAATTGTGTATATGGATAAAGTTACTAATGAAAAAGTTGTTAGGCATTGAGAAGTAAGGAATTTCTCAATACGAGAACGATCCTGAATTCTTTTGATAGAAATCATCCAGGAATTTTGTATCGAAGAATGAAATATGGAGTTTTAAGATTGTATGAAGATAGTCAGAAATAATATTAATATTTTACTCTCGCACCCTATGAACAAAACTAACCAATTTCTAACAATATCCATCAAGGTTATCCCAATATAAATTATAAATTGGGACAGTATTACTAAGAATACTATGTTTTTGATTGAAATTTTATGCCTTTTGTCTATTAGGATTTGAGTGAGAAAGGGCAAAATAGGGAGAAAAGACTTGAAACACCCAAAGCAAACAACAAAATAACAAAAGTGCTTTCTAAAAAGCACTAATGTAGTTTCTAGACATACTTTATGAATGATTTCGAGTTGCTCTCCATTTTTATGGAAGAAAAACATTTCTGTGGGTTCAAGAAGCATGACCACCCCCTCTCATCATTTTTTTATCTAACCAACAGCTCTCGAAATCTGCTTTTGGACAATCTAAATTTTCCTTGTGCTGGATCAGAAATGTAAAAATAAATATTGTCAGACAATCTTTTTAATATTGTATAATACCACAAAATGCGAATTATTCCAGTATAGAATACACGGTGTGGAATTTTTCTTCAATCAAGTCATTAAGTGTTACTTTAAATGAGGATGTGTGGAATCCTATCTTCTCAGCAGCTGCTGATATACCAAGAAGACTAACCCCTCCTTAGCTTAGTAACTATACCTTCTTATATAAGATAGCGAGTATTCATGCCCATAATACTTGGCTATCATACATAGACTACGCAGGACCACAATCCATTGTGTCGTATTGTGCAATGTAAGGAAAAACGTATTTTCATCTTGTTTACGACCAACATCCACTTTTAATATCATATTTACAGTTCAATGGCTTACTTAAACTATTACTAGGATTTTCCAAAATAAATCGGCAATCCGTACAACAATATCTAAGCTCACAATCCTTGCAATTTTTCAATGTTATCTTTTGTTAAGTACCACAACTTACGAAATTTTTTTCAGTTGATACAATTTCAAGAAGAGATTTCTCCTGAATATTTCCAAAAGATATTGATTGAGAAGGACAATTTCTTACTTCACCAAATTCGTCGATGGAGACCTTTTTATACAAAACATCCATTTACAACTTTATATTTATTATATGCATGAAAATGATGAAAAATCAAGAGAATGCTTGGAAATTAAACCGCAACTCCTAATTGGATTATAATCAGATTTAGAAAAATATATCTCCCATATGAAATATACTCCTCTGAATTCTTATTATTTGATACAATTTGTATAGTATTATCAGAAGCCCCAAATACATACACACGCGACAATAATGGTATAGTCGCAATAAGATCACTCCAATAATGTGATGTCTTCTTTAGGGTGTACCCCCGTAATTTCATATATCTTGCTCCATAGGTCGCTAAATAATTACAAATGGGCTTAATTAGTTTGATCCAATCTGCCCCATACATTCTCACCTGATATTCAAAACATAGTGTGCTTTTTAACTCTTTGCATATATGTAAAATAAATCCTTACTGAACGTATGGGTGTTGATAGTTATAATAGAATTATTAATTGTGTTAGGCGATTCTCTTAATTCATCGCTAACCGCAGGAAATAGGCTTGGATTATCTGTAAGAAAATGCCAATTCCTTTGAGAGCAAAAAAATTAAGAAATGAATAAAAATTCTCTATCGATGTTCCATCGTCAAGTATATTTTTCTACTTCACACACTTGTTTTCTGTTCAGAAATTTCAAAAACGAAGAATATTCTTTATCAAGGTAGTACAACTCCTTCTCAGGTAGTCTATTAATACAGCCCTGAATTTTTCCCTCTACAAGTTTGCAGGAGGAACTCAAAATAATATAACTATTTCTTGAAATAATTATTGTAGCCATTATAATCAATTATTTTTGATATATCAATCGAAGGGTCATCTTCTTTTCACCAACACAGCGTCTACTATGTGTGAGTAGAAATAGCATTTTTCTTCATCTTCAATATCAACTATTTTATTGTAGTATATTTTTGACAAAAGAGGTAAGCCATTTAACTCTTTTCCTCTCAGATTAATATTGGGTAACTTTTTCCATTCCTTAGATAATTTGCTATCTTATAATCTAAATTGTAGTTACATGGAAAATCGGTCATTCCGTACTGTCCTATAGGATTTATTTCTAGAAAAATGTAATCGTCACTTTTTATCTACTATAAAATCTATTGACCCACAGTTCAAATTCAATATAGAAAAGAGACGCTTCATCTTATTTTCTATTTCTTTTGGTAATCTGAAAGGCTCAGTTCTATTATTATCATATTTCCTAAAATCTATTTTTTTGTTTGCTCACTAGATTGTGAGAAAATAGCCATAGAAAAAGACTCCTTCTATAGAAACTTCAATTTCAAATTTCTTATCCACCATTTTTGTTAGCAACGATGGAAAGAAATCAACTTTATCATTGGACGTTATTACATCATCTTCTAATAGTTCTGTGTATGTATAATATCTATAGCCATTGATGTCATCATACAAACCATTTGATATTGCCTTAGTCACTATTTTCCCCCATTTTTGTTTGAAAAAATTAAGCTGAGCACTATTCGTTACAATTGAGTATTCAGGAATTATCAATCCGCATTGTTTAGCTTGTTCTAACACTGTCAAGCGGTTAAAATCAAAAACAGGAATGCTCAAATTTATTGAACATCTATCAAAGATTCTATGATAGATATATTCACGCAATCTTCGAAATTCCTCTGTAAGGTCGGATTGTTAGGGTGTAGTGAAATAAGATATATCAATTGAATCTTTCTCCAGAATATCTCGAATTAGTCCTGCTGAAATGTTGTAAAGAAAGTCCTGTACGCCTCCACCAACAGGATCTAGCGTCTAATAGGTTTATATGAACTTTCATAATATTGTCGTAAAAGTACACGCCTTCTGCGTTTATGTATTCGAAGGAATATCGACAGTCGTCTTTGTTCAATCTAACAACATCTTCTCCCATATGGTTCAACCAGTCACATACGCTATTCGTTGAATGGTCAAATTTACTTGATAATATAAGTATCATATGAAATATTTTTAAGTAAGAAGAAACACCCATAAAGGTGTCTCTTCTCACAAATAGAAAATAATTTAAGTGTCACTTTCTGTGTCATTGCTCTCCGTGTCTCTGCCAGAACTCCAAGACTTGTTTCCTGAAGTCTGAGAGCTAGCACTTCCAGCCTTAATGCTACGAATCTCATTAAGACAGCATTTTCTCAATGTCAAATTTGTTTAGTTTCATGACTTTGAAGAATTAGATTAATACTGCATTCTTTTTAGGCATCTGCTTATTCCAATATTAGAAGCTTCTATTTGATTCACTTTCTTTGTTGTCACGATACATCCTTCAGTTTATTTCCTCCAAAACGATAACTGAACTTTTAAGGACACATTACGTGCGTGAACATTATTCCTGCTATACTCGGAGTATGTAGAATAGACTTTTGTCATAGTTGTAATATTCTGCATGAATGGATCGTTAACAGACAACATAAGCTGAAATTTGCCATTTGTTGGTACATATCTTATATTGGCATTCAGCAATATAATGGATTTGTATTTGGCCAATTCCTCGTTGTAAGGAAACATGTGTGTGTAGCTCATGTTGAAAAGAAGGGTTCGAGGCTTGTTAAATGCGATGTCAGCACTACCCTCCAGTTTACCGCTCCATCCCTCTACACTGGGCAAGGGCACACTCTCTAAGTTTGACTTAGACCGTGCATAAAAAGTTCCGAGCCTGCTTTTTATATTCAACCAAGACGTAAGATTTTTTTCTGATAGGAAACGTACAGTCCGTATTTACTATATTCGATGTGGTTCTGGGGAATGGAGTATTGTGAGTTGTCGTCGTTGAAAAATGTTACATAGCCAATGCCGTTTCTTATCTGGTTGTCATATAGAACGGCATACAGCCCCTTGTAACTGACGTTAAGTTCGGCATTGTGCGTTGTGCTTGCACTGAGGTACGCATTGCCAGAATTGTAATCAGTGGTTGTCGTATAGTATCTAAAAGGATTAAGGTCTAAAAACCTCGGTCGGTCAATTCCGATAGAGTAGGATGCGGAGATACCCAGACCATTATTATTGTTGTAGTCAAGATTGAAAGTCGGAAATAGCTTGCTGTATGATTGTCGCATACGCTCATCTGTGTTAATTTGAAGTCCTTTGATTGTAGTATGTTCATAACGCATCCCCTATCTTTGCAAACAGCTGAGGAAGCAAGTGCCTTGAAAGGGAAATATATAGTGCGGAGGTTTTTCTGAGTAGTTGAAATGATTACTCAGCCTGTCATCCACCAGCCAATCATCATTGGTCTGGTTGAATATATCCATAGTTGTAGTGTTCCTTATGGATGTATAAGCGGCACCAGCCTCGATGTCCATCCAAGAAAAAGGTAATGTCGCATCCAACTTCAAGGAGTGAATCTTATAGTCGTTGTTACCATCGCTTTTCAAATTATCATCGGAAACATTTGTAATCGTGCTTATTAAAGATGAAGTGACCGTATGTTTGTTAAAATAGTTATACGTCAAACTCAGCATCTTTCCATTGGGCGCAAGCGTCCAATCGCAGAATGCAGTTGCACTTGTAGCATGGTTGGGCCTTGACGGCGATGTTGAGAATGACTGATATTTAGTGCTTCTTTCGATGGTTTCATCTGTGATATAGGAGCGCAGATGTTCGGAATAGTAGTTGACAATTGTACCAAGTTCAACCGTTGATAATGGTCTGTATTTAAGCAGAGTGTTTACATTATACACATCATTATTGAATGTATTATGACGTTTCGAAGACTTTGTATGGTCAGAAAAGGTATATTCGCGATATAGGTCGTTGATGCCTTTGGTGCTGTAATAATTCAGATTGACGCTATAGTCCACCCTCTTTGCGGCTTGTCTTAACCCTACTCCCAGAGAACTATTGACGTGTTCTTTCAAGATTAGATTGGCATCTAAATTGCCCCCAATTCCCAACGTCTTATCATTCTTCATCTTTATGCTGATGTAGGCTACATTTGCATCAGCAGGATATTTAGACGGCGGAACTGTGAGCAATTCTATTCTATCAATATCTTCTGCCCGTAGGTTTTTTAGATTGACCAGCGACTCGGCATCGGAGGCTTCCAACAATTTTCCATCTATGATATAACGCACACTGTTTTTCCAGCCACATTAATAGCATCACCAATCTGAGAAACTCGTGGCACACGCTGTATGGCTTCCAAACCATTCAACCCTTTGGCGTATGGGTCGTTTTTAATAATATAGGTGATGCTACCTGGCTTATGGGTAATCACGACTTTAGATCCTACAACCACGACATCTTGTAGGTTCCACATCTTGTAATATTCAAGTGAATCGGCCTTTAGTGTATCGGGAAGAGATATATATATTTGAAAAGACCAATTGATTGAGGTAATGCAAATGCTACCGATGGAAAGAGAAAGATAAAAAAACAATTGAATATATGTGTTTTATTCCTACGATTTTATAGAAACACGAAAAACATCCTGAAGCTCACAAAAAGTATACAGCAAGTTTCTTGTTAGTTTAACAAAAAACTGTACTACTAGCCCCCAAACGAGCAAAGAACGGCACGTTTACCCCCAAGTGGCGACACACCAATGAAACTGTGTAATATTTTTATGACAGCAACTTGCATATTTTTTTATGCTCATATAGTATTTCATTTTAGCGATGCATAACTAATATAAAGCGATAGAGCAGAGGCGACAACATAGTTATTGCTAGTATGCTCCAATCTGTCTGTGTTAGCAGTGAGTACAAAAATAAATATTAATTTTCATATAAGCAAATCTTTCTATATATTTATTGCAACATATTAAGTTTTAACTTAAAGTTAATCCATAATTCAAGTTGTCTTCTTTTCTCGACACACACCTGCAGTACAGCCGGCTTATTGTCAAAGAGCAATATGCAGTGAGTGCTCCACAAAGATAGATAATGAAGTTATGGATGGAGCAGTGTCTTGAATGTACAATATTGGCCTTGTTCTTCAAGAGATCGTTAATACATTCAATGATATACCTTTTTTCTGAGCATGTTCTTGTCCCACATAGGCATAAGCCTATTCTTCATTGTTGCTTTAAGTCCGTGTATCAAATGAATGCCGTTTTCATAGAGTTGCTCAAAGAGTCCTTGCTTGATATATCCCTTGTCTGCGAATACTTTTCCATAAAGCACTTTTGTAAAGACCGACCATACCTTGGGATTTCTGTCATCTACATTGATGCTCTATCAATGTGAACGTTATGATTTCTCCCGGCTGTTACATAACAAGTGCAGTTTGATTCCATGACACTATCCCATGATGCCTTTTTCCCGTTGTGACAATCCCTTTGAATACCCTGTTGAGATATTTCCGCATATTATGGCAGACGGGTAGCGTCGTACTGTCAACAAAAAGAAATGCCGTCACAATGTCCGAATGCCGTCAATCGTATGAAAAAGCATCAAAGGTAAGAATGCTCTTGGCATAAGTTCCACGAAGCGGTTGTAGGAAACAGCAGAGGGAATGTCGACTTGTGATGCACGAGAATGAAGTGACAATAGTAGTGTTTGAAGTTGGCAAACGTACCGAAATGGTAGCATACGATGATGGTCATGATTTTACTCATTGAGAGTCGGGAGGAACGGTTTCTTCTTCTCCCTTTCATCTGTATCTATGAGACCTTTGGAAAGATTTTTTATTGGTTTCCACCTCAAATTTCTTGTAAAATTCATCGATAATACAATATATATCAGTAATTTTGTCTATAGTAATCATCGTATTTATTATTTGTAAGTTCTTGATTATCAACTATAAATTAACATAAATAACACTAGGTTACCAACTTTTCTTTTGCATATTTCTTATCCCGAACTGGCGTAAAATGACGTATTTCAAACAGTTTGGCTATTTCTTTTCCACTTTTTGCAAATTGTAGCCGATGGTGTAGAAAGATATGCAGGAGGGGTGAATGGTCGCAATTATAGTAATCTTGGTTTGATGACTTGCAGGATGATGTCGTGCTGTTCGTACTTTATCTATTCCAGTAATCTTTGTAGCTTCGCTATCTGTGGGAGGAGTACATATTCGAAGAATGGCACTCTAAGTTTGCAATTCATATTGCAAACTTAGAGATTTGGGATAAAGGAAATTTCCTTATATTTCCCTTAAAATCCAACTTTTCCAAATTTCTTTTCACTCTCTTCATATACCTATAATTTAGCAGCTTGATAACAATATTCATCATTAAAATTATCAAGCAATGGAATCAAATAACAATGACAATTACGTGTTGGTCTTGGAAGACCGCACGGAAGTGAAAGAATGAAAAGGAAGCAGGAAAACTCTCCATAGTTTCTGGTAGTGACGACAAGGGAAACCTTAAAACCACTGAAGCCATCGCCGCCAATCAGGCAGCGTTTTTGAAGTTCAACAACAAGGACGGACTTTTGAAGAACTTCATGACCAACTTCCTCAAACAGTTCAATAACCCGACTCGTTTCGGACTGTGCAAGGTAGTAGCAAGCAATGTTGAGCAGAGCGTGGACAACCTGCGCACCATGCTGCAAAACCGTGAGAAACTCGAAAGCAAACAGCAACTGACAGAGATTGGAGTATCCTTTGACGATTATCTGCCGAAAAAGAAGAACGCCACAGTCATTGATGAATCGAAGATCGATTGGAAGCAACTCAATGACCTCGGTCTTACCCGTGAGCAATTGGAGCAGAATGGAGATTTGGAAAAGATGCTCAATTGGCAGAAGAGCAATCTCCTCACAATTGCTGTTCCTATCGACGGCACCACCATCTACACTGAAGCACGCCTTGCGTTCCGTACGGACGATAACGGCAATATCGGTTTGGCAATTCATCCCTTGAGAAAAAAACCACAGCTTGACTTTCCCTATATGGGTTACAAGTTCTCTCCCGAAGAAAAGGAGCAACTCCTTGCTATGGGCAATCTTGGCAAGACCATTGAGGTAACACCTAAGAACGGAGAGCCTTTCTCTGCCTACGTCTCCATCGACCCGCAGACCAACGAAATTATAGCCCTGCGTGCCGACCGTGTGAACATCCCTAAGGAAATCAAAGGGTGTAACGCTCTCTGATGCCCAGTACAAAGAACTTGTGGAAGGCAAAGCCGTGAAGGTGGAAGGTATGACTGCCAAGACTTTAAGTGAACGCTTCGGCAAGGAACTTCAGCAACGTCAGTCTATGACTATCAATCGTAATGAAAAATCCACCTCTATTCCACACAGATGGACAGCCTTATCCCTGCAAGCAAGATTTCAAACCTCACACAAGGTATATTCGTAGGGTGCGGTATCCGACAACTTCGACGAACGTATCGAACAAAAAGATTTTTCCACGCAGAGATTGTGGTGGACAGTGCCAAAGGTCTCTGCGGAGATGAAAAGCCAACCAGCCAATACCAACAATAGCAGACTTTACAAACGAAGATGGTTCCGACAATCTCAAAGAGACTATCGAAGCCAATTATAAATGTATCAAGCAGGACATTTTCGCCTTAGTTGACAACGAATTCGCTCGAATTAAAAGCCGATCCTATTCTCAAACATTTGATACAGGATGACAAATAATCGATACTGTATTTCTTACATTTAGGACATTTACAGAAAAAAACATGAATCCCTAAAAAAACAATGTTTTGATTGATCTAAACTCTAAATTCCATTACTGAAATATATGACTTCATTAATGCCAGGTTCTAAAAATACAGCGAAGAACGATACTATAAACAGCACTTAAACCTTTATGATGAATTATTTCACTCAAATTATACCATAATAAAAATGATTTAGGAGTTAATTGTCCCTAAGCGTTGAAACATTATCGGGCGAAAAAAACACTATCAGCGGCTGGTAATCGCACTACATACGACTTGGTACTAATTGTATAAGTTTGTTCTCTTTAAGTATACAAATAGAAGAAAGATAGATTTGCTATTTTAAATCTATAATCTTATCGAACTTCCCTTTTAATAGGTTGTTATGAGATACCATTATAATAGATAGATCTGGATAAGCTTCAAATATATTATGTAGTATGATGTTTTCCGACACCCTATCTAATGCACTCATAGATTCATCTAATATCAATATAGGACACTTTTTAGATGTGCAAAAAAATAAATATCGAGATAGTAAAATACGTTGTTTTTGACCTCCAGAAAGGTTATTTCCATTCTCACTAATAATACTGTCTAAACGATTACTTTTCGCTTTTAATACAACATCGAGTCCCGTGACCTTGATAATTTTCTGAATGTCTTGCTTATTGTAAGTACATCCCAATACTATATTAAATAATACAGTGTCATTAAATAACAAAAGTATCTTGAGGAGAATATATAATTTGTTTTGAAAATTCTTGAGGTGAAATTGTGTTGTCATCGTAATAAAACTTTGTTTCTTTCGCTGGGGGCAAAATTCCAGCCAAAATTTCCAGTATTGTACTTTTGCCAGATCCACTACTCCCCATAATTAACACATGTTTCCCCCGATTCAGTTTCAAATTCACATTATTGTTATTTAAAAGCTGGAACTTCTCTTGATAATTTTTTTCATCAGGTCGTATATTCTGAATTTTTTTACGCTATTCCAATGGCTGCTATTTTCATGTTTATGCGTATCTACTTTTTCTGTCAAAAACAAACAATAAAAAGATTTGATATTCACATCTGTATCAGTTGCGAGTGTATTTATCCATGTAAACTCCTTAAATAAACCTGTATATATAGAGATGTACGAAAAAAAGTGCCACTAAACTCCCTAAGTATTGATTAGATGGGAAGTTTGAGTTTTTTTATAATGAATCCAATAATAAGTATTATTGTCATAAATATCAGGATAACATCAACACTTACAAGTTTGGTTATAGTTATAGTATTGGATTTATAATAATGCTCTTTTGTTAAGAGGACTCTTCTTCTGAGGACTGAATCAATTGGTTGGAATAGATTTAGGAGACAATGGTAGATAGATTTCTTAACAAATCAGCAAAAAGAAAAATACAATATGTTCTTTGTCCAGTAATTTCTTTTGTGACATAGAATAACGTTTATCTAAAAGAATTGTTAAGTAGAAGGCTAATGCTCCCAAAAGAACAGCAAGGATGCCAAGGAAAACAGAAAAACAGCCTATAGCAACAATTGATAAAATAAGCCTGAATAATACTTCTATGTAATGAAACTGGTCATTAAAATAATCACGACATCCATCACATGACTTTCTAAGTCGACTTAATTCGTTTCCCGTATGTTTTTCTGTCTTGAGATATAGTTGGTTTTCAGTATAGAGTGAATAATATGCAGAAGAAAGATATTCTTGATATATCATAAATGATATTTTCCTCTGCAAATAATATGCAGGAATAAATAGTAACCATTCTATGATTTTTAATACAGAAAGAGAAAGTAAAGAATTTGTATATGTGTTGGTGTAGAGATACCGTATTCTGAATATTGTCTATGAATGTCTTGAATATCAAAGGTTGTGTCATAGAAATAGAAATTGCAGATAATAGTAGAATATAGATTATAACTTGAAGTATTCTATGTCCGGTAAAAACACTTCCATTCAAATCTTATAAGAGAAATATAAGCATGTTTACTCATTCTTATCGTCTTTGTTTTTCCTGTAATGGTGCGGTGTATACTATCTACATTTTTTGTATAAATCTGGATAATATTCTGTCGATATATTATCCCTCCAATATGACCTAATAATGCTATTTGAAATGACGTTTTTCAGAAACATATTCTAAAATCAATTTGTTCTCACTTACATACAATAAGCAATCTTCAATCCCCATACATCCAAGTAAAACATTTTTCAATGACAGAGCAGTCAATTCTGAGCCCATTGTATTTAATAATCTCCTTACTTCTTCCTATCAAATACAGTTTATTTTGTTTGTCGTATCCCACACTGTCTCCTGTAGGTATTATTTCATTTGTTAATAAATTTAATATACTAAGGTCGTATTCTCCTACCTCATTTAAGGACACTTCATATGTATAAATCGGAAGTGGTGACGCGAGATTATATAAAGTCTCCTCTGCTACTTCTTTTGATTCGAAATTTGAAACAAAAATTGCTGATGGAATCTCTGTAAGCCCATAGCGATTAGATATCAATATGTTTTTATTATGGGCATAAATGTTCTCAATCAATTTCTTACTTGGTTTATCTGTACCTAATCCTATATGCTGAATCTTATCAAGAAAACTTCCATGAAGGAGTTCTATTGATTTCTCTACTATAAACGGAGACGCCAAGATGCTATTTATTCGTTTTTTTCGCCACAACTGTGTATTGTTTTAATTATATCCAGGATAGAGAATGTATCAGGAAAGTATGAATGCACGCCATATATAAGCATTTCTATTAAAGAAGAAAAACCAAACGAGTGATTTAGCGGACAACATAACAAGAAACGTTTATACCTACCTAAATAATCGTTCATCGGCTTATACCGTTTAATTGCTTCGCAGATGAAAAAAAATGACAGACTTGTATTCTCCACAACATGAGGGATACTTGTTGTCCCACTAGAATTGAAAAAGAAAAGAATAAGATTCTTTATTCGAAAAAAATATTTATCGACTGTGATCGTTTGTCGGTTTTCTATTATGGAGTCAATGATCTGTTCGTCAAATACTTTTTATACTTTTATCTTTTTGGCAAGAAAAAGATAAGATGGTATTCCTAATTGAATCCCTGCTAGTTGTAAAATTACAAAAGAAATTGGGTTCGAACAATTATTGCAAAAAAGCCGGAATTTGTTTCTCAAACAAAAAAACTCGTGATTAGATTTACTCGGCTATGGATCTCGCCATAGCTTAGTTCCACGTTCCGATATGAAATGCATGGCTTCAGTGCATTCGAGATTAAGCTCTCTTCAATAAGATGCCATAATCTATTTACTTTTGTTGTAAGCATAAAAATAATTCACATTTTTGAGCATATAGGCATTAGCCTGTTGTTTATAGCACGTCTAAATCGTTCAAAGTTACCTCCATTCCATAAGTTCTCTATAGATTGGTTGTTAAGGTTTCCAACCGTTAATTCCGGATACTTCTTACAAGGACAAATATCTCCATTAGGGAGTATGTCTATACGTTGAGAATAAGACAGGCACATCTGTGAAGACGTTTTTAAAATATCTTCGCCATTTAGATAATCTACTAAATCTTTTTCTTCTAAACTGGGGTTGTAATGAATCATAAATGGGTATTCTTGTTCATTTATCTCTTTAAGGACTTTCTTCAAGTTATGAATGAGAACACTTGATATTCTAAAATCGAAAGAATGCCAAGAATAATTCTTTTTCAGAACTGTTTGTCCACAACAAATATCTTTAAACGTCTCTTCAAAAAAATATGTCCATGGAAGAGGCAGCCGTCGGATTTATGAACCAAGGGAAATTAGGTATAGGGAATCAATGAGAGTATCCTTGTACAGAATCACAGTAAGCTACTAAATGCGGAATGAGAGGGTCTGAAACGACTGTTTCTACGGATAAGAAGCCCTTGTATTTCCCGATAGACTTTAAACGAGAGAAGACATGCAGAGCTTCTATTGTTTGCAAATACATCCCTTTGCCTCTAATTGCATCATGTTGTTCTAAAAAGCCTTCGATACTAAATAATAACGTGACACGCTCTCCCAGTCTACACAAGGAATCAGACAATTTTTGTAATATCGATCCCATTGGTACAAATCACGACATCTCTATCAAATTCACAAATCAAGCTACATAATTCATCCCACCTCTTGTAAATGGTTGGTTCTCCTCCCCAAAAGATATATTGGAGCTTTTTGTTGATTTGGTAAATGTTAGCAAATCTAAAATCATAGATAATGGGACATCTCCAAACATATCTTGTCGCTTCATATTGTGATGATAACCTGTTTCACTCCATTCAAAGCAATGTTTACACCTTAAATTACACCTATTTGTTAATTTAATTCCCACAGAACTAGGGACAGGTTCACAGTATGAAGAATTCTTTTTTTCCTCTCATTGAAACATCTATTACAAGTTTCAAATCTATTCTTAATGATTGATAACTGTCGAAGTTTTTTTATCCATTGAAATTAAATAAGATTTAGTAGGGTGAGACATAAATTTTTTTGGCTGAAGCAGAGATATCAATCAATCTTTCATGAAGTCTCTCTAACTGCGTTACAATTTGATTGTAATTTAAGTTTTGTAATTCTATTGCTAAACCATTCTTCTTGCAAAAAGAATCGATTTGCTTGTTCATGTTGACCGATTGTCACATCTGTAAGTAATAAAGGAGTACAAGTCATTATAGAATCAATAATTGTCATACCTCCTGGTTTGCCTACACAACACCTTGCTTTCCTATATTCATCTAATAATGGATGATAGTTGGTGTCAGGTATATAATCTCGGTTTATAGGATAAAGGAAATTACAACTTTCTCCTTGGTTATATAAAAATCTTATTCCCAGTTATTTGAGGATCATCATTAGTCAATGCTACAATCAAATTCTCTTTGGTCTGGGTTTGTAAAGTTCTTATTTGATTACGATCTATCAAATTCCAACCACCACCTTGTACAAGTATTCCTCTCCTTTCCTTATAATCAGTAATTTTAATTTCATTATTTAGAGTGTAAATATTCTCTCCAAGGGCATAGAGTGTGGTTGTATTGGTTGCTTCGTCCTCAATTTGAGGAGCCCACAATGTTGAATGATAAGCATCCATGACTACGTTGATTATAACACTCTTTTTACTTTTTACTTGAGTCAAAAAGCTCATAATGCCAAATACCTGAGAAGCATATATATGTTACATGCTCCTTATCAAGATACCTATTAAGAATGCTTTTTGTCGTAGTAGAAAAAGTAGGCTGTTTGTTATTATCATATGCATAGGAGATTTCAGCTATTCTAGGATTTTTTTGAAACAACATTGCCCTTTCCTTATTATTGGTTTCATAAAAATCCTCCCCATCCTAAGCATTTCAGTATCCACGCTGTGAGAGCACATATACTTATAGGTACTACACCGCCGGGATATAAGTCCCAAGTCCACATTTTGCAGTAAGGATAACTATCTTCACTTCGTAATTACTTTCTCTATTAACTTACACCAACCAGCTACTGTATGCATGTCTTTTTGTGCACAGTCCCGTAATGTCGATTTTACAATCATACTTATTCTCAAGTTCTACAATGAACATTACCATATTAAGAGAGGTCATTCCCATATCGGTAATATTTTTGACAATTTATTATCTCATTAATTGATTTTTTTCAGAGATTGGCTCTTCTAAAATCTCAAGCACAATTTGTGCAATTTCTTGTTGTCGTGACATAATTATAATCGATTTAATTCTTCAATATTTTTCTCTACCTTATTGAATTTCTGTTTGCCAAAGCTATAGCTGAAGCGCAGGATGACTTTACGGCTTTCTCCATATCCCCACGACGAGATTCAGGGCATCTTTTACTCCATAACTATCCCAACGCTCTGTATGTAAAAATGTCGGTCATCAGTAACGAAAGTCGAATACGATTCTCAAGCCAACTCTTAGTGAATCCCAAATCAATGCTTCCTGTAGGTTTGCTAATCTCATAACTTCCTCCTTGGCGTTTTGAGTAATATCGTCCAGAGAGTTCAAAGTTTATGCCCCAAGGCAGAAGAATGTATTGCTTACCGAGAGGAAACAAGATGGACGCTTGTATTCTTGTTTGTATCTTTCGTAATCCAACTTATTCACAAAGTAGTAAAGTCCTACGTTTGTACTGAAATCCCACCATGAAGTAAGGCGTTTAGAGAAAAACGATTCAATCCAACTTGCTGTTGTGTTCCGATGTTTTTCGTTGTCATTATCGTCTTGTTGTTCTCAAAAAAACATCTGTGAGGGATGTGAAATAATCATCAAGTTTGTTGTAATATAAGTTCAAAGACAAACTCTTCCGTGTATAGTTCAATGTTATTTTATTGCTGATCTGTGGTTTGAGGAAGGGATTTCCTTTCCAATAGGAGAGTTCATCAAGCAGATATTCAAAGGGATTAAGATCTTCATATCGCGGTTTATCTTGCCGTCTGCTGTATAGAAGGGTCAATTTATTCTTCTCATTGAACGTATATGATACAGACATATTAGGAAATAAACTCAATTTTTTCCTATTGTTTTCTTCTGTTTTGTGATTGGTATAAGCATTTAGCTTGTTGTGGGTGTACATATATTCCATACGCAGGCCTGCACTTAACTCCAATTTATTCCAAGTGTGCGTATATTGTGTAGCCTTCAATATTATGTTCATTGTAATCAAATTTGTTTGAGCGTTGCAGGTCAATAGCCCCATTTCTCATGAAGAGGAAGGTGTTGTTACTTTTGATAAGCGAAGTCTTGATGCCTGCAAGCCACTCGTTCCGCGCATTAGGATTATACTTATAGTCTGCTAACAAGGCATAAATGTCAATGTCTTTATCGGGCTGAGAGTAAAAACAAATCAGAATGAACAAGCTTGTTTGTCGTTGAAAAATAATCATTAGGCTGCTCGCATCGGGCTTTACCATCAAAGTGAGTCCAGTCTGCCGAGAGCGACAACTGCTGTTTTTTCGGAGGGTCGGTACAAGTAGTTCATGCTGTTACTGTATCGAACTGTTTTTTGCTCTACATAGTTGTTGCGTGCTTTCAAGATGCCATCTAATACGGAAGTTCCTTTATACACCCTTGTCGTTGTCTCTGTCAAGCCAGGTCCAACAAGCAAATTCACCGTGCTGTTCAAGAACAATTTACTCTTCTGATTGAGCTGCCAGGAAAAGTCAATGCCTGCCGAATGCGTGTTTCGTTTATCAGTATCTATGGTTTCAGATAAACTTTTTATCACCGTTCTGAATTTTCTCATAGCCATAATTCATGGCATGATGTCCTATACTGTGGTTGTAATTCAATCCCAATTGCCATTTATTAGTGTTATAGGATAATGCAATATCAGAGTTCTGTCTCACGTTTTCCCAATAGGCAACGCTATGTGAAGTGGTCAGGAAAAAGCCCGATTTCTCAGTGGTTTTTCAAGATGATATTAATAATTCCTCCGGCTCCGTCTGCCCCAAAACTCGCATTTGGATTGGGCGAAGTTTCTATCTTGGAGATTTTCGATGAAGGCAGAGAGCGCAGATAAGCCGACAGCTCTTCACCTTGCAACATCAGTTTCTTTCCATTGACATATATGGCAGTGCCTCCGAGTGATGCCAAGGAAATGTCGCCTTTGCTGTTTACAGAAATGCCGGAGAATGCTTCAAAACATCCAGTGCATCTCCGATATCCGTAAGATAAGATTGCGCCACGTTAATCTGTATTTTTCCCGTTAGACGAACTTGTCATCGGTCGAGATTTCCGTGCTGTTATGACTACGTTTTTCAAAACGATTTCATCCGGTTCTAATTGCATGTCGGGAATTTTTGCGTTTTCACGGATAGTGATTTCCTTTTTTAATCTCTTTGTAACCCAACATTCTTACGCATAAAAGAATTTTTCCTATCCGTAATGGAAACGAAAAACTTTCCGTTTCCGTCGGTGAGTGTTGTCTCTGCAAGAATGCTGTCAGGTTGGGTAAACAACATGACGATTGCTGCAGTCGGCTCCTTGGTTATACTCATCTAAAATCCTTCCACTTATTTTTATTCTGGGCATTTACAGATATGGCATAGCCTATTCCGATACAAAGTAGGATTTTTTATAAAAATTACTCATAGCTATCAATTTTTAATAGTGATGTATTTAAGAGTTTGTTAAAATATTCAATGTCATATTCTGTATATAATGCCTTGTTGAATGCATACTCAATAAAAACAGTGTTTTCTTTTCTCTATTATATAAATCTCCAAAAGGATAATATGTCATATTATCAGTATGGACAAAATTATCTGCATACTCTTCCTCTATGATGTCAACTCGATAATTTGCAGGCATTATGTTTACATAAACGCCATTAGATAATCTCAACTCTTTCTCATCTAAACCAAAAAAACTTGTGATTAGATATTAGAAATCTCATAGATTGAAGTAAAGAAATAATAATTTCCCATATCATTTTTAAGATTATCCACTTTTTACAAACTTGTCATAAGAATACAAGCCCTCCTGCTAAGTATCCTATAGTATCTCGAAACCTTCGATTTGTTATATTTCTTAAAGGACTTGACAATAGAATTTTTCATAGGAAAAATAATGGAAAAAGAGAAAACCGAGATGGCATAAAAAGATACAAAAGTAAACTCGAGGTCTGCTTTTTGAATATTTCGAAGTGCTTGAACACTTTCTTTTGTTAATTTGGTTCTGTAAAGTTCTGAACAAGATGTTTCTAGTATTTGCAAAAAGTCATTTTCTATCGTATTGTTTTATTCCAGACTTATGAAATGTATAAGAGAATGGAATGTTCATAGCTTCAGATAGCTTCTGCCTCCAATAATCTTTGATTATAACACTATTATTCTTCCATTGTCTTCTTTGCCATAAAGTGTAGTCTGCTATCGTATTATTCTGATTTTCGACACCTATCTTAAAATCTGAGTCAATTGATTTTTCATCAGAGATAGTGAATATTCGTCACAAAGCAGATGGTGAATAAAAAAATATGTAGATGAAATTTTTGTCCCAGATACAGAAGAAATAAATATTTTAACTAAAAATTATCCTTCCTAATATCAAGAGATTGTTCATTCCTCAAAATGAAATTATTTAAAAGATTCTTTATACTCTTCCTTATCTTTATAGGTGCAATGACAACTATACTTTTTGTGAGAATTATATTTGGCTATAATTAACATCAACTCATCTGTTTCTTTGACAAAAGATGCGCGTAACGAATCATTATGTAGTACAAGATTACTAACCACTTTATCTGCTTCTTCAAATGAAGAAACTTTCAACTGATAACTAAAAGAATAAAACTTGTGGGGAAATACAATCTTTTGGTTGCATATGATAATCCCAACATTGTTCCTGTTCAAATGTTGCTGGAACAGCATAATACTCACTACTACTGCATTTCAGTAATGGAATTTGCGAAAAGTATTCTTTAACGTGTTCTACTGAATCTATGTGAGGGAATTTTTGTCTAAATACTGTTTTATAATCCAGTATCTAAAAAAAGTCGTTCTCTATTGAAAATCAAATTTAATTTCCGCACCTCTTTCAAATAAATCGAACATGCCTCTAATTTTTAATTGCAGATTCTTTATTATCATTACTTCCTGAAATGTTTAAGTTACTACACCTCCAATGAACCCATGCATTTTGGAATTGTATACATAGAGAAGCAAGATAATAATTTAATCCATAAAAGATCATCAAAACACCAACCTAGGGGAGTATGAGGGTATTTGATTGAAAGTCTCAAGAAAATTCCGTTTAAAAATACATTCTATCGCATAGCTTTCAATTTTATAACTAAGTTTCTTGTTCAAGAAGGTATCTAAGTCTGTCTCAAAGGGAAGTATATTCTCTTGTATGACATTGTCTCTTTCATCTATCTTTCTTGTCTGAAATCGATAAAAATCTGACTTATGCTCTCTTGCAAATGCAACAAATTGTTCTATACAAGTTGGAGACATTAAATCATCATCACTAAATAGCCATATCCAAGGCTCTTCACTACTTAGCGCAATGCATCGTTTCCATTGTGAGATCAAATCACAAGAACCGAGATTTGTTTTAAACCTTTTTATAGGTTATTTTGTCTTGTGGAAAATCAAGAATAACGCTCTGCAAATCTTCTTTGCTGGCATCATCTCCTATATAGACATGGAAATTATCTAAAGTTTGGAAATATAGACATTAATGTTTTACGAAGAAACTTTCTTTTTTTATTGCAGGAATAATAATTGCAACCTTATAATCTTCTAAATTTTTGTACTTCCATACATCTATTTTGGGGATAAAAGATGAAATTGCTATTATGATGATAAGTTTCCGATCGATAGTATCCTTTTCTGATAGCACTGCACACAGATGGATAAAGTAGCGTTAGGCATGCATAACATAGACTTAATGCGTATTAGTCGCAAATTTATCATTTTTCTTTCAGATGCGGAAATTTTTTTGATGGATTATTTTTCTCTATTAGGGGATACAATCTGTACTTTTTCCCGACATTTCCCTATTTATCCAGCCTTATCTCTGATTTCGGTTTGATTCATTTTTATACTTATATTTTTGCAATATCACAAGGATTTACTCGTAAAATATAAGAAATTATGGAATCAAACAGCAATGATCAACTATGTGCTGGTCTTGGAAGACCGCACGAAGGTAAAGAACGAAAAGGAAGCAGGAAAACTCTCCGTAGTTTCTGGTATTGACGACAAGGGAAATCTTAAAAACAACTGAGGCTGTCGCTGCCAATCAAGCAGCGTTCTTGAAGTTCAACAACAAGGACGGACTTCTGAAAAACTTCATGACCAACTTCCTCAAACAGTTTAATAATCCGACTCATTTCGGGTTGTACAAGGTATTGGCAGACAATGTGGAACAGGGCGTGGACAACCTGCATGCTATGTTACAAAGCCGTGAGAAGCCTGAAAGCAAGCAGCTGCTGGCGAGATTGGGGTATCCTTTGATGATTATCTGCCGCAAAAGAAGAATACCACTGCCATCGACCCCGAGAAAGTGGACTGGAAGATGCTCGACAACCTTGGACTGTCCGTGAGAGATTGGAACAGGGCGGAGAACTGGAAAAAAATGCTTAACTGGCAAAAGACCAACCTCGTAACGATTGCCGTTCCCATTGGCGACACAACCATCTACACCGAAGCCCGCCTTGCTTTCCGCACGGACGATAGCGGCAATGTCGGTTTTGGCAATTCATCCTTTGAGAAAAAGAACCACAGCTTGACTTTTCCCTATATGGGTTACAAGTTCTCTCCCGAAGAAAAGGAGCAACTCCTTGCAACGGGTAATCTTAGCAAGACCATTGAGATTACGCCAAAAATGGAAGCCATTTGCCGCATACGTTTCCATTGACCCACAGACCAACGAACTCATTGCCCTTCGTGCCGACCGTGTGGCAATCCCAAAAGAAATCAAAAGGCGTTACGCTCTCCGATGCGCAGTACAAAGACCTCGTAGAAGGCAAGGCTGTGAAGGTGGAAGGAATGACTGCTAAGAGTGGTAAGTCCTTCAATGCTATCTTGCAAGTCAATGCCGAGAAGAAAGGCATCGAGTTTCATCTTCGAGAACAAGAGCTTGAAGGAGCGACAGCAACACACGCAGCAACAAGGCGCACCATGCAAGCTCTGCGGTTTGGAACTCTCAGACAAACAGCGTGAAGCCTTGGATAGCGGTCGTACACTATATCTAAAGAATATGGTGGACAAACAGGGACAACCTTTCAAACGCATACGTTCGCATGGACAAGGAACAAAAATAGACCACGTTTTTTTACAAGTGGGAATCCTGAAAAGAAGCAGGAAACTAGCAAAGAAAAAGGTCGTAGCTGTGGCGGAAGAACACAAGACGCAGGTAGCCGTGAACAACCACGGTAAGACCAACGAAGCCACCAAGAATGTGAAAGAACCACTCAAAACGGGACAGACACAGCCTACTGCTGAGCAGAAGCAGGACGAAAACAAGCAGAAAAAGTCCCGTGGACGTAGATGTAACCCTAATTCTATTATCGACTATGACAACTTGTATTATTGCCGAGAAACCCTCGGTAGCCAGAGATATTGCCCGCATCGTAGGGGCAAAAGAGTAAACAAGAAGGATATATGGAAGGCTGTGGCTATATCGTTACTTGGGCAATGGGACACCTTATCGCCCTTGCCATGCCCGAATCCTATGGATTTTCTGCCTATAAAGCCGAAGACTTGCCCATCCGTCCCAATCCATTTCAGTTAGTGGTACGACAAGTACGTAAGGACAAGGAGTATGTATCAGACCCTGCAACATTGAAGCAACTCAAAGTGATACGCTCCTGTTTTGACAAGGCAGACCGTATCATCGTCGCTACTGATGCAGGACGGGAGGGTGAACTTATTTTTCGCTACATCTATCAATATCTTGATTGTAAAAAGACTTTCGAAAGACTTTGGATAAGTTCACTCACGGACAAAGCTATCCGTGAGGGACTTTCCAATCTCAAGGCTGGAAGTCATTACGACAATCTCTATCATTCTGCCAAGGCAAGAAGCGAAGCTGACTGGCTGGTAGGTATCAATGCAAGTCGTGCACTTTCCATTGCCCGCAAGGGCGGCTATTCCTTGGGACGGGTACAGACCCCGACATTGGCTATGATCTGCCGTCGGTACATAGAGAATCGTGATTTTTCTTCCGTACCCTATTGGAAAATATCCGTCCTTACAGAAAAAGAGGGCGTGTCGCTGAAAGCCATTGGCATTACAGACTATAAGAGTGAAGCATCGGCGCAGACTGCTCTTGCTGCACTTCGCAGTCAGAGCCAGCTTACAGTGGAATCGGTCACAAGAAAGGTAACGCATACCGCGCCACCACTCTTGTACGACCTCACTGCCTTGCAGAAGGAAGCCAACAGACGCCACGGCTTTTCTGCAGACAAAACCCTCTCAATAGCCCAGAGCCTCTATGAGAAGAAAATCACAACCTATCCCCGCACAGGCAGCCGATATATCAGCGAGGATGTCTTCGAGGAAGTCCCCATCCTGCTGCGCAAGATAGGCATACCACTATCAAATCCACTTAACCGCCACTCGGTGGACAATGCCAAAGTTACCGATCGCCCATGCCATTATCCCGACAGGTGAAACACCATCAGGATTGTCGACAGATGAAACAACTATCTATCAAATGGTAGTCAATCGCTTCATAGAAGCCTTTTCTCCAGATTCCGAGGAAGAGCGTATGCAGGTACGGTTCACGGATGGCACCAACACTTTTTACTTGGAAAGCATGCCGACAAATCTCTTTAGGTTGGAAAGCCGTACAGAAAGGTAAAGAAGCGGAAGCAGATAAGAAAGAAGATGGTGATGAACAGATTTTTGTCTTCATTGCCGAACTTAGCAGAAGGTGAAGTCCTATCACTTGTCAATGCGGACATCACTGAGCATAAGACCAAACCTAAACCTCTCTACACAGAAGCGACACTGCTTTCTGCTATGGAGAACGCAGGCAAGGATGTGAAGGAAGACGATAAGCGCAAGGCAGTGGCAGAATGCGGTATCGGTACACCTGCCACCCGTGCCAACATCATCGAAATGCTTATCCTCCGTGACTATATCCGAAGAGACAAGAAAGCCATCATACCGACAGAAAAAGGCCTAGCTGTCTATGAGATTGTCAAGGACAAGAAGATTGCCAATGCGGAGATGACAGGCAGTTGGGAACTTGCCCTTGCCGCTATTGAAGCAGGAAAGATGCCATCTGATAAGTTCTCACAAGGCATCAACTCTTATGTAAGTACCATCTGTGAGGAACTCCTTTCACTTACTCCCGAACAAAAGTCCTATCCTGTTTACCACTGCCCAAAATGCGGACAGCAGAGTGTCGGCATCTATGCCAAGGTAGCCAAGTGCAGGCATGAGACCTGTGGTTTCCATGTGTTTCGTGAAGTCTGCGGTATACTTCTATCTGAAGATAATATCCGAGACTTGATAAGCTCTGGTCGTACGCCTATCCTTAAAGGACTGACCAGCAAGGCAGGAAAGAAATTTAATGCCCGACTGGTTCTGGACGAAGATTACACCACTTCCTTTGAGTTTGAGAACAAGAAAGGAAAACAAAGAGGAAAATAATCCCGACAGAAACGGAGATTTACAGATATAGATCGGGAGGTAATACTTATATCTCCTGACCTTTTTACCTCCACTTATTAAAAGAAAACACTATGGCATACAATAAGAAAGAAGTCCTGCAAGCCAACACGGAGGCTATCCGTGTGGTCTTGCGCCTGGAAAAAGAACGCCGTGAAGCCACCGAAGCTGAGAAAGGCATATTGCGCATCTATCAGGGCTTCGGTGGCTTGAAATGTGTACTCAACCGCACAGATAACCCCGATGACATCCGCTATTGGAGCAAGTCAGAGCAGAGATCTCTTTGAACCTACCCAGCAGCTCAAACAGATGATTTATCGTGAAGCCTTAGATGCCAACACTGCCAAGCGGTATTGGGAGAGCATCAAGGCAAGCGTGCTAACCTCCTTCTATACCGATACTCGTATTGTCACCGCCATTGCCGATGCTCTCACTTCTGTAAATGTACCCATACGTCGATGTTTGGATCCTTCGGCTGGCATGGGTGCCTTTGCCGAGACCTTTGCAAAGCAAGCAGGAGTTGTAGATGCAATGGAAAAGGACCTGCTCACTGCCCGTATCAGCCAAGCCCTGCACCCTTATGGAAAAGGCAATATCTTCGTTCAAAACGAGCCTTTTTGAAGCCATTGGAGAGACTGGAAGACAAGGACAAATACGACCTTATTACAAGTAACATTCCTTTTTGGAGATTTCATGGTCTATGACCGAGAATACAGCAAAGGTAAGGACACTCTTAAACGTGAGTCCACACGTGCCATCCACAATTACTTCTTCGTGAAAGGTCTGGACTGCATCAAGGAAGGTGGTTTATTGGCATTTATCACCTCACAGGGTGTATTGGATAGTCCCCGCAACGAGGCCATACGTCGTTACCTCATGCAGAACAGCCGCCTTATCTCCGCTCTCCGACTGCCATCGGGTATGTTTTCAGACAATGCAGGAACGGACGTAGGCAGTGACCTCATCGTCCTACAGAAGCAGTCAGGCAAGACCATCAGCGAGGGCATGGAACAGCTATTTGTAGCATCCGTGTCGGCTCCCACAGCCGCAGGCTCCTCTGTCGTATTCAAGCATAACTCGCTCTTTGAAGGAGAATGGAAAGACATTGCCCACCGCACCATTGCCACGGAACGCATAATGGGCGAGACCCATACGGTAAGCCTGCATGGGAGTATCGCTTCGATGGCAGCATTGATGATATGTCGGAGAGTATCAGGACACAGCTCTCCTTGGAAGTTGAGCAACGCTTTGACCGCAAACTCTATGAAACAGGCATACCTATGACGGAGGAGGAACGGCAGAAAGAAGCAGAGAAGCAACTGCGCAAGTTAGGTGTAACTGTCGATTTACCCAAAGAGGAGCCAAAAATGGACAAGGAGGCGGATAACGCTTATAACCTCATGCCCGACAGTATCAGGAAGCAACTACCAAAACTTTACAGCACGGAAAAAGGAACTCATAGGCGATAAGGTTGCCCTATGCACGCTATTTCTTCCCTATGGGAGCATACACAGCCTACCTTCTGGAATATGACCCTAAAAGCCGCATTGGTTTCGGTGCTGTCACGATGGGTTATGGCTGGGAGCTTGGCAATATGTCCCTCGACGAAATGGAAGGCGTGAAGGTAAGAGGACTGGGCATTGAACGCGACCTGTATTTCTCCTAAGAAATTACACGAGATAGCCGAACTGGAAGAAATAGTCAGGGGACAATATACCAAAGAAGAAGTGGTAGTAGAGGAAATTAAGGAAGAAGTGATAACAAAGGCAGAAATAGAGAATAAGGTTAAAGGAGACTGTAACCATTACTTCTAGAACGATACGCAGATAATGGAAGATACCGTTCCTAGCGGAGAGACAATTCCATTACAGTCGTCATCATCAAAATCTGACCCACAACAATTAGTATCAGAACAGCCTTCCATGACTACTCGAATCTGCTCCCGAAGGTGTACCCGCCTTGACACTTCACCATCAATACGAACAGGAACCACGGGAAATCCGTACGGATATTGAAGCCCCCAAGAGAGATGAACGGGCAGACGATATTCTTTGACGACGATCGTCATCCGGTGGTGGACAATAACATGGAAGACATCGGACAACGAGAGCAACTGTCACCGTTTGTCCCGGAGGAATACAGCCTTTGGACAAGAGAGGTAAGCCGTGTAAACAATGAAATCAAGGATAATTCAGGAACTTCACAGGTGCACCGTTCTATAACACAAACTGCTCCCCAGAAAACCATCAGGTCAAGATACAAAAGTCAGTAACCTCTCCTCAACGGCGTACCCGTAGTAGCAGGAAAGCAGCTTCTTCCTCTTCATGTGAGCCATCCCTTTTCGACTTCATGAACGAAGCCGAGGAGCGCAAGCCGCAGCCGATAGCAGAAGTCAGAAAAGAGTTTGACGCTTCACCACGTCCCTTTCTCTCTTCGCCGGACTCACACCTAGAGACGGCTCCATTGTCGTACAGAAAGGGCAGGTGGGGTTTCTTTCTGACTTAAAGCGACATCCAACCTTTAACCCAATGGACTTGCCGTATGCCCAGCTTTCCCGTCTCCAAAGCCTATATCGAGATACGGGAGTGCTATCATCGTCTTTATGACTACGAGGCGGAGAGACCATGCAGAAGACAGGGGAAGACCGCAGCAGGCTCAACCACCTGTATGATGACTATGTTGCACGCTGGGGGCTACTTCAATCAGAAAGCGAACACCGACATCATTAAGATGGATGCTGAGGCGTGGAAATGCTCTTCTTGGAACGCTCCGAAAAACGGCAGGTACATCAAGGCGGACATCTTTGACCATCCAACTGCATTTTTCTACTACGGAACTGACCGTTGCCGCTGACCCGATGGAGGCTCTTGGCGCATCGCTCAACAAGTACGGCGCGGTGGAACTTGACTACATGAGTTCACTTTTTACCTGATATGGAGGAAAGCGACATCATTTCTTCCTTGGAAGGTCGTATCTATTTCAATCCCGAAGAAAACGCATACGGTGGCGGACAAATTCATTTCGGGTAATGTGATAGAGAAGGCGGAGCGCATCGAGTCGTGGCTCTTGGACCATCCCGACCACGAAGAAGCAAAAGCAGAGCCTTGCTACCTTGCGAGCAGCCACGCCAACACCCATTCCTTTTGCAGACCTTGACTTCCAACCTCGGTGAACGTTGGATACCTGCCAAAGTCTATGGCAGGTTTGCCTCGGAGTTCTTCGGGACGGACATTGACGTATCCTACCATTCCAACATGGACGAGTATTCCATTGTCTGCGACCGAAAGAATGCTAATATCTGGCACAAGTATGCCGTACAGGGAGAGTTCCGCCGCTATGACGGCATCAATCTCTTGAAGCACGCCTTGCACAATACCATTCCCGACATCAACAAGAGCAAGGAGGTGACAGATAAGGTTACGGGAGAGACCAAGACCATCAAAGTAAGGGACGGACATGCCATCCAGATGGCAAAATGCCAAGATTGAGGAAATCAGACAGGGTTTTGTCGATTGGCTCGGACGTACACCTGACACGTTCAAGCAACAACTCTCTGACCGTTATAATCGTCTCTTTAATTGTTTCGTGCGCCCCAACTTTGACGGAACGCATCAGACTTTTCCCGATCTTGACCTCAGACGATTGGGCATTGCCGACCTCTACAAAAGCCAGAAGGATGCCGTGTGGATGCTCAAAACCAACGGTGGCGGTATATGTGACCACGAGGTGGGAGCGGGAAAGACACTCATCATGTGTACGGCAGCCTACGAGATGAAACGGTTGGGACAGGCAAACAAGCCGATGATTATCGGACTGAAAGCAAACGTCTTTGATATTGCCGACGCACTTTTTAGGAAAGCTTATCCTAATGCTAAGGTACTCTATCCAGGTAAGAACGATTTTTAATAAAGCAGAACCGCCAACGTATCTTCAACGACATCAAGAACAACGATTGGGACTGTATTATCCTCACGCACGAGCAGTTCGGCATGATACCGCAGGCCTTGGAGATACAGGAGGTGATTATGCAAAAGGAACTGGACTCCGTGGAAGAGAATCTCGAAGTGTTGCGACAACAAGGAAGAGACATCTCCCGTGGTATGCTCAAAGGCTTGGAGAAGCGCAAAGCAGACGCTTGAAGCCAAGCTCGAGAACATACAGGATAGCATCGCTGAGCGCAAGGACGATGCTATAGACTTCAAGATGATGGGTATTGACCACCTCTTTGTAGATGAAAGCCACCAGTTCAAGAACCTGATGTTCAATACCCGCCACGACCGTGTGTCGGGCTTGAGGCAATCCTGATGGCTCACAGCGTGCCTTAAACATGCTCTTTGCTATTCCGTACCATACAGGAGGGAGGTCCGGCAAGGACTTGGAGCGACTTTCCTTTCTGGAACGACCATCTCCAATAGCCTGACGGAGTTGTATCTTCTGTTCAAGTATCTTCGTCCGCAGGCTTTGGAGAGGCAAGGTATCAACAGCTTTGACGCATGGGCAGCCGTCTTTGCAAAGAAGTCTACCGACTACGAGTTCTCCATCACAAACGACATCATACAGAAGGAACGGTTTTAGGACGTTCATCAAAGGTGCCGAGCTGGCTGCGTTTTATGCGGAAGTATGGGAGTGAAAGCAGAAAATGGCATAAAACTCATATCTGACTG
>BNJT01000056.1_pt1 | contig 172974 bp, 137 predicted proteins | sample 8540491 | NCBI WGS metagenome assembly BNJT01 (sample SAMD00202455, study PRJDB9452) | human saliva metagenome | host: Homo sapiens
GGGGTTACGCATTGCTCAGTTCCTGAGAGGTAAGTCATATGGTAGAGAAAAATTTAACTTTGGAAAAAATTATATTATTCCTAAGCCTTTTGATCCAAGATTGATTTATGAAATTCCACCAGCTATAGCAAAAGCAGCTATGGACTCTGAGTGCTCAAAAAAACCAATTACAGATTGGGATGCATATCGTTCAGAGCTTATGGATAGAGTGGGTGCTGGAACAAAGAAATACGTATTTTACAAGACCGAGCAAGACAAAATCCTAGAGAGAGTTGTTTTTTAGAAGGAGATAATATAGAGGTGCTTAAAGCTGCTCAACGTATTTATGAAGACGGAATAGGTATTCCTGTTTTACTTGGTCCCTAAAAAGATTATTGAAGAAATCAAAGAAGGAATTGGTTTTACAGCCAATTTAGAAATTATAGACCCAAAAAGTGATTCTGAAAAATCAAGAAGAAAAAGAATTTAGTAAAGCATATTGGGAAAGCAGACAAAGACACGGAGTTACTCTATCAAATGCTGAAAGCCTAATGCGTGAGCGAAATTATTTTGGCGCAATGATGGTTAATACTGGGCAAGCAGATGCAATGATAACAGGACATACACGTTCGTATCCATCGGCTATTCGTCCTGTTTTAGAATTAATGAGAAAAGAAGAAGGCGTAGAACGAATACTGCTACAAGTATTATGCTAACCAAACAAGGACCTTTATTCCTTTCTGATGCAACAATTAATATTAATCCAACTGCTCAGGATTTGGCTAATATAGCTTTATTAACTTCTAAAACTGTAAAATTATTAGGTTTTGAACCTAATATAGCTATGCTTTCTTATTCTAACTTTGGGTCAGCAAATAGTAAGGAAACACAAAAAGTAAGACAAGCAGTGATTATTTGCATAATAATTATCCAGAATTGATAGTAGATGGAGAAATTCAGGCAGATTTTTGCTTTAAATCCTGAAAAATTGGCAAAATCATATCCTTTTTCAAAAACTTAATAATGGAAAAGGAGCTAATGTCTTATTTTCCTAACTTAGATTCAGCAAATATTAGTTATAAATTATTAAAAAGAAAGAAATAGTATAGACACAATAGGTCCTGTTATTTTAGGACTTAGCAAGCCAGTTTATATTACTCTATTAGGCTCAACAGTTGATGAAATGGTCAATTTAGTCAACAATGGCTGTTATTCAAGCTCAAGAGCTAGAAAATACATAAAAATTAAAAGCCTTTTGAATTTCAAAAGGCTTTTTGATAAAATAGAATTTGCTTTTTCATCAAAAATTGTAACTTTGAACAAAATTTAAAAATCTAAACAATGAAAATACTAATCATCAGAACTGATACTCAATGCTGATGGCAGGTGTATCATCTTAATCTAAAAAGAAAATGTTGCTACTACAATCATTTTGGTAGGAGACCCAGATAGAGTTCCTCGTGTGAGTAAATATTTTGATAATATTGAATTTTTCTATCCAAAAAGAGAATTTTAGTACATACAGGGACTTATAATGGAAAACGTATTTCTGTGATTTCTAGCGGAATAGGTCCGGATAATATTGATATTGTAATCAATGAACTTGATGCTATTTTTAATATTGATTTAGAGAAAAGATGTCCAAAAAGAAGAACATACTTCTTTGAATATTATCCGTTTGGGGACTTCGGGGTCTTTACAGGCTGAAATTCCAGTAGATAGTATTGTTTTGTCTTCTCACGGTTTGGGTATGGATAATATGTTTCATTCATACAGAGATAGTGCTTCTGTTCGTGAAAATAGAAATAGAAGAGGCATTTATAAAACATACAGATTGGTTAAGTGATAAGGGGCGCCCTTATATTTGTAGCTTGTGGAGAAAAACTACAAGATAAATTGCTGTCAGATAAAATATACCAGGGATAGACAGGAACAGCGCCTGGTTTTTATGGACCACAAGGCAGACAGCTTAGGCTTGCTGTTCAGGATATACATTTGAATGACAAACTTCATACTTTTTCTTTTAATAATTTGAAAATTACTAATTTAGAAATGGAAACTTCGGCTATTTATGGGCTTTCAAAATTGTTAGGACACCAAGCTGTTTCTATGAATGCTATAATAGCTAATCGTGCTTTGGGAGCATTTTACCAAAGATACTAAACAAGCCGTTGAAAACTTAATTCAATATACTTTGCCAAGAATAGCTTCTTTATAATCTAAATATTTTTCACATATATAACCTCTAAATGTAAAAAGTTTGGAGGTTATTTTATTTTATTATTTATCTATCAAAAATTGTACTTTTGTGGCTCAAAAACATACAAATGCATTTTTAAGCTCTGAATTAGAACAATATGTAGAAAACCACTCTTCTGCTGAACCTGAACTTTTACAAGAATTGAGTAGAGAAACTCACCTTAAAAATATTACAACCTAGAATGTTAAGTGGTCATTTTCAAGGAGAGTACTTTAGTATTCTTTCTAGAAATGATTTCTCAAAATATATTTTAGAGATAGGAACATTTACAGGGTATGCAACGCTTTTGTTTTAGCCGAAGGGCTTAGTTCTGATGGTATTTTACATACAATTGATGTAAATGAAGAACTTGCAGAAATTCAGGACAAATATTTTTGAAAAAGAGTCCTTTTCGTAGTCAAATAGTACAACATATAGAGCACGCTTTGGATATTATTCCTACCTTGCCAGATGGTATTGATATGGTTTTTATTGATGCAGATAAAACTATCCAAATTATTTTTGATGCTGTTATTACAAAAATGAAAAAGGTGGAATAATATTATCTAGATAATGTATTATGGAGCGGAAAAATACTTGAAGAAGTAAAAATAATGATAAACATACTCAGATACTCCTTGAATATAATAAAAATTAATACAGACCCACGTGTTGAGTCGGTTTTACTTCCTATTCGTGATGGACTAACAATAAGCCGTGTGAGTAATTGGAAAGTAAAAATCCTTCATTTGAAGGATTTTTAGTAGAAAAATAATTAAAAATTCTATTATGTTTTTAAATTCATTTTTCCAATTTTCTTTGGCTTCATAGGCTTTTTGAACCTTTTGGGACGTAAAGAATTCGTTTATTACGATTTTTCGATAGAAGTTGCAAAATGCATTTCCTGGAATATCAAGAGGTACAGGGTTAAGTACTTTAATTTTTGTTAAATTATAATTATTCATAAAAGCTTATTCTTCCAATTTTTAACAGAAATAGGTATTGTTAGTTCTATAAGTCCAGAACCTGTAAAGGCACTATCTCCTATTTCTTGTGTACATTGCTTGGGTTGATGGTTGTTATATTGCTTTGTTCCTGCAAAAAGCGCTATCTCCTATGTCGATTACTTTGTTAAAATCAACTGAAGTAATTTCTTTTTGGCTATAAAATATTTCATTATCAATAGCAGTAGCTTTGTTAGGAAATTTTATAGCTCCTTTTGGAGTGTTAAAGTAAGCCTATAACAATACCATAATCATCAATTTCGAATAAATTACTTTCTTCCCTCAGCATTTACGGTTACATTGATAGTAATAGTTTGTTTTTCGTTATCGGTAAGGCTTTACAGTTGCATTTCCTTCGAAACACCTTGTAGTCGAATAGCTTTATTCTTCTCTCCTATGATGGTTGCTTTTACTATTTCTTCTTTTGATGAAATTATTGTATAATCAGGGTTTCCGCTTATGATTAGTAGTTTCTTCTACAGAGTAGTACCTCCAAAGTTACTTCTGTTTTTGCTATTTTTAGTTTATAAGGATTTACTATAACAGAAAAATTCTTGAATTTTTCAGTTTTTGGGTCTTTTACGATTATATTGGTACTACCTTTTCTATTGCTGTGATATTTAAAAGTATTTTTCTTCTATGTTTGCTGTAGCTATTGAAGGATTGGAGGAAGTAACAGTATAATTGTTGCCAAAAACTAATTGTTTTTAGTAACTGAAGAACCTTTTTCAATAGTAATAGTTTCTCCTGGGACTACTAAGTTTAGTACAGTTACTTTTATTTCGGCTTGTTTTCCTTTCGAGTCAAAAGATAGTTATTGTTGTTTCTCCTTCGGTTTTTCCTGTAATTTTTATATTATTTTGTTCAATAATGGCTGTTACTTTACTTTCATCAGCACATTTTTGCTGTACAAGAACCATTTTGCAGACCGAATAGCAATACATTTTTACTTTCATTTACTTTTTAAAAGATATTTCAGTATGCTCTAATGAGATATTTTGGATAGTTTCTTCTAGCTTATCTTGCTCTTTTATTACAAGCATTTAGAGCCAAAGCTATAAAAAGCTAAAAACGTGTAAAAATAGTTTAATTTTTCTCATAAATGTTAAATTTAAAATATTGAGATTAATAGATGATTGTATTTTTATACTTTATAAAAACAGAGCAAAGGTAATAATTATTTTAAATAAACTAAATAAATATTTATATATATATTCAAGTCTTTTTATTTAAAATAAACTGAAAATTGTCTCATTTTCAGGAAGTTATAATAAAAATAGATGTCTTTGATGTTTCTGATGTTATTTTTGTAGTTCAAACTTTTTAAAATATACTAATCTATTAAAGCCTTATTTATTTATTGTATTTTTGCCATAAGATGAAAACAATTCAAGATATTCGTACAGATTTTCCTATTTTTAGACAGAAAATCAACGGAAAAACCCTTTAGTATATTTTGATAATGGAGCTATTTCAAAACCTAAAATAGTAATTGATAGTATTGTAGAATATTATTCTTCTTACAATGCAAACATTCACAGAGGCGTACATACTCAAGCCAAGAAGCTACCAATGCTTATGAACAAGCAAGACAAAAATACAAAAACATATCAATGCTCAACAAGCATACGAAATTATTTTTTACCAGCGGGACAACCGAAGGAATTAATTTAGTAGCAAGTTCTATGGCTCATTTTTGACCAAAGGAGATGAAATTCTTGTACTTACTACTGAACATCATAGTAATATTGTTCCTTGGCAGTTTCTTTGTGGAGCGAACAGGTGCTGTTCTTCGTCCTATTCCTATTGATAATGAAGGAATGATTATTATGTCTGAATTTGAGAAAATTCTTTCTGAATAGAACTAAAAATTGTTAGTTGCCATCACGTTTCTAATGCATTAGGGAATATTCACGATAGAACAAATTATAGAGAAAGCTCATTCTGTTGGCGCAGCTGTTCTTAGTAGATGGAGTCTAGTACAGCACCTCATTTCTCAAATAGATGTACAAACATTAAATGTAGATTTTTGCTGTAGCATCTGCATAAAATGTATGGTCCTACGGGTATTGGTTTTCTTTATGCTAAAGAAGAATGGTTAGCTAAACTTCCTCCTTATCAAGGTGGAGGAGAAATGATAAAAAGTGTGTTTCAAGAAAGTACTTTATGCGAGCCTTCTATAAATTTGAAGCTGAAAACACCAAATATCTGCGGAGGAATTGCTTTTGGTTATGCTATTGATTATATTCAAAATATAGGTATGGATTTCACTGCTCAGCACTTTGAACATAAACTGCTGGAATATGCTACCAAACAAATCCTTCCATAGGAGATATTACTCATTTATGGAGCTCTGATATATCTAAAAAGCAGGAGTTAGCTCTTTTAATATAAATGGAGTTCACCCTTATGATGTTGGAACACCTTTTAGATAAAATAGGGAATCTGCTGTCCCGTACTGGTCTATCATTGTGCTCAACCTATTATGGAATTTTATCATATATCGGGTACTCTTCGATGTTAGTTTTGCCCTTTATAATACTTTTGAAGAAGTAGATATTCTTGTTGAAGGACTCAAAAGCAAAAAGAATGCTTATGTAGTTATATGATTTTATTTTTCTACAAAAATATGAATTTTAAGTTATTTATTAGTGTTATTTTTATTTCTTTCTCTCTTATTCATTTTTAGGGCAAGAAAGAATGACTTTAAGCGTAAAATATGAAAAAGACTAAAAGAAAAAGCAAAACACGTTTCTGATTTTTATAAAAATAAAAAATATAACTAAAATAGCTTTTTCCTGATAGATTTTGTAAACCTATCGGGAAGTTTCGTTTTTCATTTATAATTTGGAAACAAATAAGGTTTTAGACAAAAGGTATTGTTATTCACGGGCAAGGCCTGAAGTAGAAGGGAAGAAAGAATTACAATTTAGTAATATAGAAAATTTTTACAAAGTTCTCTTGGCAAATGTGGAGATAGGCAAAAAGCTACTATGGACAATTTGGAAAAGCATATAAACTAAAAAGGCCTAGACAAGACCAATAGCAATGTAGAGAAAAGATACATTGTTCTACATTCTTTCTCTTGTATACCAGACCAAGAAACAGATATAGTGTTTGAGTTGGGGCGCCTTCACCTTTTCTATTGCTTTTTGACAAAGTAGCCACTCTATAGATAATTCAAAAATATCCTATAATTCTTTATTCTTTTTACGAATGATTTTCAGAATTTCAAAAACATATTTCTGCTAATTTTCCCGATATTCAAGATAAAAATCCTTTTGGCTATTAGTGGAGGCATAGATAGTATGGTCTTAGCTGTTTTACTAAAAGCATAGGTATAAAACTACATTTAGCACATTGTAATTTCTCAATTGAGAGGTAATGAAAGTGATGAAGACGAGCTTTTTGTAAGAAAAATTTGCCGAAAAACAAAATATTTCATTAGAAGTTATTCGTTTTCAAACTAAAAATACGCAAAACAGCATAAACTCAATACTCAATTGGCGGCAAGAGAGCTTTTAGATACAATTGGTTTCAACAAGTTTTAGTAGAAAAACAATGTGATTTTTATCGCTACAGCCTCATCACGCAGATGATATGCTTTGAAACTTTTTAATAAATTTATCTCTGTGGAGCAGGGCTTCAAGGATTGTGATCAATCCTGATGCGTAACCAAAACATTATTCGCCCTCTCCTACCCTTTTCACGAGAGCAAATCTCTATTTTTGCACTTCAAAAATAATATAGAATGGCGTGAGGATAGTTCTAATTCTACTGATCATTATACTCGAAATAAGATAAGACATCATATTTCTCCTATTTTAAAAAGAAATACACCCAAGTTTTTAAAGAATTTTCTAAAAACACAGGAAAAATCTATCTCAAACACAAAATTTTTCTTATTCAAACAAATAAATAATATAGCAAAAAGAATGCTTTTCACCCAACTGAATACTATTTTCCTAATAGATAAACTTAAAGATAACCCTAACCGAAAGTATATTTTATTTGAATTATTCAAAAAAATATAATTTCAATAATGCAGATGAGTTAGATAAATTTGTATTTGCCCTTCTGGGAAACAAATCTTTTCAGAAACTCATAGAATTACACGCATCATGGTAAGGGAGATTACTGAACGAAATTCGGATAAAGAAAAATCTTATTTTTCCATATAGAAAAGAAGAAAACAAATAGAAAGTCCAATAAAAATGACTTTTTCTATCGTAAAAACAAATAGAAAATACAAATAATAGATTATTTATCTTGATAACGACCTTCTTTTCTTACCCATTACAGTTAAGAAAAACGCAAAGAAGGGATTATTTTTATCCATTTGGAAAATGAAATATCAAAAACTTCTAGTAAATTCTTCAAAGATGAAAATATTCTCTTTTAGATAAAGAAAATCAATGGATATTAACAGACCAAAAAGATAATATCATTTGGTTGTAGAAAAACGCGCTGGATGAGCTGACTAAAATCAATGAAAAACATATTCTAAAAATAGAGGTTTTATCAAAAAGAATTAGAATATCATATCTGAAATACTCTCATTCCAGATATTTTTGTACTTTGTGTAGATGAAAGTAAGCTAATTTTTATTCTTTAAATTAATAAATAATGAAGGTAATTCTATTTTTAATAAACATTTTACCTACTTTTTGTTTAGGGCAAAATGTTAAAGTAATGAGTTATAATATCCGTTATGATAATAACTTTGACGGAATCAATTCTTGGACAGAGGGTAACAGAAAAGAGAAGGTTTTTACTATAATAGAAAATACAAAAACCTGATATTTTTGGTGTTCAAGAAGCATTAGTACATCAAGTAAAAGATTTAGAACAGTATTTTTCCTGAGTTTCCAACGAGAAGGAATAGGAAGAGATGACGGTAAAGAAGCAGGAGAGCATTCGGCTATTTTTCTTAAAAAGAAAAATTTAAACTTCTTTGAAAAAGAGTGATTTTTGGCCTCAGAAACTCCAAATATACCCATCAAAAAGGTTGGGATGCAACCTGTTGTAACAGAATATGTCTTGGGTCAAAACTACAAGAGCAAGAAGAATATTTTTGGGTGTTTGATGTCTATTTTGACTCACGAGGGGAAAATGGCCTCAGCCACAAAGTGGATTTAATTTTGCAAAAGATAAAAAGAGATAACTAATGGAGGGAAAGTTATTCTTATGGGAGATTTTAATATGTACCCTAATAATCCTGCAGTTATAAAAAAATAACTTCTCAAATGTATGATACGCAGCATTCAAAGACAAATAAAATGACTTTTGAGGATACTTTTAATGCTTTTAAGCTAAATGAACCTTTTAAAAAGGGCGTATAGATTATATTTTTCTACAAGGAAAAATGAAAGTATATGAAAAACAATACTTGAGCGTATCGAAGGGTGTATCCATCAGATCATTTTCCTGTTGTAGTACAATTGAAATTTTAAAAATACAAAACTTAAACTCAATCAACAAAAACAGTTAAGAATAAAGATGACTCCTCAGATTTCCTGAGAGTTGTGCGAGTGAGAAAGGACTGGAACCTTCACACCGTGAGGCACCAGATCCTAAGTCTGGCGTGTCTCACCACCTCACCACACCCGCAAAAATTAGTAAACCCTTTAAAAATTCGAATGCAAAGGTACGATTATTTTTTAATAAAATAAGTAATTTTTGTTTATTTTTAATGTTTTTTAAAAGATATTTTATAATATATTGATTTTTAGTTTTTGTATAAAAAGAAGAAGAAACATTTTTAATAAAAATAATTTCTGTAACTTTGCTCTAAAAACAAAATAATGATACGAGCGAATGGAAAAATTACTTTTTAACAGGAGAATATTTAGTATTAGATGGGGCATTGAGCCTTGCTTTTCCTACTGAAAGGGACAAACTCTTTTAGCTAAAAGTGAGGTGGAAAAGTATAAACAATCATGGCTCTGTATGGTTTGAAGATGAGTTATTTGTACAAAGTGAAAATTCTATTACTCAAAATTTGGAGAAAATTATTCTATCTGCATATAGTCAAAACTCTTATTTTTGAGGAACTTAGCAAAAATACTTCTGTAGAAACGTACTTAGAATTTCCAAGAGATTGGGGTTGGGTTCTTCTTCAACATTGATTGAGTTTAGTAGCTCAATGGGCGGGAGTTAATCCGTATCAATTACTAACAGATAGTTTCGGGGGGAGCGGTTATGATGTAGCTTGTGCTATGGCAAATTCTCCTATTTTGTATGCAGTTAGTTGGAGAGGAGAGAAAAAGTATATCCTGTTGATTTTCAGATAGATTTTAAAGATAAATTATTTTTATTTATCTTAATCAAAAACAAAATAGCCGAGAAGGGATTGCTCAATATCGTAAGAATAAGAAGAATAAAAAGTAAAGCAATTGAACAAATTACAGAAAATTACAGAAAATATGCTTCGTTTTTCCTTCGTATTCAGCTTTTGTGAAATGATGAGACAAGCACGAAGAGATTGTGTCTTCTTTGCTGAATATGAATTGCGTAAAATCCTTTGCATTTTAGTGATTTTTCAAGGAAGTATAAAAAGTCTCTGGAGCTTGGGGAGGAGATTTTATTCTTTGCAACTGGGGAAGAAATCTATGTTAAAGATTATTTTCTTCTAAAGGATATTTAACAATTATTCCTTATAGAGAGATGATTTTATGAGAAAATACAATATATGGGATAATTTTATTTTTGTTTAATGAATTAATTGTTTTTAGCTAAAAATAATTAAAAATAGACTATAAACTGATTTAAATCATTAAACAAAAGTTAAAATTTAATATATATTAGATGTAAATTTGCGAGATAATTACATAAACTTTTATTTTATGAAGAAATATTTTTAACACTAAATGTTTTATTACTATCAGGAGGGATAGCTATGGCACAGAAAAATTAATTTTTGAAGAGTATGATTTGCCTAACGGCTTACTATGTTATACCACATCAAGACAACTCAGTACCCGTAGTAACAACGGGGGTTAGTGTATCACGTAGGTTCTAAAGACGATATTCCTGGTAAGACAGGTTTTGCTCATTTCTTTTGAACATTTGCTTTTTGAAGGAAACTAAAAACATTGAACGAGGAAAAATGGATGTCAATAGTTTCTTCTCATGGAGGCAAAATAATGCCAATACTACCACAGATAGAACGTACTATTATGAAGTTTTCCTTCAAATAATTTGTAACTTGGTCTTTGGATGGAAGCCGAAAGGATGCTTCATCCTGTGATTAATAAAATAGGCGTAGATACTCAAAAAGAAGTAGTAAAAAGAAGAAAAACGTGAGCGAATGGATAATGCTCTATGGTAAAATAATGTCCCAAATAGCAATAACTCCTCATTTGTTCTGCAAAAACACCCTATAAACAATCTGTAATAGGAAGTTTGGAAGACCTGAACTCTGCTGTATTAGATGACTTTGTACGTTATAACGAAACGTATGTAATCCTAATAATGCAGTATTGGTAGTAATAGGTGATTTTGATAAAGATCAAACTGAAAAATGGATAGAATTGTATTTTGCTCCTATTCAAAATCGTAATAAGAAACCAGTAAGAAACTTCCGCAAAGAAGCACCTATTACAAAAAGAAATAAAAGTAATGAGTATGATGCAAATAGGCATTCCGTTAAAAGTAGAGTGCTTATAGAACCCCAAAACAAAATCAGATGAAGATGCAATAACATTTGATTTTATTTTCAAATATTAACAGGTGGTAAATCTTCTCGATTGTATAAAAGAAATGATAGATGAGAAAAAGAAGCATTACAAGTATTTGCATTCAATTTAGCACAAGAGGATTACGGAATTTATATGATGGTTCTTCCATTAGGAAACACTTTCAGAGAAATTGGGTAAAAGATATGGATGAAGCAACAAAACGCTTTACAAACAGAGCTAATTTCAGAGAAAGAATACCAAAAATTGCTAAAATCAGTTTGAAAATTCTTTTGTAGGGTTCAAATTCAAAAATGCAAGGTATAGCACATTCTTTGGCTAGGCAAATTATATTTTCTTTTAAGGATACAAATCGTATAAATAAAGAATTGGAACTTTACCGTAAAGTAACACGAGAAGACATCTCGCCGTGTGGCTCAAAATATCTTAATCCAAACCAACGTTTGAATATGGATTATTTACCCTCAACCAAAGTCTAACTAAAAACGATAAAGAAATGAGAAAAATATTCATAACAGCATCTTTATTGCTCACTTCACTTTTATGAATGCACAAATAGACTCTGAATAAAATGCCAGAATCTGGCAAAAATGCCTACTATCAACTTAGAGAGCCTGCTATATATAAATTAGCAAATGGAATAACTCTTTAGTTGTAGAAAATCATAAACTACCGCGTGTATCCATTCGCTTCAACTATGGATACTCCTCCTTCGATGAGAGAAATATTCCAGGGTAGGAGACCTTACTTCGCTTTGATGGGGAATGGCTCAAAAACTATTAGTAAAGATGATTTTTAATGAAGAGGTAGATTTTCTTGGAGCAGATGTTTCTCTGTCTGCAAAAAGGAGGAAGCGCAGCTCTTTACGCGTTATTTTCCCTCGTATTTTGGAACTTTTGCTGATGCTGCCTCAATCCTAATTTTACTCAAGAAGAGCTTGATAAACAACGTACAATAGCTATAGAAGGTTTGAAAGTAGGTGAGAATAGTGCACAAAGCTATTGCAGGAAGAGTAAATGATGCTTTGGTTTATACAACAAATCACCCATACTGGGAAATTCCAAACAGAAGAATCTCTTGATAACTCTAAATGATGTAAAAATTCTATAAAGAAAAACTTTTTCTCCTGCGAATGCTTATATGGTTGTCTTAGGTGATATTAAACCAGAAGAAGCAAAAACAATGGTAGAAAAATATTTCTTGAAATGGTTGCCATCTAAAGCTTTTACAAACATCTATATATTCTCCAAAAGATGTCTCAATATACACAAGTTAATTTAGTTGATGTACCCAATGCAGTTCAGTCAGAAATTAATATTTTTAACTTAGAAAAGCTCAAAATGGGCGATAAAGATTATTTCCCAGCTTTGATAATGAATTATATTTTAGAGGAGGATTTGAAGCTACATCAATATGAATCTCGTGAGCAAAAACGGATTTACTTTACGGCGCTCGTTCTTCTATTGATGCAAACAAATGGACAGATGCTACATTCAGTGTTTCTACCAAAGGCAAGAAATGAGGTTACAGCTCAGTGCGTTGAAGAAATTTTTAAGGAAATACAAAGAATACAAAAAGAAAATGTTCCCTGCTGATAAGTTAGCTGAAGCAAAAGCTCTTTACTTTAGGTTCATTCATTACGTCTACTGAAAATCCTGGTACAATAGCTCGCTTTTGTTTTGAATAAAGAAATTTATAAATTACCTAAAAATTTCTATCAAAACTATATCAAAAACATTGAAGCTGTTACTGCATGAAGATGTAAAACGAGTAGCTAATAAATATATAAAATTCAATAATTTACGCGTAGTTATTGTAGGAAAAGCTAGTGAAATAGCAGAGAACTTAGAGGCTTTAAAATTCAACGGGAAAGCTATGCCTGTTTTCTATTTTTGATAAATATGCAAAATAAAAACAACAAAGCCAGAAACCCTAAAATGGATAAAAATGCTCTGTAGAAAGTGTAGTTAAAAATATATAGACCTTATTGAGGAAAAGAAAAACTTCAAAAAGTAAATGCAATTACTATTCATTCTTCAGCTAATGTACAAGGACAAGAATTGAAATTTCATAACATTATTGCCAAAGGGAAAACGCTTTCAAGTATTCAAACAATGGGAATGACAATACAAAAATTGTATTTGACGGGCAAACAGGCTATATTGAACAACAAGGGCAAAAATGGATCTGCCAGATGAAATGAAAAAGTCTTTCTGAAAGCCGTGTTTTTCCTGAACTTGAATTTACCAACCAAAATGCAAAACTCTTAGGCATTGAAAAACATTAACGGAGAAGATGCTTATGCGATAGAAAAAGGAAATACAACTTATTACTATAACGCAAAAACAGGGACTAAAAATAGGGAGAAGTAACCAAACAAAAACACCAAATGGTGAAATGATTATTTCTAAATATTCATCTGATTATAAAGAAGTTGAAGGAGTAAAATATCCTTTCAAATACGTTCAAAATATGGTAGGAATGGATATAACCCTTACTGCAGATAGTTATGAAATAAACAGTTACTGACGAAAGTTTTAAATAATCTTTTCTCTTTTCATTAATAAAATACAAGAAAATGGTCTTTTAAGGTTCATTTTTCTTGTATTTATGTATCTTTGTGCCTTAAAATTAATTAGAAAAATGATAAAGATACTTTATTTTTGCTTCCTTTCTTTTATTCAATAATAATAAAATGCTCGAAATAGACTCTCTTTCTCAGGATAGTATAGCAAAAATCCATATTCTTTTAAAGCCAAACAGCTTATAGCGCCTGTGAGTCTTTTCTCTTTGGGAGTTATCGCAAGAAATACAGAATTCAATCATTTTGTACATACAACGGATTATGTAAAAGGGAAATTTAAAATAGATGATTACCTTCAATATGCCCCTATTGTAAGTGTTTTTGCAATGAGTAATTTGGAGTTCTGCCAAGCATTCTATAAAAGAAAGAATGCTTATTGAGCTACAGCATATGCTATAACAGCAGTGGCAGTCAATGGTTTTAAAAATATACTGTCAGAGATTTAAGACCAGATAAATCTACTGAAATTCTTTTCCCTTCAGGGCATACAGCAACAGCCTTTACAGGTATAGAAATTTTTATCAAGAATATAAAGACTTGATTTTTTTATTAGCTTCAAGCGGATATGTAGTTGTCTTTTTGTAGGAATAATGCGTATTCGAAATAATAGACATTGGGCATCAGACGTATTAGCAGGAGCGGGAATAGGCATACTTAGTGCAAAAAGCAGCATATTGGTTATTCCCTGTTACTCATATTTTTTGGAGATAAAGCTGAAAAAAACATCAACCAAAATAAGTTTTGCATCCTATATACCCGAAGAAATGAAAGGAATAGGAATGGTATTATTGTTATAATATAAATCTTCATCAATGAGACATTGGTCTAAATGTTACTAAACAAGTAGGCTCATAGTTCTTTATTTTATCAAAGACAATATCTTCAACCTAGCTTATATTTTTCTTGCAAATACTTGATTCCTTTTTCGGTTATAGCAACATTTTTTTATACAAATGTATTTCTTTGACTAATCCCTATTTATCAACAAATAAAGAGAAAACGCACCTCTTTGACTACCATCTGTAATCATCTAATAAGCCGTCTAGTAGTTCAGTATTTTTGTAAAGAAAGTTATACCTTCAAATAAAATTACCTAAAATAATTCAAACAAATCTGAAGAAAAAGCAAGGAACGAATTTACTTATTTTGCAAATCTGTCAATTATATATAAAATAATAACCAATTCCTCAAAAATAGAATCAAAATAATTCAATTTTCTATGAAAAATAATTTATAAATAAATACAAGTCTTTAAATAAATTCATATCTTTTGCAAAAATATTATAGAAACAAAATAAATAGTTATATGAACGAAGAAATGGATATTATTTTGATAGTACCCAAGAGTCTATGCAAGATGCAGTAAATCACTTAGAAAAATCCTTTTACTTAACATTCGTGCAGGAAAAGGCTAGCCCACAAAATGCTTGGGAGTGTTTTTGTAGATTATTACGGCTCACAAACGCCTCTTAGTCATAGCAGCTAATGTTAGTCATGCCAGATTCCCTGCACTATAACCATTCAGCCTTGGGAGAAAAAATGCTTTCTGTAATTGAAAAAGCTATTATGGTTGCTAATTTCGGGCTTTTAACCCAATGAATAACGGAGATACGTTATCATCATTAGTGTGCCACCTCTTTACCGAAGAGCGTGAGAAAAGAACTCGTAAAAGCAAGCAAAAAGGAGAGTGCGAAGACGCAAAAATCAGCGTTAGAAATGCTCGACAAGAAGCCAATAAAGAAATATCTGAAGTTTCAGAAGATATTAAGAAAACAACAGAAGAAAATGTACAAAAATTAACAGATAAATTTATCATTGATGAAATTTTTGTACAAAAAGAAGCCGAAATATTAAAAGTATAAAAATATTGAAAAATATGGCAAAAAGGAAAAACAGAAGTAAAAGAAAAGGCTGAGAAAGATGGAAAAGCAGCCGCTCTGAAACTTGCCTTAGAAAAATTAATAAAAATATAGGAAAAGGAGCTGTTATTCGCTTAGGAGATAAAGTAGAAGAAAAAGTAGAAGTTATCCCAACAGGTTCTCTTACATTAGATCTTGCTTTGGGAGTAGGAGGTACCCTCGTGAGCGAATTATAGAAATTTTCGGACCAGAATCATCAGGGAAAACAACACTTACCCTTCACGCGATTGCTCAAGCTCAAAAACTTGGAGGAACAGCTGTTTTCATTGATGCAGAACACGCTTTTGACCCCTAGCTATGCAAAGAAAATTAGGTGTTAATACAGATGATTTGTATGTATCTCAGCCAGACAATGGAGAACAAGCCCTTGAAATAGCTGATACTTTTTGTACGTTCAGGTGGAGCAGATTTAATCGTTATTGACTCTGTGGCTGCTCTTACTCCAAAAACTGAAATAGAAAGGAGAAATGGGAGACTCTAAAATGGGAGTTCACGCTCGTTTAATGTCTCAGGCTTTACGTAAAATAACAGGAAGTATTAAGAGCAAATTGTATCGTAATGTTTATCAATCAATTACGAGACAAAATAGGGTGATGTTTGCAGCCCAGAAAACTACCACAGGAGTGTAATGCATTGAAGTTCTATCTCTTCTATTCGTATTGATATTCGTAGAAGCCTTACACCTATTAAAGATAAAGACGGAAATGCCAGGAAATGCGACTCGTGTAAAAGTGGTTAAAAATAAAGTAGCTCCTCCGTTCCAAAGTGCAGAATTTGATGTTATGGATGGGAAGGTATCTCAAAATCTGGAGAAATAATAGATTTAGGAGTAGATTATGATATTTTTATCTAAAAGTGGAGCTTGGTATAGCTATGGAGATATGAAGTTGGGCAATGGTCGTGATGCAACAAAAAAACTCTTTTTATTGGATAATCCTGAATTGATGGAAGAAATTGAGAATAAAATAAAAAGAAGTTGTAAAAAGCAGGTGCTCAAAAAGCAACAAAAGGTAAAAACAAAAAAGGTAAAAAGGTAAAAGTCAAGAAAATGAAGTAGTTGAAGAGCAAAAGAGGAAATTGACTGAAAGAATATATTGATGATGAAGAATACTCTGAAGAAGATGAGGATTAACACTTAATAAAAAAAGCCATGCAACAATTTGTTATGGCTTTTTTCATATAAAGATAAAATAAAAATTAACAAATAAATCACCACTTCCCAATAGCTCATCTTCATCATACCACACTGCAAATTGTCCAGCAGTAATGGCGCTTTGAGGTGTTTCAAAATGAATAAACATTCCTTCTTTTGTTTTGAACACAGGTAGCATTTTTGCAAAGGTTGGCGATATCGACATGTACTTTTACTTTTTTGATTCGTTTTTTCTTTAGACTTAAATCTGGACGAACCCAATGCTCATCAGTTTCTTTTATAAACAGCGCTTTTCGGAACAATCCTCTATGTGAATGCCTCTTGTCCTGTGTAAATAATATTTTTTGATATCTATTTCAATAACAAAAAGAGGTTCTTGCGTGCCACCTACATTTAGCCCTTTAGTTGTCCTATAGTGAAATAATGCGCTCCTTGGTGAATGCCTACTTTTTCCGTCTTGCAGGTTGATAAACAAAGTGTTGTGATAGGTATTTTAATTCACTCTCCATACGATTCAAAAAGGTGTAATTTATCAAAATCATTATACCCCTTGCCAAGTGTTAGGTATTTCAATAATATCGCCTTGTTTTGGTAATAATTTTTGTTGCAAAAACCTGGTAACTCGAACTTTCTTCCAACAAAGCATAACCCCTTTGCGAATCTCTGCGGTGATTAAACCTTGTGATTTTTGCAATGGCTCGTACTTCAGATTTTTGTAAATCCCTATCGGAAAAAGAGATTTACTAAGCTGTTCTTGAGAGAGTTGGCATAAGAAACAAGATTGGTCTTTATTGGTATTCTTTCCTGAAAGAAGCCTAAAAACTTTCTTTCCCATTTATTTTCTATTGATTCTTTTCTGCAATAATGCCCTGTTGCTACATAGTCAGCACCTAAACTTAGAGCAAGTTGCATAAAAACGTCAAATTTTATTTCTCGATTACATAACACATCTGGGTTTGGGGTCTTCCGTTTTCATATTCATTGAACATATAATCAACTATTCGTGTTTTATAAGGTTCACCTATATCAACAGTTTGAAAACGGAATACCTAAATTTCTCTACCACCAAAAGGGCGTCATTACCTATCTTCTAACCATGGGCATTCATCGGATATTGTAACAGAATCATCGTGCCAATTTTTCATAAAAAAAGCCCAATAACTTCATATCCTTGTTCTTTAGCAAAATAAGCAGCCACGCTACTATCTACCCGCCACTGAGGCCTCACTACTACTTTTTCATTGTTAAAAATCTTTTCAAAGTGCAAAAATACAATTTTTAAAATATCTGAAAGAGAGAAATATCTTTTTGGATTTTTATTTCCAAATTCAATAAAAATTGTAACTTTGCCCTCATAATTTTTAAATTCAACGTAATGACTTTTTAGGAAATCATTTTACTACTATTTTGATGGTTTGTCTTGGTATTGTAGGCTTTAGCATCTGTTTTACCTTATATTTTTAGTAATAATGAACTAACTCCTCAGCAACAGGTAGTTTACACAAGAAGAAATAAAAACCTTATGAACCTCCTTTTGAACACTGAAGGTAATTTATCTCAAAAATGATGGGGCTTTAATAACTCAAATACAAATAGAATTTGCTCGTACAGCCAAAGAAACAGAAGTCGGGTTAATGTACAGAAAGTCAATGGAAGAAAACCAAGAATGCTTTTTATTTTTCCAAATGAAGAAATGCGTTCTTTCTGGATGAGAATACTTATATCCTCTGGATATCATATATTTGAACAAAGAAAAACAAATTGTAAGTATTGTTAAAAAGGCAGAGCTCTTAGTGAAACTTCACGCCCATCAGAAGCAGAAGCTATGTATGTTCTAGAAGTAAATGGCGGTTTTTCAGATAAATATGATTTGAAAAAGGAGATTATATCACTGGCGAATCATTGATTGATTAATTAATGGAAGAAAAAGTAATTTTGTTGATGAAAATGACCAATCTATTGGGTTGATGGAAAAACTCGAAGCACATCAAAAAGGTGTTTTTGCATCGTGCTTTTTCGGTTTTATTATCAATTCCAAAGGAGAAACTATTGCTTCAACAACGGGCTTTAAGCAAATATCATTCACCTGGACTTTGACAAATACTTGTTGTAGCCATCAACGTCAAGGAGAAGATAATTTTGACAAGCAGGCAAGCGTCGTTTGTGGGAAGAAATGGGTATGCAAGTGCCTTTTAAAACAGTTGTCTTTTTATTTATGAAGCTCCAATGGAAATGGTCTTACAGAGCACGAATATGATTATGTTCTGATTGGTTTCTCAGATGAAAGTCCAAGTATCAATCCGTTAGAAGTTTGTAACTGAAAATGGGCAACACCTGAACAAATACAAAATCAATAGCAGAAACGCCTGAAGAATCATATGGCTTGGTTCAAGATTATTTTTGATAAATTTTATCATTTCATAGCTGAAAATATAACTTTGTAATTAATAAAAAGACTTTGTTTAGATAGTATTTTTATACTCTTTTCCTGAATTTAGTCTTGAAGTTGTAAAAATAAATATCTTAAAATTAATATAAATCCTTCTTTGATAAGAGGGATTTTTCGTATTTTTGCGCTTCTTTTCTATGAATATTCTATGGATTTTTGAACGTATCAAAGAAAAATTAGCCATCCCTAGCCGATGCTGCCAAGTACGATGCTATCCTGCTCCAGTAGCGGGAAGTAATCGAAGGAAAAAGAAAGGAGAGCTAGGACGCTGCCTTTTCAGGAATCTGCCATTCTTTTTACGGAAGATGGTAGATGTATTTCGTTGCTCAAAATCCTCCTTAGCAAAATCATTGTATTTATGACTGTGTGTATTGTGTATCTAGGCGAAGTAATGATATACAACGGTAGCTTGTCAGCGTACAGGAAGTAGTGGATTTAACTATCAATTTCTACCGAAGAAATTATATGAGAGGACTTTTTCCTGAGTTCTGGAGTATTCAAAGACCCAGATACTACAATGGAACGATTGGTAGAGTCAGCTAAAACTACGATTGGAAGAACATTTTAATGGTTATATTCATCTAAAACAATCCCTGGAGCAAGCGACCTTCTCATTCACGAAGCAGGACTCTATGCCGATCGTCTTTCTATTAATCTTTTCGAAATTCCTACTAAAGAAGGACTTAGCTTCTTGCTCCTGAAAAGACCAGCAAATGCTTGTTCCTATGCAACAGGTCAAAAATGAATTGGCTATCACGGCTTTTAGAAAAGAAAAATTCAAACATACTCCAAAATTCGCTCCTGCTGGACAAACAACTCAAATGATTATTGGTGCTACCGACGAAACAGACCATCATCTAGTAGCGAACTATATGTACAATAAATTTCAGCTTAAACGTGTTTATTATTCTAGGGTATGTGCCTGTACTAACCGATAATCGCTCACCTTCTTTACAATCACAAGTGCCTATTGTGTGAGAACAGACTCTATCAAGCCGATTGGCTAATGCGCTATTATGGCTTTGATTCTCAGGAGATTCTAAGCCCAGAACAACCTTTTTAGACCTAGAAATAGACCCTAAACTTGCTTGGGCTTTGCGTAACCAACACTTATTCCCATGTAGATGTGAATACTGCCCCACGAGAACTCCTTTTGCGTATCCCTGGGGTAGGCGTCCATTCGGTAGAGAAGATACTTTTGGCACGTACTTTCCAGAAGCTCACAGTGTATTCTCTCAAACAAATAGGCGTTGTTCTGAGTAGAGCAAAAGTATTTCATCACTTGTAGCGGTTCTACCCCTTAGCAGGAACTATGGACAGTCTTTCCTTGCGTCGAGTTACTGATTAAAAACATTCAGTAGCAAGCATAATGCACTCTTCACAGGGCAACTTTCTTTTTTGATTTTCCAGAAACTATTAAGACTTCTACACCTGACACATCTTGTTTATGATAATAGCTTTGAGGGCTTTCTAACGGCTAGTATTTATTACCTTTTCTCACCACTATCAGGAGGTTATTATTAGCCCTCAGTCAAGCTATCTTCCTACCCTTTTAGCAAGAAGTAACTATATACACCGATTTGACCTCAGGCGAAAAGGGTTTTAACCAAAATAGAAACCACTTGGGGTAGGGATGGAGTTTCTATTTTCTAAAAGCTTTCCTTTCTCAAGAAGAAAGAATAGAAAACGCTCTGTTAGAAGCCATTCAGATGATGGTAAAACACCCAAAAAGAAAAACGTGATTACAGAACTTTTGCTAATGAAGCAATTGTACGCATACACAATGCATCTAAGAGCGTAGGGCGCGAAGTCCATCGGCTTAAAGAGTTTATTCGCTTTGAGAAGGTCGGTAACCTATATTTTGCTAAGATTTTCTCCTCAATATGAAGTTTTACCCCTTGTAGTACCCCACTTTAAAGCCCTGTTTCTCTGATCAAGAATGGGTGCTTTATGATACGCAAAGGCAATATGGCTTTCATTATGACCTGTCAGAAGTAGTTGCCTTCACCTCTGAGCATAAAGATTTCAGTAAATTAGCCCAAGACTCAGACAATTACCAAGCGCTTTGGAAAAACCTACTTCCAACTATATCAATATCTCAGAGCTGAAAGAACAAACGGCTCACAATTGCTAGTTGATGCCCTAAACGCTATTGGGAGTATCTTCCTGAGGGTAGTAAAGATAATTTATAACGATTAATCTGTTATTAATTATATTTCTAATAGTTAAAATATGTGTTTGTCTCCTATCATCTACTTCCATGAAACTATTTTTATATATATACTAGTAGTATTACCTTTTTCTTTATTTTTGTTAGTAAAAATACAATCAACACTATTAGTCTTTGTATTTTTATATAATGAAATAATAATCAACAATCTCTTGTTCTTTATGTTTTTATATTAAAAAGAGTGCAATCAACACTATTAGTTTTATACTTTTTGATATATAAAAATAAAATCCTTTCGTATAGGAAAGGATATTTATATATAATAGAAAGTTATGTTTGAAAATGGTTGTATATACTTTAAGTATTCAAAAACTAATATTCTATACCTATGAAATATAATTTCCTATACTACCAAACACTTTTAACCCCTCTTTCTACAAACTTTTTTCTTTAATTCCTTTGTCATCAGCTTTCTTTTTATCAGGAGTTTTACAATCTAAAATTTTAAAGACTACTCAAGTTAGGAAGCTCTAAAAATAGACTCTGCGTTAGTTACAAATTTACCGTTTATTAGTGCAATTTCTTCTAGTTGAGGAACCTCTAAGAAGGCACTACAATCCGTATCACAATAGGTTGAGTTGATCCAAATAGCTTGTAACTGATTTTAGTACACCAATCCCTTTTAAAAGGAAAAATTTTTCCTAATCCTATCAATGACAAGGTTTGCAAACTATTTCTGAAAAAGGAGCTAAATACTCAAAAACAGGTGCAGTACTAGCGCTTATATCTAAATGCTTTTATATTTGAGAATATTTGTAATTGTTTTAGAAAAGTAGATTTATCATCATTTCGAAATTCTACATACTCTAAGTTAGAAATTGTTCTGGAGAAATTTGTATGTATTCTTCTATACGATTGCAATTGGATAAATGAAGAATACCCAAATAAGTAGATGCTCTAATTTTTAAGTCTTTTAACAACTTTTCGTTCTGAAATACTTCTTTGTTTTTCGTTAAAATAGTTATTAAACTCACTCTGATTTATAAACCTTAAACTCCTTAATGATTTTTGGAAATTTCAGAAGATGAATATCTTTCATATAGATAGTAGGAAGGAATAAAGTATGTAGAGAGGTCATTTGCTCTAAATACTGCTGTAGTATCTTCCAACTCCCTACCTTTAGAGTATGTTATCTCTAAGAATTCTATATCTTCTAATACTTCCGTAGGGAAAGGACTCCTACTTTTAATAGGTTACAATCCTCTTCATCAAAAATATTCTTTGAACTCTTTTTGTGTTGTTAGGAAAATAAGCATGGTCAAAGTAAATAACTGATTTCTTATATTCTTTTGTTAATTTATGGAGTATATTCATATCCATATTTTTATTTTATATTAATTATGTTGTATTTTTATATGTTCTATTTTTAGTTTTCTAAATTATACTTCATTATTTCAAAATAGTATTTTTATTCTTCAAAATTTCTCATTATTGTAATTCAATAGCTTATGGAGATTGAAATATTACATTACTATGTAGATATAGTATTTAAGTAGGGAAAAACTTCACTTCATTACTTCTAAAATTGAATTTCATAGTTCTTAAATGTTATTTTTGTAGTTTAATAATATTTTTGTAGTGATATCATCTATTATAATGATTTAATTAATCATTTTCAGTAAAGAATAGATTGTTTGATATGTTTTATTCTTATACAATATTATAAATGTTATTAATTTATATCTTTATATTCATTTGTTAGTTTTTTATTGTGTTTCATCAAAAATAAATAGATTATTCTTTCAGGTAGTTGAGGGGCTCTTTTGTATAGAATAAAGAGGTTATCAAACTTGATAACCTCCTTTTATCTATGCTTGTACCACTTTTATATAATTTATCTGATGGTCGTGTACGAAAAGCTCAGTAATAATTGTACAAGAATCCCCTTTTTAGCTTGCTCAGCAGGGTACATCATTCACTTGCATAGCCTGTAAGGTAAATTCCTTGAACCCCTGTGGTAGGTCCCGTAATGAGTATTTTATCACCTACTTTAATGTCAAAAAGCTTCTATTTTAAACTCTGATATTCCTGTTTTCGGGAAGAAATCGAACTGCTTTGCCAACGTATATTTTTCTGTGTAGCTTGTAGAGCCTGGTACTCCCACTCCATCTCGCCTAACTTTTGTCCTAGATAATAACCTCCCCAAAAACACCACGATTATAAACTGTACTTAGGGCTTCCATCCAAACGCTAACCTTTTCTTTCGTGTAAGAACCTTCATAATAAGCATCAATAGCCTCTCATATGTACGTATAACGGTAGCTACATACTCTGGCGCTCTTTCCTCTTCCTTCTATTTTTGAGACTTTTGCCCCTGTGTCGAATCACTTGGTCAAGAAAATCAAGTGTACAAAGGTCTTTTGGAGACATCATATACTCATTATCTAACTCAATTTCGAATCCACTTTTCTTGGTCGATGACTGTATATCTGCAATTTTGTTTGCAAGCTCCTCGATTTGCAGACGAGTTGTGAGAGTGCAAACTCAAATAACATTTCCTAGAAACAGCCATACACAAAGCCCCGTGTCCAAAAATTTCGACTTCAACTAAGTTTCCAGAAGGTCCTTTTATTTGTTCTTTTTTCAATTTGTTCACAAATTTTCTTTATTTGTCTAAGGAAAGCTCTCACTCATTACCATTGTGTCTGCAAAAAGCAGTAAAAACGTACTGTTTTCAATATTCATAATATTAATTTGAGTAGAAATATGTACTTCTACGCCTATTTGCCTTGCATAAGCGATAACTGCTTGGTCCATAAAGCGATAACTCGCTGTAATATCTGATTCTTTAGCTTTGTCCAACAAAGTTTTTTATGATAGATAAGTCGTGGTCATAAATAACAGTGTTGAGAGTCAAATAAGTACGTACATTTTTGCTTTACATCTGCGAGATATTTCTTCAAGGTCGTCCAATGTAAAAATTAATGCTTGAACGCGCTCTCATATTGAGCTGTTCTACTCCAAAATATACTGAGTCTGCCCCGTTATCTAGCGCTGCTTGTAAAGATTCAAAGTTTCCAGCTGGTGCCATCAGTTCTATTCTTCCTGTTGTTGTCATTATTTTTGTTTTTATTTGAAAGGGGCAAAATTAGAGATTTTTATCCATATAGACAAAAAGTATTTTTAGAATGAAAAATAATTCTGATAAAGTAAAATTTGGTATTTTTGGGAAGGATTAAAAACTTAAAATAAAAATCAAATAGAGAACAAAACTCATATAAAAGTGTCTGTTTTATTTAGTAACTTTGCCTTTTATTTTAATAATTAATTTCTCATTATGAAAAAGTAAATCTATCTTTTTGTTATGTTTTAGTTAATCATTTTCTGTATTTGAGCCAAGAAAGAATAAGAGACGTAAGAACAAACCCTGATATTTATTTTTTGAAAATAGATGATGTTCCTAAAAAGTTTAGAATTGCTTCCGCCTCCACCACAACCAGGGAGTATTATTTTTTAAACTGACTAAGCCCTATACCAATGGGGAGTAATGCAAACGAAATACACCTCGAGGAGAACAAGCTGTTGAAGATGCTCGATTGGACGGAGATGGCGTTCCGAATGCTTTTTCAGAGGCTTTTTGGCATCAAAATATCCAAAGAAACCACTCCAGAAATATATAAACTCGTTATCAATATGCGTGAAGATGCAGGCGATTTGGCAACTCGTAGCGCCAAAGAACATTATATGCAATGCGTCCTTTTTCTTTTATAAAGAGAATACGTGTAATACAGAGCAACAAAGTGGTTTAGCAAGGAATGGTTCTTATCCTTCTGGGCATACTGCAAATTGGGTTTGGGCTACGGCTTTAGTTCTTGCTGAAATTAATGTAGAAAGACAAAATGAAATCTTAAAAAGAGGTTATGAAATGGGGCAGAGTAGAGTAGTTTGTGGTTATCACTTTTCAGAGTGATGTTGATGCGGGTAGATTAGTAGCAAGTTCCGTAGTGGCTGGGTTACACGCTGATGATAACTATGAAACAACTGAATAAAGCAGAATTTTTAGAACTTTCTAAAAACATAAAAATGAACAAAACTAAATTAAAAATAAGATTAACTTTTTATAACTTTTTTGTATTTGGAAAAACTTACTTTTGTCAATATTTTGTATAAAAACCGAAAGTAATGAAAAACTTTATTTTCAGTATAGTTATAATTTCAGGTTTTGCATTAGTAAGTTGTAATAGTAATAAATCACAGTCAACAAATTGGCTTTCAATTTGTTAATACTTTTTGTTTTATCAAATATTTTCCGATAGCATTCTGTGCCAATGTTACCCAAGTGTTATTTTGAAAAACATACCAGAAATAATTAAAGCAACAAAAGATAGTTTATATTTTTATTTTTATTAGGCTGTCTTCGGATAGCCTAGTTTTATAGTCAAATAATAATCTACAAATGGAAGAAAAATATACTTTTTGGTGGGAAAATCATCAGAAATATGGAAAAATACTTACTTCTCACTTTTATCATCTCAATGAGGTTAAAAAGATGAAAATGACACTAAAAATTATTGAATTAGGGACGCTGAAAATAACGAAGATTTCTATCAATTACAAGAGCTTATTCAGCTAAAATATAGTTGTAAAAATGAGAAAAATAAAATAAATTTTATTCCTTTTTAGGTTTCTTACAGAAACTTATTTGGGTAGATTTGCAAGGTAATAATATAGAAAAATATATCTTCATTGTCAGATTTATTTTTATTAAGAGAATTGAATTTGTCTGAAAATCAAATAATTGATATTTTTACCAATTTCTAATTTATTACAAATGAAAAGAAATTAGACCTTAGTTGGAATAAAATAGAAAATATTTCACCAATTTCTAATTTGATAAAAATTACAAATCTTGAGCTTGGAGGAAATCAAATAGTTGATATAGCGCCTCTTAGAAATCTTGAAAATCTTACTTGGCTCAATATAAGTGATAATAATATTTCTGAAATTTCAGCTTTATTCCATCTTTTAAAAATTGGTAATTCTTAATCTTAGAAATAATCCTATTAATAAAGGAGAAATTTCTGAGCTAAAAGAGACTACCACACACTACAAATTATTGTATAAAAACCTGAAAATGAAACACATATTAGTTATTCGGCTTTCCTGCAATGGGCGATGTAGCAATAAGCGTACCTGTTCTTTCAGCTTTTAATGAACAATATCCAGATGTAAAAATAACGATACTCACTAAGCCTCTTTTTGCTCCAATGTTTGCGCATTTAGCAAATTGTAAGGTTTTTCCGATAGATTTAAAAGGAAAAACATAAAGGATTGTTAGGATTGTATAAAGCTTTTATAAAGAATTAAAAGCGGAAAAATAGATTTTGTTGCAGATTTGCATAATGTTTTACGTTCAAAATGTGTTAAAATTACTCTTTAGAAGCTCAAATATTCCTTTTTATCAAATAAATAAAGGAAGAAAAAGAGAACTCACCAGAGAGAGAAAAATAAAATATTTAAGCAGTTAAAAACTTCTTATGAACGATATGCAGAGGTTTTTGGAAAAATTAGGATTTCTATTAGTCTTGAAAAATTATATTTGGCTCCAAGAAGATTGGCATCAAATGAAGTGATTTACTTTCCGAGAATAAAAATATAGGAATAGCTCCTTTTGCATCGCATATAGCAAAAGAATATCCATTTATAAAACTCAAAGAAGTCATTTTTAAGCTTTCAGAATGCTATCCTGAATCGAAAAATATTCATGGAGGAGGAAATCACGAAAGTATCGTAGAACAAGTTTCTCAGCTAAAAATGAGAAAATATGGTAGGAAAGTTGTCTTTTTCAGAAGAATTAGAGTTAATTTCTAATTTAGATGTAATGTTGGCAATGGATAGTGGTAATGCACATCTTTCTGCTATGTTTGGAGTAGCAACAATTACTCTTTGGGGCGTAACTCATCCTTTTGCTGGGTTTTATCCGTATGGGCAACCCATAGAAAATGCTTTGCTTTGCCAATAGACAAAAATTTCCTTTGATACCAACATCAGTATACGGGAATAAATACAGATATGGGTATGAGCAAGTTGATTTTTGACTATTTCAAATGAAGATATTTTTGTCAAAATAAAAGAAATATTAGATAAATAATGAAATATTAAATATCTCATTAGATGTTAATTATTAGTAAATACTATTATATTATATTATTATTTAGAAAAATATATAAAAAAGAATAAAATGTATTGAATATCAGTATTTAATAGATTTTTAGTTTTCTTTTTATAATATTTATCAAGAAATGAATTTTGCTATAACTATTCTTTTTATAATTTTGCATCCTTGAAATCATTTTTAAAAATATGATAAGTTTTTCTACTGAAACAAAATTTTACACTTCCGCACGAAGAAGCAGATTTTGAGCGCTGGATATCTCAGCAATAGCTTCTGAACGCAAACAGGTGGGTGATATTAACTATATTTTGTAACGATGATTATCTGTACAAAATAAATGTAGAATACCTCAACCACGATACGCTAACGGATATTATTACTTTTGATTATACTAAGGAACACTTTATCAAGTGATATTTATATTTCTGTCGAGCGTGTGGCTGACAATGCTAAAGACTTTGGAGTAGATTTTGAAACAGAGCTTTGCGTGTTATGGTACTACGGAGTTTTACACCTTTGCGGATATAAAGATAAAAACAGAAGCAGAAAGCCAAAAATGCGACAAAAGAGGGAAGAAAAATGCAACTTTTTACATTTAAAAGGTATAGGAGTTATAAACTCCCTATTTTTATTTTTAATCCTTTTTATTCTCACTAAAGAAATTTATAGTTCCACCACTAACGGCAAAATTCCATTGCTTTTTGAGCAGAAATTCCATCAGCTATTTTAATGTTTTCTGATTTTACAATAATAACCCACCCAGAAATAGCATATAGAATGCGGTAAATAAACGCTAACCATATCTTCAAATCCAACAGCTGACATATCTTTTGTGTTACAAAGCCTATACGCCACATCTCTGGAGCATCTTGTACTTTTACCCAAACAAGATTCGTAAATTTACGTTTATCACCTCACAAAAAGAGTTTATTACTTCTTTTATAGAAGAATATAAAAACGAATGCCAGGAGTGCAGTTGAGTAAATAATCAATAGTATTAGATAAGAAATTTTCCTAAAAGGAATTTACTCCCCAAAACCTGTTATTGTAGTAGCTATAATGATAACTGCAAAAAACTAACCCTGGATATTCTTTAGAAACATTAGGTATTAGGCTGTCAATACTATAAAAACTGTCCAAATAATCCAAATAGTAGTAACTAAAGGGCCCTAACATTAAGATTCCTTGTATAAAATACCTCAGAATCCAACCTAAAAATATTATTCTTTTTCATTTTACTTATTGCCTTCTGTATTTTCTCTATACGTTTGTTGAGTTTTTAATTCTAATTTTTCTTTCTTGGCGTTTGAGCCTCTTAGGATTATTTTAGCTAATTTCTTTTGCTTTTTGCTGATATTTTTTATCAAAAGCAAAGAAAGCATCTTTTGTGTTTTCTGCCAAAATTCTTTTTGCTTCTTTTTGTCTTATAATCATTTTTAGTGAGTTTTGTCTCCAATATCTCTTTTTCAGCTTGTAACTCAGTGAGGTAGTTTCTCTCTCTTGAGATTGAGCTAGGCAAAATTTCCTAAAAATAGGGCAAAAATAATTATCAGAAATCTTTTTCTTCATCTTTATGTATTTTTTGATATTTTAAGGGCGCAAAGATAGTATGTTATAATTTTATTATTTTTGTCCGGTTACGATGAAGTAAAATGAAGAAAATACAAATCCTTTCCCTTACTAAAGAAGAAAGCGGTAGATAGTAACTCTTAATAGATTTTTGAGTATTGTCGTATAACTTAATATTTTTGTTTTGAGTAAAAATATAAAAACGTAAATTCTGATAATTAATGAGTTATTTAAAAATAAGTCATTAAAACTTTTAATGAGCTTATTTCTTTTTAAATCGTGAAAAATCTTCTTTTGTCCAGCTATATTGAGTAATTTCTTTTTCTCCGAAGGCAAATAATTTATTTTTATAAAAATCAAATCTTTATAATTTTTATTAATAGAAGATATTAATTTTGTGTCTTCAGGATTTTTATAGAGAATATCTTTAATTCATCATCGCAAATTAGTAAATAATTTTTGTCAGTGAGAGATAGCTAAGCCTCTTGGATAAACCAACCCTCGTCTGGCAACAAATTTCGGTTTTTAGGGTCTGTAATTTCATATTTGTAATTCATTAATATTTCCATTACAAAAAGTAGAAGAATGTAAAGTTACAAAAGCGTGAGTTTCAGTAGCTAGCAACAGGGTCACAAGAGCGAAAAATGTGTTGTATGAGAAAGTTTTTGGTGTTTCTGGCGTGTTCTATTGAGTAAATATACATTCCATCTTTTGAGCCTATAAAAGATATTTATCCAAAGAATAAAGGGTTTCAATATCAAAACCAACATTCAAATAATTTACTTGTATAGGATTTTATCATTTTTAATATTGAACACATTAAGGTTTTTTATTATCTGTAACGTACAAATAATCGTCTTTAATAATAAAACTAGAGAGCGAACCGCCTACACTTCCAGCTGAAGATGTTTCTCCTGAAGAGTTAGAAGTTTCTTTGGAACAAGCCAAAAAGCCTAAATTTACAAGAAGTAAGTAAAAATATTTTTCATATTATTTATTTTTGTGCCAATCTACAACTATTTTATCTTTGCTATATTTTTCATTTAGGTAATAACCATCAGGAGAACGGAGGACAGGAATATGTTTCTCAATCGTTTGTGAATTGTTATTTTCATTGTATTTTTCGATTGTAAAGCAACCAAATCAACAGCTTGATTCACGTAAATAACTTCGCTATTTGGTTTTATAGCAGGTCTGTAGCGCCAGGTATTCTCAAAAGCCAATTTTAGGTAGAGTAGGAGAGGAGTTATCATAAATATGAAATCCTTGATTTTCTTCTCCAAGAAACATTACAAATCATCAACTAAATAGATTTTTCCGGCTTTTTGCATTGCTTGCCTCCTATTATTTCAATAGAATTTTCAAATTCAGTTCGAGACATTATTTCTGGTTTGTAGTCTGAACCTCTTTCATCTTCATAGCAGGAGCTAATAGAAAGAATGATAAATAAAAGAGATATTATCATATTAAATTATTTTAATAAAAAGTAATTGCAAATATATAAAAATGCATAATTACTTTAAAAATATTTTCACTCATTAATAGCCACTTCCTGTTTCTCCTTTACGATGGCAATCCGTTAGAAGTCACCTATTCTTCAACGCCTAGGCTATATATTCTAGAGCTGTTTTTGGTCTCTGATACCTCCAGAGGCTTTTTACCCTTGGCTTTGCCTGCTACAATATCACGCATCAGAATAACATCTTGCGGAGTAGCCCCACCAGAGCCAAAACCTGTTGAAGTTTTAACAAAATCAGCCCCTGCATCTACACAAACTTGGCAGGCCAATGTTCATCAGTCAAAAAGCAAGTTTCTAGAATTACTTTAAGGATATCTGTTTCTCGTTTAATTTGAGTAATTTCATCAAGTACTTTGGCTATTTGTCCTGTTTTTGAAGTAGCCAACATTCATTACCATATCAATCTCGTCTGCACCATCTTTTAGAGCTTGTGAAGTTTCATAAATTTTAGCCAAAGGGCTCATAGCTCTAATGGGAAACCTACTACACTACAAACTTTTTACATCTGTATTTTTAAGATTTGTTTTGCAAATGGTACGTAGCCACTATTAACGCATACTGAAAAGAATTGATAATCAATAGCTTCTTGGCACAATTTTTCAATTTTCATTGAATGTAGCTGTAGGCTTTAATAAAGTGTGTCAATGTATTTTTCTAAATTTATCATATATAAAAAAGTGTTAGAGATTTTGTGTTTTTGAAAGTATAAGAAAAAGGCAATCCTTGCGAACTACCTTTTTAGATAAAATTATGAAAACCTAAAACTATTACAAAAAGTTGGTCTAATGCGTCTGTATATGTTTTTAGGAGCTATCCCCTACTTGTCGCTCCTTAACTATCTCTCTCCATTTTGGAAAACAAGAACTGTTGGAATGCTACGAACACCATATTTGCTTGCAAAGTCTTGATTGTTATCAACGTCTATTTTACCAACAACTACTTTTCCTTCATATTCATTTGCAATTTTTCAATTACAGGTCCTAACATACGACAAGGACTGCACCAAGTTGCCCAAAAAATCTACCAATACAGGTTTTCACTTTTTAGTACTACTCTTCAAAAAGAAGCATCTGTTATTTGTAATGCCACAAATTCCTAAATTTTTAGTTTAGTGCAAAATTACAAAATTATTTTCATTTCACAATTGTTTTGTATTGATTTTTCTAATATCTATTATTAGAAAAATTGATTTTAGGATAAATCTATAATTAAAATCACTGAGAAGTAGAGATATTTTTAGTTACAATCCCAAGAAAAGTGCTCTATTTTGGCTTCTCGTTCAGGACGATATTCATAGTGCCACCATTCTGAATAAATAGACCTAAAACCATATTTATCCATAGTGTTTTTAATAAAGTTCTGTTATCTAATACTTTTGGGGTAATTTTTGATAAGTATGATGTAGCTTTTTCTCCACTCAAAAGGTGTACCCATATTCAATTCTTTTCCCTTGCGTATCTACCAAAGTAAGGTCTATTGCTGCGCCTTTATTATGCTTTTGAGCCTTTGGCAGGATTGGCTACATAATGAGTGCCGGGTAAAATTTTCCACATTTTTGTTGAACAGAAAGCGGTCTGTAACAGTCAAAAATTTTTATTCGATAACCATATTTTTAAAATTCTTCATTAGCTTGAACAAGCGCTTTTGCTGTACTTTTTCCTTAAATCAACAGGCAGGACAGTCATAAACTACTTTGCTTTAAAAATTATCTGAGGTAGCATATTTTTATATCTCAAAATAAAAATCTGATGAAAGGTCAAGAATATTAACAAAAATCTAGTGAGGAGATTTTTATTGGTTTGTGAATATATTCCACTGAAAATAATAGAATTATTATAGAAATACTCAAAATAGTCATTGTCAAATTTTCAGAATGCAAATATATACATATTTTATTTTGCAAGAAAATCTTTTACTATCTTTTGAACCGATCATCATATGGAATACAAAGATATTCGTATCTTACTAGTTGACGATGAAGAAGATATTCAGAAATTGTAGGTACAACCTTGAACAAGAAGGATTTGAGGTGCTAACAGCAAAAATGGTAAGCAAGCCATACAAAATTGCTAAAAAGCTCAGCCTCAACTTATTATAATGGACGTAATGATGCCAGAAATAGACGGTATTGAAGCTTGTGAGCGTATCTTTGAGCCATTCCAGAACTTTTCACGAAAACCATTATTACTTTTTAACAGCTCGAGGGGAAGATTATTCTCAACTTGCTGGTTTTGAAGCTGGTGCAGATGATTATATAACCAAACCCTATAAAGCCTAAATTACTCATTAGTAAAATAAAAAGGCTCTTTTACGTCGTTTGCCTTCTTATGAAAGAAATAATGAAGATATTTTTATATTTCAATAATTTGATAATCAATAGGGTAGAGTATACTATTACAATAAATGGGAATGAAATTCTTTTACCTAAGAAAGAATTTGAATTATTATCGCTTTTTAGCTTCCTTGCCTAATAAAGTCTTTTAAACGAGAAGAGATTTTAGAGAAAGTATGGGGTAATGATGTGGTTGTAGGAGGGAGAACAATAGATGTACATATTCGGAAACTCTGTGAAAATAGGCGATGATTATTTCAAAAAACGGTGAAAGGCGTTGGTTATAAATTCATTGTTTAATACTTTGATAATTAGTAGATAGAAATGCAAAATCCTATTTTTCTCATTAGTAGGGAAAATATCCTTGTTTATTTTCTCAAGTATTTTTATTGTATCTTTAAAATTCATTCAAACTTGCTTTTGGATAGTTCCTATTTATAGCATAATTATGTATTTTCTTTGTTATTTTATTCTTTATTTACAACAAAGAAATTTTTACATAAAGAATTTGAACCTATTTACAAGGAATTATCCTGAAATCTCTCCCAAAATACAGATTTTTACTTTAAAAAGAAATTACTCGTTTTGCACAAGATAAGAATAATGAAATAGAAGACCTAAAAATACGTGAAGATTATCGAAAGGAGTTTATTGGGAATATTTCTCACGAACTAAACTACACCTCTTTTACACTTCAAGGATATATTTTTAACTCTTCTTGATGGAGCTATGGAAGATAAACACATACGATACCTTCAACGGTCAGCAAAAACGTAGAAAGGCTTATTTTTGTAGTGAAAGATTTAGAAATGATATCAAAACTTGAAGCAGGTGAGCTAATTCTTGAATATTCTTACTTTTAATATTATAGAACTTATAGAATTTACGTTTGAACTTTTTGAAATTCGAGCAGGAATATTACACTTACTTTTGACAAAAATTACTCTGAAATAATGGTATATGCCGACCGAGAACGAATAGGATGTGCTTGCAAATATCATTAGAATTCCATAAAATATGGTAAAGAAAAATGGCACTACAGAAGTAACGATAAGATACTTCAATCAAGAAAATTATTATTCGTATTGCAGATAATGGGGAAGGAGTAGCTAAAGAAAACTTACATCGTCTGAGCGTTTTTACCGAGTGGACAAAAAGCGGAAGTAGAAAACAAGGAGGTTCTGGTTTGGGGCTTTCTATTGTAAAATATATTATTGAAGCACACAATGAGGTTATTTTTGTAGAAAGTAGTTTTAGAATAGGTACAGAGTTTTCTTTTACACTACATATGTCATATAATTCTAAAGTAAAGAAATGTTTTTCGTTTTAATATAAATTTTGCTTATTGTAATTAAATCATTATTCTGTAAAGGATTTTTGTAAAGTAGGAAAATCATATACACATGTAGAAAATGATAGGTTGATATCTCTTTAATTGATCTCGATATTAATTTGTTAAAATTTAAGATAAGGAGGTTTTTATTTTTAAAAGTATAGTACTTTTTGCACCTTGAAAAAGAAAATTTAAGAACAATGAAAAATACTTTTATATATTATTAGTACTCTTATCTTCGGCTTCGCCTACTCACAAATGCTTTTTCGGAAAAATTCACTATGACCATAGACAGCACCAAACCTCAAGCAGTAGCTTGATGCCATCTTGAACTTCAAAAACCGAAAAGAGGATGTTTTCACACTTAAAAATACCGCTAACCTCAACTTGCTCATCAATCGCAATAGAGTTATCAATGTAATCAATAAGTTTGAGTTCTCTACTTATGGCAGAAAGATTATTGTGAGTGGGGGTATGTACACTTGGAATATCGCTACTTGTTAGACCACGCTTTTGAGGTGTACCCTTATGCTGAATCTCAATGGGCAGAGAGTAGAGGAATGAACCACAAAAATTTCTACAGGCTTGCAATCGCGCTATCGGTTAGTAAATACTAATTTCTCGCTGATGTTTTACTGCTGCCGGCTTGTTCTTTTGAGTATGAAAAATGGCAACACCCAACCTCTGATGTCAATACTCCCACCACGCTTATAGCCGTAGTATCAAAACCCATTTATCACTCAGCCACAAACTTCGATTAAATGAAAATGGGAACTTATCATCACTGCTATACATCAAGGAAAAACCCGATAGTACTTACTTCAAAGAAAGCGCGTTTTGGTGGTGCTCTCGACCTCACTTACAACATTACCCCTACCATTGGTATCGCTGGTACTCACCGCCTTATTTATGATACTCGCCCCTATTGTACCCGATTCGAAAAGACTACAATGTAGTAAGTAGGACTTCTAATATTTCTTTCTAATTTACTAACTTACATTATGTTTACGATTCCTTATATTGAATCTGAGGAGTTTTTCTACTTAGATGTATTCCTAAAACTGCTCTTAGGATTGTTGGCTATTGCCCCACTCATCAACAAATCGGCAAGGGCAATTTAGCGCCCACTTCAGCTATGGACCAAGTGCAGAACTATGTATTGGGGGTATCATCGGAGGCGTGATTTACAGTCCGTCGGTTACAATCTTTCAGTTTGCCATTGTATTGATTATTTGGGCATTACTCATCATAGGGGTTACGCTAGCTGAAAAACTAAAACCACGCTTTTTAGGAGGTTTATAGATGGCGCCCCCTGTGATTGTGTTATCAATCGTGGCAAGATAGATATCTCGGCTTGCAAAAAGCTAAAATCACAGCACACGAACTCGCTTTCAAACTTCGCAAAGAAGGAGTTTACTACATCAGGGATGTAAAAAGAGCTGTACTTGAACAGAATGGTGAACCCATTATGTAGTATCGGTGAAGAAAACCTAAATACCCTATCATCACCGATGGTATTATTCAAAAGCGTATTGGAGGATGTAGATAAAAACTGAAGAATGGTTGCTTGCGAAGCTACAAGAATTAGGCTATAACAGTCCGTCAGAAGTAGTTTTAGCAGAATACGAAAGCGCACAAATAAAGGTAATCCTCATACGATAATTAGCGAATTTGGTAATTATAAAAACATAATAAAGTAGAAATTATATATGAAAAAGCCTAAGAAGAAATATAACTTGGTATAGAGTTCTAAATAATTATTTTAATAATAAAATACTATTTGATATTGACTTAACTTTATATCCCAATGCATTTTCTTTAATATTACTGGAAGTAGAATACCTTTAGGCTGTCCGTCAAAACTTATGATAATAGTATCGTTGTTTTAATTTTATTTCTACAATATTATGAGCTTTTTACAAATAGTGTCTTTAATATTATTTTTCTACAATTATATAGTCAGGAAAATCTTGATCTAATGTTCCTATTACATCTATCCATTTTATTACAGAATTTTCTTGCTTTTATTTTCTTTTATAGTTTTTGTTTTGGCTCAAAACTTGAGAAAAACAACTATAAATAATCATTGCTACCAGACATAATTTGATTATTTTCATTATATATAACTTGCTTTATATTTAATAGTTTTTATTGTAATAATTTGAAATATTAGTTCATTACAATTTCCTTTATATTTTTATCCATAAAAGTAGAAAGAAGAAAGACAAACACGATAAGATATATACAATCTTATATTCTACTTTCCCTACAAATAGGATATCCTTTTTCTTTATCATAATAAAAATAGTATCATTATATTCCCTTCTTTTAATTTGCCTGGATAAGGAATTCCTTTATATACGCTGTTATTGTATGTAACATCACAGGTAGATGATGATTTTGCAAACCTATAAATATTAAGAATATATACTTTAACGGGATCGTTATATTTTATGAAATCCTCTTTATTTTTATATCAAGATAAGCACTCACTGTAAATACCAATACGGCAAGAAAGAATATAAAATATATATAGTGATTCCAAGAATAAAATTTCTTTTAATACTTTCATTTTCTATCGAAATGGTTTCAATTGACTTTTGTCTGAATAGTTTTTATGGTAATTTTGAAAGATATTTAATATGATAAGAGTCTTTTTACCCAAGTTTCATTCTTAGAGGGTCATTATCTCATTATAATTTTCATTTTTAGGTGATACAATTTCAAAATTCAAAACCAATCTTCTAAACCATCAACATACTCATAAATATGCAGTATATCATTATTTGAGAATCTAATGAAATAAGCTATAGCCTCATCTTCCTTTATTTCTTTTATATAAATATCATCCTTTTCTAACTCAGGATACTCAACTTTGTCCATTTAGATGTAATTAGGTTTTAATGTTTCATTTCTTTTTATTTGAAATTTACAAGAATCAAAGCATAAATATTCAGTATCTTCAAACTCCAATATCATTTTAAGCCCATAATGACCTTCTTCTACTAAATAATAAATACCTTTTACTTTTTCAATTCGTTCAAAACCATAATGTTTTATCTTCTCAGTACAAGCTCAATGTGCGTTGGCAGGGAAAAAGTAGTTATTAATAGTTATCTTTCTGGCAAAAATATATTTTTAAACTAAACCATCAATAAAAAGATACCCTATACTAATAGAAAAAGTATAAGCAAGGTTCTGTAGGGCCTATAATTCCCAATATATAAAATATAAAGGATAAGGAATAAATGAGGGATAAGCATCAGTTGCCTTTTTAGAAAGAAAAATAAAAAGGGTACAACCCACTAAAGTTACAGGAAATAATACAGAAATACAAAATGAATAATTATTCCAAAAGATAAATCTCTTTTTAAAGAATAGTATTTTTATAAAAATCAATACCCCAATTGTGTAGTAAAACAGCTAATAGCCAAGCTACAAAAAAATAACTAATATACAAAGTATTACTTTCTTTACCATAGGATGTTTATATTTGAGTCTCTTTCTTTAGAAAAACTAACAAATCATTTTTAAATCTCTTCTTATCAAAGTCTTTGACTTTTTAGGAGTTTATCCAAATTTTCTAAACTCTCTATGATTTTGTTTTTCCAATATCTTTTTACTTTCTTCATCTGATACTGAAATAAATTCTTCATATTCATCCGCATTGAAAATTAAATTCATTGATAGCTTGTGCATTCTCAGCTCTTCTCCTGTAAACCTATTTTTAGTGGTTTTATCATCTATATAAATAGGTTTTTTGAGGCTATTAAATTTTTCAAATCCTTCGGGTGGTAAAATGCAAATACACTATAATATAATCTTTATATCTTCCCATAATTTTTATCTTGAAAATATTCTTTTTAAAGCCTCTGATAAGGCAATGATTAAATGAGATTTATGCTCTGCTTTTGTCTATTGTAATTGATATTCCAAATTTCATAGTATCTAAATATATATATTGTCTTTTAGAAATTTTATCTGCTGGGTGCGAGCTTGTAGCTCGTACTCTAGTATTCTTAGAGCTTGTAGCTCTTTTACTCTTAGTACAAACCCTACTGATGTCTCGTAGTAAGCAAAATGTCTTTCTAAGGCAACAATGTACGAAATTAATCATTATTTTTGTATATTTGTCCCATTAAATAATAGAATTTGAATATAAAAAGTATTCATTACCCTACATCTTTTAGAAAAAGCATCAGAAAACTTTCGGTAGCACTCTCAGAACCGCTCTTCTCATTCCTTTTGGCAATCGTTGGCGACTTCTGTTTGTGCATCGCCTTTCTGCTGGCTTTTATAGTGACTCATTTTATCGAAAAATACGAAGATTAATTGTTATATGATGAAAAGCTACCAACGACTCCTTTTACCTCCTATTCCTCTGTATAGGGTGTGCTTCTTCCAACAAAATAAAAGTTCCTGATGACTATTGTGTACCTCCGCCTTATACAACTGAAAATGGAGAAGGGAAGCTCCTATAGTAATTGATGAAGCAAAGCTTGCTTTGGGCAAAGAAACTTTTTGAAGGAAAACTATCCTCCAGAAATATCCTAATCGCTTATGCCTCCGATACCGATGAGGCTCTATTGTCATTAATCGCCTTGGCCGAGTGATCCTTCTGAGCAAGCACAACTAAAGCGCAATACCTTAAAAATAGAAATCCATAGCAAGATTAACGCTATTTTCTCACAGATGAATTCAGTAACTGCGGAATTGGATTGTGAAGAAGAGCGTATAGACCAAATAGCTTCCACCCTAAGTGACATCAATGACAAGAATGTTACCGCCTTACAGTAGCTTCCATGCTTGTGGGAGCGGCTCTCAGCTGTGGCTGGAGCTTATATAGCCGATGACAACTGGAACAAAGGGGTCGCTGTAGGTAGTGGGGTACTGGGAGCGGGCTTGAGCTTCCTGACCCTTAATCCGAAAGGAAAAAAAGTAAACCTACTACACCCTCGAAATTTGTTGCGTTGTTTTATCACTGAGAAAAATGACATGAGTTTCCTCCTTTTGTATGGTATATGCAACGAACCTCGTTTTACCAATTCAGGAGAGAGTTCTGTTTTATGAAACACACAAAAGAGATGGATCAGACATCTTTTTGATAATGACAAAGAAGGCGCTAAAAAGCCGTAGTAGCTCGATGGAGGTGTCTATAATGCGGGTGATCTGCATACCGTGCCGAGATGTTTGACCAAATGCAGTCGGTGATACATTCACTGAACCAAAAACCTCAACTTCTTTATCCAAGAGGTCAATATGCTTATGTTGATAAAATCACAATACAATGAAACTCTTTACTGCTATGTGTATGAGCAGCACTTCCAGCCGTAGCCCAAAACTTCTAAAGAACTTCTATACGTAATAGATGCCAGTTACCTCAAACAAGAGGTCTACTTATGGGCAATTAGGCTTGCATTTCAATTGTTACGACAGCAATAATATAGCTACTATTGGCGGAATTGCGGGAAACTTCCGCAGTGAGAACAAAACAGCTTATCGCTATAGGCGAGCGCAACTCTCGGCGTGGATAAGAGCGGATAACGAACCTAGAGGCTTTATTGATATTCCTGTCTTACTATTGCGCCCTCAACTGAATTTCTCTCCCTATTACTTTTGCCCCCGAAGCAGGTTTTTCCAAATTCTTTTCCTCTACGTAAAAGCAGGTTACGCATTTCCCTTGGGGGTAAAAATGAGTGAAAACTATCCTTTTGACACGGGCAAATTCCGCTTTTTCAGTAGGAGCTATCATACCGCTAAATATAAAAATAATAACAACTACTATGAACCAATAATCAAACAATGGGACACTGCTAAATCCCTTAAAAAGAGCCTGCCAATATGAGAGGCTTTTCGCTATCTGATGAGAGTCTTTACCCAAAGGTAGAGACAGAACTCTCGGATAATTTGATAAAGCTATGTTTTTCGGGGATTACTTGTGGTGTATTGGCGGATGTTGCCCAGTATGACAAAGCGGAAGTAATGGCTAGCTAAAGCCTTAAAATACATAACTGAAATGGGTATACTACTCTAAACTATATTTTCTATAACTATAGGAATATGTATCTTCATCAAGCTAAATGGGAAGAAGCTGTTCCTTGGCTCGAGCGCTCAACAGAAATAGCGATGGGTGGATTAATGAAAACGAAAAAGCCCATATGGCACTGCTTTCTTTAGGGGGTGCGCTATTCCATTTAGCGTATAGATGAAAGCCGAAGAAGAGTTCCCTAAGGCGGTAGAGGCAGGCAACATATACTGTAGCCAATAAGGTTGGGAACCTTTTTCTACCTCAGAAATATACAAGCAGGTGACGTAGAAACTTGATGGCAAAATATGAAAATGTACTCACCGACTTAAAAACTAAAGGAAGAAGATCTTATCTATCCTCTATCAGAGACATCGGGCAAACAAACAAGCCTTTGAAGACTGGAAAAACTAATGAACCTTTACTAAACCTTATGAACGAACAAGCAAGAAAACTTTATGAACAAGCCCAAGCGGATTACCCAAAGTTAAAAGCCCAAATAGAGGCGCAAGTAGTACGTTGGTTTTGGACAGCAGGAGGCGTGGGATACTTTTCTTTAGAGCCTTTTTACTTTTGAACAAAAACCGTTTCTCGAAGTCTAAAATTCTGAAAGATGCTCCCAGAAGATTCTGACAATAAGTATCAATATGGAGTAAATGGAAAGATGAAATAATTGTAGCACACTCTTATATTGGATGTAGAAGGCGATTATTACGAAGAGTTTTTATTTTCCGTGAAGAAAACCAAATTATCAGTTATCACTTTGATTTTTGCCTCTAAGAAAAATGTATAAATACTAAAAATATTCATCTATAAGGACGAACTCTTGCAATCAATCTACTCCGCTTTTCGATAATAATACTTGAGGAAAGGACTATGTATTATCGAGGAGGAACAAACTCATCTGCCAAGAGAAAAAAAGGAATAGATCTATATTGATAATACGCTCCTCTATACCTATGATGATGTCAGGGAAACTCAATAGTATTACCAGCGAAACCGGCTATATATATTATCAGAAGAAGATGAAAATCAGTTATAAAGCCCTTTCGGAAAAAGCTATGAAACGCTACTATGCCCTATTGGTGCCTACCATTAAGGCATATATTATAAAAGAGCCCTTGTATTGCATCAATCTATCGTTTGACTACCAAAAACATACTACCTACAAGAATAGGCTTTCGGACTGGTGACAGACAAAAATGGAACGAGACTTACGGAGAAAGAGTTGATAGACTATCTTTGGAACACTGCCGAATATGCTCATACCATAGATATAGAACCCAACGAAGAAGATGCTGCCCTCTTCGACCTTTTTCAATCAAGAAACCGAGATGCAAGAAAAGAGCAGAGCCGCCACGAAGCTATTAGTCTCTTGCGCCAAAACGCCTCAAAGAAGAATGGGGCATCACTGGGCATTCCCTCCACTCGATGACTTTGTAATGTAGTAGGTGATGAAGAAGAATCAAGAAAGTATAATCCTATTTTTAAAAACTAAAAATAAAACGACTCAAGAACAAAAATCACATTCAACAGTTGGCGAAAAGAACACTTTCGCTACTCATTTTCTCACATCAAAGCCAAAGCCGATAGTAAAGGAGTTCATTTTAGAGGCTTTATTATCTATTCTTAGTAGACGATTTCTTTGCTGTAGTGATGCTGCTATCAGTCAGGGAAGCTATTAAGGCTTATGACCCCAATGCTTCTATAGTAGAGGCTATATGGAGTGGTGAATGGAAGAGGACTACAATGGTTCTTATGTGCCTGTACAAGAAAATGCCGACAACTGGCTCGACAACCAAAGTCATTTGTACAAAAGAGACTTATCTCTTGGTACAGGCTTTAGATGGTGACGATGAAGAAGAACAATATGATGCTTTGCGCAAAGGACTTTGAGGATTGTCTGCTCAATGCCTTGCCGAGTGTGATAAAGAAGGGCTTTTTGGCAATCGCGAGGAAAACGGCTTACTTCTTTTTGCCTTTTATATAGATGATTACGACGGAAATGACGAAGGCTCACTCTATATCGTTCCACCGAACTCCTTAACCCCTAAAAAGATTGGGACAAATTGAAAGGATAAATTAAAAACAAAATGTCCCTGAACTACAACCATTAGGGCGATGCTATTTTGAGGCTGCTCAAAAGCATTTTTAAAACTCTTTGAAAACGGAGAGCATTATTACTATTGTGTGTTACTCACTACAGAGGCACTTCCTCCTTGTATTGCAGCGTGGTCAGAAGAAGCTTTAGAGCGATTCGTAAATAAAATGCTATCCCCCAAGAGGAAATACCATACTACAAATACTCATTTGCCGATAGCCCCTATTACGCTTTTTGGTTATGAAGAATATTTTCAGCAGGTAAAGCAGTTGTTCGAGCAGCGCGACTCTCTTATAGATTACAACAATGAGGAGCAATGGAACGAGGAATACAACCTTCGACTTGCTGCTATGGTATATGCGATGAAAAACTTGACGAGACTGGTATTTTTGCCCTCAACCAACCACGAGAACAAGTGCATATCAACATAGAACTAATACCCCTGACGATACTGATATAGAAAAGAGCTTTGTCGCTTAACAATCCTGATAATATTGAGGGAATGGCTTTTCTATATTCAGCTGATTATCATCATTAAATATTGAACAATCTATGAATATTCATTTATTGCGTTCTCATATAGAGAAAATAGTTCCTTTTAAGCGATGAAGAATTTGCGCTTGTGGCCTCTTACTTTGTAGAGCGTTCCCTGAAAAAGCATCAGTTTTTGGTACAAGAGGAACATTAGTCACCAATGAATACTGGGTAGCTACACGGACTGCTGAAAAGCCCTCACAAACAGACCTCCAGTGGCAAAAGAGCACATTCTACAATTTGCTATGGAAGACTGGTGGGTAACTGATTATCAGGCTTTTTTCCAACAAAAAGAAGCCACCTTGGATGTCATCTGCTTTGGAAGACACGAAAGCTATTAGCTATTTCCTACGAAAACAAAGAAAAACTATCTGCCGAACTCCCTAAAAATGAGTACTTTTGTACGCAAGAAAAAGCAATATGGGCTATGCCGCACTAGCAAAAGGCGCATCCTCTCGCTCCTGAGCAGTGATGCCCGCACCCGCTATGAGACAGTTTTTAGAGCTGTATCCCTTCGCTTTTGCAGCGCCTCCCTAAAAAGCCTCATCGCTTCCTATTTAGGCGTATCGCGAGAGACCCTCAGTCGATTATATTCTAGTCTCCTGTGACATACCTCACACCAAAAAGTGACTTACATCATTGACCACGAATGCTTTTTCATTGTACTTTTGTCTTGAATTTAAAAATTCATCATCAATGAAAAATAATCTTATTGTTAGCTCTTATCTGCTCCGTAGTAGGTTTTGCGCAAACTAAAAACAAGTATAAATAGAAAAATGAGCAAAAAGTATTATTCTGTGGTTACAAGCCACACACAACTAGGCAATACAGGAGATAAAAACAGGCTATTTCTTAGGAGAAGTGACTCATCCTTTAGAAGAACTTACCCAAGCAGGTTACGAGGTAGATTTCGTAAGCCCAAAAAGGAGGTGTAACTGAAGCTTATGGTATTGATTTAAAAGACCCTATTAACAAAAATATTGGGGAAAGTGCTGACTATCAAGAAAAGCTTGCCCATACCCAAAAACTTCAGAAGTAAAAAGCTAAGGACTACTCCGCTATCTTCTATGCAGGGGGACACGGCACGTGTGGGATTTCGCTGATAATGAAGCGCTGCCAAAAATAGCAGCAGAAATTTTGATGAACAGAATGGCATTGTAGCAGCAGTTTGCCACGGTCCAGCAGGGCTTATAAACATCAAACTTTCTAATGGAAAAATATTTAGTAGATGGTAAAAAGTAAGTCCTTTCACCAATGAGGAAGAACAAGCTGTGAAATTGGGAAAAATAGTGCCTTTCTCTTTGGAAAAACACCCTAAAAAGAACGTGGAGCTATCATTGATAAAGCAGACTTATGGCAGGATAAAATCAGCGTAGACAGCCGCCTTATCACAGGACAGAATCCTCAATCAGCGAAAAAGTGCAGGCGAAGCCATCGTAAAAAGAACTGAAAAATAATTGATAAACACCTAATAACTTAGGTATATATAAGTATCAAAGGATATTTGTATGCCTATTTTTGTATTTTTGTACCATATAAGCTAATTATAAATAGATTTTATGTCTTTACAACAGCACTTTGCTAAATATATTTCGGGAGGAAACCGAGACAAATAGAAGCCCTCTGAGCGCTTTTTAGTGAGTGTACCCTTAAAAAGAAAGAATACCTCTGCAAAAGACGAGGATTTCCAAATCTACCAACAATTATTGAAACTAAGTAATGAACAAATTGACATATCAGCTAATTAACAAATTAACATTATGACTCTCAGACGAATTTGCAAAGAATTTTTATATTGAAAAAGCTAAAGTTTTTTAAAGTCGTGCTTTCAGGTACAACCAGACTATCCTTCAGCTGTAAATACCAAAATATGGCACTGAGCAGTACTCAAAAGAACAATTAGAAGAAGTGATTGACCTGTTGTTAAACGATGTAGTGATGGCGTGCTATTAGGCTTAGACGGTGAATGCCCCATAGGCAACATACAGCAAGTTTATAGTATATACGATGAAGAAGGGTGTCTTATTTCTGATTGGGGGAATTGGAAGTGAGTGCTTTGCTGATTACTTTTTCACGGAGACAAATACGAAAAAGAAACCGATTAATATAAAACAATGATGTTCTGAGGGTACGAGCGAGACGCTCGCACCTACAAGACAAATTCGCAAATCGGCAAATTAACTAATTCATTTCCCATTTTTCTTCTTCTCAAAATTCAACTGTCGGTGGAAATTGCGTATTTGCTCTTCATCAATACGTGGGTTCTTATTCCAGTTGGTGCAATATCTCCCGCTGATGATGCAAAAATAGCAACGTATTTCTTTCGCACTTCAGGGTAGTATTGCACTCGGCAAATCGAGTTGGTATTGCCACATATCTTTCTGATTCTGTATACAAAAACCATCAGTTATTCCTTCTTTGTAATGCTTTTGCATATAATCTAGAGCCGCTTGCGCTAATGATTTACGAATAAGACTTTCGGCTTCGGCTTCCGGAATATGGTCTTCATAATCAGGGAATTTAGCCCAACGGATAAGGGCAGGCAAACTAAGTCCTTGTACCAGTAGGGTTGCCAATATCACTATAAAGTAATGTGAGAATCAGGCTGCGATGCGGAAAGAGGCTCGCCGTTCTCTAAAGTTAGAGGGATAGAAGGGCTCACTGCTAGTGAAAAGCACCCCGCGCATTCCTGCCCAACCCAGTACCAAAAGGTACCCGAAAGCCAGGGTTCCGCCTCGTCGGCTACTGTGATAAAGTGTTTCATTACTTGAGTAATGAGTATAGCTCCATGAGCGATAGCAGTCGCACCCTCTACTACTACCCCTGTGATGAGGAGCCCATAGCTGGTAGCAGTAGTAAGACTCATTCCTTCGGCTTCTATCCCTTCGAGTACTTGCAGGTAAAGCAAGTCCTATCAGCATAAAGGCAAGACCATTGAGTATAAATCCTAAAAATACCCCATACCGCCACCCCTTTGTTGCGTGTGGAGGCAGCAAAAATGCTAGTAAGGTGGAGCGACATATACATACCCCAGCCACTATCTACTAACACCCCCAAAGCTCCCACTTTCGTTTGCCACAATATACATCATATAAGGTGCTACAACAGAGAGAATAACATCCATATTAGCATCGGTAGGGAGAAATTTGTGTATTTTACGCATCACCCATGCTACTGCAAGCCTATAGCGTTCCTATAACTACCCAAAGGAAATTCAGTGCCATATCCGTCCACACCAGCTGACCGGTAGTTACTACCAAAGCGGCAAACCTAAAAACTATTAGTGAAGAGGCATCAGTTAGCAAACTCTCGCTTTGCATGATGGTTGAAATGCGTTTAGGCACCTTTACAAACTGTCACTATCGTTGAAGCACTCACCGCATCGGTAGAGCCTATCACGCAAAAAGGAAACCTAACGCTAACGAAAACCCGGAAATACTATATGGCTACCCACGCCACCCGCAGCAGCCGTAATAAAAACTACAATAAAAGGCAAGGCTAAAGATAATGCGGCGCCATTTCCACATCTCTTTCAGTGATAGCTGAAAACATCTGGCATATAAAAGAGAGGCAAGAAAATGATAAGTACCAAATCGGGGTTTGAGTGTAATGGCAGGCATATTAGGGATAATACTATCGCCAATCCCTAAAACTAAAGAATAGGATATGCCACTTTAGCCGGTTAGCTAGCATAATCAGTAGCATAATCAGCCACCATTAGGAGTAATAAGTAAAGGGAAATATTGCACCATAGTTTTATCAATATGAGGCGACAAAAATAGTAAAAATACTTTTTAATCATAATTGATAAGTATTTTTATATCTTTCTTTACTAATAAATCAATTATTATGAAAGCACTTATCATCGGCGCTACAGGCGCTACCGGAAAAGATTTATTAGCTAAGCTGTTAGAAGATGGGGCTTATAGCGAAATACATAGTTTTGTGCGTGTCTAGAGTATCAGTCACCCAAGCTACACGCTCACGTGGTTGATTTTTGATACCCCTGAGGCATGGGCAGATTTGCTGCACGGCGATGTGGCTTTTTCTTGTTTTGGGTACTAGCCCAGTCGGCAGGCAGTAAAGAAGCCCAATGGCGTGTGGATTATGACTATCAGTACGCTTTTGCCCAGCAGTGTAAAGCCAATGGAGTACGTACTTTTGTACTCGTTTCGGCAGCAATGGCAAATGTGCAGTCTACAGTGTTCTACAACCGTATGAAAGGGGCTTTAGAAGAGGCAGTTAAAAACTTAACTTTCCGCGCTTGCTTATCTTTCAACCTCTATACTCATCCGTTCTAATAACGACAGAGGCGCTGAGAACTTCTCAGTAAAGCTATTCATTTCCTCAACAAAATAGGACTTTTCAAGCGGTATCGCCCTATGCCTACCGAGTATTAGCCGAAAAATGCTATCAGCTGTCAACTCCCTAAAAGGAACTTTTCACCTTCACATTAGATAAAATTTTTGAGATATAATAGGTGCAAAGCCTAAGCCCAGATTATCGGTAGTGATTAATTATCAGATTAATCGGAGACTATCCGAAAAAGTCTCAAAATCGCTTTTGCATCATAAACTTTGTCAAAGCCCAGGACTTTGACAAAGTTTATCAAAGTCTAAAACCCTGATAATCAACAATTTTTGTAGTATGTTATGTACGGGCGTTTTGCAAACGCCCACATCAATAAAAACTTTTCAGATACCTTCATAACATCACAGCCCGTAGCTTGCATCAAATTAGTATAGTAAATTCTGCTTTTGGTATAGAAAACACCTTTTTATTCTTCTTATAACCCCTTTTCTCTATACTTTTTGCCGCTGTAATACTTTTAATCTTCATTACAGTGAAAGAAATATTTACCTTTATAACCCTCTTTTTGGGAGTGAATTCTTTTGCGCAAATTAGCGTAAAAACTGAGTACATCAGCAATTCCAAGTTCTACGATGCGGTAAGTGATAGCAATATAGGCGATGGCTCGGCGATGATTTACTCGGTAGGAGCTTTTGGTGCCCCTTCTCGATGAAAGCCTCTGAGGAGACGACGCTTACCAGCAGACCTACCCTGTGGGGCGTGTCGCTCAATGGTTCTTTGTGCCCAGATGTACACCATCACTTTCCTATAGAAAAAGAGCTCCCCTCACAGGTGATGAACCTTGGGGTAACAGCCCTGCATTTGCGTCCGTTAAAAGAACGTTGGTCTGTGCTAATGGCACTCGGTGCGGGAAGTTATACCCCGAAAATCGCCTTTCGTCTATTCATATAGGTGAAAATGTGGTAGCTAATGGCGCTTTTGTGCTTTGTATGGCACTTTTAGCGACCTAATATCGAAATAGGGTGGTGGGGTGGCGCTGAACAATACTTTTGGGTATCCTATGGTATTTCCTGCATTTTTATTTTAAATACAACGGTGCTTTTAGCGATAAATTTACTATTGAAGTGGGGGAGTATTGATGGGCTAAAAGTTGCCTTTAGGGTATAACTACCGCGAAAACCTCGACTTTAAATTAATAGCTAATATGGGAGGTTATTCCGCTTACCTCAGGCAGCAATGGAGAAAGGAAATATTCAGTCAGCAGACTTTGTTGTAGGATTGCAACCTGAGTTCAAGATAGGTAAACACGTGAGTATTCCACTTACTGTAGGAGGAAGTTTTATCCGTTCAGGGCGTTATAGAGAGCGCAAACTCAGTGCTATGTTTGCCTCAGAAGCTAAAAATGAGGCAACTTCTCGCTCCAGTCAGTTCAATCCTGCATTGTATTTTTGCTGCTGGAGTCACAATAAAATAATTAATAATGAACAATTATTAAGTAAGTGAATTGGAGATTCCCTGAAAGCCCTGAGCTTATCGGAGTTTCTCATAACTCAAGAGTCATCATTAAACAACTAATAATTAACAATTGGAGATTCCCTAAAGCCCTGAGTTTATCGGAGTTTCTCATAACTAATAACACATATAAAAATGAAAAACAATTTTAACACTATTGATTGCACTTGCTATTGTAGCTTGTAGCAAGAAGAAATTAAGAAAATGGCGAGGCAAAGTAGACGTAACTCTCTACTTAAAAGATGCCAATGGTAACGCTTTAAAAATTGGACTGTATACGTTTTACGACCAATGGGCTTGGGAATACAAAAAGTAGTTCAAGACCTACTTTTTACGCTAAATCAATGGCGACTGACGACGAAGGGAAGCTGTTTTACCCTCAGTGTAGATAAAATTTGATGAGCGTAGAAATATATCATTTTGTAGTTTATTACACTCAAGACAGAAAAACCTTTCAGGCGATGAGGGTAACCAAAAACACCCTAAAAACCACTAAAAGCTGTTACCCTCAAATCAAAGAACAACAACCCTATTACATTGCAATTGCAGAGGATAGGGATTTAAGTAATACTTAATCATCAATGATTTTCGAATAAGTAACTCGGAGCCCTTATAAAACTCAAAGCCCTCTGAGTTTCTCATCATTCTCTAACAAGTAACAACAAATAAACAATATGTTAAAAAGACATTTTAGATTTTAGAAGGGCGGTGCGTTATTACGCTCCTACGCCTATTAGTGAAGAGAAGGTGCGGGAGTGCCTTAAATTGGCTACTCTGGCTCCTACCACCTATAATATGCAGTTGTATGAAGTTTATCACATCACCGATAAGGAACTACTCAAAAACTGGGACACGCTTGCCTTGACCAGCAAACGGCTACTACAGCACAGCAAATGGTAGTATTCGTTGCCCGACAAGACAAACACCGTCTGCACGCCAAGAAGGTTCTAGAGTTTTGAACGCGGTAATATACAGCGCAATAGTCCGCCAGAGAAACAAGTCAAGCGCATCAAGGAACAAGAGAAGTTTTTACAACCAGCTGATGCCTTTTTCTCTTTAGCAGGTGTTTTGGTCTTTTTGGGTCTTTTTGCGCAAGACTTTTGGGGTAGTTAGCAGTTGGTTTCACCCTATGATGCAACTCGTTTCTGAAAGTGATATGCGGGTGAATGTACACAAGAGTTGCGGATTGGTAGCGCAAACCTTTATGCTGGCAATGGCAGAAGCAGGCTATGACACCTGCCCTATAGAAGGCTTTTGATAGCCGACGCGTAAAAAGATATTACACCCTGCCTTATGGAGCAGAAGTGAATATGCTCGTATCTTGCGGACTGCGTGAAGATCAAGGCGTTAGGGGAGAACGCTTTAGACTGCCTTTTGAAGAAATATACAAGAAGAAATAAGGACAATGATTAATGATTAGATTTTTGATGTAAACTTTGGCAGAGTGTAGTGGATTTTTAGGTAAGAGATAAGAGGTAAGAATAATGGGAGTAATGGGAGTGATGATTTTAGGTAAGAGATAAGAGGTAAAATTATGAATGGGAGGTGTGAGCCATGGGCAATGATGGGAGGGATGGGAAAGGTGATTTTGAGACTTTTTAAAAACAGTTTCAGTTTGAGTATTAAATAATAACAAACAAATAAATAAAAAGAATGATAATTACAATTATAGCCTCGGTAGCAATGACTGCTACGGCTACAGCACAAGTGAAATTTGGTGCCCGCTGGGGTGGAGGTGTCGGACTGGTGAGCAAAAGATATTCACACCGACCGCTAGAGGACAAACAAAGAAAACTCAAGAAGCGCCTTTTGGCAGTTCGTTTTATGGTGGTTTTCTTTGTTGAAATCCTGCTTCCGAGAAATTATTGATTTGAACCTTGGGCAATGTATACCAATCATTCCACCACAGGAGAGGGAAAAAGTGATGCTTCACAGAATTGATGTGCCTCTGGCATATCAAATACGATATCAGTGGGTTCCGTCCTAAAGTAGGAGGCTATGTGAGTTATATCCCTACAGTTACTTCTCATAGTGGTAACTATTGTTCCCTTACTAAAAAGATATCGAAAAGGTTTGACTATGGAGCGCTCTTCGGTTTGGAATACAACTTCAACGAAAGATTCTTTATAGAAACTAATTTCAACTTAGGATTAGCCATCTCCTCACCAAGACCCTCGCCATAGTAGCGACTATTTGCGGCACACGCTCTATCCTTGTAGGAGTAGGATGCAGATTCAATTAACAAGGAACAATGAATAATTAACAATCGGAGATTCCTGAAAGCCCTGAGCTTCTCGGGTTTCTCATAACTACAAATATATATATGAAAAATGATTACCTTTGTAGCCTTGATAGCACTCACTGCTACAGCTACAGCACAGTGAAATTTGGAGTACGTGGAGGCTACTTTGAGCCCCGTGAGTGAAAAGTATTCACACCGACCGATCATGAAAACCAAGCTCATAGCAGAATCAGCGAAGTAGTTGTGGGTCGGCTTATGCAGGACTCTACCGCTGAAATACCCGCTTCTGAAAAATTACTCTTTGATGTAGGACTCATCTATATCAATCAAGTAACCATAGGCGAAGAAGTACTATGTTTGCACAATATCAATTTGCCTATAGAGTGAAACATACGATATTTCGGGCTTCCGTCCTAAAAGTAGGACTCTACGCTAGCTATATCCTAGGGTTACTTCTTTTGAAGACAAACACCGTTCACTTACCACGACCTTATTCTGACTATGGGGCTACTTTTTGGTTTTGGAATACAACTTTTGATAGATTTTATAGAAAGCTACTTTCAACTTAGGATTGGCTAATCTCCCTAAAAGAAGACCCTCGCCACAGTAGCGACTATTTGCGCACACGCTTCTATCCTGTAGGAGTAGGATACAGATTTTAATGATTAATGGTTAATGAATGAAAAATCTCTACATATTTTGAAGAACAATTTCTTCTTACATTCCTTATTGCCGATAGATATCGTATCTATCGGCATATTGTAGGCTTGTAGCTCATTGTTGCTATTTTATACACCAGGCAGACAATGGGGTGATTACTGAAGGAATGATAGACCATTGGGATTGGATAGAGAAATGGTTGGGGATTACTGCTACTTTTTACCTAAATATGTATGTGCTTATTCCTACGTCTTCAAAGGGAAGCTTGCTACTTATATCACCCTCCTCTCGCTATGGGTACTTTTATGTTGGGTCTCTACCTATTATCTCAATTTTGTACTATGGAAAGACTATATGATAGGAAGAGAAATCAAAATAGCATCAGAAACTCCTATTTCTGTAGCACTTTCTACTATGGTATATGTAGTACCCTTTTATAATGACTTCTACGCTTATCAAAACCTTTGCAAGTATGGGTAAAAGACTAGCGAAAGAATGCAAGAATTGGAACGACAAGCCACTGAAAGTGAACTGCAAGCCCTAAGAAGCCAAATACAACCACACTTTTTGTTCAATATGCTCAACAGTATCAACACTGTTGTATATCGACCCCGAAAAAGCCTCTTATACCATCACAAAACTATCCGATTTCTTGCGTCATTTGCTCTATCAATCGCACGAAGAACAGGTTTTTCTCAGTCTCGGAACTGCGTTTTAAGCGATTATCTCTTTTGGAAGCAATGCGCCGTGATGATTTTACTTAGTAAAATTACTTACAGCGACTACAAGAGCATACAAATCCCCTAATATATTGCTTATCTTAGCTGAAAATGCCGTAAAACACAGTGTTGACACCCTCTCCTACTTATATTTATATAAAATGTGAGGAGAAAGAAGGGTTTCTACACTCTTTCAGTACGCAATTCAGTACCTTTAGAGCCTCATCGCAAACACAAGTGTAGTGGAATAGGCTTACCCAACCTAAATCGGCGATTGGAATTTGCTCTATGGCGAGCGTTTTTAGCTTGTCGCAAGAGCGTTTACCACAAGAATATATAGTAACCTTAACTTTGCCCTTATGAATTGTTTTGATTATAGACGACGAACCTTTGGCGCGTATCGGGATGGAGCGCCTCATCAGGCAATACAGCAACTTGAAGGTAGCTAGGCACTTTTAAGAATGCGGTAGGCGTTACCGACTTCTTGAAAAAGAACGAAGTGCACTTGCTGTTCTTAGATATCGAGATGCCAGGAATCAACGGTTTGGAACTGGCTAAAATCCTGCCCGAGCAAACACTCGTTATCTTCACCACAGCCCTACAGTCAGTAGTGCTTTGAGAGAGTTATGAGGTAGATGCCCTTGATTGATTTAGTAAAGCCCATCACCCTGGAGCGTTTCAAAAAAGGCCGTTGCCAAAGCCGAAAGTTATCACCAGTTGCTCTCTGAGCAAAAACCGACTTAGAGCGACTGATGCCCAATATATCAGCATTCCGTGCCAACAGCGCAAACTATCGTATTGCACACAGCGATATCCTCTATATAGAAGCATCTAAAGATATGCGTGATTATCCCACACCTTCACCGACCGCTACATCACGTGGATTAATCTCAAAAACATACATAGCCAGCTTCCTGAATCGGTATTTGTGACGTGTCAATAAGAGTTATGTAGTGAATACACAACACTGATTACTTCCTACACCCACCAGTTTGTATATATAGGGATACCGAAATCCCTATCGGTAGAACGTAGGAGGTTTATTGATAAATTTGAAATTAGCAGATTAGTTGTATTTTTGCAACATTATCTTCATTTGCTAATTTCCTAATTATTCTACGAACAACGCGTTATCACTCGTCCCTATTATCACCCTATGCAATCGGTTATTCCTGCAGAAGAAAGAGGTTACCCTATACACGAGTTTCTTCCGTGTGAGGCTTTGCGTCCATTTTATCTATTGCTATTGGGAACTGAAATCCTCCGCTAACACACCTTTCTTTTACCGAGAAGTTGCCGATGGTTGTATAGACCATTTTTGACTGCAAATAACCCGCAGATGAGTCTTATGGGCTATTGCATACATACATGAGCTTTCCCATAACGGGTGCCTTTCACCATGTGGGTGCGCTTTCACCAGTGCCTTCCGCTACTTTTTGGTCAGACTGCTTGAAAATCAGCGCACAAGAAATCCTTTGCGCGAGGTAGTTCCTTGCTTTGCTACTTTTATAACTCAGCAGTTGGAAACTCCCTTCGTTAGCTACCATAGCACAGTATTTGGACAACTACTTTTCTCCGTCACCTATCACAACGCCCTTTGCAGATGGATAACCGCTTTTTCTCGGCACTTTCAAATATTGCAAAGCAAGGCAGCATACACACGGTCAGTTAGAATACAGGTATCAGTCCTCGACAGTTGCCGCCTTTTCGACCACTACATAGGCGATAGTCCTAAGACTTTTACAATATTGTAGCGCTTCCAACATATACCTAAGTACAAAAGCCTATTACAACCATTCCTTTTTAGACACTTATTGATGACCAAGCCCATTTTATCAAATCGTTTAAAACATTCTATGGCGATACGCCGAGACAAAGTGTTAGGCTGAAGAATGTCCGTTTTTACAATCGTATTCCTGCGCTTTGCGGTACTTTTGCCCCCGAATAACAAATAAATTATCAGAATGAAATTAAACGCAGGTATTATCACCGAGAAAATTAGCCGAGAGCAAGGCTTACACCCAAGTATTGCAATTTGGCGTTACTTTTGAAAACGACTTTATTTGCTGTTGCACACCCCTAATCAGAGGCAGAAATCAGTTTTTGTTGCTCAATCACCCTTCGCAATAGTTCTCTTCCAAAACCTTTACCCAACAGGGTGTTAATTTCACCATTGAAGTAGAGAATGTAGATGAGTACACTACGTTAAGAGCAGGAGTACCCATTACATAGACTTACGCGAAGAGCCTTGGGGCGATCGCCATTTTCATATTATAGACCCCACCGGTATCGGCAGGATATCGCAACCCCGCCAGTGCACCCGAGTAAAAGAAACCTTCTGTTACTGCAGGAGTTAATTGTTTATCTATTAAATGCTAATATTTGTACCTTTTGTAAGTCTCAAAACTATTTACAATTATTTTCATTATGCCATTGGATATGTTATTTTAAGGGCGAAAGGAATATGTGTCACCCGATGAAAAAACTACATCAATTGATGTTTTCAGGACGTTATGAAAAACAAGGTAGGTGCAGAGAGCTCTCTAAAATGAAGGATTATTACCCACAGATGTTATTTTTATGGGAATACACCCTACAAACTATTGAAGACCTTAAAAATGCTTTCACTTCCTGAACTTTCTCTCATAATAAAGCTATTGGAGGAAGCAGAAATGAGAAAATACGTATAAGTGGGAGACTAAAATAAATAGGATGATGATGGTTATTGATATAGGAAACTCTCTAGATACTTCAGGAAAGATGAATATTTCTTAGTGGAAGAATCTACAGGAAATATATATATTATCAACACAAAGAGTGAGAAGAGTGGTTTGAGTAAACTCCTGACAAGGGATCTCTTTTTACAAATGTTTGTTCGCATATAGTGACTTATAGTATAACAACCTTTACTCTTGTTACTGCTGAAAATATTGTAGGTCATTCTGTAAGAAATATATCTCAATATACTGATTTTATTATTCGCAGATTTTTAGGAGCCAAATCTTTTCTTTGGCAAGTAAGATTATATGATATAGCTTGCATACTTATAGAGGATAATTATTCTATTCTATCTCCTTACATAGGACTCTGTTTTATGAAACGTAAAACTCTATATCGTCAGTAGTATTGGCAGAAATCGATACCTATCAGGAATATCAAAACATAGACAAAGAGTCTCGTTATTCGGACGATCCAAACCATTTATAACGACCTTTCCATCGAAAAATTTACACACCATACACTAAAAGTAATGGAACTTGTTTTGGCTTCTCTCACGGAAAAGCTCTAATTTGATGATTTTCTTCTTCTCAGAAGAGAGATAAGAATCAAAGAAATAATGGGTATTTAGTATCAAAACGCATGGATATTGATATAGTAACCTATTCAGTAAAAATATAGTAACCCCTCCCCACTTGTAAAGAATACTATAAGTGGGGAGGCTAGCTACACTTTGGCCTCAATTATTAATTATTTATTACCTTGTCTTTAAGAGGTATAACTACATATTATTGGTATTAATTATAAAGACATCTCATATGACACTTTTGGAGCTCACCAACTGATCAGTCTACAATTACACTTTTCACGTATAGTAAAAACAAAAATATGAAAATACATTTATTATATAATATCAGTTACTGTCTAGTTAGTTGTTTTAGATAGCTTTGCAAAACATCTACATTGGTTGGCAAACCTCAGCCTGAAGCTAGAACTTCGAAAGTAATCATCAGTATGCCTTCCTTGAAGGATATGTATCACTTCTTCATCTGCTCTGGGCAAACTTCAGAGAGCACTCTATATCTCTAATCACGACCAAAACTAAACTCAAAAAGGCTGCTTTGTACCTCAGAAAATCTAAAAAGATGTGGGTGATTGATGGTAAGGGTAGTGATTTTATTCATCACGGCACTATACTCCCATAGCAAACTCAAAGAACTGTACTCAATGTCACGCTTATGAATTTCATTGACTCTTGATATTATAAAAGTTGGTCTCATATGATGCCCTTTTGAGTAGATATAGTTAGAATATTCTGCAAACACTATTATCATAATGATTTACACCTCTGGCTTTACTTTTAGTTACACACACTTGTCCAGCTTTTCTTTCTATTCTTCCGTCAGCTCATTAAAATTCATGTCAATCATGAAGACTCAGTACACATTTGTCTCACCAGTTCCTCTGCCACATTCCTGATTCTGTCGTTCATAATCTTTATCGCAGTTTCTCATATATACTCTCAAGATAATCTAATACTAAACTCTCTGCCTTATCCATATCATCTTCTGTGATAACCCAATAATGACTATAAGGATTGTCCTTAGTAGGAAACGCGTTAGAATTATAGATTGCTTCTGCTCAAATCTGCAAAATAATATTGTTTTTATCGTTAATTTCACCTTTGCATTAATCTTTTGCTTTTAGCTGAAAGTTGATTAACAGATATATATTTTTACCCGCTGTTGATTAATAATCTTCGGCTTTATTCTTTTCTACACAGAAGGACAATAATCACCATAGTTATAGGATTACTTATGTAGTTCTATCACTATATTTTTATTAGGAAATTTATGTTTTAAAAATAAATATTCCAAGAAAAGTGCAGCAAATTCACCTATCTTTCTCAAATAATTTATCATCTTAGGTATCCGTACAATGAGCAAAATAAATCATATAACTCTAATTGCCCATCCCAAATTCCTATTTCTACCATGTTATATCTTGGAGATTCTCGGCAAAGAAGGTCATCAAAATTAGTCTTTTTAGAGTACACAATCCTCAATTTCTATAGTCTCAGGGAGCAGTAATTTACCTATGATTGTGTTATCATCAGGATGGATATTAAAGCTAGTAGCTGGACACATGTCAATATTATCTTCTCTAGACCATTCCAGTCTCTCCACTTTATACATTTGTCTCATTTCTTCCAGATTCATATTAAACATTTTATAGAATTTTTACCTACCATTGATAGCCGAACAGTCCTCCTCATTATGTGGTGTGATGTATTCAGTCATAGCGCTTTGTAACGCCATAATATCCTTCCTCTCACTTGTTTCTAAGATATAACTCCACCAGCGTTTGGTTCCAAATACAGGAGCGTCTATTTTTAAAAATGTCTTTTTGATGTTTTTAGCTTTTCCCAAGTGTATTGTATCGCTAGTATTCTTCCTGAAAAATCAAAGTTTTTAGTAAAAACAGCAAGCACTCTATATAAGTTGGTTTAGTGATCGAATTTATAAAAAGAGTACCTCTCGATAGGGAAATAAAACAGAGTGGTTGCTATGGTTAACTTATTTTATCTCTCGTAATCAACTCCTCATAATATGATCACCTTCTGTATAAACGGGAAGTTTGAAAGAAAAAGTCCTTATAAAGCTAAGGTTTAAAAAGTACTGTTTTCTATTTCTAACAGGTCCATGTCTATTTAGATACAAATTGGTGTTCGCTGATTGCTCTTTATTTCTAAAAATATTCCTATCTTCTAAAGAAAAAGGCAGGGGTGTTTGTAGTTTTTTACTAATTTCATTTGTGCATTGACTTCATCTCTGACAATACTCTTATCCATATTATCAAAAGATGACCCCCATTTGTACGAGGCGATAATATACGAAATAACTTCCATAGGCGCATGGATAGCACGCTCTCCATACCTTTCTGCCTTTTTGTTTTATCCTTTATAAATGCATCAAAGTCTACCATGTAAGAAGTTTAATACAGAGTTCAGGGTAATATGTCATCATCGTAACTTTCTGTATTTTTGCTGTAGAATATTCTTAGGATTTATAATTTCTCCTTGCTCATCTATGACAAAGGATAGGTTTTGTTCAAAATAGAGAGACTAACACTTCCCCTTTTTTCATCTACCTGATATAACATTTCCCAACAAGAAAAATACATTTCACTAAATAGAGTGTATTCCTCTGGATACGCCTTCTTTAGAAGTGGCTAACACATCAAACGGATAGGATATATTCCACAAATCCAAAACAGATATATTATCCTTAGTAATATACTGAAATTCACGTTGTATATATTCCTTTATATTCTTTATATTCCATAAATTAACATTCCTCTCATTTTTAGTTGACCCTATTTTATACTCTCACATTGTGGAATATGCTTCTTTTAAAGATGCTTTAGCTCCTTTGATACACCTTTAGTATCTGTCTATGTTTAAACTTTTTAGGGTTGGTATCTGCTAAAAGAGTTTCCACATTTTTCAGTCTTTACATTGATGCAATAACAAAGTTCCCTTTTAGGTAGAGGAAAATTGTAGAAAACATAGCGCAATCTATTTCTCTTTTATAGAGAACAATCTGGCTATTTCTAAGCCTTTAAAGTAGGAAATTTTAGCATAATCAAAGCCCTTTTTGAGGTGATTTAGCACTGACTATTTTTCAAGTTTAAATGCTTATGATGTTCAAAAATATCTACATTTCCTACTTCGCCCAGTATGGCAGCCTTCCAAGCATTTAAAACTCTTAATGATATGAATAGTATTAGAATTAAAGAGTTCTACCTCTATCCATTTCAAATTAGGGGCTATCTCCGGAGAAATACCCAACAAATCTCCGTTATCATCTCCCAGTATTCTAAGGCATTCCAAATTTTCCATTTTTACAAGGATTCCAAGAATAATGTTTGTCTGCCTGCTCTTCCTCTCTTGATAAGTTGTCAAGGGTTAATGATATAAGGTGCTTAGGTAGCTGTTCTCGGATAAAGGCAGAAACTGAACAGGTATTTGTAAGGCTTTTAAGAGAGGAGCTCTTGCTATCTCATTAGAAAATGAGCCAATGAAGGTTTCTCTACTATAAAAAGATAGAAAAGCAACCTTATCTTTCCCTCAGAAGGAAAACTCTAGATCTTTCCTTATATCAAACAAATCTCCTCTGTTGGTACTGTCAGTCTGTATTTAGCCAAGCTTCTTCCTATATCGAAATAGGTATTTATCTCGTTCTCTAATAATTAATTTTTATACATAGAGTGTTTTTAAACTTTGTGTCTGCTAACACACTATGAGAAATGTGCCCGCCTTCATTAACTATTATTTACCTATTGAAAATATTCCTTTCTCTTAGGAAAAGATTAAACGGTAGGGTGCTTACTTACCTACTCAAGCTGAGCCCTTTTATGGAGGATTCTCATTCCTAGTTCATCAGTGTATTCTACTTTTCCTGTTTTGTCACATATAACATAGAAAAATTCTCTTATTTCTCCTGAAACAGTTCAAATTTCCGTTACTATCCAAGCCTTATCACCATTGATATCAAAAGAAAGATTTAGTTCTGCCTCTTATAGGGAGTATATTTTTAAATTACTGAAATCGTAGTTGCTTTTGGTGATAGTTATTACTGTGTCTTCAGCAAGGTTTATATTATTCATCATTCATCAATCAATTCCATTAATGATTGTCCATCAAATATAAAGTACTATATTTAAACTAAAACTCATAAACAAAAAGAGGTATCTTTGAGCAATAGTCATTTTCCGGGTTATCTTGTGTACTATCAGCTTTAGTGAACATACTGAAAATAGGAAACTTGCAATAATTCGCCAGCAGAACTGAATACAAACTATTTTATTATTTTGTATATCTGTAACTGGAAGAGCGCTCTCCTGCCCTTCTATGGAGGCAGAATAAATGCTGCACGGGAGTTCTATTCTTTTGTTGATTGTTAGTATTAATCTGATAAAAGACTTAGATTCTATTATCAAAAAGTGTTGTTTTGATAAGTTTCATTAACCATTTCTGCACTCCTCCACTTTGTCATCAATAGAGTCTGTTCTCCTGTTTTGGTAGTAAAAGATATAAAATTATTTTCTCTTTCTACAATAGGATTTGTGTAGAAAATCACTTCGATGTATTGAAATACGATTTTTCCCATTCCTATGAAGAGTCTTTAGAGCTTCCCATTTCGTTCAGGGAGTGCAACAAAATCCCTGCCATTCAAACGAAATGTTTTGGAGCCATCATATTCCCATTGGGTACAGAAGTCACCTTATAGTACGCTTTCCTATCCAAAATACGAATTTGATTTTCAGAGTACTACAAACGATAGTCTTTATCATAATCAAACACCTCTGGCAAAGGTAGGAGAGAGGTTTTATACCCATCATGTGAAAAGGAGAAACATTATTACCATTTCTATCAATTATCCAAAAGCAAGAATGCTCCGTGTTAAAAGCCAATTGAAGAAAACCATTGAATAAATCTCACCTGAAATAGCTTTCCACCCAGTGCGGCTCCATCATGCATGTCCAAAGAATTTTTCCGTCATTCCTCATTAAATATATTTCTGATTATCAACGTCTTGAATTAATATTTCTCTCGACTTTGAAATCTGGTGGTTTGTCACAGGTTCTGTTTGTATATATCTTGGTCAAGCGTGATTTCCAAATTTCTTAGTTAAATTCCTCTTTAGAAGTAGGAGCAAAATGTGATGTCCTGTAAAAAGTAAAACATAATAATCTATCCTCGAGAATTTTACCTGTAGAGAAACAAAATTATGTATTTATTTGAAATTAGGGTGCTTCTGAAAAGGTTATTATTTACCAAATTGTTGATAGTTAAACGAAGATTGGCTTGCAATTTTCTGACCGAAAAATGAAAATCAGTCTGCCCAGTCCTCCTGATTCTAAATTGTATATAATATATCTTGACTGTTTTCTGCTCAGCTATGAATTGGGTTGTATTGAAAAGGCACGTAGGCGTATTTTGCATGGAAAAGCTCAGTGTGAAGTAAAATCTGTATTTTCTTCAATTTGATGTATTGACTTTTCCAAGATAAGTTTGCGTGTGAATCGTGCAGTACCTAAGCATTTCTTCTATATTTGTCAGAAACCACAAACCTATTTCATTTCCTTCAATTGAAAAATATTTACCTGAGAAATATCTCTCTTTGAAAGTTGAGTTATTATCAGCACATCTCTCATTAGTTGCAGGTATGAGCTGAAATGTTTGAAAAACTTTTTAGGAATATATATTTGAGGTCAAAATCTCGCTGTTGAGGTGTTCTGCAAGTCGAATTTTATTATTTTACAGCAGAACCGCTGAAACGGAAAGTATCTCTTAAAAATATCCTGGCAGACCAGTTTTCAAAGAGAAATATTACTTTTTCTCTGATCACTTTGGAAAATAGATTTACTCTTCTTCGTTCAAGCATCAAATTGCAGGCGCTATTGGCTGTTTTTATTAATTTGTGGAATAATCTCATTTGTAGCTCTTTCAGATTTATTAGGTAGTTCTATTTCTGTAATGAGCTGATAAACTAATTTGTTATCTTCTCTTTGCGTAGAACCATTTTTGTTGTATCAATACAGAATCAAGCTGACGGAGTAGATGACGTATGCTAGTCATACTAAGGCCACTCTTCACTAGGATAAAGATACTGCCACACTAAACAGCATCGGTAGTATGGGCTAGCCAAATATCATTGTTTGTAGGAGAATCGATGAGTGTTTTACGTCTGATCTGGGATAACATTTAAAGTATTCGTCCCTAAAATCATTATTTATAACTGAGTTGATAAATTGATTTTTATTATTGATTTGAAATATTATTTCAGGATTTTGGTTAAAAAATAATCAATAATTTACCTTTTTTCAGTAGTATTTTAACAACTAAAAGAAAACATATTATTATAGCTAAAAAAAAAATTTCTGTATCACAATTTTTTTGGTTAAGGATTGATAATAAGGCAAAGATATAAAAACATTTTACATCCTAATTTTTTAGTAGATAATAAAAACTGCCCCAAAAAAGAGGCAGTTTGTCATTAATATTTAATAAATAATTATTTATTAAATTGATTTCAACACGACGGTTAAGAGCTCAATTTCAGTGCAGTTTTGTTAGGATGCACTGGGTTATCTTGTCTGAAACCTTTGGCTCTGTAAACGGCTAGAGTCAATAATTTTGTTGATTAAGTAGCTTTTACAGGCCTCGCCTTTTCTTGAGAAAGAGTAAGGTTTTTAGCTTTGTTACTTTTTAAAAGTTATCAGTGTGTCCTCTTCAACAGGGAATCTTGAAGATTTGTACTATTAAGTACATTTACGATTTGGTCAAGAACTTGTGCAAGTTATCTGATAGTAGCTTTTACCTGTATGGGAACAAGATTGTTTTAGCGTACTCATTCAATTGTTTTTGAATAGTTTCAGTAACTTGACAACCTTTGTTGTTAGCAGTACCTTTTACATCTGTGGCAAAGATCATCTTTTATCAAGAAACGCCGTTCCGTCTCTATCTTGGAAAGGACAACCATTATTTTTTGACCTTTTTCATTAGGACATTTATCATCTTTTATCAGCGATACCATCTCCGCCAGTATCAGGACAACTGTTACAATTTCTTTAAGACCAGCTACTCTGGGCAAGTATCGTCTTTGTCAAGAACGCTGTCTCCACAAAATGTGGGACAACCTTTATTTTCTTGTTCCTTTTTCTTCTGGGCAAGCACTATCTTTATCAGGAATACTATTCCACTGTATCAGGACAACCCTTGGAATCTTTTAAACCTTTAACATCTATACATTCGTCAATTTTACTACAACCTGTTCCATTCGTATCTTTAGCCCCAAATTCTGATAACGATACCAGCAGAATGTTGGAAAGAAATATTAGCATCAGATTTGAAAGTGGTGGTAAATCTGTCGGATATTCAAACCAATGTTACTTTGGTTGCTGTAGTTAATACCTAAACCTCCTAATGCTTTGAAGTTATTAATATCTCCTGATATTAGTGTAACTTCCACCAAGTTTTGCAGTAAGGGTCAAACCAACTAGAGTTTTCTGTGAAAGATTTCTAAAGCATATTTTTGCTTGTAAATTTACAGCTCCAGAAAGCATTGTCTACATTAGAGAAGCATAGCGTCCCTCCAACTACACCAAACCCTTTCAATTTTGTTTAGTGTTCCGTCAGTCCCCAGCAGAGAAACCCAGCCCTGATGTACCAGAGAAACAGACAATTTAGAAATAGCTGGCAAATGTTGAAATCTTTGTTCCAACAAAGTCTTTAATCCATCCCCAATTTATCAGAGTTCTTAAATCAACAGCATTTACGCTGGAAACCTATTGACCAAGGATTACTTTTGTCTTGCGCTTGTGCAGTCCAGAAAATAGAGGACAATGCAAGAGCTGCCAATGAAACCTAATTTTTTCATATTGTCTTAATAATTTAAATTATTTTAACTTTAAAATTGCGTTAAGTTACTACTTTTTCTGCAGTGCTTAGCGATACGTGTTAATTATGTTAATTTTAACTTTTAATAATTTCTTTAGATTATATTCATCTCTTTACTCTACTTCGGTAAAATGCTTTGTCCGCATTCATAAGGTTTTGAGCATGTGTTGTTGACAACTGCACTCGATACGTGCTTTCCTTTTCGGAACAAGGTGATAGAAAACCCGTTACATAAATACCTCTTTCTAAGAGCTTTTCAGCCATTTGGTTGTGCTGTTTTTAATTACATAAATATAACGGGAACAATGGTAATCTTCTCCGTCAATGATATCAAACCTGCTTTTTATTCCTGCTTTAAAGTATTGAGTGTTCCATTTGACTTTTTTCACGGAGTTCATTACCATTTGAAAGCAAATCAAAACTTTAATAGAAGCGCCTACAATTGCGGGGCAAGGCATCAATGAGTTAGAGAATAAATATGGTCTAGAAGGTCTTAACATTTCGATAATTTCCTTTTTCCCAGTAGGCAGCTCTATTGCTCCTCCAAGAGCTTTACCTAATGTTCCTGTAATGATATCTATATCCTAAAACTCTTTTCTTCAAGAGTTCCCTTTACCTGTGTATCCTATGAAACCAGCAGCGTGGCACCATCAACCATTACTAAAGCATCATATTTTCAGCTAAATCATATTTTGTCTAATGGATAAATCTAAACCATCCATAGAAAAACACCATCAGTTACGATGATTTTGAATCTTGCGCCTTCTTCATTAGTCGTTTTAGTTTATTTTCTAAGTCTGCCATATCACCATTTTCATAGCTACAATCGTTTTGATTTACAAAGTTAACTCCGTCAATAATAGAAGTGGATTCAAAGAGATCTGAAATAATTGCGGCTTTCAGTAGAAAATAAAGGCTCGAAAACACCTCCATTGGCATCAAAAGTAGCTGCGTATAGAATTGTATCTTCTGTTCCGTAGAAATCCGCTATTTTCGCCTAATTTTTATGTGTATATCTTGTGTGCCACAACAAAACGAACAGAAGACATTCCAAAACCGTGAGTGCTGCTGCTCTTTCTGCAGCCTTAATTACTCTCTGGATGAGAAGAAAGACCTAAGTAATTATTTGCACAGAAATTGATTACTTTTTCTCCCATTCAATTGAACATCTGCGCTTTGCGGAGATGTAATTATCCTTTCTTTTTTTTGAATAAGCTATTTTATTTCAGCTAGCTCATCAAGTGTTGTTTATTTTTCCGTACATAGTTTTTTTGCTTTTAAAAGTCACGCAAAGTTATTAAATATTGAGTGATTGAACAAAAGAAAAATTTAAAAAATATAAAAAAATGAAAACATTTAGTATCATTAGTAAATAGTTTTAGATAAAGTCATTTAAACCATCTTAAATTCTTGGAAAGCCAATATAAGTTTTGTTTTTGAGCCTCTCTATACATTCTGTTTCTAAAAGTTTAGAAAAATTTCTTGTATCGAATGGTCAGAGAAATATTTTCTTCAAAATAATTGAGAAGAACTTTAAAACGCATATTGAATTCGTACGAGTTTTACAATTTCACAATTTGGAATAGAAAAATTGTTAATCAAAGAAATTGAAATCTTTCTTCATTTTTTACGGGAATAAAAAGGCTCAATAAGTTGTAATTCAATGAGGTTCGTAAGTATTGAAGTTATTCTGAAGCATTTAATTTTATTGAAATTTGGGATAAATTCTCTATTTTTAGTTGTTTTCTAAATGAAGGAATAATGCCTTTCAAGCTCAAAGCCTTTTTCTGTATCAAGTAAGAGAATCTTTTGGTCTTTTCACTAAAAGATAAAGGAATGGGTGAACCACCATAAAAGTAGGAATAATGAATGCACTCGTTGAGGCTTATGAATATGCCCTCAAGAAAATGTATTGAAACCTCCAAGCCGTTGAGTATCAAACTGAGCCATTCTAACTTGTATCACGCTCACTATCTGATAGAAACTTCGCCTGTGGCAGCTTAAATGTCCCAGCAATAGCAGGAATATTAGGGTACGCTTCACCGTAATAGTTTTTGCATTTTGTTAAAAATTTGCGCCATTCCGTCTTGGATAGTTAACAAACGGTCTTCTGCAAGAAATACCATTTGGATATGTGACGTAATTCACTATCACGCAGAAAGGGAAACAGCTGCTATAACAACTTGAGGTTCAGTGTTTCGAAAAGTAAAATACACCAAAATATTCGTAGAGCTTCCATGATAGAAATATGCAATTGTTCTAAATTTCTTGAGACCAGTGTCAGAAGGAGAATCGTGGACAGCTCTCATAGGTTAATTTTATAGTTTAACTGATGGAGTTTTTTACCAAAGTAGAGTAAATTGCTTCACAGAGCTCAGTAAGGATTAGCCAAATCAAACACATCTCCTGGATACAAGAATTACATCTATTTTTTTTTTTCTTCAACAAGAGAAATAAGCCAATTTATAAATAAATCAAAGTCTTGATAAACTAAGATGCACTTGCCAATATGCTGTCTGCTGTATGAAAGTATTTTCATTGAAAGTAAAATTTAAAAGAAATAAATCCTGGCTATTTTTATCTAAAATAGGAAAATAATGAGTTTATAAAGTAGAATATTTTATTTTTGAAAATTTTGTTTATTTATTTGAATAATTGAAATGTAACAAAGCTAATTAATGGCGTGTAAACCTAATATTCCAACCCATTGAATAATAGCTATTTCATTATTAGTTTCTTTTCACAATAGCAAATGTACTGATATACGTACTGCAAAAGCAAAACAATAAAATAGAAAACTCCTGTAGCAAGGCCAAAACAAGAGTCTCGTTATAGAGGGTTTTGCTTTCAAACGGGCAATAACTGTTTTTTGTCCTCTCTTTCATCTTCAATATCTGTATCTGTTCCTAGACTATAACAATAGCTAATGTAATTTACAAAGGTTTCGAGCAGCAAAAGACCCTAAAACGGCAATACTTGTTCGCCAATCGTAGTCTAAAGGACAAAATACAGTTCAGGGTTTCACTATATTTCCTAATAAAGAATTTTATTTATAACTTTTTAGCAAATTATCTGGTTTGTATTATCCCAATTATTTTTAGAGGCTAGCTCTTGTGTGCTTTTTATGTTTTATAGTTTTCTAGAAATCTGTGAGAACCCAAAACCAAATAATATATAGTAATAGTGAAAATTATTTCCTGCGTTGCTTACAACAAAAGCTTTGATTTTTTCAAAACACACAATAAATAGCCTGAAACATAGAGTTTTGTGTTGGCATTTCTATAATAAAAATGTTATTAAAAAACCTTCTTTGATAACTACCGGCTCTTTATGTAATATCCACGCAGAAAATAGCCATAACTGCTCCTGCCATATATAATAAAAACAGAGCCAAACCCTGATAACCAAAGATAAATGAAATTCTCTGGGATAACTAATTTAACGCTAATAGGTAGGTAATCTTGCAGAACAAGTAATAAAAAGGAGTTACTTAAATGGTAATAAGTCGTTCTCGCCAGTTTTCTATATTTCGGTTGCTAATAACAAGGCTGGATAGTACAGGCAGCTCCTGATATTAAAGAATTACTTCCATTCAGTCCAAACGGTTTCATTATTCGCCATCCATTAAGAAAAACAACGCGACTCATATCCGCCTTTCTAAGTAGAGAAATGAATAAGAATAAAATCGCACTAGGCACGAAACAAAGTCAATTTCCAACCCTGGTATATACTCAACTAATAGCAGTTAAAATTTCCTTCAGGAAGTCTTTTTTCAAACCATTCTACTCAATTCACCAGTAAAACCAGAGTCCAACCAATCCATAGTAGTAATAATGTTGAATATTAATTGAAAATAATAAATGTTTAATAAGAAATAATATATCTCGAATTGTGTAATAATATTTTATCTAAAACCTGAATATCTCAGAATGTTTAGTGTTATAATATTATAAGTATTTCATGATTGGTTTGAGTGTTTGATAGCGTAAAGGCTCACGCTGTGCATTCATTGTTTGATTTTCAGATTTCAAAATCATTTTGTATTTCTGTTTTTCGGATATTATCAATTACCCCAAAGTTTTGGTAAGTCAACTAGCCAAAGTTTATTTGGAATCTTCATTCGAAATCGTTCAGAAAGGTATCAGTATTCAGGTCAACATGCTTTATGTCTATAGATTTGTTTAAAGGCAGTTTTTTATAATCATAATTTTTCTTTTCAGTTCCTCAATCCCTGTGTTTTTTCGAGTACTTACTAAGATAATTTTAGTATGCAAATTTTTCCAAAGCTTTGATATCAATGAGTCACCTGAGTTTAACACGGTCTGCCATATTGATAACCAGAATGGTAGGTATTGCAAAATCTTTATTTTATAAATAAATAGAGATTTTGTTTAGACTTAACCTCAGTAATAAATAACGACAAACATCAGGAAAGTCATCGTCATTTTTATCTAAAGGCAACCATGTAGGCTACTTTTTCATCAAGAGAATTAGGGTTGGTACTATAAGTTCCTGTGTAAATTGTATATTCGTGCTTTTTGATTTGAGAAAGTTTGCAGAAGCTCATTTTTTTTTTCAACTGTTATGCCTGATAATTTCACGTTGATTTAGCCCTGTTAGTAAATTAAAAATAGAAGTTTTTCCTACATTTGCCTTTCATCAAAGCTACTTTTTATTTCATTTTTACTCATTAGTTATCATTAATTTTAGTTTCAACTTCTGGTATATTGAGCTAATTCTTACGGACGTTAATCGGGAGTCATTGATATTCAGATAAATAGGGTCTCCAAGGAGTTGTTTTAATTTCTATACTTCATTGCCAGGTAAACAGCCCAATTCTAATAATTTTATAGGAATTTTATCGGCATTACTTGGCTACAGTTCTTTTTTCGCCCTTTGCATATTATTAATAGTTTAACTATTTTATTTTAGACTTGATTTTAAAGGGCAAAAGTACTATTTTTAAACAATAAGCCTATTTTTAACGTTTTTTATCAAATAATAAAGTAATATTCTTTTTATAAATAAAATATTTGCTTTATGTTTAACATATATTCTATTGTTGGTATATTATTTTTTGGAAGAAATATGAAAAAGCTCTTTTATGAAAAGAATAATATTTTTATTAATATTTTACCTCTATTTCTGCTTTTGCTCAAAATTTTATAGATAAAACTATTGTTAATCAAATAATTGGAGCAGATATGCAAATGCTGAGCAATGAGTACTTTATGAAAATCAAGATAAAGAAGAGAGCTTGGGGCTTTTGTGAAATTTTCACATTGAAGGAAAATGGAGTTCATTCAGCGCCTTGTAACGATTGTTTCCTGCTACTTATGGTGGTTCTTATGAAATAATTGATGAAAAACCATATTGCTATTTTTTATTTCAAGATTTGTTCAAAGAGGAGATTACCAATTTGATCAGCAACAATAAACGCTTAGGAATATATTATATACAAAGTTTCAAAAATGAAATTCATCTTATAAAAAGTGAAGAAAATATAAAAGAAGAGATAGAAAAAATAGAATTCTCTGAAAAATTAGTAAATTTTTCAAAATAATTCTTAAATAAAAATGAATTCTCTTATGGCAAAAGTATTTTATAGTTCTAACTTCTATCTTAAGTGACAACAAGCTGATAAGCAGCCAAAGAAGAATTACATCTTAAAAATTATAAAATTTGTGCTTAGTGGAAAAGCGAGGGTATACATTTGCTCTATTTAGTTAAAGACTCTGATACTAATGCTTATTTTATATTATACATTCTCAAAATCAAAAAATTGGTTTATACCCATCACAGATGCGGAGGTCATTACTTCAAGAATATTATCAAAAAGTATATGAAAGGAGAAATAAAAAAATTATTATTCAATAATAGCGTTTTTGTGTTAATTGTTGCATTTTAGTACGAATATTCCAATGAGCTTTATTTTCCGCATCTGGATATGTTCTATTGATAGAAAACATATACAATTTTTGATTTAGGGTCTGCCTCCAAGCGTAAGTACTCTGTAAATCCTGGAATGTCCAAAACTATCAGGGATGTGGGTTAACTGCAGGACCAGCTCCTTTCTGGTTGAGGTTTATCAAAGCTCAATCCACGTCGGTTTTGTTTATCCCAAAAATAAGTAGTATTAAAAGTATCAAAGGCTGATTCTGAAAAAATCGAACTCTCCATAATACCCTTTTGAAGAAACATTTGCATTATTTGGCTTACCATTGGTTGTACCAAAAGCCCAGCGTGCCCAGCCACTCCGCCCAACATAGCTGCACTCTGGTCGCACGAAACCCCTTGTACTTCTTTGTTTGATGAAATACTTTATTGCTACTCAGAAGGAACAATCTCTGTTTTTGAGAATTCATTTAGTTGTAAAAAAGTGTCGATGAGCCCCTATGCTTTTGTAAAAATTATTATCAATTACTTCATTTAGAGGTTTTTTTTAGGTATTTTCAACATATTTTTGAAATAATAATAAGATAAACTACAAATATCGTTTCTTTTTATCAACCACTATCTACGATAGATTTAAGGATTATTTGGTCATAATCTTTTAATAACATATTATCAGCTACTTGGATAGGATATTCAGATTTTTTATCTTGATAAAGTTTATCAGGGAAAGTGTTTGGCTTTCATATCCATTGTTTCTGATAGAATGGAATCCAAGATTGAAGTTGCCCATAATGAGAGAGAGCTTCTTTATCGGAATATTTCCTTTATTTGTATTTTTATTTCGTGGTAAAAGAGTTGATAATTCAGTATTTAGACTTATTTTTTTGGTCATATAACTTAAATGATTTCCTGCAGGTAGCTAAGATTTTGTCAAAGAAGTGTCGTATAAGGTGTTTTTATTTGCATTTTCCTTTTATCATACGTGAAATATCCAAAGCTTGTTATAGTGGCTAACAACACCTATTCCGAGTACTAACACTTGGGCAGAAGGACATTTGCTTTTTGTATTGCTTCAGAGATGTATACAGAGTCTATTTTATTCAATTCTAATGAGTTTAGCCTCTGCATTTTCAGGGGAGTCCATATCCCATTCGTTTTATATTTTCTGTAAAAACTTGTTTGAACAGGAATATTTTTGTGAATAGAAACGGGTAAATTCCTTTTATGTCAATAGTCTATAAATAATCTGAGCTTTCGCTTTTGTTGAGCTTATTATGGTTTTGGTATGCAATGACAATAGAGTTAATATTCTCAATTTCAGGAATATCAAGTAGGGCATAGGTTTTACAAAAGAGTAAGAATTACTTTTTCTTTTTCGGCAATTTTATTAATAGATTTTTTTCTGTTTCTGAAAAATTTATAACTTGGTCTAAGGCAGTATTAGAACGATGAAGTCCAATAATACGTAACAGAGAAGTTACTTCCTTTATTTAATAATGCTTCCCAAGAACCACTTTTTAGCTGAGGAATATTATCATAATAATTTAAGTTTTTGAAAAATTCCAACCTGTATCATCACCAAATTTTATAGTGCTGCAGTTTTCGAGTATCAAGGCTTTTAATGGTAAAATATTATCTTTTATTTTGCCAATGGTTATGGCGTTTTCTATAAATTTTTTCAGTAAGAAGGTCATCTTCTTTGGTATTTAAAGTCTTTATAAAGTTCTTTAAATCAATAGGTTTATACTTATTTAGCTCTGCCCAATATTTTCCACGTAGTATTTTTAACAGAATATGCTAGGCGCCTTTCTGTTATATAACCTTGGTTATGTTTCTTTTATTTTACTAATTCCTTTTATAGCATCAGAAGACATAAGAAGAATACGTTTCTGCCAAAATGCTTTTTCTGTGTAAATCAACTTCTCACAAAGTTGCATAGTTAGCAACACCCTTCATACCAAGAGAGCATCAGTAAAATTAAACCTTTGTAACCTAAATTGTTTTTTAAGAATATCTGTAAGATTTTATGAGAAAATGGAAGAGGGCTTTTCATCAAGAGCAGGAATGTGTAAATGTCCAACCAATAGAAGTAACATTTGCTGCAATAAGTTTTAAAAGGATATTATATAATTCTATTTCTTCAATTCTTTCTTTTGAAAATTTATAGTAGGTAGGGTCAAATGAGAATCTTTTTGAAGTATTCCGTGACCTGGGAAGTGTTTAGCACTGGCAAGAACGCCTTTCTTCACTTTGCATTCCTTTTGTAAAGCACCCTTTTGGGCAACATTTTCTTTATTTCGCCAAAAGAACGATTTCCCAATATTAGGGTTATCAGATTAGTATTAATGTCAATATCTGGAGCAAACCAATATGTACACTCCAATCGTTTGCAATGTTTTGCAATATGTCACCTGTTTTTTCTACAAGAGAATTATCTTAAGGGCTCCAAGAGTCATATTCCAAGGAAAGTATAAACAGAACGGGCATAAATAGTCCCATTCTGCATCCATAGTAGCAATAAAAAGAGGTGTTTTTGCTATTTTTGAATTCATTGGTCATTTCTAGCTTGTCCACAGGACCTCCCTTTTGAGAAAAATAACACTGCCTATGATGTTTATTATCAAGTCTTTTACATTTTGGATATTTTTGCCCGTATGAGAGCTAAATACTTGAACTATAAAAAGTTGTCCTATTTTTTCATCAATAGACATTTTTTGTAAATGCCATTCCACCAACGTTCTTTGTGTCAAGCATCGAGGTCTGTAAAAGGGTTCGTTCTTGTTGAGCAAAACAAAACCATAGGTAATAGAAAAAACAGATAAATCGCTTCACTTTTTATGTAAATTAAGGCAAATATAATGATATAAATTAAAGTAAATAGCGTCTTATTGTATTTTGTTGAAAACTCTTCGATAGTAGATAAATTAAATAAATGATAAATAGGATATTTTTTGAGTTTTCACTCTCTTTGTAGTAAATTTTACATTTTCAGTTTTCTTAAAAAGAAAATGAAAGAAATACAATACTACGAGAAGATTTTAGGAATTAGTATATAATACGCCCTTGTTTCATTGAAAAATAACAGAAAACCACATAGTAAGTTTTTAGCTAAAGTTGAGGCTTTCAACCCAGGACATTCAGCTGTAAAGATAGAACAGCTCTTACATTATAAATGAAGCTGGAAAAAGAGGAATCTTGCTTGCGGAAGCGTTATCGTGAAACCACCTCCGAAATACAGGTTTTAGCTATTATGATTAGCGCTATGAGGTTATCGTTGTATTTGGCAATTAGTGATAAATCTTCACAAGATAAAAATAGATATGTTGGCAGAGCTCTGGGCAGAAGTTCATATTTTGTCCTGCAAAAGTACCTGCAGATGACTCCAGACGTTCTTATTATAGCAGCAAAGTTGAATTCATAAAGAAAACTCAAACTCTATATATATAATAATCAATATTTTAATAAATTAACATAGATGCTCACTTACTTAACAGGAAAAAGAAATTTGGGGAACAAAACGGCAGGCAAAATTACGCATTTATGGCTTGTAGTATAATTGCGAACCATATCAGAATAGGTAGATATTCAAAAGTAAAATCCAAATATTAAAAACATAGGAGTTACGCAGAAGGTTCTGCTATAAAAAATACCACGAACGAGAGAGTTTGACCCTAATGAACTTCACCTATATTATATAGAAGGATTAGAAAACCTTTATTCCATCTGCTACTGATTTTGATATTATAGATGAATTTAGACAAAGTAACACATAGAAAGTGCTTTTATTGCAAGAAAATAACCCAACAAACGGGTATTTTCTGTGGTTATGCTGCTGGTGCTGCTTTTACAAGCACTGAAAATACGCCGCCTCAAAAGCAAATGTTTGATAGTGAAAGTGGTCATGTTATTGTTTTCCCAAAGATCATGGTTCTGCTATATGAGTAAAATTTATAATGATGAATGTATTGGTAACATTATATATAATTTGGTAACAAGGATAATTATTTTTAAATAAAAACAGAATGAAAAAATAATTAACAATTTGTTATTTAAAGTTTTTTGTGAATAGTTTTAGATAATTTTGTAAAGATTTGCACCAGAAGTTTTTAAGGATTTTGTAACTTTTTAAAGAAATATTCGTAATTTTTAGCTTTTTTCTAATTCCTTTTGATTAATATAGGAACTTGTAATGCCTTCAAATAGCTGGAGTTGGGTAAGAATGCAGAAAATTACTTTATACTTACAATTGAGTGGCTTATTTTACTCTTTTTCAGGTTTTTCTACTTATTTTATATGGGAAAATATTTTTCCTGTATTATTAAAATCAACAACCAATTCGGTAGCAGAGAATGAAAATGTCCTTTTGCCATTTTTTTCTATACAAATGCCCCTATTGTAGATGGATGAGTGCTTTGTTATCCTTATTATGGGAATTGGCTTATCTCTAAAAAGAAGAAACATCTCAGCCCAGGTTGTAAAAGAATTTGCGGAAATAGTTCGTTGGTTTATTTCAAAAGCACATTACCTTTTACTTAATATATAAATGAGTATTTTTAGAAATTATTTTTAGTGATAAAATGTCTTTTCCAGCATTAGAGGTGTGCTTTTGGGTTAATAGGGATAATTTTGTAATGAATATTCTATTTTTGGTTGTTCAGTTTGTTGCAGGAGTGGATTTAAAATCTGTTCAAATCACTTGGACAATGTTTCCATGCTTATTTTACAGCTTTTTAGGAACACAATCTTCGTGTAGCTACTATACCTGTTAGCGCTTCGGCAAACTATAAAATTGGGCGTTTCTGGAACGAATTGCCTTTGTTATTCCTGTGGTGCTACCATTCATCTTCTGGCAGCACAACGAAAATTGCTGCCTGTGCAATGGCTTTGATGCTGTTTGAAGTATTCCTTACGATTTAAATCTTTTCTCAGGATTTATAATGATGTTTGGTATAATAATGGTTGGTGGCTCCGGGGTTCCGGGAGGAGGAATTATATTTTGGGTATTATATACAATCTATTTTAGGTTTTGATGAGGCTCAACAAGGGCTAATGATTGCATTATATATGGCTATGGATAGTTTTGGTACAGCTTTGTAATGTTACAGGAGATGGAGCTGTGGCGTCATTGTTGATAGAATAGGAAAGAAAATAAATATTAAAAACTTGAAATGTCTGATTTTGATATAAAATTAATGAAGAAAAGGAAAAATGGCTAGATAATCTAGTTTAAATTGTCCATTGTTATTAGCTGGTCCTTGTAGTGCAGAGACAGAAGAACAAGCTTTTACATTGCTCAGAGACCTAAAAAGAAATGAATGTTTTTATTTCCGAGCAGGATCTGGAAGCCTTGCAAGGTTCAGGTATGTTTGAAGGAGTAGGATGTTGGGACTCAAATGGTTAGAAAATAAAGAAAGAATTAGGTTTAAAAATAGCTACCGAAATAGTCAATAGGAGACTATATTAAATTGGCTGGTAATATATGATGTAGATATGTTATGGATTGGAGCACGCCCAACAAAGCCCTATTATCTAGAAATAGCTGATGCGCTTGAAGGTACAGATAAATTGTTCTAGTAAAAATCCAATAAGCCCAGATTTAGGCTTTCTGTGGATTGCGCATTAGAAAGATTACAACGTGCCAATGTTAAAATTTAGGTGTTATCTACAGAGGTTTTCTCAATTCTATGAGAAACAAAAATACAGAAATATCCTTGAGTGGCAAATGGTTATTGAGTTACAAAATATATTCTAATTGCCTATTATTTGTGATCCTCTCATATTACAGGAAATCGAGATTTGATTTTTGGAAGTAGCTCAAAACAGCATTAGACCTCAACTTCAATGGCTTAATGATAGAAACTCATTGTTCGCCTGACGCTTGGGCATGCTCTCTCAGCAAATTACTCAAAACGACTTTAATGAAATTATTAATACATTATCCGTTCGTGGAGACAACTAATGAGGTAGAATTTCAAACTACATTACAACAATTACGAGCACAAATAGATATTTAGACGAACTTTGGAAATTCTAAAAAGAATGAGGCTTCTGACCGAATAGGGAAACTAGTGTTAATAAATGCCAATGTAGTTATTTTGCAAAATAAAAGATGGAATGAACTTTCTAAATGCTAACTGGAAAGTCGAAAGGATTTAGTAAAGAATCGGCAGATAAATTATCAAACAATTCATCAAGAATCAAATAAATAGAGTAAGAATCTATTTTTCGAGAATAAAAATATAATATTAAAATAATACTTGCTTTCATCACTCAAGTCCGCTAACAAAGGCTAAGTAGTGCACATTAAGAACTATTTTTCAAAACCTAAATTAAACTTTCTTCCTTCGTACTATAAATATTTTTTATAGGCATATAGGAAAATCACGCAAAATGTGATATAAGATCTTCAAAATATCCTTATTTTGCCCTCGAAACGTAAAGGAAAATTGTTTTCATATATATTAGATTTTGTGGTTAGAATTGGTAAGAGAGGTAGAGATGTCCCTTTATTTTTTAATAAAAAGACCCATTTTTATAGGTCTTTTGTATTTTTAAGCATCATTATTAGCGCATTTGGCATTTTTTCAAATTCACGACGTGCGGCACGCCCCATTAATATAGAGAATATTCTGTCTGCTTCTACAGCATTTTTCAATGGTTACTTACGTAAAGTACGATGTTTAGATCCATTGTCGTGTCAGCCAATTGGTCTGCATTCATTTCCCAAACCTTATAACGTTGTACAGAAACTGGTTTGTGCTTCTGTGAATAAAACTCATTAGTTATTCTATCACGTTCTCATCAGACTACTTGTTATTGTTCTTTTTACCTTGTTTCAATAGGGCAAAGGTATTACAATATGTCCTCTTTCAATAAGCCACGCATATAGCGGAAGAAGAATGTTAAGATAAGTGTTGCCATGAGAACTATATCAACATCGGCATCGCTAATATAATAATTTTATGATATCTTAACTCTGGTTATTTAGGGCTTTAGAGTCTTCTTTCGGTACCTATAGTTACCCCAATGCAGTATAAATATTCCTGATTTCTACCAAGAACTTTATGTTAAATATTCTTTCTTACGTTTAGTATTTTTCCTAGCGGAAGGATTGCTTGAATTTTTGGTCTCTTCCTTGTTTTGCTGTTCCTCCTGCAGAGTCTCCTCCATGGGCGAATAGCCTCAATTTACAGGGTTTTTTATCTTGACAATCAGCTAGTTTTCCTGGTAATCCAAAGCACTCCTATAGGAGATTTCTGCCACAGCTTCAATGAGCTTGGCAAGCCAAACGAGCTCGAGCCAAGATAACCTTATTTACAAATCGTTTTGCGGTTCCTGGATTTTCTTTCTAAATAGCTCAAGCATTTCTAGAAAACAGCTTATGACACGGCAGAAGTACATCCGGTTACCAAGTTTTGTTTTTGTTTGCCCTCTTCAAACTGAGGTTCAGCTATACTTTACAGAGACAATAGCGGTAAGTCTTTCGCGGAAATCATCTCCTTCGAAATTTCTAATGGATTTTTTTTTGTCTTTAAGTGCTTTCTAATAATCCAGACTTGTCAGCATAGTTTTTCAATGTACGAGTGAGCCCCACCCTGAAACCTTGTAAGTGAGAGTTCCTCCTCGTGAGTATTAATGTTATTTACATAAGAATGTAAATTCTCATTATAAGAATCATTATAAACTAAGGCTATTTCTATAGGGATATCATTTTTTTCTCTTCCATAGAAATAACTTGTCTTATGATAGAAGGTCTATTCCGTCAAGATATTTGATGAATTCTACCAATCCTTTTTCAGAATAAAATTTTGAGAACAAATTCCTTTTTCATTTTTGTCTAAAATTCATAAGGTGATAGTTATCCCTTTATTAAGGAAAGCCAATTGGATACGAGTAGCCAAAATATTATAGTCAAACTCCAATATTTGTTAAAATTTCAGATCAGGATTAAATGTTACACGAGTACCCGTTTTTCTGTCGTCCCACTTCACGAACAGAGAAAAGCTTTTCCTCGTGCATACTCTTGCTCCCATATTTTTCCATCTCGGAAGACAGTAGCAGTTAAGTGTGTAGAAAGAGCATTAACTACTGAAACTCCCACCCCGTGTAATCCACCAGATACTTTATAAGAACCTTTATCAAATTTACCTCCTGCTCCAGTTTGTCATAACCCAGAGCAGAAACCTCTTTCTTGTGCATATCCACAGGAATACCACGTCTGCTATCCTCAACGGTGATAGAATTATCCTCATTGATAGAAACAGAAATAGTATCACAAAAGCCCGCAAGAGCCTCGTCAATAGAGTTATCCAATACCTCATAAACCAAGTGGTGAAGCCCGCGCTCTCCAACGTCTCCAATATACATAGAGGGACGCATACGTATTGCCTCCATTCCTTCAAGGATTGAATATTATCTGCTGAATAATATGTTCTTTTCTTGACTCATAAATAATTGTATTTATTGAAATAATCGACAAATATAAACTTTTTTAGAAAAAAACAAAACAAAAATAATATATTTTGTAAAAAAAGCCCAAGATAATATATTGTTAAAGAACATCTTACGAATATTCGTAAGATGCTCAATGTTACAACAAATATTCAAATATGGTTACAAAAAGTAATTTGTTAAAATAGTACCCAAATGCATTCCTTCGTGTGTGTTATTGAAGTAAAACATCTTCTAATACAATCATAGGATAAATCAAGACTTGTTGTATATGCATTGTAATTTTGAAACTCCTTTTTTATAATTTTCTTAAGTTGTTTTTGAGTAAAATAAAAGCAGTCTTTTTAATTCTTCAATTTCTGTCAAAGTAGGAATTTCTCCTGTTATGCAAAGTTCCTTTTGTATTTATCAATAAAATCACTGTGGAACAAATCCGCTGGTGTGTTACTAAATTTATAGAAAAGAATTTGTTCAGTGGCTACACAATGAGCAATATTCCAAAACATTGTTATGAAAAACCTTCAGATTTTCGCTAATTGTTCTGGTGTAAGTTTCTAAAAATTTTAGCAAACGATTTTATGACACAAATGTATTTCAAAAAAACTTTATCTGAAGCATTTTTATGATTTTTAAAGTCTTGGTAAAGGTACGATATTTTCGTAAAAAAATAAACTTTTAGAAGAAATATTCTATTCCAATAAGAGAAAGTCCTGCTAAAAAATCCTAAAAAAGGCTAACCAAGAAACATGTTTTTCACATACCAGAAAGCTCCATTTTTCCATACCCATAGTTGCTACTCCAGCTGCTGAACCTATTATAAGGCAAGCTTCCGCCTGTTCCAGAGCTGCATAAGCTAACAAAGTGCCATGTCATCAATAGGAGCTAAGAACATACCATACTTGCAGCTACCAGCAGTACGTTATATCTATAATAGATGAAGCCATACCCAATAATGATAATAACTATATTTTTATTAGAATAGCTGTGTCTAACCATTCTGCAAAGTGGAATAAAATACCAATAGATTCCAAAGCTGCAACGGCAAGTAATATTCCCAAGAAAGTATCAGAATACTTGATATTTCTATAATGAGATAAAGCTCATGAACAGGCGAGAAGGAGCTTCTTCGGTTTCTTTTTGGTTTCATAAACTCAGAGAAACCATACATTGTAGCTAGAGCAAACATCATACCTATATAAGAGGCAAGTGAGTAACTGACTGTCAGGAACAAAGATAATATAAAAATCCAAATGATTAGGATAGGGGTACTACTTTTTAAGGCCTCTGTTTTATCTGCTCTTGGATGCCGTCCAAGGTCCTCTGGAAAACAGGTAAAAAACGAAGCGATTCCCATCGGTAATAAAACAAATAAAAGAAGGAATAAATAAGTATATTCACTTAGTTTTTACTGCAGATACTGTTTGCCATCCAAAGCATTGTAGTTGTAACGTCTCCAGGGAGACCACACCACCTGCAAGTAGCTGCAATAATTAGTAAAGAAGTATACCAAAATCTTGTTTTTGATCAGGAATTAATTTCTTAAAATAGTTATCATTATAATGATTGTGGTAAGGTTGTCAATCAAAGCTGAAAGGAAAAATCCATCGATACCCAACACCCAAAGAAGTTTTTTGTTTTCTATGTTTTACTATTTTGATAATTTCAAAACCTCTGTGACATCAATGATTTCACAATGAAGTCATTGTCTAATAAGGAAAAATAAGATTGCAGCAATTTTTCCAACGTGATGCAAAAGCAAATTTTGTCAATTGCTGTAGTTATCAATGCTTTCTTTTGAGGCTAAAGAAATTAAACCTGAGTCTTCAATAGAAAAGACTTCTAAATTTGTCATTCGTAAACTGCCCAACAAACAGCAGCCATACCAAGTGCTGAAATTGTTTTGTCATCAGGTACTTGTGTTCTATAGTTATAAAAAATAACCTCCAAAGAACATAATAAGGAGTAGTATTTCTACATATATAATTGTATAATAAATTCATTGCGAAAAATACTAAAAAATCTATTTCCTAAAATAATTTAGAATCGGTTTTTACTAAAATTTAATAAGATTACTTTAATTTCAAACATACAAAAAAAAAATAGTAATAAAATATTTTAAAGAAAAATGAGAAAATTTAATTTTCACGCTACCTATAAAGAAAAACTCCATAACATTCTTTGATTTTTTTCAATTTAGGAAGTTTCTTTCAGATGTTTAATAAATTTTATGGTGCCTAACAACAGCCTCATTTATGCGCAGTACACATTAAATACATATTTTGAACAGCTATTACACTGCAGTACTCTTCCCATTCAGGGACTTTCTCCACTGAAATTTACACTTATACTAATTAGTATCTAAGCTTTTGAGTTTTTTCGCCGATACTTAAATATTTTTTCTGAAAATTTATCTGCAGGAATATTCTCTTTATAAAGTTTTTGCATTTCGTCCTAAAAGATTTTTTCTTCAGATCGAAAAATTTTAAATCTCACGGAGTTGTTTTTTTATGGTTTGAGCATAAGAAGCTGGGATTCTAAGATGTCATTGATTATACTTTCAGGAATTCTCCAAGTCGTACTCAGCTGGAAAGTACTTTTTCTTCTTTTGATAATTTGTTTTAAAATTTTGCAAACCCATTATTTTTATTTATAGAAAAAAAAGAGTAATCTAATATTTTTTTTAAATAAATTATGAATTACTCTTTGAATTAGTTTGTTTTCTTAAAAATCGTTAGAGCATCAGATAATTTCATTAAAGGTTTTTACAGTATTGTTATTTATGTTATTTGTAAGTGTAAGTCCTCTAAATTAGAATAATCTCCTGAAAAATTGTTCTTTAAGGAGTTGTTCAATTTTTTGTGTTATTAGGAAATTCTTTTATGGTACAGCTCTGCTGAGCGAGTCATTATTTCTACTCAGCATAACAAATGCCATATTGATATAAGTCTCATATATTTTTTAGCATTTTTTTATGTCAAGATTATTTTTGTTGGAAGAATAATTTGTTTTAATTCATTACAAATTCTACCCCGTCTTGATAAACTAAGTATTTGATTTTTATAACCATATTTCTCAAGAGGATATTTTGACAAACTTTCGACTCTTTTTAAAGAAGGCTACATTGTTGATAGTTTCCTTCATGAGTTTTTATATGTTTCTACACTATTAATGTCTGTTTCGCGAGTAGTGAGGTATTGGTTTTGTATGGCAAGGTAAAAGATTTAGGAGTTCCATACAGTAACTTCAAAATTTCTTTTACTATGATTGTCTGTTGTAAGAGAATTCTACTTTTATTTTCCTGATTTTTTTTTTTTCCTAAAAATTGATTTTGTTATCAATAACATTTCCTTGTTGTTCTTAATAATGTTTTATTACTGATTGATTTCCGTCCGTAGTATTCAAGTTCCCAAATCACAGTAATCGTTGCTGTTTCTCTCCCACCTCAATTTCTAATTTTCAGGATTAAATTTTAAACACAAGAGGTAAATCTTCGCATTTTCATTTTTTACAACTTACAATAAGAAAGTTGGGATAGCGAGAGCTATTAAGGCCAAATTAAAAATTCGTCCATTTAGATATATGTTTTTATATTATTTAATGTGGTAATTTTGTAGAAGAGGAGTAATTTCCATTAATAAATAAGAAAATAATGATAAAAAGAATTAATTATTTGCAAATTAATAAAAATATTTTTTTTACATAAAAACATTTTAATTTTTTCAGAAAATACTTTTTATTTTCAATCTTAATTGAGTAAAAACAGTTAAAAAAGAGATTTATTAACCGAAATAAATTTAAATATAAAGTCCTCGTTAAATTTTTAACCACGTTGTTGAAGTAATAACAACTTAACTCTTTATTTTGTTGATAACTTGTTATAAGAAAAATATTTTTGTATTGAAAAAAAATTCAACTTTGCCTCTGTGAATATTATAGGAATTTCGACATATTATAAGATATACCAAAGACGGCGACTGCAGGTTTTATTTGAAATGCCCGACAAAACAATTGAACTTCGGTTCTGTGGAATTGTTAGAGTTTCGAGGCAAATATGTTTATTGACCTTATCAATTTTGATTCTTCCCAAAATGGAATAGAAATTATTAACTTTTGTGGAGGAAAGTATCTTTGCGTATTCACTACCCGCAAATTATTGACTTACAAAAACTTCTTTTCAAATTTTGTGCTGAAATTTCTGAAAAGAAATATTTAATAAAACACAACCTCTTATGATTCTGGTAACAGGATAAGTACAGGGCTTTTATGCTCATTTAGCTTATATCAATTAGCTTCAACAGAAAGCAGTTCTATAAGAGCCATTTACAGAAAAAATACCTCAAAAAAAAAAATGTTGAAGAAGTCTTTTCTTTTTACAATCCTGAAATTATCAACAATTATTAAAAAAAAATAAATTGGTTTGAGGTGATATTTTGGATATTCAATGCTGTCCAAAGCAATGGAAAATATATCTGAAAAGTACCATTGCAGGTAAGGCTCTTTTCTCCAAATGACTTTGATGCCCTTATTCAACCAATAGACAGCACCACAATATAGTCAATTTATGTTTGCATTTTAATGTAAAAAGCTTTGCTATGTTAGTTCTGTAGCACTTACGCTCAAATCAAAAGGTTATAAATGAAGAGACAGATTGGGATTCTGCCAAAGAAACGCAAATTATGCAATTAGTAAAATGAGGAGAAATGAAGTTTCATGAGAGCACAGAAGGGCTTCCTGTTGTTATTGTTAATTTTCCTGTAATTTTTGGTATAGAATAGAAAAGTCATTCTATTTTTTGAAAAATAAATAACATCCTTAAAGCTCCCAATGTGGGAGGGACAGGTTTTGTTTCTGCTACAGATAGCTTGTGCGGAGTAACTTTGATGAACTCTTCCGTTGAGAATGAACGTTTTATACTAATAGTGAAAATCTTTCTTTTTAAAATTATTTCAATTATTTAGTGATAATAATTGAGGGATTTGGCCATTAAGTTGTTATTATATTTTAAATATAGCTTGGCGTATTGATGGTTTTCTTTCTCTGAAAAACGATTTTTACTCGAAATGGCTAAAACATTACAAAAGAACAAACTTTTATATGATGGTTCAGAAAGTTAGTAAACCCTATAGAATTTATATATTCTCCTATAAAACAAGTTATTAAAAGAAATAAAAGAGAGTAGAAAAATTAAGAAAATTAGTCTGATTTATACGATTTGAAACGTCCTATCCAAGAGGCGATACTGCCTAAAATAAAATAGTGTACAAATACAATATCCATATCTTTCTTATGATTTGCATAGGATAGGCACAGGGCTCCAAAAGCATTTGGGTTGATATATAAGAAAGGATAATTTATTTGTATCCAAGCTAGTAGTACTCCTAAGCCAACCCCTAATATTGCACCTCTAAGTGAAACTAAAAACCTTGAAGGAAGAAAACTGTTTTAATTGATTGGACATTCAGCCTAGCAGCAAAGAGTTCGTAGGTTTTCTATCTAAACATCAATAATAATAGCACCAACCAAATGAAATAGAGCAACAATGAGTGCCAAGTGTGAAAAACTCAAGTGCAGCAGCTAAGTTTTCAGTAGTATTAACATTTTGTACAAATCTTCATTAAGTTCCACTCTGTATAGATACATTGTTTCCAAAAATAGCTTGAAGTTCTTTTATTTCATTTTCATTTTGCTTTTTGGATTGATTTTCAGTTCAATACCTGAAATTTCATTTTCAGGAAGTCCTAATAAGCGTTGTGCTAATGGTAATGAAGAAAAACATACTTTCCATCTAATTCTTCTGTAACTTGGTAATAATCAGATATTAATGCAATTTCTTCCTCTGTAAGGTTGAGATGAAGGAGTAATACTACCTTTTGCCTGATTTTTGGAACGATAATTTGTAGAGGGGTGGTATTGGTAAATAAACCTAAATTCAGAGTTTGTGAAATATGATATCCAACAACAACATACTCATCATTCAATAGCCAATTTTCTGGCTGACTACCAAAATACTGTCAATGGCATTAACTTTTGGGTAATTTTTCATCAACACCTTTGATATTAAGCAATATGATTTTTGTCTTTATGGATTTGAAAAACTCTCTTCTTCTAATACTTTTGTGTAGAAATAATTTCTTTGTTTTTGTTTAATCTAGAAATAATTTTTGCTGTTAATAGTGAAAGTTTTACCTAAAATAGGAGTTATTTTTAAATCAGGGTCATTAGAAAAAGATAAACTCCAAGACTTCTAGCCCAGCAAATCTTGCTATGACAATCATCAATGAAGTGCCTCCAACAATGAGGAACAAAAATTGTCATTCGATTGATGATATTAATCGCATTTTGAGTGCTTTTTGAACGCAAATATCGCCAAGCTATATAGAGTTGAGTATTCAAGTTTTAGGATCTACGAATTAATAATTCTGGATTTTTGAATAGGGTTTTTCTTCTCCTTTTAAAGATTTTTCTATATTACTCAAATATTCTGAGAGTCATCTACAAAAACCTCAAGCTCAGGCATACGTCTTAGCTGATTTCGAGTAAGTTGTGCTACCCGTGTTTAATAAGAGAGCGTTAGAACGAATAGATTCTATGATTTCTTTTAGCTTTTTCATTAGGAAAAATACTAAGAAATACTTTTTAGCCATTGCTAAATCTACGGTTATATTTACTTGTTACTGAAATGATGAGATTGGTTAGTCCTGCATTTTGTAATGGCTCTAAGTAGTAGTTTGTGCTGAAATCTTTTGTAGAACGCCAGCTATGGTTCTATTACTTTTCCATAAAAGTGTAAAATTTTTGGCAAAGATAGATATATAGATATATATATAGATATAATTTATATTAAACTTTATTTTTAATAGTCTATTTTTGTTTTGTATGATTACTTTTTGTCATGAATTTTTCTTAAAATTAATAAAGAAAATTATTGTTTGATTTTGAAAAATGGTTTTAAATTTTTCTATAAATATGAGTTTTTATCTAAAAAGAAAATACCTTGTTTGTTTGTTAATATAGGCGGATTTTAGAGAAAACTTTTGAATGGCTCAAAAATGTCTAAAATTTATCGTCCTATATTGTATAAATACACTTGAAAATAAAAGAAGCATTACAAGTGTAATACAAAAGAGTGAATATATAAGGTTATTATAATAGAAACATCTACAATTAGAGAATATTCAGAAGAGATAATATGAGCTTATCAATCCTACGAACTCAAGGTATACAAATATAACAAGCAGAAGAGTTTTATGAAATTATTAATGAACGAATACCCATTGTACGACTTCTACATGAAAAATATTTAGGGATGATATCAATACGAATGAGAAAACGCTATAAATTATTAAAAAGAGTATTTTGATTTATGTTTCTGTTTTTCTTATTTTTACCTATTGCAATACTCCTTTAATATTGTTAGGAATATTGCTAACTAAATTGACATCAAAAGGAGATGTCTCTCTCAAAAAGAGTAGGGGAGAATGGAAAAAATATTCAAGATAAGGGAAGATTAGAACAATGACTTCTTTTTAATAATGATGGAGGGTTTTACTCAGGCAAATGATAATAGAATAACTACTATTGGCAAATTCTCACGACTTACAAAAATAGATGAGTTGCCTCAATTATGGAATATTTTATCTGGAGATATGAGTGTCATAGGTCCTAGGCCAGAACGTCCAGAATATGTGGAAAGAGATGTTGAATAAATCCTTTTTAATCTTCACAGAGTGATAAAACCTGGTGTTTCTGGTTGCTCAAATACATATTCCTAAAGCTACAGCAGAAGATAACTTGAGAAAAATTAGAGTGACTTATTCTATATAAAAGATATTCTTGGAAATTAGATATAAGAGTATTGTGGGGAAACTTTTATAGTTTTGACTTTAAATAGCCATTAAGAATGAAAAACCTCATTTTGTGTTACAAAACAAGATATTTCTCCTAAGTTACAGGAAATTTTTGGAGAGTAGTAACAACTTTTCAATTGCTAAAAGAATTAGGAAATATAGGTTTGAAGACTGCAAAAACTCATCAAAATATATTCTTGTTTTTATTTTGTTATAGCAATTATCATAGGTACTTATGTTCTTGTTAATAAAAGATGTTAAGACAATAACAAATATATCTTTACTTATAATGATGTATGTTATGGGAGGGTATATTTATTTTGTATCTCTTTTATAAACTTTTATATAGCTTTACGAATAGAAAATGGCGCAGTTTGTTTATTTACAATCCGGTCATTGATAGATTTCTTATAAGATAATTACCAAAGTAGAGAGAAAAACAAGTGGGATAATTAGTTTGAGTGAAATTAAAAAGATTATTTATTCACTTACTTCTATTTTTCCAAAAATATTAGAAAAGTATTAGTTTTTGTATTGGAGAAAATCCTCATAACAAAGATTTTATTAGAAATTTTGATAAAAATAATTTTAATACAACTAATGAACGAGCAAGTTTTTGCATAATAAAAATAGATACTTTTGTAACTAACTTTTTGATGAAGCTAAAAACTCAAAATTGGTTTTTAAAAACATTGATTTTAAATATTTTAGTTCAAGGTGTTTTATTATTTTTAATTATTTATTTTTGAAATGTAAAAGGAATTATAAATTTTATTGAAAATAAATAATCTTTTTATAGTTTAAAATAATTAGTTAATAATGACTTGGTTTAATTATTTTTATAAATTCCAAAAATATTACTATTAATATGACAAATAGCTGTTATAGGTACAGGTTATGTAGGTTTAGTATCAGGCACTTGTTTCGCTGAAATGGGTAATAAAGTAATCTGTGTAGATGTAAATGCCGAGAAAATAGAAAAGCTAAACAAGGTATTATTCCCATCTATGAACCTGGATTAGAAGAAATGGTGCTAAGTAATGTAGCACATACCTTATTTTTACAACAGACCCTGCTGAGGCGATTAAAGAAGCTGAAGATAGCATTTATTGCTGTAGGTACTCCTATGGGGGATGATGGTTCTGCTGGATTTACAATATGTTCTTTTCTAGTAGCTCAAGGTATCGGAAAAACAATGCAAGGAGAACTAATAGTAGTAGACAAGTCTCACGCCGTACCAGTAGGTACCGTGACAAGGTACGAGCTACTATACAATCAGCTTTGGACAAGCGAGGAGTAATTACAAATTTCACGTGGTTTTCAAACCCCGAGTTCTGAAAGAAGGAAAGGCTATTGAAGACTTTGCGAAGCCTGATCGCGTAGTGATAGGCGTAGATAGTGAATATCGCTTAAGAAAATGAAAGAGAGCTCTACAGCCCGTTTTATATGCAAAACGAACGAATGATTACTATGGACATACGTTCAGCAGAGATGACTAAATATGCTAATACAATGCTTGTTACTAAAATCTCATTTATGAATGAGGATAGCAAATCATTTGTGAGCGATGTAGAGTGCTGATGTGAACAAAGTTCGCATCGGTATAGGCTCTGATAGTCGCATAGATACAGTTTTATCTACCCAGGTTGCGGTTATGAGGTTCTTGCTTTCCCTAAAGGATGTATTTGGCCCTCAAGAAATTAGCTGAAGAAGTAAAACTATAGTGCAGAGCTTATTGAGTCAGTAGACAATGTAAACAACCGTCAGAAAGTATGTCATTGCCCAGAAAGTAGTTGCCAAATATGTGAGAAGATCTCAGCGGTAAAAACCTTTTGCTGTATGGGGGAAACTCTCTTTCAAACCTGAAACGGATGATATGCGAGAAGCTCCTGGCTATCTCTATCATCAAAGAAAATTAGTAAAACGAGGCGCTAAGATACAAGCCTATGACCTAAAGCTGTACATGAAGCCAAAATATGTTACCTAAAAAGGTGTTGAGGTAACTTATGTAGAAAGTAAATATGATGCTCAAAGGGCCGATGCCCTCCTGCTTTACCGATGGAAAAGAATTCCGTGTGCCTGATTTTGAAGAGATCAGCAGTTACTAAAAAGAAAAAATGAATCTTTATTGGACGCAATCAGTATAATGCTTTTGACTTGCCCAACAAAAGTTTGAATATATACAAATAGGAGTTTAAAATCAGGGTAATAGATAACATGAAAATATTAGTAACTGGAGGGGCTGGCTTTGAGGCTCAAACGCTGTGAAGCCTTAGCCAAAGACCCTAATAATGAGGTTTTATTCATTAGGACAACTATTTTACAGAAGTCGAGAAAACCATGTGAAGGTGTCACTTTATATAGAAGGGAGTACCGAACATATCTTCGAACTGATTGACTTTACCCCTAACCTTATCTATCACTTGGGGAATATTCACGGGTAGAACAGAGTTTTGATGATATAGATAAAAGTCATTATTATTTAACAAAATAGGAACTTTAAAAGTATTAGAGTTTTGCCGACACAATTGCAAATTGGTATATGCTGGGAGTAGCACCTAAAGTTTGGCGATGGGGAATAGGTAAGATCAAAGTCCGTATGCATGGAGCAAATCATCCATACGGAGTTAGTGAAGAACTATGGTAATTGGTATGGATTAGAATATGCCATTGTATATTTCTACAATCGTCTATGGCAAACGAGAAATACGCACTGAGTAAATATGCTACCCTCATAGCCCTTTTTACTGATGAAGAAAGGAGACCACTAACAGTAGTGAGTCCTGGCACCCTAACAGCGTAACTTTACCCATATAGAGGATATCGTATCTGGATTACTTATCGTAGGAGAGGTAATGGTGATGGTTTCGGTATAGGAAGTCCCGAAACTTATACTGTTTTAGAGATAGCCGAAGTTATTTGGAGGAGAGATACAAATGCTCCTGAACGTAAAGGCACCGTATGACAGCTGAGTGGTTACTCAAAAGACAAAACATTGGGTTGGAAAGCCAAAAAGACATATTAAAAGGAGTTTATTGAAGGGTTGAGAAAATAATAATACTTGGTAATGAAAGAATATGATTATCTAATTGTAGGTGCTGGACTGGAGCTGTGTTCGCTGTGAAATGACTAAAGAAAAGGAAAAAGATGTTTGGTTATTGATAAAAAGAGAACCATTTAGGAGGAAATATATTGTAAAAGAGATAGAAGGAATACAAGTCCATCAGTATGGACCACATATTTTTCCATACTAATGATAAAGATATTTGGAATTATGTAAATCAGTTTGCTGAGATTTAATCATTTTCATATAGGTCCTGTAGCCAATTATAAAGGTAATTTGTATGGTTTGCCTTTTAATATGAATACATTCTACCAATTATGGAGCTACCACACCTGAAAAAGCTCAACAAATTATACAGAAAACAGATTAAAAGTGGGTATTTCTTCTCTAAAAACTTAGAAGAACAAGCTCTTTCATTAGTTGGAAGAGATGTATATGAAAACTTATCAAAGGATATACAGAAAAGCAATGGGGACGACCAGCAACAGAATTGCCTTCTTTATTATCAAAAGACTTCCTTTGCGTTATACTTTCTTGATAATAACTATTTAATGATAGGTATCAAAGGAATACCTATAGGTGGTTATAATGTTATTATAGAGAATATGCTCAAGGTATTAAAACTCAAATAGAGTAGATTACCTTGAAAAATAAGAGTTATTATGATAATATAGCTCACACTGTGGTATATACTGGTAAGATTGATGAGTACTTTTGGTTATTGCTTTGTGAACTAGAATATCGCTCTTTGAGATTTAAACAGCAAGTTTTTGAGAGATGGAAAACTTTCCAGGGATGTGCAGGGATGAACTATACTGATGCTGAAACGCCCCTACACTAGGATTGTGGAACATAAACACTTTAATTTGGCAAGCAAAAACATACAGTTATTACCAAGGAATATCTCTCAGAAATTGGGACAGAGAAAAAGAAGCCTATTACCCTATAAAATAATATCAGCTAATCAAGAATTGTATAATAAGTATAAAAGAAAAGCTTCTACTTTAACAAATGTTATTTTTGGAGGACGATTGGCAGAATATAGGTATTATGATATGCATCAAGTAATTGCTTCAGCATTACAAAAGAAATAAAAACAATACATGCAGTAAATAATGCAAATTAATTATATTATACTCACACATAGTCCGACACAGTTAGAAGAGGCTTATTTCTAGGCTTGATGATCAAGACTCTACTGTACATATAGACTTAAAACAGATATTGAACAGTTCAAGTACTTACAAAAAGAAAATGTAATATTTTTAGAAGATCGTGTAGATGTCATTTGGGGAGATTTTTCTATAGTACAAGCTTACATTGAATGCAATGAGAGTATAGTAGAATATGGAGGCGCAAAGGCTATACTATGCCTACTTTAGTGGGTCAGGATTACCCTATAAAAATAGAAAATAAAAGAATATCTTTATAAAAATCAAGATTTTTGACTTTATTGAGTTTAAAAAGTTGAGACTGTTTGGAAAACTATAGAGTAAAGAGGTATTGCAAGGAAATTAGATCTTTCTTCAAAGAAAGGAATGTATGTAACTATTTTCTCTATATTTGATATTTGTAGTTTCAGAGAGTTTTGTATATCTTGTAAAAGTATGTTCCCAAAGTTTTTACCCACTCATCAATTATTGTACTAGTCAATCATCCTTCCTTTTTGAAAGAAGAGGAGACTTCCTATTCATTCTCAATATACCGTGCGTAGTGCATGGTGGGCATTTCGACATAGTACTAGTAATCAAAATACTTGAACTTATAGCTACAGAAGTAATTAATTATTATAAGTTGAACGTTTATTACCCGATGGATCAAACTATTATTAATTCAATACCTAAATTATAAAGTTCAAGCTAAAAGATCCTATTACTTATGTAAACTGGGAAAGGAAGAGTGCCTCCACTTCCAGTTACCTTCACAAAGAAGATGATCTTACAAGAGACTAAATCAATCTGAAAATAAGTTGTTTGCGAGAAATTTGACGATTGGACTTAAATGGACTCCTCTGTATTAGATGAGAATTGATAAATTTATTCTTCAAAAATAGAGATATAGTAAATAATTACTTTTAATCAGGTGTTTATCACTAAAAGACATAGAAAATAATTGAGAATTTTTCGTATTTATCTACTCTACAAATACTTTCATTAATTACTCCTTTAATTACTTACCCTTATTTAAGTAAAAACATTAGGTGAAGTAATATATGGAACTGTAAGACGTAGCTCAAACAGTCATTACTTATTTAATATTTTAGTTGCTGGTTTAATATTATCGGGGTGAGAGATAATGGTTTGCATAGAGAGAACTCAAAAATTAAAGTGAAATAATTAGTTCTATAACTATTATGAGACATTGTTTCTATTATTTTCTTTATTATTTGATCCTCTATCTATATGTTTTTATACATCCAAAATGGATTATTCCTTATATTATTTATCTTTTTGGATATAAGTTTTATGAGATTTTCTTTCCCTCTTGGTTTTTCAAGGAATGGAGGAAATGAAATATATTACTTTTGTTACTGGGATACGTGCTTTATTTATAGTATGATATATATTTTATAAAATCACCCAATGATTATTTATTTTTCCCTTTGCTGAATGTGAATTGGGACTCTTTTAGCAGGAGGATTTAGAAGTATTATTTTATTATATATATATATAAAATACAATTAATAAGAGTGCCTATACACTAATTGAATATATAAAATCATCTTATCATTTATTTATTTCTAATATCTCATACAAATATATTTAAATGCGAATAAAAATAATTATTGGACATAGGAATGCGAAGTTACTTATTATGATTTAGCTGAAAAGATAACTAATAGGGGAAAAACTCCACAAAAGTATGATTAATCAAGTATTATATCCAAAAATATCTCTGAAATAAAGAATTCATTCAAAAGTATTAAAAACAACTTTTATTATGAATTCCTATATATGTACTAGTTTTTATTTACTAAACCGATTATAATATATTTTGGAGGAAATGAAGCTATATTATGATTCTATTCTAACAGTTTCCTATTATAGGAATAAGTAAATGTATTGATGATAATAACTCTATTACCTTTTGGTTATAATAAAGATTTCACAAAATAGTTTTCTCTATCGGCTCTCTTTTATCTATTAATTATTTTATGTTATATATGTCAATATAATATCTTTTATATAGCTTTACAATTACTAATATGAGTTGTAGAATCATTTGTATCCCCTAACTGCATATATATGTGTTAAGAAATATAAAAATACTTTGTAATGAATACTAAAACTACCATATCCATAATTACTGTATCTTTTAATGCTGTTAAAACAATTGAAGAAACCATTCTATCAGTACTGAATCAAACTTATCATAATATAGAGTATATTATCATAGATGGAGGTAGTACTGATGGCACTATTGACATTATTAATATCAAGATAGAATATCTTATTGGGTAAGTGAGCCTGATGAAGGAATTTATGATGCTATGAATAAAGGAATAGCAAAAGCTAATGGAGAACTTGTAGGTATTATAAATGCTGATGATTGTTAATCATTTAAATACAGAAGAGAGATAGTACTATACAAGTAATGAAAAACTATTTTTATGGTAACTTATATTGGGAAGGACTCAATAAATTATATATTCCTCCTAAAAATAATAACATACTTTATATATAGGGATGATTATTTCCTTACCCTACCATGTTTTGGTACCTAGAGAAATATATAAACAGAATGGTCATCAGAATACAAAAATATGTTCAGATTATGATATAACTTTTACGCTAAAGAAAAGTATTGTGTTTAAATATATAAATACAATATTTCCTTTGGTTACTGGGGAGATGGAATTTCTAGTAAAAAGAGAGTATTATTATAGAAGAGCGTTTTCTTATTAGATATTAATTTATTTGTGCAATTCTTTTCTATTGTAAAGAAAGAATTGTTTTAATCCGTGGAAATAATTATTATCTATAGTTTTGAGGTATTATATCAATTTGCTTATTATTTTTCTTGTTATTTATAATAAGCCCTATGTTTGCCTGTTATATTACATGAAATAAAGCACAAAAAGAAATATAGCTTACTTCTTTCTTTCTTTATTTTTGCTTTTCTAAGTTATCTTTTTGTTCCTTATGAAGATTTTGACAGAGTTTATTATTTAAGAATTTATAAATTTGCATTAGAAAAATAAACATAGGAGCTGTTGCTTTTATAGTTACTAATCCCTTTTTAGTACCATAGATTATTTTTTACAATTATTCATTGTTTTGTGCGCTAATTTAAATCTTTCTTTTCAATTAACTATTGCTATTATTTCATTTATTACAATATATAACTTTTCTTTTCTGTAATAAGGGAAGTTTTGAAATTAAATTATTTTTCTAAAAAGAAAATTTTGTTAGGAATTATTTTATTTATGGCTAGTATTAGATATGCAAGTATCAGGTATTCGATTCTATTTAGCTATATCTTTTTATATATTGATATTACAAATATATTTTGAAAGTAAAAAGTTTGTAGCTCTTTTTATTCATTTTTGGCAACTTTTTACACATGTAGGAACTTTTAATTTTTATCCCATCTTTCATTTTATACAAAAATTATTAAGAGAGTAAAAACATACATTATATTATTATATTATCATATTCTTTTTGGCTAATCTCTCCTTCTTTAATCTTTTAAATTCCTTAACTCATTTAATCTAACTGAGTATATTTTTCAAAAATAGAAAGTTACTTAATCAGGAAGGTTTCTATAATATTATTTTAACAAGTAAAGGTGCTACTATTGCTTATTTTTGCTTATTAATATGGATAAATTTTTATATTGTATCTTTTATTTACAAATATCGATAAATCAAAAAGTACATTATTTAATTTACTCAATAGTTCCAATTGCAATATCAGACTCCTGTGTGTATATGAGAGATGTCTAATAGTTTTATCATTGTTATGTATTGTAAATATTGTAGAGAATATGATAAAAGCTATATAAATAAATATTTTATGGGAATGATTTTATGTATAATTTTTGTTGGTTTATTGGGAGAAAATATCATATATAGTTACCAAATCTTTATTGTTAGTTATTTTAATGAAAGGGCAATATTAGCTCCTATGATTTTTATAAGCGAAACACCAAGCTTTTATTAACAGGTAATTTTTGAGATTAATTCTAAGATAAATAATGAATAAATTTAAATATCACTTATAACATCTCTTTTTCAGGTAAAGGAGGAACAGAAAGAGCTGTAATAAATTTAGCAACAATCTTTTGTAATAACAATAAAGTAAAAATTATAAGTGTTTTCTTACAGATAAGAATGATATTTCTAAGTCAATTTCTGAAAAAGTGAGAAATTATATACTTAGGATTAGGGGAAGTATAATTCTATCGAATTTATAAATTATGGAGAATACTAAAAACATCATATCAAAACGGATGATTTTATTATTGGTCAAGTTCCTTTTATTAATATATTATTAGGACTTTATAGACTTTTTCAAGATTATATCCTCAAATTGTAAGACAATAGCTATAGAACATATGCTGCTGTATAACACGATTGATGACATTATTTGCCTATAAATATATAGATAAAGTTGTTTCATTAACTCAATATAGTGCAGAGCAATCTGATAAAAAGAATACATAGGACAAAGGTAATTCCGAATGTTGTTTTTACTTCTTCAAAAATATCAACATGTTCAGAGAAAGTCATTCCTCTCAGTAGGAAGAATGTCTAGTGATTTCACTTACATAATAGAAAGTCTTAGATATTTTAAAAGAGAATATTGATTGGCAATTGATATTATTGGAGATATTGGAAATGATACTCAAAATATATATAACACTATTCAAAAGTTTAAAATTAGAAGCTCCATTATTATAGAGAATTTTACAAACGATATTTCAGAAAATATTTATCATCTTCCATCTATGTTTTAGCTTCTAAACATGAAAGGATTCCCTATGGTACTAATTGAAGCAAAATATTTGGGCTTCCTATTGTAGCACACGATTGTTTAACAGGTCCTAAAAGAAATTATAAAGGAAAATGATGAATTCTAACCCTTTATATGGATTCTATTGCTTTTAGTAAAAGCCGTAAAAGGGAGCTTATTGATGATAAAGAGAGAGTTGGTAAAATGCTGTGATACTAAAAGAATTTAGTTCAGATGTTATCTTAAGCAAATGGAATAATCTTTTTGAAGAATTAAAATATGTTACTAATTGATGCTATATATATAAATACTGGAGGAGGAAAAATTCTCTTAGATTATCTCATTGAAGAATTAGAGAAAACAGATAAAAACAAATATCTGTTGATAAACGTATTGAAAAAGAAAAATATACTATAAAATGTACAAATACGCTGTTATATTTAAAGTCAGGTTTTTGATAGAATTAATTTCTATAATGAAAACAAAGAAAGATTTAATAGAGTATTTTGTTTTGGTAATGTACCTCCACCTATTAGATTACGGAAGTTCTACATATTTTCAAAAATATAAATTATATTTTTATTCAAAGCAGATTTTTACATTAAAAATAGATTGCTCTTTTTCTAAAAAGTAAAAATACTTTCTTTATGGAAAAATAACACGGATAAATGGATTGTACAATCGTTATATGTTCAACAAAATGGTAGAAAAATATGAGAAAAATGAAAATAAAATAGAAATTATACCTTTTTTAAAATCCATTAAAGAGGATAGAAAATGATGATATATATAGCTAAAATTCAAATACTTTCTTATATGTAAGTAATGCTTATCCTAATAAAATCATTTCCGTCTGATAAAATGCTTTCTGTAATTTTTATGATAAGTGTAAGAAAGGAAAACTAATAGTTACTGTAAGTGATAACTTTACAGAAGTTAAAAATCTTATTGATATCAAAATTGCTCAAAAATTACCCTATAGAAAATTTAGGATACGTTTCTCAAGATACTCTTCTTACATCTTATAAGCAAAAGTGAATTTGTCATTTTTCCATCAACTCAGAAAGTTTTGGATTAGGATCATTGAAGGATAGAATTTGGATGTAAAATTATAGGAGCAGATCTTCCCTATACTTATGCTGTATGTGAACCTTCTTATGTTTTTGATCCTTTATATTAAAAGCATACAAGATTCCCTGTTACTCAAAATAAAATGAAAGAATCTGTATTAAAACAAAAATTGTATCAACAAATTAATACATTTTATTATTAAAATATGGAACAAAATTTAGTACTATCATTACTCCAATGTATAATGCTGAAAAATATGTAGGTCTGACTATTGAATCTGTACTTGCTCAAACATACAAAAATTGGGAAATGATTATTGTAAATGATGGCTCAAAAGATAGTTGTGCAGAGATAGTAAAAGAATACACTCAAAAAGACAATCGTATAAAACTAATAAATCAAGTCAATGCAGGGTCAGCTACTGCAAGGAACAATGCTCTTAGAAGTGCTATGGGACAATATGTTGTTTTTCTTGATACTGACGATTTGTGGGATAGTAATTTTTAGGAGAAACAACTTAATTTTTTAAAAGATGCAGCTCTTTAGTATTTTCTTCTTATAGACGAATAGATGAAAAGGGAGAAAAACTAGATCCTTTTATTGTTCCAAAAACTGCAACTTATACTGATTTATTAAAGACATGTTCTATTTCTTGTCTAACATCTATATACGATAAAAACAAATAGGAGAGTTATATTTTAAAGAAGAACTTAAGAGTCTAAGAGATGATTTTGCTTTTTGGTTACAAGTACTTAAGAAAATAAAAATAGCTTATGGAATACAGATATTTTAGCTTCATATCGTGTTTTTGCAAGCAACTACAGGAATAAGAAGAAAGTAATAAAACCTCAGTTTATGGTTTATTACAAAGCAGAAAAATTAGGTTTAATTAAAAGTTTATACTATTTAAGCTGTTGGGCTATCAAAATGGTTTTCTAAAATACAGAAAAATAATATGGATTTAATTATAGGTGCTGGTGTATCTGGTATTTCATGAGTGCAACATTTACCAACAATGATTATTGTATGGTAGAGGCTACCAATAGATTGGTGGATATTGTAAAACTGTAAAAAGAGGAGAGTTTGTTTTGGGACTATTCAGGTCATCATTTGTGGATGATTAAAAGAATTAATATGCAGACATATAGATCCTAAAACACCTAAAAAGTAAAAAGGATACCAAAATTCTATATAAAGGTAAGTATATAGATTTTTCCTTTTCACATACATCAACTTGAGAAAGAAGAGTTTATAGATTGTTTAGAAGGATCTGTTCAAGCAGATGAATATGTATATAAAATCATTTAAGGATATGTAGTAGAGCAAATTGGGTAGTATTGCAGAAAAATTTCTTATCCCATATAATGAAAAACTTATGCTTGTGATCTAAATAGTTTGGATGCTGATGCTATGGGACGATCCTACAGGCTAATAGAAGAAATTATTTCAAATTTCAGAGAACAAGCAAATACATCTTTATAATGAGTATTTTGTTTACCCAACAGGAGGCTATCGAATATATTAAAATCTTATATAAAATGTAGATGATACCAAGGTTTCACTAAATGAAAAGTGATAAAGATAGATATTTATAACAAACTGCCTATACAAAACCAACGAGAGGCAAAAAGTATGATAACCTAGTTTCTACTATTCCTTTTCCTATACTAATTAGAGCTCTGTGATATTTCCTATACTAAGGAATATTTTACTTGGAATAAAGTATTAGTTTTTCAATTTAGGGTTCAATAGGGGAGTGACACAAAAAGTAGTTGGGTATACATTCCAGATAAAAGATGTTTGTTTCTATCGTATGATACTATGATGGTATTTTAGGAACCCAAAAATGTCTCTATATATAGAAATGGGACTCCCAAATGACTTTATCATAGAAAATAAACAGAAATACCTACAAAAAGTTCTTAAAGATTTAGTAGGTATAGTAAAAAGATGAAGAACTTATAGATTACCACCTGTGGTAATGGATCCACGTAGGTTCATATATCAACCAGAGGAATTCGTGTAGAAAAATATACAATTGGCTCAAAATAATATCTATTCTATTGACGTTATGGAAGTTGGACATATTGTTCTATTGAGGATAATATTATAGAAGCAAAAGATTTAGTGAAAAACTTACTTATAAATCAATCAAATTTTATACCTGAAAAACAAATCACTAATGGCAGCATTCATTACAGGAATTACAGGACAGGATGGAGCTTGTCTTTGCGGAATATCTTCTCAAGAAAGGCTATGAAGTACATGGCATGAAGCGTCGTTCGTCCTTATTTAACACGGATCGCATTGATCACCTTTACCAAGATCCTCATTTGGAGAATAGAAACCTCATCTTCACTATGGAGACTTGACTGACAGGAGGACATCACTCGCCTTATTCAAGAGGTACAGCCTGACGAGTATATAATCTTGCAGCAATGAGTCATGTACACGTGAGTTTTCAAACCCTGAATACGTGGGTAATGCTGACGGATTAGCACGCTTCGCATTCTTGTGCTGTGCGTCTATTAGGGCTTACTGAGAAAAACGCGTATTTATCAGGCTTCTACTTCAGAGCTTTTATGGATTGGTACAAGAAGTACCTCAGAGGAGAAAACCCTTTCTATCCTCGTTCTCCTTATGCTGTAGCTAAGCTCCCATGCTTATTGGATTACGGTGAATTATCGAAGCTTATAAAATGCATGCTTCTAATGGTATCCTCTTCAACCACGAATCACCTATACGTGCGAGACTTCGTAACTAGAAAAGTAACTAGAGCACCCAGTAGAGTAGCTTTTGGGGATGCAGGATAAATTTTATATGGGGAATCTTAGCTCACAACGAGATTGGGGCATGCTAAAGATTATATCAAGGGGATGTATCTCATTCTTCAGCAAGATGCACCTTCGACTATGTAATTGCTACTGGTATCACTACTGCTATTCGTGATTTTATTGCCTTGGCAGGAAAAGAAATAGGTCTACTATAGAGTTCAAGGAGAAGGAACCGAAGAAAAAGGATATATTACAGCAGTTGATAAAGCTATCTTCTGGAAAAAAGTAGGAGAAAAATACCTTGCTAACATAGAGGCGAGATGCATAACAAAGCTGAAGTAGTATTAGTAGATCCACAATAGCCTCCTGTCCTACTGAGGTAGATTTATTTATAGGTAATCCTACCAAATCCGAAACAGTTTTTAGGGTGGAAACCCGAATATGATCTTAAAGGACTTATAGAAGATATGATGCTCTGATATTAAGTTATTTAAGCGAGATGCTTACTTAAAGAAGGAGGCTTTACGATTATGAAATTATTTTGAATAAAAATAAAAGCTAAAATAAAAGTATAAATAAAAATTAGTTATACTTTTATTGTATATTTTCTATTTAAATTTTTATATCTATGATACATCCATTTTTAGCTATATATATTTTTCCTGTTTTATTAGCCTTTCACAGCACAAGAAATAAAACCTATTTTAAAACACAAAAGCCTTCGGGAAGATATCTATCTGCAGATTTTTGATGGTCCTTATGTCTTTTATTCTGAAGATAAAGCAAGTATAAAACACTATCATAATGAACCTTTTTGTCCTTTCTAAGACTTCTACTAAGGGTATTGAGGGAGAAACTAAAATCGTATATAGATAGTGATAATTTTTTCTCTTTAGAGTAAAAGAACTCACTAACGAGCCTTCACAGTATTCAGATGCCAGAAAACTTACATTGCTATCTCCGATATTGAAGGAAGATACAATGAATTTAAAACAATTCCCTTTATCAATAATAAAGGTAATGAATAAGCGTTACAAATGGACATTTGATAAAGGACATTTGGTATTGTTGGGAGATTTCTTCGATAGGGGCTTGCTTACTCAAACATTATGGCTTATTTATCATCTTGAAACGCAAAGCTGAAAAATCAGGAGGTAAGGTAGCATTTTATCTTAGGAAATCACGATTTGATGAATATGAATAATGATTTTCGCTAGGTTCGATATTTCCTAAATGCAACTCTTATGGGTACTGATTATCTCTCATTTTATAAGCCTCCGACAGAGCTTGTAGATGGCTTGCTACTAAAAATATAGTTGAGAAGATAGGAGAGTATGTTTTCGTACACGCAGGCACATCTAAAGAAGTGGCAGACTTTAGGTTTATCAATTGAGGATATTAACAAAAATGCTCGTAATCACTATTTCGATAATAAAAAGCCCAACAGATGAATGATGGACTTTAATAGTGTTATCTAGAATTTGGCATTAGCCCTATGTGTATCGTGGTTTTGGTAAACAAACTATAGATAAAGAAGAGTTTAACTCATATTCTTAATCGTTTTCAAGCAGGTACTTTATTATAGGTCTACACTTTCATAATGAGGTGACTTACTTATATGATAAAAAGTAATTGACCTTGATGTGGAACACGCTCAAGGAGTAACACAGTTATTCATTGAAAATGTAGAGTACAAAGTAGATATTAATGGGAAAAATCTGAGATACAAAGCAACGTAAAAGCGGGACACTAATTATTTTTACTTAAATGATGAACAAAAATTCAAAAATATATATTGCAGGCATCGCGGATTGGTGGCTCTGCTATTTGGAAAAATCTGCAACAAAAAGGGTACACCAATCTTATTGGAAGAACAAGTTCAGAGTTAGATTTGTGTAATACTCAGGCTGTAGCTCATTTCCTTGAGCAAGAAAAACCTGAATATGTGAGCAGCTGCAAAAAGTAGGTGGAATAATGGCAAACAATACATATCGTACGATTTTATTTACCAAAACCTGATGATTCAAAAATAATGTTATTCATTCAGCTTATTTAAATAAGGTAAATAAACTTTTATTCCTTGAAGTACTTGTATTTACCCGAGCAGCTCCACAACCTATGCCCGAAGATTGTTTGCTTACCTTCCACTTGAATACAAATGAGCCTTATGCTGTAGCCAGATAGCAGGTATAAAAATGTGCGAAAGTTATAATATTCAGTACGGAACGAATTTTATATCTGTTATGCCTACAAATCTTTACGGGCCTAATGATAATTTTGACCTCGAAAAATCTCACGTTTTGCCCGCTATGGTGCGTAAGATGCATTTAGCAAAAAGCATTACAAGAGCAAAATTGATTTAGCAATACAAGAAGATTTCAACAAAAGACCTGTAGAAGGTATTCAGAGCAAACTCAAAGAAGAAATAGCAAATACTTGCTAAATATGGTATAACAGAGCAAAAATATTACCTTTGGGGGTACAGGTAGCCCTATGCGAGAGTTCTTATGGAGTGAAGATATAGCTGATGCCTGTGTTTTTCATAATGGAAAACATAGATTTCAAAAGATACTTTTGACCAAAATTCTAAAAAGAAATTCGTAATACTATATCAATATAGGTACATGAAGACCTTTCCATAAAGGATTTAGCTTTTTATGATTACGGTAGCACATTGGTTACAAAGGGCAAATACTATTCGATGCTCCCTAAAGCCCGACGGTACAATGAAGAAGCTAACTAATCCGAAACAAATTACATACCACTGGAGTTTGGAAACATACAGTAGAATTGGGCAAAGGGAAGTTGGATTGATGTATGAACATTATTTAAAAATAAGCCCCATGAAAATAGAATAAATATTTTCTAGTATTTTAGAATGCAGTGGAACTATTAAAAAGCACTATAATAGCCATATTATAGCTGTTATAATGAGGGTTCTTTTGTTAGTTTATTCAACTAAGATATAAACTTCAGAGATTATAGGAAAATTATTTCAAAGTAGTAATTTTCATTAGGAACATATAAATATACTTTAGTAATAAAAGAAATAACCTCGGATTATAGGAAAATTATTTTCAAAGTAGTACTCTCAAGCTTGGAAATTATATATAAAATAGTGTTCTAGTAATAAAAGTAACCTTAGGGATTATAGATAAATTATTTTCAAAGTAGTACTTCCTGTTTGGGAATCATGGACATATACATATATATTTTTAGTGATCAAAATAACCTTAGGATTATAGATAGAAATTATGGGTTTTAAAGTAGTAATTTCCGTTTGGAAATCATACATAAAATATATTTTTAATAATAAAATAACCTTAGGATTATAGTGAAATTATTTCAAAGTAGTAATCTCCGTTTGGAAATTATATATAAAATGTATTTTAGCAATGAAAATAACCTTGGGATTATAGAAACTGCTAGGTTTGTCCTCAGAGTTGAGAAACCATCTTAATAAAAAGGTGCAGGTAAGCCCTGCTACTTAGAGAGAGAGAGCTTAGGGAGTAGAGATTTGAAATGTGTATACTTTCTTTACAAGAATAACTACTCCAATTAAGCCTTCATATTCTATATTTTTACAGTTCCAGTAATGGTCCAAAATATAATTAGTAGAATAATATGAGTCACTATATGAAAGTCAATCTTTGTAATAGTTGTTTAAAGGAAGGCAAATAATGAAAAGAACAGTAGAAAATATAAATGCTCTTTCATAAGTGAGTGCTTAAATCTAATGATGAATTATTGTCTGTATGTCTTTTGTAGCCCAAATGATTTCTAATAAAAGTAGCTACAGCATGAAAAGTCTGAAAGTCATCCAGTGCCAAATCATTAGTAGATGTTTGGTCATTTGTTATAGGGGTAATATGAGGAAATAAAGCTCCTTTAATGATATTAAAAGAGCTAAGTTATAGCTACATCTCGTTGTATCCAGTAGCTCAGGGGTTGGTTTGCAGTGTTTTTATATACAAAAGAACTTCATTTTCGGTCTTGCCTTCTGAGTCAGTAAACATTTTACCCCAAGGCGTTTTGGTTTGTACTTGTTGACCTTTACTTACATATACTTCAGTAAGATTGTAGTATATGGTAAATGAAGTTCCGTGTCGTATTTGTACCGCTTTATTGCCTCCTCGGCACAGCTATGATAGCAGATACTTCCCTTCAAAAACAGAGCGGGCATCTCTCACCTTTTGTGTAACAATAGAAATACTGCTGTTGTTGTGTTGTGCTTGTGGGTAAATAGGGTCACTATACATACCGAATCCTTGAGACTTATATCCACGAGAGCTACTGGCCAAATAAGTTTTCCTTTATCTGTTTCAAAGAAAGTTAAGCTGAAATAGTCCCTCTGGGTAAGGCCTAAAGGTGTGGGTTTCTTCTTTCTCAGAGCTTGTTGTAGAGCCAGCAGTGGAGGCTTTACCTGCTTCTGCTTTCTCTTTTTCAGCTCTTTTGCGCCGCTTTCTTAGCTTTTGGCATTGGCTTCTGCCATATGGCAATACGTGATAAGTCTTTCAATTTCTTTATCAATTTGGTTAGCTTGAGCTTGCTTTTTACGTATTTCTGCTTCATATGGCTTTCTTTCTTCTTAATAGATGCCACTAGCGCCTCTTGTTGTTTCTTTTCATTTAAGATAAAGTTCTTGTTCGTGTTTATTTTTCTTCTAAAACACGTGCTTTTGTTGTTGTTGGGGTGGTAAGGGTGTCGTTTTATTTGTTGGAAGTTTTTCTGTAGTTGTATTTCTTGGCTTCTTTCTCACGATGGTTGCTATATTGGTTGTGAGTATATTTAGAGTCTTTTGTACTACCCTCGAGCAAAGCTTTCTGAAGAAAGAATAAACATTATTTGGTTTCGCCAGATCGGTTCTTGTAAGATTGACGTAATACCTCTCCACATTCTAGGGTAGAGTTCATACTTTGTAATGAAGAGCTATATTTTTGTGCATTTTCCTTTATTTTGACTATTTTAAGAAGTTTCAGCTTGTTGGTTGATGGGCTTTATAAGCTCTGTGCTAGTATTAATTTTTCATTAATCTCTTGTATTTGAGTATTAACAGTCTCGCTCTTGTGCTTGTTTGGTTCTCAAGGCGGACATTTCTTGTATTTGTTCTAATAGGGCTCCCTGTTTTCTAACAGTTCTTTTTGTGTATTTTGAGAAAATACATTCCGAAGCTGTACAAAAGAAGTAAAACAAAGCAATTCTTGTCATTATTCAATAGTTAAAAGTTTATACTGAAGGAACTTTATACGGGAAATTATGTTTTGAGTTGAATTGTAAGTTTTTGCATTCTTATCCTTCGATGGTGTTTGCTGGTTTTCACTTTTGAAATCAATTTGAGTATAGCAGGCATTGTAGTTCCTCTACCTCTTGATGTTATTGATATTCAGCTGAAAGAGAAATATATTTTCTTTATTTTCAGTGATTCTGTGTTTTTCTATTTGAAATTTTGGGTTGAGGCAAATTCTACTTGCATTTCTCCCTTCTGAAAACTCCTGTATAATTATTTTCTTTTACTTCAATTTGTAAAGAATTTGGAGAAATAATTAGTGTCCTAAAAGGAGATTTTGTAACATTTCAAAATTAATTTCAGCACCTAATATTTGTTTTGGTAAAATGAAAATCTCTTCCAAAATAGGTACTGTCCAATTTGTTGTTATAAAACCGTATCAGGAAGTGTCAGAGCTTTTGCTATTCCCTATTAATGGAGCACTAGCCAAATAGTTTCATCATTCGTAAAGAAAGAGGAAAAATGTGTACGTGTCTCATTATCACACATCAAGTATACTCGGGAAAAGAGTTTCAAAATTTGGTAAAGAATTCTCTGCAAAGAAATTATCTCTTGGTTTTAGGTCGTTATTTATGTTCCCAGAAGATAAAGTTATGTTTTTGCAACTATAGCCCAGGCATAGTAAAAGATATACGTTTCATAACCCAATGATTTGAGATGGTAAAAAGTACAAACTAATGCCTCTTTTAACATAGGTATTTTATAACATGTGTGTGTGCTTTTATAAGAGGATTTGGTAATTAATGGTCTGATTATTAGCTATTTATAGCTGATTCAATTTGTATGAAGTATTGAGTTTGGTAAAATTTATATTTTCGCTTGATTACTAAATTTGTTTTGTGAGAATATTTTGTGGTTTAACATTTGTTGAATAACTATATATAACACTTTATCATATTTTACCTGAAACATAAATAATTATTTTTGAATGAATATTTGATATGATTAATTTTGCCCCTAATAATCTATATATAAATGATTATGCTAAACAAGGTAATTACAACAATCATTATATTTGCTATTCTGGCTGTTTTGCTAAATTATGATATGCTTCCAGTGAAGATAAAACAAATAAAGGATTGGCACTTTTCGCTTTTGGTCGCTCGTTTTATGAAAAGCTTACAGAAGCAATTCATATTACTATAACAGCTCTTTTAATACCTGTTTTTAGCTATCTTCTTAGGGCTTTAGGCATACTAAAACAGCACTACAAGCATTTGCAAACCCTACATCTATTTCTGTGGTGGTTTTGCCATTGCAACAGCATTAAATATCTTCAAAAATTGAGATCAATACATGCTCAGCCTGTGTTGCACTTCCTTTTGCAAAAGCTAATTTTATGAGTAGCTATATTTTCTCATAGTTACAGCCTCTACTTTCTGATGATAAGTAATACAGCTACTGCAGCAATGATTATTCCTTTGGCTATCGGAATGTTAAAAATATTGATTATAAAGAAAATCGTACTTTTGCTTTTTGTTATTTTGGGTATAGCATAGGTTCGAGTATAGGAGGAATACGGAACTCTTTGGTAGGCTCCCCTCCAAAATGCTATTTGTTGCTTCTCAGTTAAATATTAATTTTTCTCAGTGGTTAAAGTATGGGATGCCTGTAGTTTTAGGTTTAATGCCTTTGATGTTAGGAACTATTTATTTCTTATTCCAACCCAATTTAAATATAAAAATAGCTACTGATGTAAAGGTTGAAAAACTAAAACACAAAAGCAATATCATACTATTCTGATTTTTTATAATAACTGCTTTTTGGGTGGATTTTTAGTGCATATATTAATAAATTTATTTCTAATTTCTTAGGAATAGATTTAATAGATGATTTTGATGCTGTTATTGCTATTGGAGCTGGTGGTTTGGGTATGTTTATTAGGAGTTGCAGACTGAAAAGCATTCAAGAAAACACCGATTGGGGGTACTATGTTTATTTGGAGGCGGACTTTCACTAGTGTTATTCTGACAAATTCAGGAGCAAGTAAAGAATGGTTGATGGAATTGTTTTCCTAATAAAAGAGCAAAATTATTTCTAATAGGTTTTATTGGTAGCAACATTTATTATTTTTCTTACTGAATTTACTTCTAATACAGCAAAGTGCAGCATTATTGGTGCCTATTGCTATTTCAATAGCCAAAGAATTGAATATGGATCCTGTGGGCTTGGCTTTTAATTATTGGTTTTGGTGCTTCGTGTGCTTTTATGCTTCCTGTGGCTACCCCACCTCAATGCCCTGGCGTATGGAACAGGAATGGTCTCCCAAAAAGATATGATAAGAGCAGGTTTTTATTCTTATATTCTTTCGATTATTTTATATCTGTTATTTCTTATGTTTTTGGTTTTGAAATATACAGTTATTTCTAATCTAAATTTATTTCTAATATTAAACAATTTATTCTTATTATGGTTGTAGACAAATCACCGATATACTGAGAAAGTTACTCGAGGGAAAGTACAACACCGTGCACCCGTGAGTAATATTGCTTTGGTTAAACATTAGCAAAAGATTTTCAGTTACCAGCCAATCCTTCTTTTGAGCTTTACTTCAACTAATTCATATACAGATACATCTGTTGAGTTTTTACCAGAACGGATTTCAATGCAAGTTTCAAATTGATTTTATTTTGAAGAAAATCCAAAAAGAGGCTTTTTAACCAAAATAGAAACTTTTTCAATAGAATGCGGCTGTATATGCCTTTTCTAAGAGATTATCATTTTGTGGTTCGTTCTCATAATTCTTTTTCCTCATAGTAGTGGGATAGCTTCTTCCGCTAGTGCAATGGCGGCTTTGGCTGTTTGTCTTATGAAAATAGAAAAAGCTCTTTTTGTCCAGAAATGACAGATGAATTTTTCTATGAAAAAGCGTCTTTTTAGCAAGATTGGGCTCTGGTAGTGCGTGTAGAAGTATTATAGGAAGTGTTGTCGTTTGGGAGAAACACCGAGATACCTAATAGCTCAGACCTTGCGGAGTTCCTTTCGGAATGAGCTGTCAATGAGGTATTTCATCGTTATCAAGATACTATTTTTACTTATTGGATAAAGAGGCAAAAACAACAAGTAGCACAGATGGAGTCACGATTTAATGAATAATCACCCTGTGCTAAACAACGTTTTAACGCACCAAGCTACAGAGAATATCTCAAAACTTAATACTACACTCAGAGTTAGAGCACTTGATGATTTTTGTTAAACTATATGGTGAATCTGGAGGGCGCTTACTCTTCATTCTATGATGATGACTAGTAATCCTTATTTTGTGCTTATGCGTCCAAATGCTACTGGCAACAATAGAAAACAAAACTTTGGAATTTTAGAAGACAAACCCAAATACCAGTAGGCTTTACTCTTGACGCAGGGAGCAAATATTCACTTACTTTACCCATATCAATATAAAAGTAGGCGCACAACTATTGATGAGAAAGTAATCTTAAAAACTTCTGTGATAATCAAACAAATTATAGAAGATGAAGTGCCGTTAGAGGTCAGCCAATCTTTTGCCCAAAATTCTAATATAGCTCATAGCATAAAAGAGATGAAATCCATATGAGGAAAATATTTTTCCGTAGTTTTACTTTAGAACCACAAACTTGACCACACTAAAATGGTTTATGAAGAAACTTTTGCAAATAAAGTGCAGAATCTGAAACAGAGGCTCAGCACAAAGCGTAACCTCTGCAAATCTTGTGAAACTATTTACAAAAATAGTAAAGGAGGAACCTTTACAGAGTTGAGTTTATCAAAATAGGAAATACAGGCGAATTCTAAGAGATGAACCCGATGGCGATATAACAGAACTCTCATGCAAGATGGAAAACCTTTGATGAATATATATAATCTGATAGAGAGATCCTCCGTCAACAGGAGTGATAATTAATCTTTAAACTCAAAACCAATATTGGAAATAACGCTCAAAAACACTATTCTTATTCACATTTAATAATGATTTATTAAAATCTTTGAGTAATGAAGTATTTTGAGTTTAATAAGTCTATTTCTAGCATCTATACTTCTTTGTTTTATATAAAACCACTCGTGCATCAAAAGTTGTAAAGCTTGTTCCACTTTCGTAGGAAAGTTGTACTTGTTGATAACCTATTTCTGTTACTAGTCTATCTAAAAATATGCCAGCTACAGATATTTTGATTTCTGTAGAAAATCAAATATTTTACTATTGTTATGTAATACTATTTCTAAAAATAAAATCACCATATTTTGGATAATAATAAATAGATACTTGTTTTATTAGGAGGTTTTTGAGCAAGTTTTCACCCATACATGAAAAACGATAAGCTGTAGTAGTTTCTATTTTGTTTATTAAAAATATATTCTGAGGTGTTAATAATAACTCTGGTCTCGGCAGTGTAAGATAGTAATAGCTATATGTCCTTTATGTGTGTAGAAAATAGATGATTAATTACTTGTTAATTGATTAGCATTTAGTGAAAAATAAAATTATTATTAAATGTTTGTGTATTAAGGTTATTAGAAACTCCTATTATAAGCAATAAGTAAATGAGACTTTATTAACAAATGATTTTACGAAAATGTTAGCAACCACTCTAGCATTATTATAGTAAGGAGCAATAGAAGAGTTTGTTACATAAATACTTTGAAAATCTGTGAGAATATTCCCAAAAGTAGCTGTAATGGATAGTAATAATCTAATTTGTGAGATATGCTACCCGTTAAATAAGACTGTGCATCTATATTATACGTTATATTAACAGCATCATACTGAAAATATCAACTGCTAATATTTCTACGTAACTACTATGTTTCTCTCAGCAAGGAAAATGAACTTTTTGTATATTCTAAACCCACAGAATTAATATTAAAAATCTCCTAATATTATTGTATTTTCATAGTTAGAATGATTTTTACTTATATAATCTCTATTTGTAGGCATTAAAACTCTTCTGAATTAGATGCTTTTTCATTTTCAAGACTATTATGATGATCTTATAACCAAAAATTTTGGTGTTCGAAAATGATTAGATTTGTAAGTTAATCCTAATTTTCCTTGTTTAATGGTTTTGATTATTATAATTGTGTTGTTTAAAATCTTCATTTATTCTAAGATACAGTATATATATCAGGATTATTTGAATAAAGATTTGTATGAATATTATTTTTCATCTGAGAAAGAAAAACCCTGTAAATAGTCCTAACTTTGTGTTAATAAATATTCTATATTAGCATTAGATGCTAAGATTATTATTAGCAATGTAGAAAATTATTTGTGGTTCAAGATAGCATTATATAACTTTTGGTCAGCATACATAGGTAAAATCTGATGATATTTTCACTAATTTTCAGCAGTATGTTTTATTTGTTATTTTGCTCTTGGAGTTTCATATTCATTTATAAAATTATTTTCTTCTCGATTATAAAATCATTTGATTATCAGTATGTTGATAAAAATTGATTTCTCATGAGTAAAATTATTGAAAAGAACTCTATATAAATCTGTCTTTTCAGTAATAGAGGTAAATTTATAGAAAATACCTGCAAATAGAGGTTATCATTAGCGCATGAAATTATGAAAACCATATACATCTTCTTGGTAAGAATCTCTACTTTTTATATCTCTCAATATCTATAGGCATTTGTGAACATTTTAGAATATGATTCTTGACCTATATTTCTATGTTGAGAAAAGACGAATAGTATTATTACCAAACTATTAGTTCTCTAAGAATAGCTGAATATTTGCTTTTATTAAGTGAAAAAGATTAGTAACTCCTCCGAGTTTTATATTATTTTGATAGCCAAAATTTATACTTTGTTTCGAAAATAATATTAGGGTTTTAGGAGTAATATCTCACTACTAAAATGTTTATATCATCTAATAAACTTTCTTTTTATTTTTAGAATTCTTTTTCATTAAAACATGTACTTCTACTCTCACTCAGGAGAGAGATTTTTGTTATTAAAGAAGCAAAGTCTGATGTTTCTTTACCATCAGCTAAAAACTTTGCGTACCAATTTTCCATTTATATGTATTTCACCACTCTCGAAACTTTAAAACCATCTATTTTAGCTAATACTTCTTTCTAAAGATTCAATCGTGGTGAGATGTGAAATCGCTATATCATACATGTACAGTATCTTTTAACAACAATAGGATACTCAGATAGTGTAATTCCCTTCAAGTTCTTTCACTTACTTGTAAAGAAAATCTACTTTCAATGTTTTATTTTCTGCTGTTCCTATAATTATTTGTTTTGATGATAACTTAAGTTTTGCAATTTCTATTTTATAAAACCTTCTGTATAAGTTTTTGATAAATTAAAATTACCTTCTTCATTACTTTTGTGTATATTCCTAATATTTTATTATTAGTTTCATCATTACAAAATAATATAATAGCATTAGAAATATTTTTATTACTTTCTTTATCAGTTATTTTACCTTCTATTTTTAGTTTCGTAGAAGATAAATAAAAGGAAAACATAAGATATAGGAGTGGGATAAGCGTGGTTTATTCAAGTAAAATAAGTGTTAAAGTTGAAAATAATGATACTAAATATATTTTAATATCTCTATTTATTTACAAAAGTGTAGATGATAAAAAGTGATTTTCTATCTATAAAAATGCAAAAGTAGATTATAAATTAAAATTCCCTATTTAGTATAATAGAAAACTAAATAGGAAAGTCAAAATCAATTAGATAATAAAACTATAGAATATGCATATTCATCGATGAAAATTATTTCTTATTTTTCTTTGTGTTTTTCACTGAATTTCTTTTACTAGGGTTTTCGTGAAAGAAATAAATAGTATCTTCTCATCTACAAGATTGTCTTTATCTTCAACTCTCCTACAAAAGTATAGTCTTTTTCATCTATATATTCTAGTTTTCAGTATAAAACTATTCTTTATCTTTTCATATTTAGTTTTTACAATAAGACCAGGTAACCCATAATACCGACCAGGTCCCACGGGAAACGGAACATCTGTTGTAAACCAAGCTGTCATAGCTTTTCCGCTATAAAACTGATCATCAGCTTTTACTTCGAAAGAATCTGTTGTAGCCTTTCTCTTTACCTTTGTAGCCTTTTTATTCTCCAGCTTCTTTCGTCGGTAATTTCCCAAGCAAGTCTCATTTTTCCAATGCGCATATAGATTTGTACTATCTTTTAATACTCTATTTTCTTCTATCTCTTGTGTTTTTAAATCATAATTGTTTATGTATTTAGGAGAAGTCATTTTTAAAGTTATTTTTACTCAACTGTATTTTGTGTTTGGAGACATATGTATTGGAGCTTTGTCTCTATTTACATAAGGCAAAAGGTTTCAAAATCTCCTTCTGGTGTAATAAAAGATGTTTTTGTATAAGTTACTTTTAAAAATTTTCTCTTTTCTTCCTGAGCGTAATTATAAAAACTAACTAATAAACCTCGTTATGAATAGTATTTTTCTCATATAATGTCCTGCGAGGTTACTTAGTGAAAAGTATTCGCCAGATGAGGACAACTTTTAAGGACCATGTTTTTGTTTGTTGTGCCTCCAAATATTATCTTAAAGATTTTAATAAAAGACAGCTGTTTTATATAGTTGAATATTTTAATAAAATAGATGGTGTCATATTCTCGTATATACTTTTCTATAAGATTAAGATAATACTATGAAATTAATTCACAGTGCAAAAGATAATATTTATTTGCAAACAAACAAGGCAATATTTCCAAAATTCCACATATGTGTGTGTTAAAATTTTTATTTGTTGTAAAAAGAAACAATTATTCTATTTTTAATAGCTGTGTTTATGATGATTTTCAAAATAGGAGAGTAAGTGTTTGTTAAACAGTGAGATAGTTTTCTAAAATTCTTCCAAAAGTTTAAAAATGTGTTTGTTTGTTATCAAAAGAAATTACTTTTGCGCTCTTAAAAACAACTATATGATATGGAAAAAGTAATTGATGAAAACAAACAAGGTACTAAGCCCTTGTAATGGAGAAATCATAATAATACACGCAAATTATATATTGAGAAGTTACGTTTAGCTCAAATGAATCTGATAGTGAAATCGTAGCTTCTATTCTTAATAGTAAGTTCTAATACAACAACAGACAACCTCAATGAGCGAATTTGCGCTTGTTAACACTTGCTGCTGTAAGAGAAAAAGCAGAACAGACTATTCGTAAACGTTTAGTAGCAATTCAATGCTGTCAAAACACCACAAACCAGCTATATGAAAGTAGTGTGGGTTTGTATGGCAGAACTGACTTAAACTATAAATTTTCTTGAAGAGAACATATTGTAGATGGTTGTAGGTCCAGATGCTTATAAAGATTTACCTAATCTTCTTGAAGAAGTGGATAGTGGTCGTGATGCTGTAAATGTGCACTGTCAAAAGATGAAACGAGTGCAGATGTTCTCCTATTCGATTGAATAGCAAATGGGGTAACAGCTTTGTGTCCATTACACGAGGTTGTGATAATATGTGTACTTTCTGTATTGTTCCCTTTATGCGCGGAGAGAACGTAGCCGAGACCCACATTCTATCATTGGTGAAATAGCAGAACTGAAAGAGAGAGTGATCTAAAGAATTACTTTTACTAGGACAAAATGTAGATAGTTATCTTTTGCATGGAGGAGGATTGAAAAAGGATTTGAAAAAGCAACACCTATTCAAGCAAGCTACAGCAGTCAATTTTGCACAATTGTTAGATATGGTAGCCACTCAATTCCCTAAGATGCGTGTCGTCCTGTCTCTACCTCTCAACCCGCAAAGATATGACATATTAGCGTTATTGATACAATGGCTAAACATCACTCAACATTTGTAAATATATCCATTTGCCTGTACAGAGTGGAAGTAATCGAATATTGGAAAGCTGCGGAACCGTTTATATACACGAGAGGAACATTTCACTCTTATTGATGGTATTCGTGAGCGTATTCCTGATTGTGCTATCTCGCGGGATATGATAACTTGGGTTTCCCAACAGAAACCGAAGAAGACCACCAAGATACATTGTCTTTGGTGGAATATGTTAGAGTATGATTTTGGTTTTATGTTTGCTTATTCTGAACGACCAGGTACTTTTGGCTGCTGCGAAAATCTTTAGATGATGTGCCAGAAGTGAAGTGAGACGAAGACTTACTGAAATTATTGACTTTACATACATACACAGATCTAGAACACAAGCCCATGCAGGCAAAATAGTGGGAGTGCTTTTACTAGAAGGAAAATTCTAAAATCTGATAAAGAATGGATGGGACGAAATACGCAAAATACAGTTGTCAGTATTCCCTAAAGAACAATAATACAAAGTAGGAGATTTTGTAAATGTAAAAATAACAAACTGTACCCTCTACAACACTCATAGGAGAAGCTGTTAGCAGTAGTGATATGAATGAATAATTTTGCTTTCAGCAAAATTTTATATTTGAAAGTATTCTTTTGATCATAAGACCTCTGATAATTTTATCAGTTTTTATCTAAATTAATTAATTTGTAATACTGATATTGAGCAGGTAAAGCTCCTTTCCGAGAAGCTAAGTTCTTTTGCTTGGTTGTAAATAGGTCGATTTTTGATAAGCAAAACTTAATTTACTATCGTGTCAACTTTGAAAAATAGAATTTAAACCAAGATCATAAGAGAACATTTTTGATTTTTAATCCATCAAAAATCAGAATATTGTATAGCTATAGCTGGAGTTTGTATTCCGAGCGAGAAAAATACTGATTTTTCCGAAAAGATAGTCAAAAATGAAAGTCAAAGAAAGTATCACCAGTACCTATCAAAGGATAAGCAGTGCCTCCTCCATTAAAAATTCATTAGAAGATACGCCTGTGCAATTACTGTTAGCCCCAGAATTTCTAATATATTCTGCACTCGAAATCTGTATAATAATATCCTAAATTAATAGCAAGTTGTGCATTATTCTTTTCTGAAAGAAGGAGTGTCTATAGAAAATTTCCTTGATGAAAATTCTTATAATCATAATGTTTTACAACATTATTCTGTAAATTCAAGACATCATGACTGGAAAACACTCTCCAAGAGAAATATTGAGTATTCTTTCTCCAATGTAAGTTCCTGTGGTATATGGTGTTTTGTTATTTTCCTTTGTCTACATCTTCATTTTAAACCTATTGAATATTGCTTTTCTGGGAGCGTTTTGGCAAAATCAACTACTCCTTCTGGATTCTGGTTCTGTTATGGCAAAGTGCGGGCTAGGTAAGAATACTCAACTGAGTTTATCTATACGTCCTTTGGCAAAATTCCCAAAATTTCTTGCATTATCATCATTTTATTAACAGTAAAAAGAGAAAGCGGGAGAAGTCTCTAGCCCCATCATAGGTTTCGCTACTTCGCATAGAATTTTCAAGCTAGCATTCCATCCAACTTTTCCTATCGCGAGAAGATTCTGGAGACAATTCACGCCCTGTATAAAGGTCAAGAATTCCCTATTTTGCTGTTTTTCTATCGTTTGTTAAGTTAAAATTATTTCTCAAAACACTATATATAATTTTGGAGTCAATTGTCTTGAGCAGTAATTCGTAATCTACGAACAGAAAAATCAGAAGCTTCGGTAACTGCTTCATTATTAATAGTAGAATTTAGGTTAGTTTCATAATATCTGCAGCTGTTCGGACACTTCCTTTGTGGGGTTTTGCCATCTTGGCGCTGAGGTTAAAACGTAAATGTTCTTGAGCTAATATTCCGCAAGTGCAATAAGAGCATTGCTAATAATATTTTATTCATTATAAAAAGTGTTTCTTTGAATTTCCCAATGTGATAAAAGAAAATTATATCTTTGCAAAGATACGAGAATTTTGAGGCAAATTTTTGAAGGCATCACTTCACAATGAGTATATGAAAAATTAGAAGTCGTATTTGTGTTCTTAAACTAAAATAAAAACATCTAGACTTATGGACTGAGACATATCCCTTGCCTTAGCTTGGGAACTGCTATTTTTCGTGACACAGAACGTTATAGCGCAAGAAGAAACCCTAAAATAGAGGTGAAGAAAAGTTACATACATTTGAAGTATCAGCTCAGCTACGTCCCTCGCTTTGAGTATCGTAGTGGAGCTTACTTACCTCTTTCTAAAGGAGATGAGCCTGCTATTTTTGGTAAATAAATCGTCATACCGCCTGAATTTTGATTATGCAAGTACAGGTAATTACCCGTTGGGGAGTGCATCTTTCTTTACAAAATGTGAACTTGTTGGGGCAAGCACCACAGCTACAAGTAACAGATAAGACAGGTGGGCTTTCTGCATTTGAGGGCTTATACAGTTTCCCATTAGCTGATAAATTTTTCAGCCAAAGTAGGTAGGCAGATGATAGCTCTTGATGATGCACCGTATCTTTGCTCTCTAGACTGGCACCCCTGCAGGAAAAGCCACGATGCTTTAAATATCAAACTGGAATCCTAATGAAAATTTACAAATCGAAGCTTCTTTTGCTTTTAATCAAAACTATTTAGATGGAACTCGAGTTATAAACATTAATAGCCCCAAAGGACAGCATTTTGTTTCTTCCAATGCGCAACCTTATCAGACTCGTGGAAACCCTTCACGCTCATTATGCTTTCTCAAAAGCAACACAGCTTTCTTTCCTATTTAGCAACTTAGGCTTCAGAAATGATACTGCTAGAAAACCTATGATATGCAGACCTTTGGGTACATTATATAGGAGCAGCAGCTGAGTGGAAATATGGTTTCTCTGGTTATGTACAGACAGGTAACAATGTTAATGGAATAACTAAAAAGGAGCTTACACCTACTTGCCTGTAATGCAGGATACAAGTTCTCTCCAGCTTTTTCTCTAAATGCAGTCTTGACTATCTTAGTGGAAATGATAATAGCGGTACTTCAACTACTGATAAAGCTTTTCAATCCTTTTAGTGGCACAAACCATAAGTTCTACGGATTTATGGATTACTATATATAAGCTTCTCTCCTTCTGTAGGGCTTATTAATCCATACCTAAGCGCTAATGTACGCATCAATGAAAAGAGCAATTTATCAGCTACTTACATCATTTGTTTTCTTCTGCAGGAAAAATAGCAGTGCTAATAGCAACCAACGTCGTAGCTTAGGCAACGAAATAGACCTTTACATAACCTTTACAGTACAGCCTTTTTGTAAGCCTACAAGTGGATATTTCTACATACTTTAGTAATAAACATTTGGAAGCTCTTAAATGGTGTTAGTCAAGCTCGTATCCAAGATTGGCTCTTGTATCACATCAACCCTAAATTATTCTCTGCAAAATTCTAGTGTTTCCATTTTTAATTGTGTGTGTAAAAATAATTAGTACTGTGTTGATGCTCAACTACAGCAGTACTAAATTTTTAATACAATATTCAAATATATGATGAATAAAAATGAGAAAGTAAATATTTTTATTAATTTTGCAAGGCTAAAAATTACTGAAAACAAAATGTACAGAACACATACTTGTGGAGAGCTACGACTCTCACACGAAAAACAACAAGTAACCCTCAGCGGATGGGTACAACGCATCCGCAACAAAGGGATTTATGATTTGGGTAGACCTTCGCGACCGCTATGGCATCACCCAGCTTATATTCGATGAAGAACGCACTGATAAAAGCAGTCTTTGAGCAGGCGAAAAACCCTCTCACGCGAGGACGTGATTCAGATACAAGGTACTGTGATCAAGCGCGAGGCTGCCAACGCTAAATATCCCTACGGAGAAGTGGAAAATCCTCGTTACAGCACTCACCTTACTCAATCACTCTGAAATTCCTCCTTTTACCATTGAAGATACTACCGATGGTGGTGAAGACCTTCGTATGAAGTACCGCTATCTCGATATACGCCGTACTCCCTGTACGTGATAACCTTATCTTTCCGCCACAAAGGTAGGCATGATCGTGCGCAACTACCTCTCTGGACAAGGCTTTATAGAGGTAGAAACCCCTGTACTTATCAAATCAACACCCTGAAGGGGCTCGCGACTTCGTAGTGCCCAGCCGTATGAACCCAGGTGAGTTCTACGCCTTGCCTCAATCACCACAAACCTTTAAGCAACTGCTAATGGTAGGCGGATTGGACAAATACTTCCAAATCGTAAAGTGCTTCCGTGATGAAGACCTCCGCGCCGACCGTCAGCCTGAATTTACCCAAATAGACTGCGAAATGTCGTTTGTAGAGCAAGAGGACATCATCCAGACCTTTGAAGGATTGGCAAAACACCTCCTCAAAGAACTCAAAGGCTTAGACTTCGGGGCTTTCCCTCGTATGACCTACGCTGGAGGCTATGAAAACCTATGGTAACGACAAACCTGATATCCGTTTCGGTATGAAATTCGGCGAACTCAACGACCTCGCGCAACACCGCGATTTCAAGGTATTCAACGAAGCCGAATTAGTAGTAGGTATTGCCGTACCTGGTGCCAATAGCTATACTCGCAAAGAGATTGACGCTTTGGTAGAATGGGTAAAACGCCCACAGATAGGCGCAACAGGCTTGGTATATGTAAAATGCAACGAAGACGGCACCTTTCAAATCATCCGTAGATAAATCCTATAACGAGGACGACCTCAAAGCGTGGGCAGAGCGCACTGGCGCCCAAGCAGGCGACCTTATCTGTATCCTTTCAGGCAAAGCAAACAAAGTACGCGGGCAACTCAGCGCCCTCCGTATGGAACTCGCTGAGCGTCTCGGCTTGCGCAAACCCGATGAATATGCCCCACTTTGGGTAGTAGATTTCCCTCTTTTGGAGTGGAGCGAAGAGGAAGAACGCTTCTTTGCGATGCACCACCCTTTCACCTCGCCTAAACCTGAGGATATTCCGTTACTTGATAGCAACCCTGGTGCGGTACGTGCCAATGCTTACGACCTCGTGCTTAACGGTAACGAAGTAGGTGGAGGTTCTATACGTATCTTCAACCAAGAGTTACAAGCCAAAATGTTTGAGTTGTTAGGCTTTACCCCGAGCAGGCACAAGGCACAATTTGGCTTCTTGATGAACGCCTTCAAATACGGCGCTCCTCCTCACGGTGGTTTGGCTTTTGGCTTCGACCGATTGGTAGCACTCCTCGGCGGACAAGAAACCATACGAGACTTTATCGCTTTCCCTAAAAACAACAGCGGTCGCGATGTGATGATTGATGCCCCTCCCCTATCGATGAGGCGCAACCTAGGGAACTGCATATTGAAGTGAAAAGTGAATAGTAGTAATAAAAACAGAGGCTATCGCAAATCCACGATAGCCTTTTGTCGTTATCTATAAAAATCACTACCTTTGTCCTTTATTAAAAACAAATTCCCTATGAATGACAACCATTCCCCATCGAAAATCCCCGAAAACTGGGACTTCTACCGCACTTCTTTTCGGCGAGACTCCCGTCTCTATTCGGCTGAATTAGCGCTGAAGAGCATGCTCCTATCGCAGATTTTCCTGTGGTAGTGCGTGCCATAGTAAAAATGCAACACCCTTACGATGATAGCTTTTTCATCCTCAAAGAAGAGTTCGAAAACTCTTGCCAGATATTGAGTACGCTCCTTTGCGATGCTATCGAGAGTGTAGGAGCTATTGAGGTAGCTATTGTCACCGGAGGAGGCAACCGCGAAGTCTATAGCTACAGCAAAGACACCGAAACTGTTATAAAGCCTGCTATAAAGCAATGGAAGCCTTCCTTCCTATGAGTTTAAATGTCTTTTCAGCAGAAGACCTCAGTGGCAAGAATATTTGCACTACTCTATCCCAATAGTGTAGAAATCCACCAAATCCTCAACCGAATGGTGATTGAACAACTAAAAGAAGGGGTGATACCCTCGAAAACCCCGTGAAATCGACCACTGGGTATATTTCGGTGAAGAAAACGAACGAAAAAGCCTTTATCGAACTGGTAGAAAAGCTCAGGTTTTAAAATCCTTTCAGCCAACTACAACGAAAAACAACCCCGAAACAGTATGTACTCAATTTCTCCGCGAAGACCACATCGAGACATCACCGAAAGAAATCGTATCTGACCTGATTGAACTCTCCTCCAATTCAATGGTTACTATGACGGTGGGGATGCAATATTACTGAATAATAGATATACTATCTTTTGTCCTTTCTTAAAAATCCACTCAATTATGGGATATTATATTTTTTACTTACGGAGTGAAAAACTCCTGAAATCAAAAGCTGTTTTTGGCTCTAAAAGTGAAGCCCTTTTGCAAAAGGTAAAAAGCCAATGATGTTTTTCCAAAACTATGCAGAGCAAAAACCAAGAAACCTCTCAAAGCTCTTATCAATATTATAATGGGCAATCCTTACACCTTGGAGGGGTATCACTACGGATATGCTTTCATCGGAATTTGCGCTACTTTAGGGGAAACCCTGCCCAAAACACAAGAAATTAAGTTAGGGTACGAAACCGAACTTATCAACCAAGCTATTGCCGAAGATTATGATATTGAGATTGATATAGAGACAGAGTTATTCCTGCTGATTATGCCGACCCTTTTTCCGCTACCTCTAATAGCCGATTTCCCTATGATAGACCTATTAGACAAGAAAAGACTTGAACATATAGCCTCTTTGTTTGCCAAAAGTTCATAAAACGGAGGATGAAATAGAAGCTATGTTAGATGGAGATGATGATGAAAAAGGTTTTTGCTTATGAGGCCATTATGGGGCTAAAAAGAAAATATCGATTTTTGCCTTAAAAACGATTTAGATATGGTAGTTTTGCCATTAACAAAAACAAAAAAAGTAATATTTATCTTTTGTATATTTGGTATTTCAGTTTTAATTAGTATTTTGCACAAATTTATCAAAATGAGTGCAATAGTAGCTATTGGTGGGAGACCCAATGTGCAGGTGAAATCTACACCTCTTTTAACCGACTTATACAACGACGCGAGGCACGGTGTAGATAGCATCAGTGGGTAACTCGTGACTCGACATTACGGGAAAACAGACTGGAAATGGTGCGAGGATCTGTCATTGATACAGGTCTGGTTACGTTGTAGGTAGTGATGATATTTTTGAACAAGAAATTGATAAACAAGTTAATTTAGCGAGCAGAAGAAGCAGATGCCATTATTTTTGTTGTAGATGTAGAAAATGGTATTTTGAATGGATGAAGACAGTGGCTTGTTACTACGTAAAAGTAGCCTGTTTTTCTTGCTGTTAATAGTAGATATAGCGCAAAGCAGATGTTAGATGCGTGCAGGTTTTATTCTCTGGGGTTTGAGCAAATTTTCCTATTTCTGCAATTAATGGAAGCGGAACGGGAGATCTCTTAGATGCTGTGAGTGGCTGTACTTCCTGGAGAAAGAAGAAGAGAAGATAATCAGCTGCCTCGTTTTGCTGTAGTAGGAAGACCTAATGCTGGTGATATCTTCTCTTTATTAATGCACTCATTGGTGAGATAGATATATAGTTACCAATATAACGCAGGTACAACACGTGATGCAATTGATACTAAATATAATCGTTTTTGGGTTTGAATTCAATTTGGTGAGATACTTTTCGGCAGGTATTCGCCGTAAGGAGGCAAAAAGTAAAGAAGACTTAGAATTTTATTCTGTAATGCGTTCTGTTAGAGCTTATTGAACATTCAGATGTTTTGTATTTTTACTTATCGATGCAACGTGCGAGGTGAAGGACAAGATGCTAATATTTTCTGGCTCGCTGAGCGCCAAACTCGAGGAATAGTAATTCTTGTTTAATAAATGGGACTTGAGTAGAAAAGCAAACCAATACAGCCAAAGACTTTTGAAGCTCGTATTCGTAAAGAAATAGCTCCTTTTACGGATGTGTACCTATTATTTTCATCTGTGCCCACAAAACAACGTATTTATAAAGCTATTGAAAAGCTGTAGAAGTTTACATAATAATCGTTCGCAACGAGTACCTCAGAATTAAATGATTATATGCTTCCTGATAATTGAAAGCAACTCCACCTCCTGCAATAGGCAAACAGGTCAAAAATAAAATGTGTATGCAGCTTCCTGCTAGAGTTGCACCACAGTTTGTCTTTTGCTAATTTACCTCAATACGTAAAAGAGCCCATATCGTGGGTTTATTGGAAATAAACTCCTGTGAAAGATTCAATTTCGAAGGAGTGCCGTTGGAGGCTTCTATTTCGACATAATATTTTATAATTGAGGCTTTTATTATTTATAGAATCTCTAAATATAAAGCTTTCATTTTATTTAATACAAATGACAAAATTACACCGAAATTTAGTGAGATGCCGTTACTGATGGTTTCTTACAAATATGCACGATAATCTGCAGTGCAGATAAAGTGAGTTGAACGACTTCTTTAAAACGAGGACAAACGCTGGGGAGCAAAAGACAGAGCATTCATAGCTGAGACGACGTCGCATGATATGATTCGTTGGAAACGACTTTTATACAGAAAGTAGCTTCTGTACCAGTGCCTGCGCTACAATTTCTACAAGAAGCATTTCTTGCGTTTGGGCGGTGGTTTTGCGTGGCTATGCCTTTACCTGAATGGTCTTTTGCAGGAACGCGCCTGAAAGAAGAGGATACAAAAGGTGAGATTTGATGAGCTTTCAAAATCCGTAAAAATTTAGAGAGTCTACTCCCTGATTGCTAGATGAATTGGGAGAAAAGAATTAGGACAAGAACGTTGGAGAAAAGAAATACACGCACTTAATCAATTAGCGCTCCGTGGTTTTACGAGTTAATACACTCAAAATCAGTAGAAATGATTTTGCCAAAAAGAGCTTATAAAAGAGAATATAGAAACTCAAGTGCTAAAGGATTATCCAGATGCTTTACAGCTCGTAAAAACAAGTAATGTATTTTTGTCAGAGGCTTTCAAAAAGGACTTTTTGAGGTTCAAGATGCTTCTTCTCAAAAAGGTAGCTCCTTTTCCTTGAAGTAGAAAAAGGAATGAAGAGAGTGGATTGTTGTGCTGGCGCAGGAGGGAAAAACATTGCATCTTTCTGCTCTGATGCAAAATAAAGGACAACTTATAGCAATGGATATTTATGAAAAATAAACTTTTTGAACTCAAACGCAGAGCAAAACGAAATGAAGCATTTAATATTGAGACTAAGGTTGTTGATGTAAAAAATATAAAACGTTGGCAAGAAACTTTTGACCGAGTATTGATTGATGCTCCATGTAGTGGGTTAGGGTTCTTCGTAGAAATCCTGATGCAAAATGGAAACTGAAACCTGAGTTTATAGACGAAATACGAGCAACTCAGCAAGATATTTTACACAAAAATATAGCAAACTTACTAAAGTAGGATGCAAACCTCGTTTTATGCAACTTGTTCTATTCTTCCTTCTGAGAATGAAAAACAACAGAGAAACTTTCTTATCTTCTCCTGTGGGTAAATCAATTAAATAAAGAAGATATCAGCTACCTCAGGTTATGATGGCTTTTATATGGCACAGTTGAAAAGAATTCAATAAAATATTTATTAATATTTTTAATAAATGATAGATACAAAAGAGTATTTAGAAAATATGATTTATCTATTGGAGACATCAAGAAACTTATTATAGAATTACCTTTTGATATTCATCAATATATAGTACTTTATGAAGATGAATCCGATAACTATATACAAACTATAGAAAAATCCTGAACTTGATGAAGAAAGTAGGTATTTAATAGAGGCTCGTGTATATAATAAAACTAATAATTTTAAACATTATCGTACTTTTGTAAAGATAACACAGGAAGTAATTGCTCCTTTTTGAAGCATTTTATAACAACACTCCTTTTTCCTATGAAAATTGGAGTGATGTTACTTCAGAATTAGGAATTAAATATCTAAAAATTATTTTTCAGTAATTTAGGTAAAATCACGTCTTGGGCTAGAAAGAAAAGCGTTAGTAAAAAGCTTTTAAGGCATTTTGTTCTGGTTAAATTAAGTTTCTTCAATAAAGGGTCTATTACAGGAAAAAGAGAATCATGATTTTCTTTTGGTTTTACTCTTAGCATTCCTGCATTGTACATTTCAATAATTCCTTCAAGGTTTTGGCATCAGACCATTATGCATATAAGGGCAGTTCGTCCAATTTCACGAAGTGAGGGAGTTTTAATTTGCCCACATCTTCTTTTTATGAGTAATATTGTAGTCCTAAATCTTCAAAAGTTCTTCCATAATAAGACAATCCTATATATATGAATTTTTGATTTGAGAGGAGTATTATGACAATTGATACATCGGGCTTTAGTACGGAAAAAGATGTAAGCCTATCACTTCTTCATCGGTAAAAATATCAGATTTCCTTCTATGAAAGAGTCTAAAATTTACTTTTGTGCCGTAATAGTTCGTTCGTAAGTAGCTATGGCTTTTTAGAATATCGTTCAATTGTAATTTTTCATCTCCAAAAAGCTTCTCTAAAAATATGGTTTGTAACCTTTTTATGATATATATAGAAATAGTTTCAGTTGCAGCCATTTCAACAGGGTCTGTAATGAAGCCCTAATGCTTGGTCTTCAAGAAGCAGCTCTTCCATCCCAGACAGGTGATAACCAATATTTAGCAAAGAGGGGGAGTTTCGTTTTTCCGGTTTGTCTATTGTGTCTGTAGAAATAGTTCTGCCATCTCCCAAGCTAATTCTGGGTCGTGGCAAGAGGCACAAGATATTTGTTTAGATTTTGATAAACGAGGGTCAAAGAAAAGCATTTTTCTCTAATTCTTTGCTTCAGAATAAAGGGTTGTTTTCTGGAAAATCATTTTGGAAGTACGCTAATATCTTCGAAAGTATGCCAATTACTTCCTCGTCTAACTCTGGTTTTCTCGCATAGAAAATATCTCTACTGCTATATGTTTTTCTTAGTTTTCGGTAGCTGCTGTCATCCAGTAGATTTTGTTAGCTGTGTGGTAAAAGAAGCAACAAAGTAATCCTAAGGAGCTATGTATATGATCATTTTAAATCTTGATATAATACAAAGATAAACAAAATATAAATCAATTATTTTTCCTTAAAATATATATTAATAGTTTAATGTCAGGTGAAGTGATAGAAAATATCTATCATTTCCTTTTAGAGAACTTTTATAAGTGCTTGACATTCCTGTGAATAGGGTTTTGTTTGGAGAAATAGGATGTTTAATATCACTCCCAAGTTTCAGAATATGTTGTTGTGTTAAAATATTGAAAATCATTGTCAAATAGCTTCTGTTATAGAAAGGAGTTTCCAGTATGTATGAGTTGCAAAGTTATTTTGTGGTGCATTTTATGATAATCAATATTTGGTTAATTAACTGAGGTTTGTGAGTAGTATGCTCATAGCCTACCTCAATAGTTGGAATAAAACTTATTTTATTAAAGGTGTATTCTTTTGAAAATAAGGAGTAATGCTAAGGTCGTGAATGGTCTGTAATAGTGTTTGCTAAGGCATCTTTTTGAGTAAGCATCGTTATAAGATAAAGAAACTCTATCATACATTGTTTGTGTATTATTTCTTTTAAGAAGAGAGCTGATAGCTTTGTAATCATTACTTTTTGCTATGTAATTTTGCACCTGGACTTCTAAAAGAAATTTTCTCTCTTGAAGAAAGCGAGTTAGTTATCAATGTTAATAAAACTTTTTCTCTTGAGAAGTATTTTGTAAAAACTAATTCCTTCCTACTGAGGGTTCTTTTGTGCTATAATTGGCTAAAATTTCCTCGAGCTCCTAAGTCTGCACTTCGTGTGTGTCATATAGACCATGAGATGAACCAAGCAGCTGATGTTTTTGTTAATTAATTGATAACCTGCATTTTAGGTTTAAGTGTTTCTCGTACTTCAGGGTAGAATTCTGTATTACATTTTGAATAGAACCACCATCCCTAGTAACCAACGTTCATGTTCTCAATACGAGTGAGATGTGTGAATGAATGTCACAGAAAATTCTATTTTCGTATAGTCCTTAAGACTGTCCCCAATTAATTCCTAAGAGAAAATTATGTTTATCTAGCTGGCGATAGTAGAAAAAGGTGAAACCTATTTCGGGTGATTTTATATTATATGCAGCGGTCGTACTCATAACGTGAATCAGCGAGATTATATTTTGCACTGAAAGTTGTACGTTCCATTCGGGTAAAATAGGAAAAATATGACTCCGCCTGAAAAGGTGATATTGTTGCGCATTCCATTTTGCTCCACGTTGGACAATTTTGTAATATGAGGAGAAGGCGTTATACCATTTAGAAGAACTTCAGCACATTGATAGTCCACTTTTTCTCATTCACGAGTAAACTCGTTGAATATTGGAAATTTCCAAAGAAAATTAGATTTTTGTAATTATAAAATCCTTTGTACGAATACCAAAATCCGTTTGAGAACTTTTTCCTGCCCGAGTTTAAAATTTCCTTCTTCTTGATGAAGAAAGAATAGTAATGAAGATTGTGTAAAATTGTTCATGGGTAAATCATAGAAAATATTGGAGTTTTGGAGATAATTTTCCATATAGAATTGATACGGGTTTCTACGTTTTGTACTTGCCCAAAAATAAACTTGAAAATAATAGCGATGAAAAATATCATAATAAAAAGTTTTCTATTAGTGCTTTGCCCAAAAGAAAGACAAAGTGGTAATTACACTCTATTTAGAGTATTTAACTTCGTTTATTTTGCTTATGTCTGGTGTTGTGTCAGGGTCAAAATCATTTGAAAGAAATTGTTGTGTCTTGGTAAATAGTTCTACCTCCTATGGTGGTTTTACTTTACAGTATAGCTGCTTTTGAAGAAAACTGCCGGGTTCCTTTTATGTCACCAGCATCAGCCAATGTCTTGAAGTCTGAGAGGTTGCAACGCATCACTATAATGCTGAAAATTAGTCCCATCTATAATTCTTGAAATATGAGGAATTTGTGCACGTTTACTGCAGTAGTTTCTGTTACAGTTCTGGAACTGTGGGAAGAGGGTACTTTTGCCCAGAATTTATTTCTCGGCTTTAGTAGCTGTAGAATAGTACTGATAGCTTCCCAACCTTTATTATCTAGTACGAGTCTTTACGTCCTGTGTTGTACATTATAGTCATATCAGGAACATTTGGGTTGTCAATGTCACAGAAGCTAAAGGTACAGGTATTAGGCTCTTTTCCATAATAAAAGCTTCAAATTGGGCATTGCTCAAATCGATAGTAAGTTCAGGGGTTTGGTACCGAACTTTCAACGCCATATTTTATCTCTATTAATTTTATGATTTAAAGCGTTTTGTGCTAAAAGAACAGATTTTCCCTGCTTCCAAAGGATAAATCTTTACCAGAACCAGGGAACGCAATTACTGCTTCCTGAGAGAAAACGTATTTTGTATTAGCATTTGGAAGCAGTCTGTAACTCCTTGAGGCTAAACTCAATCGTGTGCCCATTCAGCTAAAATAACCTGTTTTATCCAACTGAAGGATGCAGCTCCTGTAATTCTTGCAAAGCAAATACCATCTAGGTAAATAGTTTGGTTGCTATTATTATAGAATTTGTGTAAATTGGTCTCTATAATTTGCTCCTTTCTTAACATCAGAACCTGGTTGTACACTTGTTTTGATTGCAGTACCAATTGTGCCGCTTGTGGTGTAATGAGCTGACTTGCTTGGCTTGTTGCCAGCTAGTAATGTGTTGGATAAACTTCCGTTGAAGACAGCTTCTTGGGCTACTCCTGTGGCGTTTCAGCTTTTCTCTTTTGAAAGTTGTTGAGAGAGCACGTTAATGTTGTATGTACCTGCATATAAAGAAACAGAGAGGCTTTCCCTTCAGAATTGGTAGTTGCTTCATAAAGAAGAGCCTGTTTCTTGGTTGGGAGAGTTATTTTAACACCTTCATGAGTTTATTATCAAAAGTCTTTTGCCCATAAGTTACTTCTCCCATTTGGTAGGTAACTTGTTGTACAAAAGATCATCATTATCTTTGTACACGCATGAAATAAAGCGGTAATACTTAGTAGAGTTACAATTTTCTCATTTAGGTAAAAATTATTTATTAAAGTCAAACTTTATTAGAATGAATATGGCAGTAGCTCCAAAGTTAATAGAGGCTATTATAGTATTGTGTGTTGTATTTACAGTTAGTTTTAGGACGATAATCTAAGAAATTTGTAACGTATGAGCTAAGGCTTGAGTCCGTTGGTCATTTCTTTACGTTAGTCGTAAATGAGAAATGCTGATAAATAGAATTCTTACTCCATCACTTGAAGAACCTGTTTGTTGAGCCACAAATCTTTATAAAAATATCTTGTTGAGGGTTGGTTGTGGAATTATTTTCTGCCTTTAGGAGAAACATATCCAATCGGGTAAATATTTTTAATGTCATGTTTACTAAAACTATACGTGATTACTTTGCTCTGCTGTGAGGAGGTAACAAACCAAACTGAGAGAGGAGATATGATGTGCTTGGCCGTAGCCTAAATGACAAACGTTTCTGCCAGGGCACCTTGATTTCTCGTAAACACCATATTTGTACTCTTCTTCCAAAATGTTTGAGTTAACTATAAACATTTGAAAGGTCTTCAGGAAATAGAATGATAATAACTTCCAACAAGAGAGAAACTTGTGTTTCGTGATTTAATAAGGGAAATTAGCCATTACCTCAAAGCTGTGTCGCAGTTTCTGTTGTTTGGTAAGTTATAGTACTGAGTAATGGGTTTTATAACCTGTTATGAGTATGGGTGGGTGTGTAGTAGTATTTGTATTACTAAACTGAGTTTCAGGACCTATAACAATGGTACAAATTTATTTTTCAAGAACCAGAAAGTTATCAAACGAATAATTATAGAAATGCCAGTTAAAGAAAAATTTACCAAAGTGAGTATCTATATCAGTCCCTAATTCATATTTCACACGATTTTGTAGGCTACCAAATCTGCTTTTCTGCGGAAAACATAGGTTTGAATCAAATTCATAGAATAATGATTGGTACGAATATCTTTTATTAAAAGTCAAAATATTTATCTTACCTGGAAACGATTTACCAACGAAGGAGCTTTGGTAGCCATGCCCAATCCACCTCGTATTTTCATGTTAGTCAAAAGCTGAAGGAGTTAATACGTGGGCTAAATGAAAAATATCCGTTTTTGGTTCCTCTACTCTGAGGCCCTAAATTTAACAAAACTTTTCTTCCAGAGTTTGGTTGCACAACTCACTGTTATCCTGAATATAAAAAGGCATTAATTTATTAGGGATAACATATCGATTAAAATTTAAACCGCGAACCCCTTGCTCTGCAGTACCATTGCCACCACTCCACTAAGAAGATTGTGCAGAAGCAAGATTTGAGTCATACTACTTTTCCTTCACCTATGTGGCGGCTGTAATTGAAACTTATTCCAGTTGAAATAAGTTGGCTGTATTATTTTGAATGCTTTTTCTACTGAAAATTGAGGTTTATATGAATGAATGGTTCACCTATGGTTCTTTCTTGACTCCTTTTCTGAAACGGGAGTCTCAAAGCCCTCTTCATGCAGAAGGTTTCTGTAGCAGTTGGTACAGGTCGCCCTCCTTCATTTACAAAAATAAAATCGAGTGTCGTAACTTCATAAGTGTAAGAGCACACCAAGTAAGAAAGAAATTCGGTCTATCCAACGAGAGTCCCAACTGCCAATTTGCACGATTATTAAAACTCAAAAGAGTAATTTATACGCTTACTACTTCAACTGTCATCTTCATTAAAGCTCCAAGTCTTTTTATTATCATCAATATTGTGGTGACAATTAGACTGAAAAATGAGTTTCGAGAGTTGTTCCTTGCTCCTCTCATGACCGTATAGCCGAAGAGTGTGAGTGCAATTCGTCCGTCTTCGCTACTATATAAGCGTAATTAATTGAAAGTCAGTTAATTACGCTTAATTTCTTTAAAATTGCGTGTCAGAATTTGTGCCAAGTTCCCGTAACTCTTCAATTGGGAAACTTAGCATATGGAAAAACTCACCAAAAACACCCTAAGCGTATAGCTTTTGTTGATTACAGACCTGCTGAGCTGAAAGCTAATAAATCGTGGTACATTGAATACTATGCTATAAACCCAAGTACTGAAAGGCTTGAACGTTTTCGAAATCGTGTCCCTAAAATCAAATCTACAAGAGAAAGGCAACAATACGCAAAGAAAAATGGCTAACGCTATTAATATTAAACTTCAAAATGGCTGGTCGCCTTTCTACGAAAAACCTAATAATCAATATAAATCTTTAAAAAGATACTATTGATATTTTCCTAAAACAAACAGAAAAAGAAGTAAAAGACAGAATTAAACGCCCTGACACCCTCAGAGCGTGGAAATCCTTTTTAGTAATATACAGAAGTTCATAGAGGTCAAACGATTAGATATAAAATTTGTCCTTAATATTGATTACTTTTTGTGAATAATTTTTGGATTATATTTATTTTTGAGAAGAACAACAGCCCCCAGTACCTATAATAACTACCTTAGCTATATAAAGAGTTTTTAGATTGGGCAAAGAATAAAGGATATATAAAACAAAAATCCTGCAGACCAAATAAAGACTAAAGGCTAAAACGCAGACGTGTTCCGTTGTCGTCTGAAGTAAAAACAATACATAAAGGAGTTACAACAGAAAGATTTTCATTTTTATGTTTGTTGTATGCTCACTTAATTGTTTTATTGAGACGCATAGAGCTAACAAAACTGAAAGTGTCTGATATTCATTTATTTGAGAGCGTATTGTTTTTAGATGGTTCTATCACTAAAAAAACAAAAACAGATTGCGTTACTATCCCTAGTGTTTTTACCCGACCTTGCCCAACACTTAGCAACAGCCAACAACAGCGATTTTCTTTTTAGTAAGAGTTTTCAAAAACAGGAAAAACGACTATAAACCCTAAAAAGATTTCGGACACGTGGGCGAAATATCGTAAAACGTACGGATTTAATGATAAATATCAATTCTACTCACTAAAAGATACGGGGATAATGGATTTGCTTAATGCAGGTATTCCATCTATTAAGGTAAGAGACCAAGCACGGCACTACGATATAAAGCAGACAGAGGCATACACTACCCGAAATTTAACAGCTGACGCAACGATAAAAATGCAACGTTTAATTTTTAACACACGTGTGCGTGTGCGCACGCAATAGATAAATTTTACATGTATGCTTTATATGCAAAGCGCTTTTTACGACTTAAATAGTTGATAATCAGTGATTTTTCCTGCATAAAAACTGCATAAAAATGTAAAAACTGCATAAAACATACTTTTCTGCATAAAAATTTTACTTGTTGGGGGCGGGGTTTTGTCTAATAAGGGGTATTGGATACCCCTGCTCGTCTCTGTATTATTGGGTTTGGGGAGAATTTAACAGGAAGAAAAAAACGCAAAGAAAAACCCACTCAACGTGTCTGTTTGAGTGGGTAAAAATCGATGTGAAAAAGTTGTTTATGCAAAAATATTATTATGTTGTAATTTTTATAGTTTTACGTTATTTATGCAATTAGTAATATTTTTACGAGGCTTTCTGTATTTTTCAGCGAGTTTATTAGCTATGATTTTTCACTATTTGGAATGAAATATCTTCATCTACTTTTTAAGATAAATTCTTCTCTGAGGTCATTTGTGAATGTTACACGTCCCTCGTATCTGCCTCTTTTTGTTTTTCAGGGTCTTTTTCCCAAGAATAACCAAGTTCAAATTCTACCGAAAATTTCCTTAGTTTAAAGTCTTTTTGTTATTTTCATTTTTCATCTTTCACAAATTTTCTGTTATTTCTCACGAGTATAAATACACCATTTGAAAAATACCATTTTTCTTCTATTATAGTAACATCGCAGGCGTCGTTTAAGTGATAAATTGTTTTTATTTTCATAACATATAGTATTAAAAAGGTAATCCGTAATTGTCTTTTTATTTGTTCAATTAACTCTTCTTTTTGTTGTAAATATTCTGTCTTCTAATATCTTAGCTCCTCTCAAAGGCTCGCTATATTCATTAAAAGTATAATATATTAAAACTATTTTTTATGCAGCATCGAGGAATTTTAATTTTTATATCTCTAATCGTTGAGCTATATATTTCGCCTTTAAATTCAAAAACTACATCGCCTAATGAATATTTAGGCTCTCATCTCTGAGAATGAACATTCTGCTTCTTCTTTAGTTCTAAATAATTCAAAAATCATAGAAATATGAGTCTAATACTTCTTCTGTATATTTCAATTTTAGGAGGTATTGAACTCTGCATCGTCAAAAGGAAAAAGGAATATCAATTTTTATATTGTTTATGATAGCAGAATAAATAACTCCTTTATCCTTAAAAACTTCTTCGCCAAGTTTAAAAACGTTTTTAATTTTCATTTTTGTAAAATTTAATAAGTTACACAATTTCAATAACTTAATTTTTGTTCTAATAAGCATTCGATAAGTTTTTCTTTGCTTTCAAAAATTTCTACTTCACTGAGTTCGAAAAATTGACCTGTATTCTGCTTTGTAGCTCAGTTTCCGCCAAATAGTATAAGTTGTTGTTACATTTATTTTTATTCTCAAAAATCCTTGTCAAAATCAGATATATATTAACGGATTTTATAAGACCACAAAGTATTTTGCCTTTTACTATAAAATAAACCTGTTGCCCAAGTTCGAATTTTGTTCTGATTCCATAATGTAATTATTTTTAGTTATTGGGTCTATTTGTCCTAAGAAAGCGTTAAAGTGGTATCAATGCCATTATAAATAACATCGGGGACAAAAGTTTTAAATATTGCAAAAGAAACTTCCATTGAGAAAGCGCGCAATATTTTTGTAAGTTCATCTAACGATAAACCTAAAGTTAAGAACTCGTTAACAGCTTCCACATCAAAGCAGTGGAAGTACTAGGATGCTGTTGTTATTCACCACAGCAGGGTTGGTTTCTTGTTTGAACATAAGTAGTATAAATATAAAAGTATCCGTGGGTGGGTGCTGTTCAAAGCAAGAGGCTTTCATTGCTGGTGTATAGTATTACTACTATACGACACCTTCACGGATATATCGTAAATAAAATATGTATTTGCAATAAACAAGTATTGCCTATGATTTGAACGCTGCAAAGGTACAACAATATTTTGGAATATGCAAACGATAAAACTTTCACATTTTGTGAAAAGTTTTTGTAAGTGACTTTGGTTTATCGTTGGTTATGTATTACCTTTGCGCCTTGTTTTTTGGTAAAAAGGAAATTTGTCATCACAAGAAATAATGGTCATTTTTCTCAGAAATGGCGTGCGCCAATATAGCTAAATCATTAGGGTCATTATGCTTTAGGCACAGAAGTCCAAACGCCCAGCAACAAAGGCTTGTTTGTCCTCAAAAGGAAGAATTTTTACCATCGGGACTGCTTTCAATATATGTTTAATCAGCTTTTCTCCCGTGTTGAAATCCTTGCTTTTTCGTAATTAATACCCTCTATTTTCTTTTTCCTGTAGAGTTGCGCAATCTCCAACAAAGAAATAGAGCTTCCATAGAAAAGAATTTTTCATCTAAGAGAATATTAAAAACTTCTCGCTTAATCCTCCTTTTGTCTTCCCTGAAAAAGTATAAGTATAATATTAGTATCTAAAAAATATTTTCATAACTTCTCCTCTTTCATTAATTTTGATCATCATATTAGTTCCATAAACAAGGTCTTCGTCTAAAACTCTTATCAATGGTTTCTTTTCGAGTTCTAAAGCAACTTCTCCTAATGTTTTTCTTTTTAGACGATGTTTTTGGGTGTAGCTACTCTTTTTAGCCCTTGTGAAACAGCAGGTTTCCTCTTGGCTGTTTTCGGTGGTGTTAATGTTGCTGGCATAACTTTCAATTTTGGGTACAAATGTACAAAAATTATACCACTCCCAAGCCTTACGGGGCGAGGGGAGTTTAACAGTATTAACGCTTACGAGCTTTTTGCGGTTGTTTTTCTTCGCAGTTGTCTTTTGCGGTTGCTTTTTCGCTTTTTACAATGCGTCCGTTTTCATTGTATCGGTAGCCTTTTTTGAGTTTTCCATCGGCTTTTTAAACCTACTTTTGTTGCCATAAAACTAAAATTTTATTTGTTTATTAATTATGTATCTTTGTACCCAAATACTCTTTTCGGTACGAAAGGCGAGGGGTATTGTAATTATTATTTATTTAAAGATTTCATTTGTCTTTGAATATTTTTCCTGAAAGTTAATCTTTCGTAACTGGCTGTCTATTTGGTCAAGTTCTTCATTAAGCTGCATAAGCTCTGCAGTCTTAGCTCTGATGAGTTAGATAACAATAAAGTACTCAAAATATCAGCTACATATCCTCCCCAATGCCAGCTAAAGGCTTTACCCACCATTTTTGATTTGTTTTTCCAAGCCCAAGCCACCTACAATAAAACCTACTGCACGAAACGCAACTATTCTTGAGGCTACAGGGGTGAGTTCCTGTTTTATTTGATTGATTTTATTAGCGACAATAGTTCTTCTCGCTTCTAATTGTTCTTTATTCATATCTGTAATAATAATACTTCAAAAATTCAGTTTTTACTCAGTCTTATTGTAATTATTTTGCATTTTTTGCAATTACACGTGTTATTAGTGAAAATTTCACCTGCGCATATTTTTACCTGTTTTTAGTGTGAGAAATTTCTTCTTCTACATCATTAATAAAAATATGTTGGTGGATTATAGGAAAAACCTAAAAACATCTACACCTACTTGATACTCTACTACTTCTGTTATCATAATTTAAAAAGTTTTTAATATACTACATCAAAAATTAAATCTGTTACGGGTTGTTCTTGTTCCTCATCGTGCAATAATTGCTGATAAAAACGCTGTATTTCAGCTCACTAAGCGAGTAAGGCGTTGTACCTGTTTTTGATGGATACACAAAAATTTTCTTTTGGGTCATCAAATGTTTTATAGAAGAGAATAATATCTCCGTCAAACTCTGAGGTTGAACCACCTCGCATTTTTCCGTCTGAGGTTTGCTGAAAAATCACTAAAAAAATACTCCGTTATATTTTTTCCTTAAATCTTTATCAACTAAAAATTTACTATCCATTTCTCTAAGTTTGGCGAAACTATCAATAACGATAACTTCATTTTTCATTGATAAGGTTTTCAAGTCCGTCAAGGGTTTCATTTTCTAACACAGAAATATTATTTTGCGCTTGACTATCAAGGTATTGCGTTACTTTATCGAAATACAATTTACTTTCTGGGTGTTCTTCTAACGAAGCGTGTCCCACTTTGTAATGTTGAGCTAACGCATTCATAAACTGAAAGGCAAAAGCGAGTTTTTCCACTTCCTGCGCCTCCTGTGAGCGTGATTACATTACTACCGATATTTTTACGTTCTATTTCTGCCTACTGTACTCAAATCAGGGTTTTCAATATTGAATATTTCAAAATTTCGTCCCTGAAACGCTTTTTATTTTTATTAGAAATGCTGTTTGAACTCGGTTGTATTTCTTTTTCTTGTTCCTGAACGTAAAAAGGCATTGATAAACCATATTTTTGTTTGATCAAATTTTTATCATAATTATAGATTTCTCTGTAACCTTTTTATATATTTTTGATTAAGGAAATTCCTTTTTGAAAGTAAAAAGACTTGATACTGGTAATGAACTCTTCCTGATATTTGCTTTTTCCCTACTAATTTTTTATATCCTCTACAAGATTATTTTCACTTAAAGTTTTTATATATTTCTTCTGAATAGGGCTAGTTTTGTATTTAGTATAAAAACTTCTTTTCAGAATATTTTTTCATTTGTTCCAAAACCTTTCATTCCATTAGAGAGAAAAACACAAAATAATCATAAGTTAGGTTTTTGAAAAAAATTATCATAAAGTTCTAAATATAAACTTTGTTCTTTTGAATATCTATCTGCGCTTTCTTTGTGTTTCTTTCTGATAAATTTTTCATTAATTTTGCTTTTTAATTTTTACTATTTTTATCATCAAGAACTTTCTTAATTATTTTCATGATTCTTCTAGGGTTTCTCTTTCTAATGTAAAATACTCTCCTTTTGGGTCAATAATTCCGTAATCTTGGAAGTACCAACCTTTTTAGCTTTCCTTTTTCTGTAAGTGCTTCTTTGAGAATACCCCTCGTGGCGGGGAGCGTTGAGACCATATGTCTATTTTCTTAACATCGCCCCTTACTTTTTTCCCCTCTTTATTTAGAAGCTATTTGAGTGATAATGTTAAGACCTAAATTAGTTAAATTATAACGCCTAAGTGTTTCATAATTCTCTAAACGAGTGAATAGTTCATTTTTGTTTGAGAAATATTTATCAAAAACTTTTTAGCTGAATTTCATTATAAGGGTTTGTTTCTTCTATAGTAAAGAATTTAGTAGGTTTTCTTCAAAACCGAAAGCCCAATAAAATATTTCTACAGCTTTATAACTTTTAAAATATTTCCTATTTTTCTGAGATAGAGATTTTAAAAACTCTTTTAAATTATTTTTCTATTTGTACATTTTCTTGAAACCCTTTTTGCTTTCTTTTCTCATTTTGTTCAAAAGCTCGGCTACTCAATTCATCAGAAGCAATTTTTATATTCATAAGCAAACTCCCTTTCTAAGGGTGGTATTTTCCTTTTAGGGTCAATAATTCCTGTAATCTTGAAGTACCAACCTTTTTAGCTCCTTTTTCTGTAAGCGCTTCTTTTGAGAATACCCTCGTGGCGGGGAGCATTTAAGCCTGTTTTTCAGAGTACTAAAACACCATCTTTAATTAAGTATTTCACCGCATCAATTGCATTACCTGTTAGGGTTCTTTGCCAGGCTTTTAGCACTTGGCGCCCATTTGAGCTCACGTTTTTCAAAGCATCACGAGTATTAGCATCAGGAATATTATCAAAGAATATTTGTACTCGCTGAGCTTCTTTATTGACTAATATTCGCCCGTTTTCTATATCTAAATTTCTCATCTTCTGAGGCTTTGCTTTTTCTAATAATGCTATACGTTCTTTAACTCTACGAATTTCCTAGCACTTATAGAAGAAATTCCTATAATTAGGGGTGTCCGAGTCTTTCTATTTGTTCTACTGTATTCCTTTGCTTCTTTTTGAGGAATATTATATTTTTCAAATACAGAAAAATCTTTTATGTTTTTGATATTCCTTACCGCCTTTTCGCTTCGTTTTTATAAAAATCTTTTTCGCTTTCTAATTGTTCTATTTTTGATTTAGTTTTTCAATAGCGTTTTTATCGGTTCTTTTTATCGCTTGGTCTTTGTAAAACTGGTCGGATTTCTTGCTACTTCATTTAATTTCTTTTTCGGCTTTTTCAATGTAATCAATAAGCTCTTTATTTATTTCATACTCCCTTTTGTTTCGCTTCATTTTTTCTTATCTGATTAGCTTTTATACTCTAGCTCCTCCTGTTACAGCTGTAGAAAAAGTGCCTCGTACGAGCGCTAATCACTTCTTTATCAAAATAACCGCATAATAACGCTCAAAGGCTTGATTATATTCTTCTAATCTATTATTTTTCTTTTTGCTTCTTCTACACTACTATTGTACAGGTTAAGCGACAGAAGCTCAAACATTTTTATCATTTTTCGGCACGTCTTCGAGGGTCAAAAGAAACTCATAGAATAAGAATTATACAAAAGGGTTTTATAATCTAAATCCTCGCTAAAATCTCTTGGTAATTCTTTCTTTGCAGATGTTTTTCTTCTGCTTTGCTTTCTTCTTCCTTTGCTTTTTACAGGTCCTGTTTCCTGTAGGGGGCTTTTTCTCTGTTTCGTTTAGGACAAATTCTAATTGAATAGGCGCTATTTTCAAAGGGCTCATCGCTCGATAAAGGCATACCATCAGATTGTCTATGTGGATTTCCAAGTGCTATAAAAATTTCTATTCTTATATCTAGCCTCATTGCTACCAATAGAAACATCTAACAAGTCCTTTGTACAAACCTCTTCTATATTTGTAGCCTCGTTTAGCCCTGAGCTCATAGAGCCGTCAAAAGTTTTTAAGCGGTCAGATGGTATCCTTCTGTATACTTTGATTAAGGAAATGATACCCTTTTTATAATTTGTAGAAACCTGCTGAAATCTCTAGAAACCTGCTTTTGGAGAACGATTTGTCACATTTTGATTAGGGTCTCAAAATACTGGTTTTTAATCCGCCTTTTAGGACGATCTAAAACCTATCTACAAAATCTGTGGCTAAAAGGTATCGGGCTCGATAAATACGCATTCTAAATAAGATGTAAGTTTGTCATCTCGAGACAATTGTTTTAAGGCTGTCTATTCCTTTAATTTTAGATGCTTTATGCGACTTCTCAAAAATCTTCAGCAGTTAATAAACCTTGAGGCTCGTCTATTATCGCCTGTTTCTTTAAATCCTTTAAATTATCTTTTTAAAAATCTACCCCAACAAAGCCTTTTTCATCTGTATATTTTTATAATATTCTTTATTTGTATCTTTTAGAGAACTTTGGCAGAAAGAACCTCTGTAGCTCTTGCAATAAGGAGAAATTAGACGCTTTTTCTCCTTTGCTTTTTACAGGTCCTGTTTTCCCTTTTTAGGTGTTTTTCCTTTTTAGGTTTAGTTTCTTCAGTTGTGAAACCCTCTCGATATCTTCTATTGTATTTTTACCTAAATAATAGTTTATTATATTCAATGTAGGTTCTTCGATTTTCCTTTTTAAGGTTAATGATTTGTTTATCAATAAATCATACCATACCTGATTAGAAAATTCTATTTTTCTCCTGAGTATTCTTAAACTTAGGAAAAGTATATTGATAGAGACCTTTTTGCTAAGGCGTTTTTCTTTTTCTTGGTCCCGTCTATATTTTCCTAAGTCCGACCAAGAGAAAAATAAATATTCCTTTAGCACTCTCAAGATGTGAGTACCTCATAAAGGCGAGGTTTTCCCTGATTTTTCAATCTTTCTTGTACGATTTTTATTTCATCAATAGCTGTTTTATCCGTTTCCTTTTTAGGCTTTTTCTACCAATGAAATAGCCTCGTCTCTGCCTCCGTCTTTTTCAATGATAAAAATAGATAAAGTCTTTTTCCTTCTGTATATTTTTCTTCAATATGTTTTTAGCCTCTTCGAAAGGATAAACGCCCATTCCGAAAGTGTATCTTCTAAGACCCTCTTCCGTAGTTTCATAATATTTTCCTTCACCATTTTTCCAAAAACTTTCCTTAAGTCTTTTATATTGGGATTTGTATAAGAGAACACTGCAATTACACGGCTGGGTCTATCGTCTGTTATAACAACAAACTTATACTTTTTGTCTTTTTAGTTTCCTTTTTTTAGAATTGTTTTTCCTCCTTTGATTTTACAGGTCCTGTTTCCTTTTTGGGCTGAGCTTCCTTTTTAGGTTTAGCTTCTATTTTTACGACATTCCCTTTAACAAATTTCCACCCTTTTACGTAACCTACCGCAATCGTCTAAAGGCTTCTTTATAATTGCCTGAATGTTGAGCGCCTGAAAGTCCTTGCAGGGGCTTCAGGGTAGAAATAATTTCTATTTCAAAACGATTAACATCAGGAAAAGCGTTTAGCGTTTTACTAATACGATATACCAGTGAAGCATTATTTTCGTCTTTTGCTTTTTGTAGTATATTTTTCCTAAATCTTTGCGATATGCTTTTGTTCCGTTTAAGGCATTAAATTGTTCAAGTGCAGTCATCTGATTATTTTTAGGGTTTAATAATAAAAATGCAATTGCCCTATTATCAATAAATTAATAGGTGAAAAATACTTTCTTGTTCTTTGCTTTGTGCGTTTTTGAGAAGTAAGGTTATTATTTTGGGGCTGAATTAAATTATTTTTGAGGAGCGTCTTTTTGCTGAGTCTTGTGTGTTTTTGATTAACAACGCTATTATTTGCTGGTGGAATTAAATTATTTTTGGAGTTTCTTCCTCAAATAAGTTTGGTATATCTATTCCATACCTACGAGGGTCGCTTAGTTCTTGTTTAATGAAATAAATTTCATTATTATGTTTAATTTTTCTAATTCCGTTAGTGCAGGGATTATTTATTTCGCTTTCATATTTACTTAACCCAATTAATAATTCCTCATTGCTTAAATATTTTCGCATATCAGGGAGTAGAATAACTTGGAAACGTTCCATTAATAGACTTTAATTTAAGTTCATTAGGGATTTGTTCCTGTGGGGTTGGCATTTCCTAATCCTTTTATTTTTATTGTAGTAAAGAAAATTTTTCATTTTTTGCCATTTTTACATATTTTATAATTTTGCCTTGTTAAAAGCAGATAAAGGGCAACCGCATAAATTACAACGCTTTATATTCATTGTTTTTCATAAAAGGGCATTTTTCACAAATAGATAAACGCCTTTGCGCTTCCTCCTCAATAATCGGATTTGTGCGCAATACAGCATTTTTATAGCCTTGTATTACTCCTTTCATTATTTTTGTTGTTTTTCTGTAAATACAATTGATAAGCCATTACTAAAAGGCTCAAAGCTGAGATACTTATAGCTACCCAATCACGCAATGCTTCACCCTTAAAATATTGATTTTCTATATTCTTAGCTCCTTTTTGCCATCCATTTTATAAAAACACTCCTACAAGGGGCGAATAAAGTCATTCCCGTTACTTGTCTGTTTTATGAATAGTCCCAACGAGTTAACCCCTCGTATATCGTAATGTACAAAAGTACTATAAGCCCTAATCCTCCTTGTTTCATTTTACCCTGAGAGATGAGATACTCAATAGCTTCATAAACTTTCTCAGGGCTTATTCCTTGTACTACAATATCTGATGCTTTCCCTTGCAAATGCTGACTAACGGGAGAACTTCCCTTGATTTTTGCGTTATGTTCTTTTGTACGATAACCGCTAACAATACGTATATTTTTCTTCAAATAAGCCCGTAAAACTTCAAGGGTTTTTAGCTACTTCAATAACATTTGGTAAATATTCAGCGGGTACAATAGTGCCATCGTGGCAATCAAATTCTTCTCTGGTGAAATTAGGTGTTAGTTTCATATTTTATTATATTGAAAAATAGAGAATAGGCAAGGATAAAAGCCCTATTAGCCAATAGTTTAACTGCTTCCGCTTTCATACATTTTAGCCTCAGCCCTGCGCCTTTGTGTAAGCCCCTCAGATACTTTGCCACTTGCCTTATTATATTCTAAAATTGAGACAAAATATTAGGATTGTCAGGGCGAGGCATTGACCATTTTAAAAGCGTACTTCTTTGAAAAATTTCCCTCACCAATATTATAACATAAGGATACAAGGGCATCAAATTGTGATTGTGTAAGTGTAGCACTAACAAGCCTATTTACAACACGTTCAAAGTATAAAAGACTATGTTTTAGCAATTCTTCACCTCGTTCTAAACTTATAGGCGCATCGGTAATTTGTACCGCTTTTCCATTAGGATAAAACGTGTTTCCATAACCGATTGATACCCTTTTATGGTCAATTTTTGGGGTAGAAGTAAAACCCTCAAATTGTTTTTATTAATGCTATTCCGATGATGATATTTTCATTGCTTACAATTCTAAATTCTTTTTAAATCGATATGAACTTCCTAATGCTTCAAGGTCTATTACCGCTGCACATTGAGAAAGGTATTTTTGGCGCACGTTCTTGCAAATGTTTGAGCGTTAGCTCTCGTTTAGAGGTATCTAAAAAGCCCTGAAATATTATCAAAAAGCCCTTTAAATCCTCCTGAAAATTTAATATTTCAGAAAGTATATTCATTACAGGAAGTTCAAAATATACATTTTTCAATTGTGTAACTTTGGTATGCTGGCAAGTCTATATTTTGAAATTCTTTTGAAAAATGCCCCATTACTAAAACTTTATCTCCTCTAACCAATTGATAACCTTTTGCCTTTATAGCCCCTCCTGAGAGACACACTAAAATCTTCATTGGTCGGATTTTGTAAAATAATATCAAAGCTAAAACTGATTTTTGTAGGCTAACTCTAACATTTCTAATTTTTACTCACATTGATTATCAAACTTTTTATAACTTCCTTTGCTTGGTTTATTTTAGCTGATGTAAAACTCATAAAGCCAATTCCAATTACAGCAAGAAACCCCAAAATTATATATTTCTTTTTAATATCTACCATAGATTAGTGTTTTTAGAGAAAAACATTATTTTTATTTTAAAGACTAACAAAAACGATAAACAGCAACGAAATAGCGCCTATTATGGCTAAAACTTTTTGCATATTTCGGTATATATGGCTTTTCTTTCTCAATTACGACCTCTTTAATGCTTTTTCTTGCTCATAATGAGACCCTATAAGAATTAAATTGAGGAGAAAGTTTATTATATAAAACTAATTGATTTTTGAAAAAGCATCATAATAAACCCCTGTTTGAGTTTGCTCACTATTTTTTTGTGTTTTTGATTAGAAAAGCACAGGTCAGCTCTTTTTACAAAGCGTATCACATTCAGGAACAAGTGTTTGTATCTCAGGTATTTTTAATAAAAATACTATCGTGAATAGCTTGTATTTTTCTATAAAATAGTATCCTGAACCCGTTGCCTTTCTATTTCATTTTTATCAGTGTTTTTGTTTTGCAACTACTTAACAATAAAGCAATTATAATAATTTTTAAAATCGTTTTCATTTTAAACAAGGTTTATATATAATGGCAAGAACTCTTTCTAAGTCTTCAATACGCTTACTTAAATCATCATTTATAGCTTTTTAGGTCTTTAACTATTGATTTGAGCTCATCGTTTTCTTTTTGAAGCTCTTTATATTGTTTTTCCATAGGTGTCTATAAAAATTTTTATATTGTTCTTGAATTTTTACCTAATACATCTGCTTCAATGATTTCGGCTTCTGCTTTACGCTTTCGTTTTTCTACAAAAGCACCTATAATTCCTCCCCTAAAAGACTTGAAATTAAACCTAATAATATTTCTAATATGTTCATTGTTAGTTTTTATATGTTATAATTTTTATTTTGGCATTAATTCAAAATCAACTCGTGTAAAAGAACTTATTGATTAACAGAAAGTTCAAATTAACAAATAATAATATTATAGTTTGCTTTCCTGCTACATCTATTACAATTTCTTTTTTTAAATTCTTCTTTAGTATATTCTTCAAATTAGAAATATATACATTTGTGGATTTTGACTCTGGATTATAGCCATCATCAGTAGTTAAAAACAACTCCTCGTATATAATTTAACATTTTATCAATATTATTTATTGGCTGAGAAAAGTTTTTTGTCAATATTTAACTTAATTATATATTTTTTGTATAATCAGGTTTTGTTTCTTTATAACAAGAACTACAAAATTTTTAGAGTCAATAACAGTTATGCACATTATTTTTAAAATTCAAACACATCGGACTTTGTCTTTGCAGACTCAATAAAATTGACAGGTAAATTTTCACTTGTTATAATGGAATAGGTAATATTTATTAAAAAAGCGAGTGTTTTTTATTGTTGTTACAATAATCACTGCAGTAGTTTCATTTAAAGGCTTCCTATGGTTGCATCACTACCTGTTATATGTATCTTACCTTTCCATTTCCTTTCACTAATGTATTAATGTATTTACTTCTTCAATAGAAGTGTAAATCTCCTTTCATCTTTCATTACTTCTGATTAAACGATTATCATGTTTGATAATTCTTTATAATCAAAGTGTTTCTTTTATTTATTCAATTCTCTTTTTGGTTGTCATGCTTTTTAAAGTAATTTTTAATTTTTCAACAAGTTTCTCATTAAAATGTTTATAGTATATTTCAGCTTTTAATTCTATATCTACATAAGGTTGTGTAGCTGTATTTTTTTCATTTAAAAATAAGTTCAACGAACAGGATTGGTTTGGCTGACTGTGTTAATTGTTATTGTAATCATTGATTAAAGCCCTTTGGCAAATTCTTTTCTACTTTTCCATCTATTATTATCAAACCATATCGAATGTTAATAGGTGCGTTCATTTCAAAAATTCATCTCCGCCATTGTCCTGATACACTACACTTATTTCACATAATCCACTTTTGGCATTAGTTTTAAAATTTTGTGGGTTTTTTTTCATTAAACTCTTTTTGAGAGCCTTTATGGTCAAGAGATAAAAGAGTGTGCGGCTGAGTTAGCTTATCATTTCTTCAGTTGTCTCAGCACCGCTTTGTTTTCCTGCTTGTGGTATAATTCTATCATAATTTATATTTTTACTTTGGTTGCTTTTTATTGATGTTGTAAAATGCAAAAACAGCGGCTCCACTCTAAAATAGCTAACCAAATCCACGTTTTAGCTTTACTAGTTTCTCATTATTTGAGGGTTTTACCACTACATTTCTTGAGTAGAATGATTTAATCTTGGTCTCTTTTTGGGTATAGATGGGGTTAAGCAACTTTTTAATCTGTTGTTAATATTTTCTTCAAACAGAGAGGATTAGTATATTTTTAGCTATGTTTTTTATTGTTTTATAGCTTATGAAATTTGAACGTTATCTCCTGCTTTGGCTTTCAAAATAACTTCCGTTACTATCAGTAATAGTCCCTTTTAGTGGTCTCATTTACATTTACATAGGCTATGGGAAATATACTTTTGTCCTCTTTGCTAAAATTTTTTCCTTTCATATCTTTATTAAGCAAGGAGCGTACAAATCCATTACGCCCACTTGTGTGAGTTTTATTACAATCTACACATAGTTATAAAGATTTGGGTACATATCTTTAAGCTCTGGTATTGTCCGTCTTGTCTTTTCTTAAACCAACCTATCAATTTAGGTTCTCATCTCTGTTAAAATGGATTTCAGTATTTTTATAATGAAAGAAGCGTATAAGTTCTTTTCATATAATTTCTTTTCATCTTCTATTTCTTTTTAGAGCTTCTTTTTATGGTTGTAAAATCAGTTCTACACCTTTCATTGCGTGAAGTAGTTTATCCACTGGCCGTTGTTTTCTTTTGTTTGTCATTCAGAAAAGAAGCTAAACGCTTACCATAACCTGTTTCTGGATTTACTTCATTAGGTAAAGGAATTTGGTTTCCTTGATTTAAAGGCGGGGTTTCTGATTTATTTTTATTTTGGACAAAGAAAAATATTAGCCCTCCAATAGCTATATAACAGCCGTAGCACCATAAATCCATAAATATATCATTCATTAAAAGTCCTTTAATTTTGGTTAAACTTCGTATTTTTCAAGTTCAGATTTACTCAAATCACTTTTTAGATATTCAGTAAGTGTTAAATAGTTTGATGTACCTATAAAACTTATATCATCTGCGGGCTTACGTTGCCAAAAGCATTATAAATATCTATAAAAGCATTATAATTCACTCCTTTAAAGGCTTCATATACTGATGAAAAATCAGTTCCCATTCCGTACATTGCTTTATAAAGACTTTCGGCTTTAATTTTAGCTTCGGGGCGTTATACTTGATGGCGCATAATTTGTATTATAATTTAGAGGCACAAAACGATGTTGCCAATACAAATAATAAAAAGCCATTCCTCCAACAGCTACCACTGAAAGCCCTAAAAGAATAAATCCTATTTTTACCCCTTTTCCTACCACATCGGGACGTTGTGAAGCATAAGCGCCCACAGCAGCTACGGCAGGATTTCCTAATTTATTATTTGCTCATCATTATTTTACTTAGTAAATTTCTTTTGCTATATTCCATAATATATGGGGTTGGTAAAGTAGCTGCCTTTTCATTGTTACAAAGTTCTGCTATACGAATGATAATAATTTCTTGTAAGGAAGCTATCGAGTGCTTCTTCCTTAGTCATTTTTATTGTTGCTCATTGTTATTAAAAATTAAATTCTACCATTCTCCTACTTGCTCATCGGTAACATTAGGAGATAAAATTATGTTTATAAATTGTTGTTTAACCTCAGATGTTTGAGGCGCTCCCATTCCTATGGCAGGTGTAGCGTTTGCTAAGGTCATTTTCAGCAATTACAGGCAATATAGCTCCCAATCCTTCTGATATTTTTCAAAAGCAGGACTTTCAAAAACCTTTTTATTTAACAATTCCTTTTGAAGTTTCAATTCGCTTTTTCCTGAGCTGTATCTGATGAAATTTTTAGAGAAGCTGCTTTTTCTTCTGCAATACGGAGCTTACTTTTTAGCATCTAATAATTCTTCTCTGTTCGTTCTAATTCTTTTTAAATCCTCAAAAACGCTCTTTCCTTACTTCTGAACCTATCCATTCTGTTTGTGGCACTTGTGTATAGCCCATTCCCCAATTAGGAAAAGGATTAGCAGAGGGACAGCGGGTTGAGGAGTTGAGTAAAATTGTAGTTGAAGTATTCATAGCTTGTAAAATTTACAGATAAAGTTTCTTTATTTCTGTATGAATTGGTATTAGGATAATAAATCCGTAGAATACCCTTTTACATTTTTCCGTAAATCCTTGTTCTGGTAAATATTTATAAAATTCTCAACCGAACCATAGCTTTGTTCAATATCTTTTAATGAAAAGAATAACGAGGGGCGCTCTCTTTGGATAATTTTCATTATCTTGATTTACACTGATTACATTTAATGTATTTCTTCAAGAAATTTTGTACTCTATTGATTAGGTTTCCATAGTTTTTATTCATTTGTAAAGGCACAATATACCGAACGATACATAATTTTTCAGCTTCTGAATTAGGTGCTAAAAACGTAAAGACATTCGGCTAACTATCCCCACAGGGCTTTCTATTACAAAAGCTCATTAGGTTGAAGTATTTCTTGTGCTGCATCATCTATTAACAAAGGGCTTTACCTATATTTTTACTGATAAATGAACTACTCCCCTTACCTTGTGTGTATCTGAATAAAAATCAAACGCAGTATCTTGCGTAATTCTACTTGAATATAAAAACTCCTTTTTGCATAATGCTCTGAATATTAATTTATTGTATCACAATTTTTCTCTCGTTGAATAATAAATGCTAACTGCCCTTTTGAAATTCTTTGATTAAGAGGCAAAACAGCATTTACATTAACGGATACTTTTGTATTAGATGTAGGAAAGCCTAATTGTTTTATACCTTGTAAATATCCGCCTCCCTTTATGTCTCGTAATCTCTGTAATCTACAGGGTTTATTAATACATTACTCTGCGCATCTTGTGGTACTTATTTCTACTAAGGAATTTGGTGCTGTTTTAAAAAGGAATAAAATGTACTCCCAAACAAAGTGCCTTTTTCAAGGACACATTTTCTGTAAAAAGCTACCTTTATTTTGCTTTCATGAAATCGTTACTTTATTAGTGATAATTGTACTTTGTCATATTTTAAATGATTTAAAAAGGGATAATTTCACAAAATTACCCCTTATTGGTGTGAGTTATCGTTTTAGATAAGTTTCAAAAACCTTTAAGAACACTCTAACAAAACGATTTGTCGCCACTGTTATTAGGCGTTATAGAACTTCCTTGTGGGGTTTCTATCATTAACTCAACAGTTTGCGTGAGGCTCTATAACTGCTAAAGCCTCTAATTGACGATAGAAAGCATCTGATTGTTTAGCGTTATTGATGAAGAAATAGGAAGTTTAACAATTGTTTCTCCATTTTGACGAACAACCAAATGAGAAGAAAGTAATTCTGCAGGTAATTTTTAGTATAATCTACTTCCCACACTTTTTATCAGCTGCAGCTTCTCCATAAAGGATAGTAATGAGCGTTTATAACAAAGTATCGACCTTGCTTAAACGATTTCCACCGAAGTTGGTAACTCCTGTTTCTTGTGTTGAGTTCCTGTCAAAAGGTGAGCAGTACCCCTGCTGATAAAAACAGAATTTACATAAAGTTCTGATGGAGTAGGTTTCATTCTGGTCATTTGTTCTCTGGTCAAAGCCAAATTTTCCTGCTACTGAGTTTAGATACGTTGAGGCTCTTAAATAGCCTTCTTCATTTGATAAATAATCCATTTTGTTTATGAGTTTATAAAAATAGGTTAATGAAAGTAAATCGCTTTTCAAGCATTAATTATAAAAACGATTTACTTATAAGGTTATACTTGTGGCAAATCCATTCATATCTACTCCTGAAAGAAAAGTAGGAGTTACTGAGGTATCATAAGGGTTTGCTACTTCCTCATAAGGGTAATAACCTGAGTTTTGAGTAATGTAAATAGGCTGTTCGTCAGGAGCGCCCAAAGCAGTTTTTATAATACCTGCTTCCATTTCTTTATCTTTTTGGTTTGAGCATTATTTTAAACACTTCATTCAATTGTGTAGCTGCTACTCCTACACCTACCCCCTTGTAATACTTTGCTTGTGGTATAGGGGTCTATAAAACAAGCTGCAATCACTCCAGCTACGGCTAATGCCCTGTGTTTGATAATGGGCTGTTTCTCTAAAACGCTACTCAACTTTGAAGCCACCACTCGTGAAGCCATTGCCCCCTAATAAAGCGCCTGATGCTATCGCTCCTGATGCTGTCAAATTTTTCGGTATTAATTCCTGTTTTCATTGTTGATAAAATTAAATTATTTAAGTTTGCTTTTTATATTCATCATTAGCATCATCATTGTAATGAGTACTACACCACCAACGGCAAGCCCTATATAAAGCGATGTATTAGATGAATTTCCCTTGTTTTCTGTTAAAAATTTTGCCACTAAAAAGGTCTGAAAACGCATTTGATGATATTGTCCTTGTGGATTTTGTGCCATTTGTAACCCTTGTTGGTAAATGTGTTGTTTTTCAGCTTCTGATAATGTTCTTTTTCCTCTCCTGTCTTTTTATCCCTTACTGCTACTTGACTGCCAGGTGTTTGTATCCAACCAAAACGCTCAGCGAAATTCAGTCCGTGATTTAATACATTAAAAACTTGTCCAGTCCTTTTATTAATTAATTCAAAAGTTCTATCTGTTTTTGATGGAATAGCAGGTATTTTTGTTTATCAAAATTATAATTGCCTAAATCAGGTTTATAATTATCATTACTATTAAATCCTCCTTTTATATTTTTGGGTCATAGCCAAAACCTAAACTTCCTAAACCTCCACAACTTGAACAAGGAGCCAAGTTGATATAATGCTAATTTTGCTTCCATAGTTTATGTTATCATAACCATTATTCCTAAAAAGAGAAGCCCGCCTAAAATATAGGTGTTAGTATGGTCTTCTTTTGGAGGGTCAAATAATTGTTCTTTTAATCGTGCGTTTTGTGCGTGGTCATATAATTCTAACCCCCATACGTTGGATTTCTTTTTGCCGAAAAAGTTCTTGATATATATTCTTCTATTTCTTCGGCTGTAAGTTGGCGTTCAATAGTATAATTATTATTAACTTGTGTTTGTCCTGCATTAGTCACTAGCCTCAGCGGCTTTTTCTTTGCTCACGAGCTACATAATAACTACCTCCTATTTCTAATATTTTTACTCCTGCATTGATTAGTTGCCCTCCTTTTATACTGCCTCCTAATCCCTTACTTCCAATACTTAAAAATCCTAATGCTTTTATTTTCATTCTTTTTGACTTTTTGATTGTTTCATAAAGAAAACACCTCCTGCAACAGCCATAAGCACCAATAGCATTGTATTATTTTGATTTTTATTATTAACATTTTCTGCTTCTTTTTCTTTGTCTTTCTGCATTTTAGGCAGCTTGTGCAGCTACTACATTATCAGCTTGCTTTTTGTTTGCCAAAGAACCCGAGATTGTCTCTATGGATTTCAAATAATCTTTATTTTTGAGCTATTAAGTTTTCTTTTCTTTTCTCTTTTCTGCTACAGCTTTTCTCTGAATTTCCATATTTTTGAAAAAGAAAGCCTTTTTCTTATTATTTCTAACTCTTTATTTAAAGCACTTTCTTCTTTTTCCAAAGGAGCTGATTTTTGATTTAATTCTAATTCGTGTTCGGTATAATGATTACAAGAAAACATTCTTTTTAAAAATCCCCAACCTAACCCTCTAATTGCGCTCGCTTTTTCGGGTTCATCTTGCCAAGTCCTTGCTAATAGTTTATTAGCTTCTAACTGTGATTTAAGTCTAATAATCTCCAGACTAAGTTCTTCTTGTGTAAAGGTCATATTCACCTTGTTGAATACCTTTTAGCAGTTCATCTCTTTCTTTTTAATTGAGGAATTACTTTTTGCAATCTATCATAATTTGCTCCTGCTCGGTCTCGTGCAGCTATAGCATCGCCACAAGTACTTGCCCCCAATCCAAACGAGCCACAAGCAAGCCCCATTTTCTCGTTCTCGAATTGTATCAAACATATGTTTTTAGTTAATCTTTTTATCATTTTTCATAACTCCCAAACCTAAAACAGCCAAAAGCACCATATTTAACGTTTTTATTTTCTAAACCCACTGCCATTTTTGCTTGTTCATCAGAGGCTTTTTAGGTTTTGTAATTTTGCTTTCTCTTCCTGAATTCTGTATTTTTTTCGTATTTTTATTTCTTCCCAAAAAGTTTTATTAGCCTTTTGCATACGCTTCTGTTTTACTTTTGGCTCTCTTCTAAAAAGTTTTTGAGTGTATTCCTTATCATATTTTTAAATAAATATTATATTGTTGCACTCTTAGCTGTTCTTCCATATATACCCTGTGTTACTACGGGCAAATAAATGTTTTTCGAATATCAGCTATTTTATCTTTAAAGGGGAGCATTTCATTTTTGTAGGCATTTGCTATACTTTGTCCATATTTTATGGAAAAATATTTTTACATTTTTCTTCAAGCCAAGCATCAAAAAGAAAGCTCTGAACCATACGGATAAATACCTCGTTTTTCATTCCTACTTTCTACTTTTTAACTCTCTATATTCCCCTGTAGTTATATTTTCTGTTCTGACGGGACAAAAATACCAAGAACGAGCAGAAGTAGGGAGCTTTCTAATATGGCAACATTAAAATATAAATCTAAACGTGCTTTTAATAAAAACTACCATTTCATTAACCGCTTTCTTGATGTTATTCTACAAAATTGACATAACTTTTTAGCGTTTCAGAAGAACAAGGCTGATGATGCGTGCGAACTTCGTGTTTATAGTGTGCTACTCCTAAATCTATCTCCCTTAATACTTTATTGATTTCTCCTATAGCAACAGGCTCTAATCCTTGTTCCAATTTCTCTTTAACGGATTTCATTACCCCTTTAAACTGAGGTAAAAAGAACTCATTAAGATTTTTAGAAATATAATCTGAGGTATAAAAAGCTCCTGAGCAAGGATTAGTAGAAAAATGAAATAATTTTTCACGATTGCTGTTACAGCTGCTACACACAAAGCTATAATTTGTCCATATACAGGAATAAAACTTGCAACACCTGCTATTGTATCCCCTACCATACTTATATTTTTGTTGGTTTCTTTGTTTAGCCTCTGCCGTAATTCCCTCATTTATATTTGAGGCATAGTTTTTGCGCTTCATCTATAAGATTTTCTAAGTTTTCATTACTCATTAACTTTGTATAAGTATCTGAAACAGGAGATGACAAACCTTGCACTTTGGGTTTCCATAAAGAGAATTTTACGACCATTTACTATTACAGAAAAATCTTTATACTTTATATCTACTTGGGTCTGACCTTGCTTTATCAGGGCTATATATATACTTTTTCAACAATACCAAATCAGGATTTTCCATTTATAGAATGTAATTCTTCTAATGTTTTTATAAAATCTTTCCACGCCTCTCGCTTTACATCTATTGAACCCATAGACATAAAAACACCCCTAAGCCTGCTTGTGCTTTTTGCGTCCGTTTTGCGTTTATTTCGTGCGTCCGTTACAAAAATATCGTCCGCAACAAGAAAAAGGCAGTTCCTTTTTACAGAAAGATTAATTGTTCCATCAATTATATAATACCCTTTGTTTTAATGCGTAGCTGGTCTATTGGAACGATAACATAAACGTGAGTAAAACCATTAGGATTATTTACTTGTTTAATGCGTCGCATATAATGCTTTACACCACGATTTAATACATTGTTGAAGCAAATATGCTGTAACTTTTACAATCTATTCCTTGATAACGACTTCGCCAACTACACGCAGGTGAGCGTAGTAGTTGTGCGTCGCCGTCAATAGAGTACTGTAAATGCCAATATAAAAACTCGATGAATATCTGTACATAATTGCTCCAAATTACTTTCTGATTTTACTTAGTTCTTGGGTATGGTGTTGATATTTCAATGCAGTTTGCCCTCATTTGGCGAATAGCTTCTGAGGTATCCCCTTTCCTAATGGCTTAACAGAAGAACAATCTGAAAAAGGCATATATCTTTCATATTGCGCACCTAAACGCAATGAACGATATAAACTTTTATTAATATGTTCCTTGGTTAATTCCATTAGCTTTTTCTCTTTATTTACGGCAAAGGTAGGCAGACACATTTTTGGCAGGATAGGGCAGGATAGGGCAGGATAGGGCAGGATAGGGTAGGATAGGGCAGACACAGAGTTAATTTTTATGTTAAGATAATTGGATTTAGATATACCGCTACTATGAGCGGTTAATTAATATATATGAAGAAATGATTACTAAACTTTTATTTTTGATTATTTATTTCGTGTAATAATTCTTCTGAAAAACAATATCCTTTGGGTAAGCCGTAAAGCTCTATAAATGTTAAAAACTCTTGAATACTTATATTTTTTATATTTTTTCTTGGGGTCTATATTGTTTTTATAATATCATTGATGTAGGTACGTATATTTTTTCTCACTATATTGCGATAGATATAATGAATATAATTCTCGTTCGGACAATCTTCAATGGTTTCATATTATACACCTACAAATTTACGTATTCTTTTTAATATCAGCAAATTAAATTAATAAAAACCCTCTTTATCTTTATATTTTTGTAAAAATACATTACCAATTCCAACATTTCCCTGAGAAGATTTATTCGTATAAGTTTCTGAGGAATATTTTTGACCTTTGTATTGAATACAAATTCTAACCTCATCACGCTTATGCAATATAGCCTCTGGGCTTATATATATTTGGTTTCGACTGCAAAAACTCATTGCCTTTTTGATATTCTTTTAAAAATTACTCCAAAAATCTTGAGGGTAGTCATATTTTTAATATCATAGTTTAAAATTTTTAAATCCTCATTATCAGCCCAAAAATCACATTCGTCAATTGTTGTATTGTTGGCACTCGTTGGTTTGCTCGTTGGTTCTGAGGTAGGCAAGTCTATTTCATCTGTGAAAAACAAAAATATTTCACAGTGGTACGAGTTTGCCCTACGAATTCATATTTAGTAATATCTCCACTAAAAGAATAACCTTTTTAAGGAACAAAATTGTTCTAATTTTGTTTTTATAGCTTGTGAAGACATCTTAACAGGCGCACAATATACCCTTTACAATCAGCAACAATTTCTATTGATATTATTTTTCAAATTTACTATCATCACTAAAATAATCTTCTGCCCATTCTAAAAAGTATTTCAATAATAGCTTTTAGATTATTCTTGGTTATCCAAAGGAGCATAATATGGCGAATTTTGATTAGCTATATAAAACTGAGCAACAACGTAACATAAAAATTAAAAATAGTTCCATTCTTGGGTATTCCATTCTACATAAAAACGTTTTTAAAAATCATCATAAGGTTGATATTCTCGCCCCATTGTTTTTTATTTATCTTATGATAATAACTTGAAAAAGACACAAAAACACCCTACGCATACCAGCTGAACTATTGTCTTTAAGTCCATAATTGAAAGTCCCCATAATTTTGGGGCGTTCATCAAAAGGAAAAAGCGTTCTTGTTGTACATTTTTGTATTTGGCGTTATTCCTCGTGTAATAAGTGTATAAAAAGAGCGAAAATCTTGATTTTTGATTAACATCATCAAAAATATAACATCGTGATAATCTTTTAAGCCTCCAAAAATATGTTTATCGTCTAAAAATATCTTTCCACAATCCTGCGGGTGACTTTGCTAATTGTTCTATTCCTTTCGCAAACATATTTCTTTTTCCCGTTCCTCCGTTTGCTTCATTATTATTTTCTTTTAGTTGGTCGTCTGATTACATATACACAAAAACAGGAAAATTAACATCATTCCAACGATGCAACATATAACCAATGGCATAACATTTAGATAAAAATGTTGTTCCTGAGTTATTTGTTCTTCTTCTGTTAAGTATTTTGAAGACAAAGTGTATTTCTCCCCACTTTTTGATTGTTTTTCGTGTTCTAAATAGTCTTTTTCCCAAAATACCCTACTTGTATTAATCAAATAATTTAGAAATCACAATTTTCAAATAGTATTTTTACTCTATTATTCCTTTTTCATCTTTGTAAGGCTCATGTTTCTTTTTGTTTAGATATGTTTCTTTTTAATAATATTTTCTTTAAAAACATAATTTTGAACATCTTTTGTTTGATAGATGTTATTTGCAGTAACTTTTACAGCCGTATTTTCAAAGAAAAACATTTGGTGGTCTTTATCAAACTTTGTTAGATTAAAATTCTTTTGATGGCACTTTTTCAGTTCCTTATCACTGAAAAATTTGAAGATTTAAAGATAATCCGTAATGTAGTTCCCTTTCTTATTAGAAAATCTCTACAAAATTCCTCAATTTGTACTCCTGTAACGTTTTCTAAGATATCCATTTCATCATAGCAACGTTCCTTGATTTTCATTTGTATTACTCATTTGGCGAAATATATACAAAATAATTATTAGCATTAAGAAAAATAATGAAAATTACTTACTGAAATTTCGATGTTGTTTCCTATCATTAAGGGTAATGATGTTGAAATTAACAGGAACATTAAGCATAAACGCTTCACAAATAATTTCTTTTTGAGGTTTCATTATTAAAGAAGTTTATAAAACTCTAAAATCTTTTCCATTTTTTCCCCATATAGTATTTTTGTAAGAAAACAACATCTAATTTCCAATATCTATGAGAATACGCATAGGCAAACTCAATACCTGCTTTATCAACATCAGGTAAATAAATTAAATTTTTGCTTATTTTTCTTAAAAAGAATACACATCTTCAGTTATAATATCACTTTCAGAATTTCCCCAAACAGGATAAAAATCAGAGGATAAACTCGCTATAGAAACCCCATCAGACCCACCAGAACAAATAATAACATAAGGCAACAACATATCATCTAATGCTTTTTTGCGTTTCGGCTTTTTACTTCTTTATCTGAAGTTCTTTTTAGAATTTCTCATAATTATCTATCTGCTTTTATTTTTTTCTTCTGAATATTTTGCTTTTTATGCGGTCTAATCCGTGAAAATATTTCTCAGGTTTTTGCCCAGATAGCCGTGTTGTAGGTTGAGCGTTTCTCTGTACCATCTTCAAGCGTTGTTTTTCCTCTCAGCAGGACAATATAGTTTTAGCCCATTGAGTAATATCAGGAGAATAAATGAAAAATAGGATAATATGGTGTGCTATCAACACGCATCAATTTTCCGTTGGAGGTTATGCGTTCGTAGTATTCTACCTCATAAATAGTTAAACCTAACAATAGTTCAGGAGTAACAAAACGGCTAAATTCTTTTCGTTTGTAATATTTTTACAGCAATATTAAAAATAATCATTAGGTAAACTCCTTTTTCCTTGAATGTTTTATTTTTGGGGCAAAGAAGCACGACCGCTAATAGGTATTTGAAATTCAGCGTACAAATGTACTAAGGCATCATAATAAGACAACCCCATTTGCTCCATAACAATTTGTAAAGGAAAGTGAGACCCTCCGACAAAATCTTTTTATGTACCAAATTCCCGTATTACTTTTTGTAAGCTCGTGCGCTTTGGGTTCTTTTCTTCTCGGTAACAAAAATTCTTATTTAAAACAAAATCAGGGATATATATTAAAATATCTAATCCGTTATCCGTATTTGCGTATAAATCTTGTTCGTTTCTTTTTATATTCTTCCATAAGCTATAAAAAGCAACTGAAAGAAAGAAAGCCGTATTTTTGCGCAAAAATACGGCTAACAATTGCTTTATGAGAATAGAATAATTAATTTATAAACACGAAAATTTCTCTAAATTCATCTATGAAAAAGGCGTTTTTCTAACATTTTTTGAGTTTATACTCTTTCAAATCTTCAATTTTAATTCGAATTTGACAAACTCCATTTTTCTTCTATGTTAAAAATTCCAAACTCTAAAGGAGCTAATACTTTATCTATTTTGCTAAAAAGCTGTATAACTATAATACATTAGATTGAAATTTACAAAATCGGAATTTTTAGACCAACCTATAAGCTCTATATTAGGAATTTCAGCTATTTTTCTGAAATTTGAATTATCTCATTAGTCATTTCTTTATAATTTTTATTCATTTTCGTATATATAATGCGCATAAAAATATTATCAAATTGATAACAACACCAATGCTATTTTTATTTTATCATTTGTATTCATAATCTTCTAATTCTAAAAGAGCTTCAACAGGCATTTCTACGTGTTGGGATATTGACAACAAAATACTATAACAAGTTAAACGCTCATCGTTGTTTTTCAACCAAGTTAAAAACGTATAATGCGCATATCTTGCCATTGAAATATTCTACATCGTTCCAAAAATTTTTCTAATTAATTTTTCATCGCCCAGTAGTTGGGTTCTAAATTGTTCTTTTAACCTCATTTTTGTAATGCTTTTTACTAAGTTTTTATTAAATATATATTATGTTTTTATTTTGTAAATTTACCCACAAAAACCTGTCTTTTTCTTTTTGAAAATTCTTTAGGTTTTTCACAATGCAAAAATTAGTAAATATTTTGACTAAAACAAACAAAAATAGATGACTACAATTAAAGATAGAGTACTTCAAATATCTGATTATAAAGGAGTTAGTAAAGAAAAATTCTCTTGAAGAATTGGAGGTTTCCTATGGAAATTTCAAAGGAAAGCAAAAAGAATCAGCATTAAACTCTAATATTTTTAGAAAAATAATTGCTAAATGCCGGAAATTTCAGCTGAATGGCTATTGACAGGCAAAGGAGAATAGTTAAAAGTTCTGTACAAAATATAGCACAGAATAGCGGAAAAATAGCATTAATAATATTTCTGGCAACATAGAACAACAAAAACTATAATGAATTAATGGAAATTATTCGAGAAAAAGACAGGCAGATAGCTAAAAAGATGAGCAAATTAATAAACTTATAGAAAAACTTACTGATTAATAAAGTTTGAAATGTAGCTATTCCGATATAAAAAGTTTTTATGTAAAAACTATCGCTAGTTTTTACATAGCAAAAACATTAGTGGCTTTTAGAATAAAAACATATAGAAAAATTTTTCAAATATAAAACAAAATATTCTTCAATTTATTGAACGTCAGAATATTAGTAAGAATAAATTATACGAGAAAACAGGTATTTCTAATGGTACATTATCCCAAAAAGGGGTATGAGTGAAAGTAATATTATGAAATTTCTATCAGCTTATACAGAAGTTTCAGCTGAATAGCTATTGACAGGCAAAAGGAGAAATGCTAAAAAGTTCTGTACAAAATATAGTGCAAAATAGTGGAAAAATAGCATAATAATATTTCTGGCAAACATAAAACAACAAAACTATAATGAATTAATGGAAATTATTCGAGAAAAAGACAGGCAGATAGCTCAAAAAGATGAGCAAATAAATAAACTTATAGAAAAACTTTATTAATTAATTTATTATTGAAAAATACAGATAAAAAGGAGAAGTTTTAGAAGTTATATAAAAGTTTTAAAAATAAATGATTATGGAAAAAGAATTAACAACAGCTTATGAAGATATCCCAAATCATAGATTATTAACAGATAGGGAGCTTATGGAGCAAATCTATGAATTACTTGTTGCAGTTAATATGAAAATAGATAAATTGGGTATTCAAAAATATAAAGAAATGAATAATGAGGATACTCATTTATTTACCTATCCTTTTGACGATAATACAATTTCTGAAAAGTGATGATGATAAAGCAGAATATTTAAAACAAACTTTAATAGATACAAAGGAGTTTTTGAAAAACTTTTTAAGGATAAAAACTAATCCTCCTACTTATCTAACTGCATACATATGCAGAAATAAAGTTTTATGCAGGTTTTTATGCAAAAATAGTATTGAATATCAGTTAATTAAACCTCTTGCATATAAAACATATATTTTATATATATATATTTAATGTGTATGTGTAAAATGATATATATATATAATAGAATAAGAAAAATACAGATGTATTGTGTCAAAATTGAGCCAAATACTCTGAAAAATATAAAAGTGAAAGGGAATAAATCACTTGATTTTCATTTAATTATATTTAAGATTGTTGGGACAAATTAATATTTTCCGTCCTGTCGTGTTAGTGGTTGGGTTTTCATTAGCATTAAGATAATCTAAAGAAACACTCCAATTTCCCGATTTTTTCTGATAAAGAAATCCCTTTATTTAAGGAAGAATGTCTCCTCCCGCATTTGCCCATTAATCTGTAAAGGATATTGCCCTGCTTTTCTATCAATAAGTACACAAACCCTGTATTAACATTTCCTGTTAGCATCACAATACCTGTAATTACTTTCAATTCTTTCAATATTTGAAGCAGAATAGGAACGCAAATCAACACCAACTGGTATTTATGAAGAATAGTTTGTTGTATTTCCACCTATACTTCTATAAGTTTGCATATTTTCATCATTTGAGAGTTGCATATCATCAATAATAAATGAAATCCAAAACTATTATTTATTGGGCTTGCAGTACGAATGTTATTAATAATATTAGCAGAATTTAATAAGAGGAGCTCTTATAGTTTGTCACGGGAGTTGTTGCGGAAATATCTGAAGAGAAAAAAGTTTGAAATTGACTATTGGCATATTTATCCAAAACAATACTTCAGACGGACTTTCATCTTTTGGTTTTGGTGGCAGTAATAACAACTATTCAGGTTTAAATTTTCATCTTTTAGAACAACGTGTATTTTTGGAAAATTTCCATTAATTATACGTCGTTCCATTCTAAGAAGCTTCAATTCAAGTATATAATCTTTACTGTTAAAAAGGGAATTGAAAAATTTTCCTTTATCATCAGTAATTACCCATTTTCAGTTTTTTTATCAATGACAGATACACCGCATAGGATTTTTATCTGTATCAAAGACAGAACTGCAACGTTCGATTTTGAGCAACTAAGTTAAAGCTGAAGTAAAAAGAATAAAAGTAAAAAACTTCATTCACCTAATATAATTTTAAGGTCATAAATATATTAATTTAAATTCATTAGAAATAAAAATTAATATATTTTAGGTTATTAGATTTTTATACATTTAATTTTCTGTTCAGATATTAAACTTTCTTAAAATTTGTCTTTCTTATTAAAAACCGAAATTGTACGTTTAAATCTCAATGTTAAATGAAGAAAAAATAGGCGCGTTTATGCGTATGTTTGGCTTTGTTTATTTTCAGCCTGTGACTAAAAACATGAAAAGAAACAAAGTAAAGCCAGACCCGATTCCTGTTTGAATATGGTTTTAATTTATTAGAATATAATGTAGTAAAAGATACAAAGTGAAAAGGAGATACTTTTGGAAAATACTTAATGACCACCATATTTCAGCTAAAGAAGTTTTGATATTTCAAGAAATGGGCAAGGAACTTTTTAGCTCCAAAAGATTTTCAGTTGGACAGCCTTACGCTCTGATTTTTCAATAAAAAACACCGATTCATTAAACTATTTTATTTATCAGCCTAATTTAACTCATTTTGTAAAAGTTCATTTGAGAGATTCCTTTTGTTGAAAATAGATAGAAAAAATTACAATTGTGAAAAGAAGATTGGAGCTATAAAAGCAATCTTACTGAAGATGTAATGAAAGCAGGAATGTCTTTCTCCAATATACACTTTCTCAAATTTTGATTATACCATAGACTTTTCATCTAGAAGATAAAATAAATTAAAAATAATTTATGATGAACTATGTAGATGATACCATTATGCTGGTTTGGTTCGTGTAAAAACTGCATATTTTGAGCAGGGGATAGCCTTTTATGCGTTTAATTTTTTGAAAACAGATACAATTAATCATAAATGGGGATATTATGATGAAAATGGGAATATGATGAGCAGATGTTTCTAAAAGCTCCATTAGATATTTTCAGGATAACATCTCGATACGGAATGCGATGATATCACCCGTACTTCGCAAATGAAAGGAACTGGTACAGACTATACCTTCATGGGAACTCCAATTCGTACTACTGCAAGTGGGACTGTTATACAGGCTAGTTTACTTCTGGAAATCGATTATGTAAAAGTACGGCGATAAGACTTATGAAACGCAATATTTTATATGTCAAAATTATAGCCAAGAAAGGACAATATGTAATGCAAGGAGATATCATAGGATTGGTAGGAGTACAGGGCTTGCCACAGGACCCTCTAAATAATATTTATCGGTTCTGGAAAATGGTAAACAGGTAGACCCAGCAAAAAGTATTGCCAGATGCGGTACCAATTGATGAAAATTAAAACCTCGTTTTCTGAAATATATAGCTCCTTCAAAAACACAACTTGATGCCGTTCCGTATGTCAATATAAATAGGCGAAGTAAAAGCAGATAATGATAATGATATTCAAATAAAAGATGCTAGTAAGTAATGTTAAATCAAAAGATTTCAAATCCTTCTAAAATAAAGTATGTTATCAACACAAAATCCTACCAAAACAAAAGCTTGGGTGCTGCATTATATGTGCATTGTAAACAATAAAATATTTCAGTACAACAACTTTTTGCAGAAGATTCTAACTCAGAGCTAAGATTATACCATAAAACTAAGGAAGATTTTAGTAGATTATTCAAAAAATAATGATATCAAGAATCTCTCAAAATTATTATTAGACCTTGCAAAAGAAATGTAATTTAAAAAGTGCAATTGAAAAATATTTCAAGGAAGTTAATCAATTCAACTGAAAATAGAGTGCGTTTGGCACACACAGCTTTACGTTCTAATGAAAAAGAAATTTTAGTAGGAGGAAAAAATATTATTCCTGAAATAGAGCAAGTAAAACAAAAAAATTAAATCTTTTTCACAAGAAATAAATCAGTAGGAGAAAAGAAAAGGATACACAGATAAGCCGTTTACTGATATCCGTAAATATTGGTATCAGTGGTTCGAACTTAGGTCCTATGGTTTGCGACTTTGAAATAATACTAAAAATCATCTAACGTTCATTTTGTTAGCAATGTAGATGGGACTCATGTTTATGAAACAATAAAGCACTTAAACCAGAACAACACTTTTTGTTGTGTTTCGCTTGTTCTACAACCTTAAACTCTTTCCAATGCTTTAACCGTAAAAGGCGGGTTTCTGTAGAAAAAGCCTCAGAAAGATATATGTAAAACACTTTGTTGCTGTTTCTACTAATTTGGAAAATAACAGGGTGGTATTTCTTCTGAAAATGTTTTCCCAATGTGGGATTGGGTAGAGGACGTTTTCTCTTTGGGCGCTGTAGGGCTAACTGTTGCTCTTTCTGTGAGGGTATGATAATTTTGAAGCTCTTTTAGAAGAACTTAACAAATGGATAATCATTTTCAAGAAATACAGAGTTTTCTGAAAATATTCCGGTTATTTTAGCTATGTTAACGATTTGGTATAATAATTTTAAATCTCAGAAGCAATTATTCACTTATAGCCAATATTACACCGTTTTCCTGCTTATTTGCAACAAGGTATAATGAAAGTAATGGGAAACATATTGTCGAAATGGAGAAAAATGAATTACCAAACAGGAACTATCATTTTGGGAGAGCCAGGAACCCAATTCTCCACGCTTTTTCAGCTTATTCATCAAGGAACAAAAATACCAACAGATTTTATAGGTTTAAACATTCTCTTTATGGAATAGCGACCATCATAATAAATGATAGTAACTTTTTGCTCAAACGAAACCTTACTAAAAGGTAAAACAAAAAGAAGTGCAAAATGGAGAAAGTAAATGATTTTTACTTCCTTTTAAAAGCTTTTGATGGGAACAAACCTACAACAACAATTCTTATTGACCGATTGACTCCAAATAGTTTGGGAAAACTCATCGCTCTTTATGAGCATAAAATATTTATTACAAGGTGTAGTTTGGAATATTTTAGTTACTTGACAATGGGGAGTTGAACTTGGAAAACAACTTGCAGGAACAATTCTCAACGATTTCAAGAAAAATAGCTTCTCACGATAGTTCTACTCAACAGCTGATAGAATTTTATAAACACTAATTGTCTTAAATGAATTACGATAAAAAATAATAAATGAAATATAAACGTATATTACTCAAACTAAGTGGAGAGAGGCTCTTGTAGAACAAGACAATATGGTATAGACCCTGCGACTCAAAAGAATATGCTACTGAAATAAAAGAAGTAGTAAAACAAAGGTGTAGAAGTAGCCATTGTTATAGGTGGAAATATTTTCCGTGGAGTTGCTGGTGCAAGTAATGAGCCATGGATAGAGTAGGAGATTATATGGGAATGCTTGCCACAGTTATCGTTCTTTTAGCTTTGCAAAGTGCCTTGGAAGATGAAGTATTTATACTCGCTTACAAACAGCTATATCAAAATGGAAGCAATTGCAGAACCTTTCCTTAAAACGAAACAGTTAGACATTTGGAAGGAGGTTCATTATTTTGGAGCAGAACGAGGAAACCCTTATTTACAACTGAATTCGGCTGCTGTTTTACGTGCTATTGAAATCAATGCTGATGTTATTCTTAAAGGTACTCGATGTAGATGGTATTTATACTGCCGACTGAGAAGACAACGCTGTTAAGTTTGAAAATATTACTTGATGAGGCTATTGACAAAATCTTAAAGTAATGGTTATGACGCTTTCACTCTTAGCCAAGAAAATAAACTCCCAATTATTGTTTGATATGAACAAAAAGGAACCTTGCTAAAGTGGTGAGGAGAAAATGTAGGTACTATTGATGACACTACTAAAATCAATTCTATCTAACTTAATAAATATTTATAAAATCTTTTTTAAGCATCTTTTATAGATGCTTTTTTTTATTTCTCTCTTTTATGAAAAATATTGTTTTTATTTTCGTTTCATTTCTATTTATTTTTCTGTAAATGCTCAAAAATAGAACAAACCTAATATAATTATATTCTTGGTAGATGATATGGGGAATTGTGGAATACTTCTGTGCCCTTTTGGATCGCTCAAACTCAAATAATCAGCTATTTATACTCCAAATATGCAACGACTAGCCAATAGTGGGTGAAATTTACTCAGGTTATGCAGCAGCTGTTTGTTCACCAAGTAGAGTGAGTCTTATCACAGGGACCAATGCGGCTCGGCATCGTGCTAACAAATTGAGGCTTTGCATTTATAAATACTCCCACAGATGTTGAAGATGCCATTCTATCCCCTCCTCAATGGAATGTTAATGGAGTGAGTCCTGTTCCTGATATCCCTCATACTTGTACGCTACCTCTTCCTCAATTGTTAAAAAGTCGGGTTATTATACAATTTGTATAGGTAAAGCGCATTTGGAGCAACAAAACATTAGCTGCTAATCCATTACACTTAGGTTTTCAGGTTAACAATATTGCGGGTCATTCAGCAGGGGCACCTACGAGCTATTCTGGGCTTACTAATTTTGGTAACAAGATAGCTTACAATCTTCCTTTGCTGTTCAGACCTTCAAAAATAATGAGGCAAAGATATTTCTGTGGCAAACTCTTACAAGAAGCTATATCGGTACTAAATGATAGACCAAAAGAAAAACCAACACACCTATTGTATCTTTCTCATTACCGTTCATATCCCAATAGGAAGATAAACGTTTTATTGATAAATATAAAAATAAAGGTTTAGATCTTATTGAGATGAAATATGCCTCTATGGTCGAAGCTATGGATAAAGTCTTGGAGATATTTTAGATTATATTCAATCAAAATAACTTAGAAGAAAATACATTTATTTTATTCCTTTCTGATAATGGTGGAGGCTGGTGGTTGCTCGAGGTGGAGTGCCAGATACTCATAATTATCCTTTACAAAGCAGGAAAGGTTTACTGCTTATGAAGGCAGACCACGTGTACCTATTATTGCTTCATGGAAGGGCATATAAAACCTAATACTCAAACTTCACAACCTATTATTGTTGAAGATATTTTCCCTACTTTATTAGACTTAGCACAAATACAACTTCCTGAACTTCCTCAAAAATTGATGGAAAAAGTTTTTTACCTATTATTAAAGGAAAAATAAGAATAAAAAACGCTCATTCTTCTGGCGTTTGCCAAATAATTACAGTACACTATTTGAAGAAGGAAATGGATACGGAGCCTCTAACTATCGAGGAAGGAAGTTGAAATTAATTTATTTTCATAAACAGGAAAAACAACTATTCAATATAAAAGATATATCAAGCCAAACCTTGTAAAAAATATCCAAAAAAAGAAAACTAGAAACGTCTCTCCAAAAAAAATGTCTGATTATCTTAAAAAGTGAAAGCTCAATTACCTATTGATGAGGTACAGGAAAAGAAATTCCTTATCCTTAAAGAAATTCTACCCTGAGACGGTTCCTCAGTATTAGAATGTTATAAATTAATTCTTATGAAATATAAATCAAACGATTTTTAAAAAAATATATATATTTATACTTTCAATATTAATTTCATTTTAATAGTTTGGACAACCAAAACCTATTAAAAATATTCTTGTTATAGAATAATATAAAAGGAAAAGAGTTATTAGACATTAAATTCTTAAAGAGATAAAGAAAATAAAACCTAATCTTAAAAAGTAGAGACACTCAAAGAATGGTATTCATAAAGAGGCGTTTTTCAGATGGGGGCAGATATTCCTATATGAACATATTGAAGGCTTTGCTAAATCGGCTTTGCCTCAAGTGATGAGGTTTCTAAACATTTGGTACAAGTAATCAGACTTTTTATGTGGATACTCACAGTTCCACTGTAAAACAATATCTTGAACATGAAGCAACAGGTTATAAAACCGTAGCAGAATATGATATTGATTGGAAAGAAATAAAAAAACTCCCGAAAAATTACTCCTACCCAAACCAAGAAAGTCTCAAAGCAAGACATTGGTTTTGCATTATCCTCAGAATTCTTCTTCAGATTGGTGGGTGTAAAGGCTAACTGGAAAAATCTGATGGAGAGACTAAAGACCTTCATTCTGTAAACCTTCCTGTAACTCAAATATCTTGGTATGATGCCTTGTAGGGTGGGTGAGCCTCCCCACTGAAGCTGAGTTTGAATATACGATGCGTGGCGGTAAAACAATCAAGTTATTCTTGGGGAAATCAAAATGTAGACAATGGAAGACTCAAGGTAATTTCTGGCAAAGGTGTTTTCCTGTTCAACACACTCAAATGATGGATGTGATGTTATCACCTGTTGGTTCATTGCTCCTAATGCATTTGGTTTTGTATGATATGGCAGGCAATGTATAGAATCGGACAAGCAAATTGGTACAGTCCTACATATTATCAAGAGTTAGAGAGTTCCTAATCAGTAGTATACAATCCTAAAGATACAATAAGTAAAGTTTTTCAATGAAAATGCAAAGTAAGTAATACGAGGCTCATTTTTATGTAATCAGAGTTGGTGTTCTGGTTATCGTAATTCTCGAAGAATGAGAGTTTCTCAGATTCTGCTTGCAACATCTTGGTTTTCGTTTTAGTAAAAGATGTAGTTTCTGAGCAATAATAGTATGAATACACGCTTAGAGCTAAGGAAAGTGGTTGATTGTTAAATATTTTATGATTAATATAGATAAATATTGATAAAAAGTATTTTTATTTTGTTTTTTGTAAAAAAAATTCTACTTTTACACTTGTAATATAATAAAAATAAAATAAATTATTTTAATATGAAAAATAAACTATTTTTATAGTTTAATATAAGCTATAATTTAAAAACCTAAAAACTTCTGCAAAATAGAAATAATTTTAAAACAAAATTTAAATGGAAAATTTAAGAACAACTACAAGTATTGCATTCGGGTTATAATCCGCAAGACCACAACGGAACGCAAGCAATTCCTATTTATCAGACTTCTGCATACTCTTTGAAAACACAGATGATGCACCGCAAGGAAGTTTAATCTTTCCATACCTGGATATGTTATACTCATGCTAACGATACCTACCGTGATATTTTAGAACAACGTTGCTTGGCTATTGAAGGTGGAGTAGGAGCGGTGGTAACAGCTTCTGGGGCAGCAACAATTTCTACCACAATGTTAACTCTTTACCGAACAGGAGCATATTGTTCTTCTGCGTAGTTTGTACGGAGGTGCAGTATAATCTTTTTAGTGTTACTTTGCACTCGTCTGGTATTGCATTCTTTGTGAAACCTACAAATCCTGAGAATTTTGATAAACCGTACAAGAAAATACGAGCTATTTTATAGGCAGTAGGAAACCAAAATTGGATATTACGGATATTGAAACCATATCAGATTCGCTCAAAAACATAAAATCGCTTGATTACGAATGCTGCTGTGATATCTCTGTCTATTAAAGACTCTATTGAATATGGTGCAAATATTGTAATTCACTCACTTACAAAATATATAAACAGAGCAGGACATCATTAGGAGGCGCGATTATTGATGGAGAAATTTTACAGTTGGGGTAGCGGAAAATTCCCAGAATTTGAAACCTTCTCCTGGTTATCACAGTTTAATTCTTCATCAAGCATTGAAGCAAATTTGCATTTATTACCAAAGATACGAATAGAAGGTCTTCGTGATTTGGAACGTCTCTAGATCCTTTCAATTCTTTGGAAATATTACAAGGCTTAGAAACTTTGTATTCAGATGAAATGTATAGTCAAATGCTCTAAATTTGGCAAAATGGTTAAAAGAACTTGAAAAGTAAGCGTGGGTAAATTATTTAGGTTTAGAAGATAATCCTTATAAAACATTAGTAGAAAAATATTTATGAAGCTGGACAAAGTGGGTTGGTTACTTTTTGGACTAAAGGAGGCTACCAAACACAAAAAAAAAAAAAAACAGTAGATAATGTAAAAATATTTACTCTTTAGCTAATTTGGGAGATACAAAATCTTTGATTATTCATCCACCAAGTACTACTCACCAACAACTAAATTGAAGAAGCTCAAGACAAACAGGAGTTACTCCGGAACAATTCAAGTTTATCTGTAGGTTTGGAAGATATTGAAGATTTAAAGAGACTTAAAACAAGCACATTCAATAAAAATAATTTTAATCTTAACCAACAACGCCTCTCTAAAAGGGCGTTTGTTTATAAAATATATGGAAGAGATATTATATTATAGGCAAATAATTTTAAAAACTTCTTTTGGGGTATATATTTAAAAGTTTATGTATATCAGGTTTTTGGACATCATTAGGTACAGCTCAGTAGTATTATCAATCACGCTTTTGGGAAACTCTCAAGTAGCAGGAGAAAAAGGCTGGTAGGGCAAGCTGTAGGTGAAGATAAAAGTTATTGATACTAAAAATATACAGTTTATTGTTTATATTCGGGTAATGGTTTTGAGTTCCTTGGGTTGAATGTTTTACACAATTACTCAACATTGGGCAGCCAGTGATATTTGCTGAAATATTCAATCAAACAATTACAGAATACTTAAGAATACAAAATTTTTTGCTCTTGTAGGCTGTTCTTTGGAGGAGGCATTGCGTGGGAAATGGTAGTACAAGCGCCTTCGCTTTTTTGAACATTCGTAGCTATTTCTTCAGACTGAAATCCAACAGATTGATTATCCGAGAATTGTTTATTACAAAACAAATTTTCGATAACTCAAATAATCCATTACACGATATCGCTTACGCTATGTTGTGTTATCGTTCGCCTCAATCTTTGAAAATGAAATTTGAACGAACGACCAATATAGCTTAACAACTTTATAATGTAAGTTGGCTTTTGCACCACGGAGAGAAATTACATAAGCGTTTTACACTTTCTGCTTATAAATTGATGAATCAATTAGTTAAAACTATTGACATTCTGAGAAGACAAGATTTCTATACAGCTATGAGCCTGTTCAGTCTTACGTTTCTATTAATGCAACGATTCTGGTTTGTATTTTGTTCCACAAGAAAATAAAGAAACGGTGATGAACTCAGAAAAATAGGTAAAGGTTGATTATTGTAAATACATTCCATTCACAGTCGATGCTTTTTAATAGAACACAACAATTGGAAGTATTTCTTAAATATTTTTGGATAACAAAACGTTTAAACTATGAAGATGTTCAAAATTTGGTGGAAACGATCACTTGCCAATGACGGCATTGAAAGTACTCGAGTATCATTGCTGAGCTTGCCAGAAGCTAGACTACCATCAGTAGTAGTTTCAGCGCGAGAACGCCTACCGATGAGTGCCGGGCTGCTCGATAAAGCGAAAGTGCGAGGGTTATCACTACCGACTTTCAACAGCCTGAAAGATGAACAGCAGTATAACGATGGTGTGTCGTTTGAGCCCGAATTTCAGTTGCTCGAAAAACTCTTGAAGGCGTTTCGCTGCCTAAAGACTACAGCCCTAAGACCAAAGATTTGGTATTAGCACAAAGGTGAACTGATGTCCAGCTAAACTCGTAGCAGCACTACTGAGCGCAAAGGGCTTGGAAGAGTGCTGTAGATAGCCGTGAAATCTTCGAGCTGATGCTGTGGTGGGCAATGCACAAATCATCAACTCAATATCCGAAAACTAACTCGTGACCGCTTTGCAGCCATTTCCACCCTAATTGACGTTGGCGGTGGTTGCAGGCTATCTCGCTTCCACCGAAAAGGCGGCACCACTACCTTGGGCGCAATGGCGGTAACTTCTCCGGCAGCGCTTTTAGCTGTAACTATCTCAACAGCTTCGAACTGCAAAACTACACCCACATGTCGACGGTATCTTCACTGCCAATCCTGAGTTGGTAGCGAAGCCAAAGGTGTCGTCATCTTTCTTATGAAGAAGCCAGTGAGGTTGGCTAATTTTGGAGCTTCTATACTCCACGCCAAAACCATTATCCCACTCATTGAAAAAGGCATTCCGTTGCGTATCAAAACACTCTCAACAGTGAGGACGACGCCAGCACACTCATTTCACCAGAAAGCGTGCAAGAAGGTATCAAATCGATTTCGGTAATTAAGACGATACCCTTATCGTGATGGAAGGTCGCGGACTCTTGGGCAAAGTGGGCGTAGATGCTCCGTATTTTTAAAGCGCTCGCGCAAAAGGTATTAGTGTGAGTATCATCTCTACAAAGGGTCATCCGAGCGCGGGGTAGGCTTGGTAGTAGCTTCTAAAAGATGCTCGACTTGCCAGAGCAGCTATAGACGAGGAATTCTCACGACTTCTATACCAATGATGTGAGCGAGTGTGAGCATCGTAGAAGATGTGGCGGTGATTTCTATTGTAGGGCAACCAGCACTGCCTGCCACCACCCTTATAGCACGCTTTTTGATACACCAGCCGTCGTTCCTTTGCTCATCAATAATGCCGTTACAGGTAGAAAGCGTGAGTTTGGTACTCAAAACCGACTCCACAAGGCATTGAACGTGATTCACGATGAAAATCTTTGTTTCACGCCGTATCAACTTGGTAATCTTTGGTAAAAGGCACCGTAGAGCTACCTCATTGACCAAGTGATTGCCGCCACCGACAATATAACTCCTGTAAGAACATCAGTTTGCGTATCGTTTGCGATTGCCAATTCACAACAACTTCTCCACCAATAGCAAAGGAATAGGCAACATAATTGGTGTCTCGCCTTCGATAAAGCTGGCTGTGCCTTATAGTTTTGACACTCTGCAAACGCTTTATACGATGAACATCACTAGAGAACCTCATCGCTGTGTGTCTGTAACAACGGCACTGCAAGACTTTTGTAGATAATTATGTCCGCTTATTAAGAGCGGTTAATGACCTGGTTTCGGCTAATAAAGATGGCGAATACTATTTGGTTTGGCTTCTACCAAGAGTTGCGCAAAACCCTCAAACAACATCAACCTATCTTTATACGAAAACGCTAATGTGAGGGGCGAGGCTTGCACATTTGAAGTAGACTACTATTCGCCTCTTGCACCATTCGGGCGAGGCATGCACTCGTATTAAGGGGAATATTCTCAGGACGCTCAGCTATCTGTTCAATACTGTTTCCGGCAGAAAAGCAAGCCGTTTGGCGAAGTGCTCCAACACGCTATCAACAGCGGTTATACCGGAACCCGACCCTCGTGAAGACCTCTGTATGTGGTAACGATGTGGGGCGCAAGCTGCTCATCTTAGCCCGCGAGCTTGATTTGGGCAATGAGTTCACCGATGTTGAAGATACGAAAATGCATCGAGACACCTAAGAGAAGGCTCAGTGCAAGACTGCAGCGTTTAAGAAGGAGTTCAATGCGCCTTGTCAACAAATAGAAGCTCAAAGAGCCTGACCACGTACTGCGCTATGTGGGCGAGCCTTCACGGCGAGTTTAGCCTCTACCGAAACGGTACACGGATTAGAGGTGTTGCTCGTTTCTGTTCCGCGCAACGAGTGCTCGGTCCAGGTAAAAGAGGGCTGACTCTATTTTAAATTTACACCGAATCTTACGGCGATAACCCTATCGTGATACAAGGAGGAGCAGGAGCAGAGGCCTCAGTAACAGCACGAGGCGTGTTGGCGATATTTTAAGATTAGCAGAAGGATCAATTTCATTAAAAATGTTTTTATAAATAAAAATTTGTATATTTGCGCCGTTTTTAGTAGACATCTTAAAATAAATATATTAACTAAAAATAAGAAGAGTATGATTAATTATATATATATAAGTAATAATAGATTATTTTGTCAATAGCTTGTTTATCAGCTATATTTGCGAGCACAAAGAGTTACCCTCAGAAATGAGTGAAGCTATTAATAAAGGCTTCTCACGAGAAACTTTATACATCTAACAATAAAGGGAAATTTTATTTTCTGGGAGGCGGTAATAGGGGTTATTATACGAATTCAGATATTTACAATTCAGGAGATGGGTGTAACTTTACCCTTTCAGATGTAGAAGCTATAGATAGGCCCACAAAGGTTGGCATAATATAGATTATGTTAATCCTTTACGAATGACTAATACCTCAAAACTAATGCTCGAGGCGGGTTATTTTATGTCAGTAAATATTCTAGTTTCTATCGGGTTGATCCTATAAGAATATGTAATGGTACCAAAGACCAAACCGACTGAAAATGAATGGGTTATATAGTAATACAGGAACTATCGATGGTATTTATACTAATACAAATAAAACTCTTACAGAAGATTTCCTTACTTTTGAACATACACAGATGGACTTAATTATGTTCTCTTAGAGTTCTCGTACAGATGATATTTCTAAAATGGAATTCGTAATACTGATGTTTTTCAAGTAAAGTTAACTGCAGGAATAGGCGCAGGGATACTTTATCCTAAAACGAGATACAAAATTATTAAAGCAAAGAAAGATATGATGAATTTCATATTGCACGGGTTATGTAGTGAAGTGCCAAAGCAGGAGCTGCATTTGGTTTCTCAAAACATTTTATATGATTATTGGAGGCTAAAAGGCGGATATATTGATATGTACGATATCCGTACTACAAAACATCAAGCTCTGATGTTGCTAAACAAGATTTCTTCTTTTTACAGACAATTTTAGCAATTGGTGCTATTTTCCGTTTATAAAATAATATTAAAAATTGTAATTTCTAAAAATAATTGTATGTTGCACTTTAAAAGAGAAGTTTATATATATGAGTTGTTTGGACTTATAATGGCTATGTTTGCCAGTGAGTATGTTGCTCAAGAATACAAAAATGAAGTAAAATTAACGTGTTAAATGCAGTACTTAGACCTTCAATAGAGTTAGGTTGATGAGGTGTTATCTAGATGAAAATCAATCTGTTGATGCAGAAGTTATCTTTTTGGATAGATTTTCACTGTTGGCTTAAAAATGGAGGAAGCTATAATGCTACTAGCTTTAAAGCAGGTTATAACTACTATTTTGATTCAGCTGAAACAGAAGGGTTCTGTGTAAATCCATTTCTTGGCTTGCACGTTTCGGAAAATGGACAAAACAAAATGAAGCAGATAGAAAAGTGGGTCTGCATTCATTATAGGAGTAGGTGTTGGTTATGCTTGGGTTTTCAATAATAAATTTGTTTTAGCTCCTTATGCAAACATAGGTGAGAAATTTCAGTTCAGCTGTAAATGAGAAATTATAGCTATAGAACCCTAATGCAAGGGATTCGTTTTGGATTCAAATTTTAAGTTGTTTAATTCTGTTATAGTGGTATTCTCTAAGCTTTTGTTTAGAGATTTTTATTATATATTTGTAATAAATTGATAATAACTCATTAAAACTATTTTCACGAGCATCTTTTATTCAGACTATATGTTTTGTGTATAAAAATATTTTATATCTTACTTAAAATTAAAAGATAATGTTATGAGTACACCAGTAAATACTGAAGTAGCTTGGGATTAAGTCCAAAACTATTATGAGTGCAAACCGATGCCAAAGGAACTATTGGTAGTATAAATCAGTATTTATGGATGTTTCTGGTTAGCATACAGAATCCAGAGTTGATAGGTAATACCTCACAGTGTAATCCGTCACCCAGATGATGCCTAAAACAATGTTCAAAATATTTGTGGGATAATATCCAGGGATAAACTTTCACGCAATAGTTAAAACTTATCAAAAGTCAGGACAATACTACTGGGTAATTACAGATTTTGACATCATTAGAAGACAAGCGGACGAGATTATCAATTATATGGGACGTCGTGCTTCTGTGCCTCTCAAACAATTGTAAATATGTTGTCATTTTGTTTTTGGGGGTTGGTGGGGGAAATATTTTGAGCAATTCCTTAAGAGCAAGGTAAAGTGTAACCTTTTGTAGAAGATGTTATCTTAGAATTTGAGATAGTGCTTTCTGATATAACGGTAGAGATGTACTATGTTTCTGCTGTTTTGTGTTTTCTCTAATAAAATTTTAAAATATATATAAGTTTTGTGTTTTATTAAAATAAAGAATAACCTATCTGTAAAAGTAATTAAAAATAGAAAAGCTAAAAATATAATAAGAACCTATAGATAAATAAAACGCTTTTAATAGCTATAAAATTTTATTAGTAGCTTTTGTAAAAGTTTGATAAGGTTTAAAATTAACTTATTTCACTATTGATTGTTAGTTGTATTCTAAAGAAAGTATGTTTGTGCCTTAATTGTATGTAGAAATAGTAAATATATTTTATTATATTTGCTGTTAAAAGAAATTTATTTACATTTTGACCCTAGAAAAATATTGATGAGATGTGATGTTGAAACTAAAATAACACTTGCGAGTGGTTTTCAACTCTGTATTGGTTGCTTGGGAGGCGGGAGGAGATAGGAGGTTGTGGTTGGTCGTTAAAGGAAAGCACTGGAAACGACCTAAAGCCTTGTGGAATGACATTAATTCCAGAGCCTTTATTATGGGTAATTCAGATTATGATAAAAGCTCATTCTGAGGATGCTCCTACAAAACAATGTAACTGATAAGCTTTCTATATGGACGAAACAGAAAGTACTAATAGTGAATATCCGATGCAGTTTGTAAATTGGGTGAGAGACTCTCTATTGTTCGTCAAAGTTAGCAGTAATGGCGGAGATGGGCGAGTCTGCTGGTGGTGAAGGGATAGGACAGTTTGCATTTTTGGACCAAGAGCCGGATAAATTGAATGCGCCATATGATAAATATATGTAGCGAAAAGGTATGGAGATGGTATGGTGTTCAAACACGTAAAAGGTCAAGCAAGAAAAGCAAAAGGTGATTTGGGAGAAAGAGAAATACAGATGAGGCATTATGTTGAGGTTATGGATTCCTATGTATGTGCCTCTAGAAGAAATGTATAATGGAAAACGTCCGCTAAAAGTTGAAAAAGGTGGTTTTCAAATATCAATGAGCTGGGATATGGAAGCTGCAGCTCGTTCTAAAAAGGAGGTAGAAAAGACTTTATAAAAGAAAAGAAGTGGTTAGAATTTGTCCAGATACAACAGTTTGGACTACAAAGATTTTGACTATTATTCATATAGTGAGCCTATGCATAACGAATACTTTTGGCATGAAGCTTATTCTGGGTGCCTATTGTAGCGATGTTTCTTGGAAACAACACAAAGCTTTTGTGAATGGCGTACAATATATAAAAAGTGCTTGCAAAGTCTAAAACACAGAAACTAACTCTTTCCGTCTCCCTACTGAAGCAGAATGGGGTTTGCAGCACGAGGAGGCTTAGAGAGGGCTACATATCCTTGGGAGGTCCTTATACTGATAGTAAAGTAAAGCTTGTTTGCGGCTAACTGAAGCCTCTTAGAGGTGATTATGCACAGCTGATAATGCGTATATACAGTAGAAGGAAAATCTTATGCTCCTAGCGGTTACAATTTGTATAATATGGCGAGAATGTTTCAGAGTGGACAAATACTTCTTGTGACTCAAATTCATAATTGTAATACGTAACTGA